>Ga0326727_10006010_pt1 | contig 33850 bp, 20 predicted proteins | sample MB2enrmetagenome_FD_207643 | JGI IMG/M metagenome (GOLD analysis project Ga0326727, IMG submission 207643) | Lab enriched peat soil microbial communities from McLean, Ithaca, NY, United States - MB29MY | ecosystem: Environmental > Terrestrial > Soil > Wetlands > Peat | place: USA: New York...
GGGCGGCATGGTCAACGTCGTCACCAAGTCGGGTACGAACAAGTTCCACGGCGAGGGATTCGAGTTCATCCGCAACAACTACATCGATGCCACGAATTTTTTCTCCAGTTGCACACCCGTGCCCCCTGCGACCACCTGCATACCCAAGGACACACTGCACCAGAATCAGTTCGGCGGCACCTTCGGCGGACCCATCAAGCGCAATAAGATGTTCGCTTTCGCGGCCTACCAACGTTGGGACGCCAAACAGTTGCAGGCGGACACCCAGGTCACGGTGCCCACGGCACAGAACCTGGCCGGCAATTGGTCCGTTACAGACGGCAATCCAGCCGTACCGCTCAGCAACGCATGCAACTCGACCCATGCGCCCATCACGCTCTACGACCCGCTCACCGGCACGGCTCTGGCGGGAAATCAGTATTCGACCGCGCCCACTTATAACGCGCAGGCATTGAATCTCCAGCATTACCTGCCTCCCATCAATTCGGCGCTGGATCCGAATAACTGCGGATTTGTTTTCTACGCCATCCCGTACGCGATCACCAGCAATCAGTTCACAACCAGGGTGGATTACACGGTTAGCGCCAAGCAGAACATCTACGGCCGCTACTTTGTCGACGGCTATCAGTTCCCGGCGTACTTCTCACCGACCAACATCCTCATCACCACGCAATCCGGAAACATTGAGCGCGTGCAGACCTTCACACTCGGCGACGCGTACACCATCAAGCAGAACATCGTGAACTCGGCCCACCTCTCCATCCTGCGCCGTGTTAACAACCGCGGTTACGCGTCGAACGACATCAACGCCGCAACGCTGGGCGTCAATATCTATCAGATGGTTCCCAACGGATTGCAGATGGCCGAAGGTAAATTCTCTATCGGAGGCGGCACCAACTCGGTGGCGCATTTCAATGACAACACAGGCACCGTCAACGACGACGTGACCTGGGTAAAGGGAAAGCACCAGATCGCCTTCGGCGGTGAGTGGGTCCAGAACGAACTCAATATCGGCAACGTGTACGAGGGCAACGGCATTTTCACCTTCAACGGCGAATATAGCGGCAACGGACCCGCCGGCGGCACCGCCATCGGCGATCAGAATCTCGATTTCATGTGGGGGACCCTCGGTTCAACGAGCCCGTTCCAGCAGAGCAAAAAACAGCAGAACGCACTGCGCGGGCCGATTCCCAGCCTCTATGTGCAGGACACGTTTCACGCCACTCCGCGTTTGACGCTGATTGGCGGCCTGCGCTATGGCCCCAACGTCATGCCGCACGATTTCTTCAATCGCGGCGTGGTCTTTAGCCAGGCCGACTTCCTGGCAAATGTATCCAGCTCGATTTATCCCAACGCGCCCGCGGGCGCTCTCTACTACGGCGACCCGGGCGTAACCCCCCAATTCACCCAGAACACCTATAAGCAGTTTTCTCCCAATGTCGGCGCCTCTTATGATCCGTTTGGCGACGGCAAGACTGTGGTTCGCGCCGGCGGCGCGCTGATGTTCGACAATCCCAACTTCTTCACCTCCCAGCGCAACCAGCAGAACCCGCCATTTGCCACAGCCGTCACCCAGACGCAGGCCACGGGCCAACCTCCCATCAACTTCAGCAACCCCTGGGCCAACGGCCTCTTTACGTCCAGCCCGTTCCCTCAACCCGCGATTCCAACCCCCTCCCAAGCGTTGTTCTTCCCGCAATCGCAGTTCATCGTGATGCCCCAGCAGTTCAGGCCCGCGTATACGATTCAATGGACCCTCAGCATTCAACGTGAATTCGGCCACGGCTGGCAGGCCACGGTGGACTACATCGGCAACACCACCAGGCACGACCCGGTTGGCGTGCCATTCGATCCAGCTGTGTTCATCCCGGGCGTCTGGGGTGCGGGAGGTACGGGTTGCACGGGTATAGTGACCACCGGACCGGCTGCCGTCACGCCTGGCCCGGTCGGCGGTAACTGCTCCCTGGCCCCCAAAAACGCAAATTACGGCGCCCGCTTCCTGCTCACCCAGGAGAATCCGGCGGGTGTGAACTCCTCCGGAAAACCCACCGGCGGCAACCAGTACCTGGGTGGCGGCGCTGGCTCGGTCATCGTCGACGACGAGGCCACAGCCAACTACAACGGCATGATCGCTTCCATTCAGCACCGTATGTCGAATACCTTCAGCCTCATGGCCAACTGGACCTGGTCCAAGTGCCTGGATATCGAGGATGCCCAGGGCGATCTGGCCGGCACAACCGTCGAGAATCCCAACAACCTGAGAATGGATTACGGCCCGTGCGGCTCGGATTTCCGCCACATTGAAAACGTGGTCCTTGTCGCCAGGAGCGCATTCAACAATCACCTGAATCGTGTTGAAAAACTCATCGTCAATGACTGGGAGCTGGCGCCGCTCATCCACATTCAAACCGGCATACCCTTCACCGTCCTGTCGGGTAAGGATGATTCGGAAACCGACGTGGGCAACGACCGTCCCAACCTGGTAGCCGGCGTGAATCCGTATGCCGAGGTAAAGTTCCAAAAGGCTCCGGGAGAAGCGAACCGCGAATACCTGAATCCGGCAGCTTTCGCTTTCGTCGAGACGGCCTGCGGCACAGGCGGCTTGCCACCAACCACCGCCCAACTAACCACCGGCGCCTGTCCGGCGTTGGGCACCTACGGCAACATCGGCAGGAACTCCTTCCGTGGCCCTAAGGCGCTGCAGTTCGACGCCCAGATTTCGCGTATCTTCAAGATCCACGATAACTTGACGACAACGCTGCGGCTCGAGGCGTTTAACGTGCCGAATCATCCTGACTTCCAACCTCCATCAAGCTCAACAACCGGCTCGCTTCCAGCAAATTCCGGAGGCGCCGCAACTCTTACGTCGGCGACCTTTGGTCAGGTCTCGGCAACATTCAATCAAGCCCGTGTCTTCCAGGGCAGCATCAAGATCAACTTCTAAGGTGCTTCTAATCAACCTCCGACAACTAACCCTTGAACAAGTGCCCCGTTTCGATGATTGAAACGGGGCATCTTTTTAATCACTTTTGCTGAAATCGCGCCCAGTGGCCGGATAAAATGGAACCATCGCGCGTCTTCTGGATTTCTTCTCGCGTCATAAAGATCATGCGCAGGCAGCAATGAGTTCTAAGAATATCTGTAATCTCCTCTATGCGCGGCTTAGGTTGGAAGTAAACCGGACAGGAGCAACATGACACTGAACAAAAGCAATCGCAGGGATTTTTTGAAGGTAAGCGGCGCGGCCGTTGCCGCAACCGCCGTCTCATGGAACGCGCGAAGCTATGCCGCCATCCTGGGCGCCAACGACCGCGTTCGTGTGGGCGTCGTCGGCTGCGGCGATCGCATGAAGCAGGGAGATCTGCCCGCCTTTCAGCAGAATGCCAAGGACATGAACTTCCAGATCGTAGCCGTCTCCGACATCTGGAGCCGCCGCCGCGAAGAAGGCGCTGCCTATATCGAAAAGCTCTGCGGCAATCCCGTCGACCAGGCCCGCAACAACGACGAGCTCTACGCCCGCAAGGATGTGGATGCCGTCCTCATCGCCACCGCCGACTTCCAGCATGCGCAGCACGGCATCGAAGCGGTCAACGCCGGCCGCGATGCCTATGTCGAGAAGCCCACCGCCGACACCATGGAAGACGCCCGCAACTTCCTCGCCGCCGTCAAAAAAACCGGCAAGATCGTACAGATCGGAACTCAGCGCCGCTCCACGCCCGCTTATATGAAGGCCGCCGAATACATCAAGTCCGGCAAGTTCGGCGACATCGTCATGGTCGAGATGACCTGGAACGTCAATCAGCCCGGCCGCTGGCGCCGCCCCGACGTTGTGCCGCTGCTCAAAGAGCAGGACACCGATTGGAAGCGCTATCTCCTCAACCGCCCCTACGAGCCCTTCAATGCCCGCAAGTACCTTGAGTTCCGCCTCTTCTGGCCTTACTCCTCCGGCATTCCCGATCAGTGGCTCGTCCACCAGATCGACACCGTCCATTGGTTCACAGGCCTGCCCCATCCGCGCAGCGTCGTCGCCAACGGAGGCATCTATCTCTGGAAGGACGGCCGCACAAACTGGGACACCATGACCGCCGTCTTCGATTACGGCCCGCTCGACGACCTCAGCAAAGGCTTCCAGGTGCAGTACTCCTCGCGCTTCACCAACTCCGCAGGCGGCGTCAAGGAGCTCTATTACTCCAACGGCGGCATGATCGACATGGACAAGCAGACGGTGACGCCCACCGGCGGACTGCGCGCACGCGAAGCCGCCTCCATGGGCCTCAAGGAAAATCTCCTGCCCAGCTTTTCGCTGGTCGAGAAAACCGAAGCCGTCTCCACCGACGCCAACACCGGCGGCGATCCCATGACCTCGGCCAACATGCGCAACTGGATGGAGTGCGTCCGCTCGCGCAAAACTCCCAACGCCCCCATCGAGGCCGGCTATAACCACTCCATCGCACTCTGCATGAACATCGCCGCCATCCAGACCGGCCAGAAAGTCACCTTCGACGACAACACGCAGCAGGTGATGGTGGGAGGCAAAGTCTATGCCTAAGTTTGTCGCGCTCTCTCTTCTGGCCGCAAGCTTCTTCTTTGCGGCCAGCGCCTTCGCCGCGCCCTCCAAAGGCGTGCAGGTCGTCGCCGATGAAGCCAATCGCCGCGTCGACATCACCATCGACGGCCAGCCCTTCACCTCCTACATCTGGCCCGCGACGCTCAAAAAGCCCGTCCTCTATCCACTCATCACCGATGAGGGCGTCACCGTCACGCGCGGCTATCCGCTCAACACTCGTCCCGGCGAGCGCGTCGATCACCCCCACCACGCCGGCTTATGGTTCAACTACGAAAACACCAACGGCTTCGATTTCTGGAATAACTCCGACGCCATCAAGCCCGAAGCCCGCGCTAAGATGGGCACGATTCTACACACCAAAATCGTCTCCACCAAGAGCGGCCGCAATCGCGGCGAGTTAGTCGTTGAATCCGTCTGGGTAACTGGCGATAACCAGCAGCTCCTCACGCAATCGACTCACTACATCTTCGCGCGCCGTCCTCATGCTCGCGTCATCGATCTCGACATTACCCTTACCGCCCTCGACCGCGTAGTCTTCAAGGACGCAAAGGATGGCCTGCTCGGCCTGCGCGTCTCCAACTGGCTCGAATCTCCCACTGAAAAAGGCGGCGTCTATCTCGACGCCAGCGGCCGTCCCACCAAGGTCGATGCCGCCGATAACTCCAGCTCGACCGGCGTCTATCTCACCAGCGAAGGCGTTCAAGGCGACGCCGCCTGGGGAACTCGCGGACGCTGGTGCACTCTCACCGGCCACACCGGCAGCCACACCGTCGCCATCGCCCTCCTCGACCACCCCGGCAACCCCGGCTATCCCACCACCTGGCATGCGCGCGGCTATGGCCTTTTCGCCTTGAATCCGCTGGGGCCCAGCATCTTCAATCCCAAGCTGCCCGCATTGAACCTAACCCTGGAGAAGGATCAAACCGCCACCTTCCGCTACCGCGTCATCCTGTTCTCTCACGCCGTCACCGCCGAGGAGATGAATCGCGAAGCCGACGCCTTCGCCACCGAGTCCAGGTAGCGGTGTTAGCGGCGGTTTGGCCTTCGCCGCCTGTTGCGGGTATAATGAAGGTTCGGCAAGCCGCTAGAGATGTGTGTCTATCAATGTCCCAGCAGCGCGAAACACATGAGTTTGGAGCTAAGTCATGGCACAAGTATGCGATATCTGCGGGAAAGGCCCGCAGTTCGGCAATAACATCTCTCACGCCCACAACATCACAAGGCGGCGCTGGAGCGTGAACCTGCAGGCAGTCAAGGCGCTGGTCAACGGCCAGCCCAAGAAGCTCCGCGTCTGCGCCAGTTGCATCAAGGAAGGCAAGGTCGCCAAGGCCTGAGGCTTCCTAATATATAGAATCCAGGCACTTTACGCAGCATGAACCCCGTCCTGCCCGGACGGGGTTTTATGTGCTCGCTTCTCGCTAGTCCTGCAATTCCATCATTCAACACGATAGTTGGGCGCCTCTCGCGTGATAATCACGTCGTGCACGTGGCTCTCGCGCAGGCCGGCGCCGCTGATGCGCACAAACTGTGTCTTTTCTTGTAGATCGCGAATGTTTGCGCAGCCCAGGTAGCCCATGCCGGAGCGCAGGCCGCCGACCAGTTGGAAGACCATGGACTCCAGCGGCCCGCGGTAGGGTACGCGCCCCTCGATGCCCTCGGGGACAAACTTGGCCAGCCGGTTCTGGCTGGCGCGCTCGCGCTGCACCACGCCCTCGCTGCCCAACTCGGAGCTGGCCAAATCATCGGTGCTCTGGAAGTAGCGCTCGCCTGAGCCCTGGCTCATGGCGGTCAGCGAGCCCATGCCGCGATAGCTCTTGAAGCTGCGGCCCTGGTAAAGGATGGTTTCTCCGGGGCTCTCGTCCACGCCGGCAAACAGCGACCCGATCATTACCGAGCTGGCCCCGGCTGCGATGGCCTTGGTGATCTCGCCGGAATACTTGATGCCGCCATCGGCGATCACCGGAATTCCGCGCTCGCGGGCGGCACGCGCCGACTCGGCAATGGCTGTAATCTGCGGCATTCCCGCGCCGGTTACCATGCGCGTGGTGCAAATCGAACCCGGCCCGATGCCGACTTTAATCGCGTCGGCGCCGACGTCGATCAGCGCTAGCGCGCCCTCGTATGTAGCCACATTGCCGGCCAGCAGAGCCACGCCCGGGAAGGCCTTCTTCACCTTGCGCACCGCCTCCAGCACCCGCGAGGAGTGCCCGTGCGCCGAGTCGATGGCCAGCACATCCACGCGCGCCCGCACCAGCTCTGCCGCCCGCTCCATAAAATCGCCCGTAGCCCCAATGGCGCCGCCCACCCTCAGCCGGCCCTTTTCGTCCTTGCTGGCGTAGGGATATTTCAGCTTCTTCTGGATGTCCTTGACTGTGATCAGCCCCTTCAGCTCGAACTGGTCGTTGACCACCAGCAGCTTCTCCACGCGATGCTTGTGCAGAATCTGCTCGGCCTCCTCGAGCGTGGTGCCCACCGGGACCGTAATCAGGTTCTCCTTGGTCATCACGTCGCCAACGGGGATGTCGGTACGAGTTTCAAACCGTAAATCGCGATTCGTCAGAATACCCACAAGTCGATGGCCCTGCGTCACCGGCACGCCGGAGATTTTGTAACGCCGCATCACTTCCAGCGCGTCGCCGATCATCTGCTCCGGGCCGATGGTCACCGGGTCCACGATCATGCCGCTCTCCGAGCGCTTCACCTTGTCGATTTCGCCGGCCTGGTCAGGGATGGAGAGATTGCGGTGCACAATGCCGATGCCGCCCTGTTGCGCCATGGCGATGGCCATGCGCGACTCGGTCACCGTGTCCATGGCCGAGGAAAGCAGCGGCGTATTCAGCGTAATCTCGCGGGTCAACTGGGTCTGCGTGCTGACCTGCACGGGCACCACGTCGCTGTAGGCAGGCACCAGCAACACGTCGTCAAAGGTGAGGGCTTCGGTCAAATGATTGGCAAGCATAATGCTCCGATGCGCCTGGCGGGCCAGGAATGCAAGATCCGGCGCGGCAGACGCTTGAAATGTATTGTAATGGAGAGCGCTGGGAAGCACCGATCATCATTATTTACTCAGCGCCGGGGAGTTTTGATATGATTTTCCCGACGCATTTTACGCTCGTTTTTCGCTGTCTAAAGTGAGATGCAATTTTGATTCAGGAAAGGTTAGGCCGAAATGAGCGCCTCGAAGCGATTTTCCGCGATTCTCTCGTTATTCATCGTTTGCATCTCCGCCTGCAAGGCAGGGACGCCCCCGCCCACCCCGCTGACTCACCTCACCGCTCCCCAAGGGGGGAAGATCGTCTACGGAACGGTGGATGGAGCCACCACCCAGCCGCAAGCCATGAGTAAGATTCTGGACATTGTGAAAAACAACTGCGGCGAGAAACCGCAAATCGGAAAGGTCTTCCAATTCAAAGGCACGAAAACAGTCGGCGTCTTCTTCACCGTGACCAACCACCCGGGCGGCAACAAGAAGGTGGCGGGGCTGGTGCTCTCAGCAGCATCCGGACCGCATCAGGTTGAGGCAGCGTTGCTCTCCGATGATGCCCAGCGCTTCGGCAAGACGGTGAACCCCATGATCCAGCAACTATTCGGCGTGTGGCATCCGGATAACCAGGCGGCGGCTTCCGGCTCGGCGCCGGGCGCACGATCGACTCCGTCCGGCAACGGGCATCCTGTTTCATCTGCCAGGCTGCACACTGTTTCCGCGCCAGACAACTCGGCCAGCATAGGCATTCCCGACGGCTGGACGCTGCAACCCAACAGCGGTGGTCATGGAGCAATAGTCGTCAAGGGACCGAATGGCGAGCAGCTCGGCATTGAATTGCAAAAGGGCGCCATTGACCCAACCCATCCCTTCAGGGCCAGGAGTGATGCGCAGGGCCAACTCGAAGGACCCCCCGGAACCGTGGTGATTTATCCCTATCGAGGCGACCCCGCCAGGGAGTTCGAAGCGATCTTCCAGGCATGGCGCAGATCGAATGGCAAGGGACCGGTAAAGCTCCAGGGGCTGAAGACCCAGATCTTACCCAACAATCCTCATCCCGAGAACGACATATGCGCGACTGCCGACGGACAGGTGGATCTTCAAGATGGAACTGGAATGCAGAAACTTTACGCCATGCTCTGCGTCTTCAATGATCAGGCCACGCGCAGACAGTGGGGCAACTATGTCATCACGTTCAGTGTGCTCTCCTTCTTTCCCACGACGGTTGCCGAAAAACAGAACGCACTGGTTTCTGCGATCGCCAACACATATAAACAAAACGACCAGGTCATGCAGCAACAAGGGAACCAGATGATGGCGCAGAAGCAGCAGTCTGACCAGCAATGGCGGGAATGGGGACAGCAGGGAGCCGACCGGATTCGCGCGCAGAGCCAGGCGATGCAGAAGAGCAATGCCGAACGCCAAGCCGGCTACGACAGACAGAACGCCGATTTTCGGGCCCGGCTAAACAGCAACACAACCCAGAACACCAACTCGTACGACGCAGAGGACGCCCGAGCCAAGAACTATCAGGACTTCGATAACTACATCCTGGATCAGACGATCGTGCAGGACAACAATATGTACAACGATGGAACCATCGGCCATGGCACGGTCTCGAACTCCTTAGCCGATGCGCTGGTGAAGGCTGATCCCAATCGCTTCGAATATGTGACGCAACCCAATTACTGGGAGGGCACGGATTACCACAAATAATCCAAGGCCGAGCATCCCACCCTCGCCGTCCTGCGCGGAGTCGAAGGATCTGCGTATTGCCAGTTTGCGGCCAGGGTGGGACTCGATGCAATTTTTGATTTATCATTCTCCTGACGCATTGTTCTCTCGTTTTTCGTTCTCTACAGTAAGATGCGCTTTTGATTCAGGAAGGGACAAGTTGTTATGAGTACTTCGAAGCGATTTTCCGCAATTCTCTCGTTGTTCATCGTTTTCATCTCCGCCTGCAAGGCGGGGACGCCGCCGCCCACCCCGATTACCACGCTCGATGGCCCGCAAGGAGGCAAGATCTCCTACGGGACAGTGGCCGGAGCCACGACCCAGCCGGCAGCCATGAGCAAGATTCTGATCGGCATGCAGAACACTTGCGGCGAGAGGCCGCAAATCGGGAAAGTCTTCCAATTCAAAGGCACAAATACCGTCGGCGTCTTCTTTACGGTGACCGATCACTCCAAAGGAAACAAGAAGGTGGCCGGCTTGGTTCTCTCGGCGGCCTCCGGCCCCAGGCAGGTAGAGGCGGCGTTGCTCTCCAACGATGCCTCGCGCATCGGCAAGACGGTGAATCCCATGCTGCAGCAACTCTTCAGTGTGTGGCATCCGGGCGGTCAGTCTGCGGCCTCCGGCTCCTCGGCTAGCGGGCAATCGGCTCCGGGCGGCAATGGTCACTCTGGCTCGCCTGTAAGGCTGCACATGGTTACCGCATCAGACAACTCGGCCAGCATCGGAATTGCCGACGGCTGGCAGCTCGATCCTCACAGCGCCAGCAGCACGATGGTTCTGAATGGGCCGAACGGCGAACAGGCAGTCTACACTGCAAGGATGGCAGCGGTGGACCCCAACAACCCGCAGCAGGTGCAAGCGGTGCGGTACGGAATCTACAAGGGTGGGGGAACGATCCTTTACCCCTACCATCAGGATCTGGGGAGGGCCTATCCGGAGCTGTTGCAGGCCTGGCGGCGCGCCAACAATAAGCCACCGGTAAAGCTGCAGGTGGACAAAATTACGCCGCTGCAAGGGGCGGGCAACTGCGTCCTTGTCACGGGGCACATCGACGTGGATGGGCAGGGCATGAAGAAGCTGATCGATGATATATGCCAATCATCGCCGCCGTCCCAAGCGGGAGTGTACACAGTCACACGCACCTACAATATTATGACCGACGCCCAGGCCGAGCGGGAGCAAAGCACGGTGATGGCGATGTATCAGAGCGTCAAGGTAAACCAGCAAGTGATAAACCAGCAGATGCAGCAGAATCTCCAGCAGAAGCAGCAGTCTGACCAGCAATGGCGGGCCTTTGGACAGCAGCAATCCGACCGGATTAACGCGCAGGGTCAGGCAGCGCAGCAGAGCTTTGCCAACCGCCAGGCCATCAATGACGCCCAGCACGCCGGCTATTGGGACCAGCAACACAACAACGAAGTTCAACACGCCAAGTGGAGCAACAGCCAGGAGAGCAATACCGTCCCGTATTCCAACTCGAGCGACGGCCAGGACACCCAGGCCAGGAACAATCAGGGCTTCGATAACTACATCCTGGATCAGACGGTCGTACAGGACAACAATATGTACAACAATGGAACCATCGGCCACGGCACACTGTGGAACACGACCGCCGACGCGCTGGTGAAGGCCGATCCCGATCGCTTCGAGTACGTGGATAAACCCAATTACTGGGAGGGCACGGATTTTCACAAATGATAGGAGCACGGAATCAGATTGTTATGTGTAGCATTTTGCTTTTTGTTTTGCAGTTTTTGAGTGAGAGCGGTTCTGCTCCCGGAAAGGCCATGTTCCTGTCATGATGCTTGCATTCAGGCGAATTTCTGTATTGCTATCGTTGTTCATCGTTTGCATCTCCGCTTGCAAGGCGGGGACACCCTCGCCCACCCCGCTGACTCACCTCACCGCTCCCCAAGGGGGCAAAATCGTCTACGGAACAGTGGCCGGAGCCACGACCCAGCCGGCAGCCATGAGCAAGTTTCTTAGCAATGTGCAGAACAACTGCGGCGAGAAGCCTCAAATTGGAAAGGTCTTCCAGTTCAAAGGCACGAAAACCGTCGGTGTCTTCTTCTCGGTGACCAACCACACGGCGGGAAACAAGCGCATCGCCGGCCTGGTGCTCTCCGCCGCATCCGGTCCCAGGCAGGTGGAAGCGGCGATGCTCACCGATGATGCCTCGCGGTTTGGCAAGACGGTGAATCCCATGCTCCAGCAGTTGCTTAGCGTGTGGCATCCGGGCGGCCAGTCAGCGGGTTCCGGCTCCTCGGCTGGCGCGCAATCGGCTTCGGCCGGCAATGGTCACTCTGGCCCAGCCGCCCGGCTGCACACGGTTACCGCGGCCGACAACTCGGCCAGCATCGGCATTCCCGACGGCTGGCAGCTCGATCCGCACAGCGCCAGCAGTATGATGATTCTTAAAGGTCCGTATGGAGAACTGGTGACCTTCGGTGCGCTGATGTCAGCGGTTGACCCCAGCAACCCGCAGCAGGTGCGAGCGGTGCAGGCGGGAATCTACAGGAGCGGGGGAACGATCCTTTACCCCTTCCATCAGGATCTGACCAAGGCCTACCCGGATCTGGTACAGGCTTGGCGGCGCGCCAACAACAAGCCACCAGTAAAGCTGCAAGTGAGCGAGATTACGCCGGTGCAAGGGCCAGGCGCCTGCGTCCATGTCAAAGGGCACATCGATTTGGACGGGCAGGGGATGAAGTCGCTCAACGATTTGATGTGCATGTCGCCGCTGTCCCAATGGGGAGCGTATAGCATCCTGCGCAACATCAGTGTGATGACCGACGCTCAGGCCGATCAGGAGCACAACACCGTGGTAGCGATGGCGCAGAGTCTCAAGGTAAACCAGCAGGTGATGGACCAGCAGACGAAGCAGAAGCTGGCGCAGAAGCAGGCCAACGATCAGGCGATCAGGCAAAACGCGGCGATTGCAGTGCAGAACATCCAGAACATCGGCGCGCAGGCCACGGCGCGCTACAACGCCACCCAGGCCGCCAACGACGCGCAACACGCCGGCTATTGGGCACAGCAGCAGAACAATGCCGCCCAGCACGCCGAATGGAACGAAGGCCAGATCAACAATGCGCGGAACGGTCAGGGTTTCAGCAACTACATCCTCGATCAGACTGTCATCCAGGGCAACGACTACGACGGCACAGCGGTAGGCCACGCCACCGTATGGAACAACACCGCCGAGGCGCTGGTTAAATACGACCCCAATCGCTTCGAAATCGTGGATACTCCCAATTACTGGGAGGGAACGGATTTCCATAAATAAACCAGTGCGTGTACATCATGTAAAGGATAGTCAGGTCGCGGCTGGTTGGATAACGGCCGCAACGATCTTATCTATACACCAACCGGAAACGGCTTGGGGCTGGATTCGTCGAGATTGGCTTCGGCGCCCGTCCGCCAGCGCTCAAAGCGCCCTTGCAGCAGGCTCATCAGTCCGGTGTACCAGTAGCCGATGACGAACAGAATCAGGAACGGCGCGGTGAAGTAGTTCTGGTTGGTGAAGGTGTAGAGAATGGCCACGAAGAAGTAGCCGCCAACCAGCAGCTCGATCCACGGAGCCAGCTTGAGCCGCTTGCGGTACTTGGCGGCCTGGGATTTTTCGCCCTTCTTGGCCACGCGGTACTTGGGAGTGCGCACAAAGGCGCTCTTGATGCCGAACAATGCCTCCATCACCGCTACTGTGTTGGTGACGGTGAGGCCGATGCCCAGAGCCATCAGAAAGGGTAGATAGAGAAAGGTCTTCATCCAGGTTTTGGGGAAGAGTTCGCGCTCGGCCATCAGGTAAAAGACGGCGATGGACAAGCTTGAGGCAGTAAACAGCGGCACGTCGAAGAGCAGCATCTGGAACCAGCCCTGGTAAAAGCGCACGATCATGGCGGGCATCAGGAACGCCGTCATGATGACCATCATCGGGTAGCTTAGATTGGCCGTCAGGTGGTAAACGGCCTCGACCTTGATCTTCCGCGGGATGTTGGACTTGAACATCAGAGGCAGAATTTTGATGCTGGTCTGAATCAGCCCCTTGGCCCAGCGCGCCTGCTGCGTCTTGAAAGCGGTCATTTCGATAGGCAGCTCGGAGGGGCACTCGACCTCGGGCAGGTATTTAAACTTCCATCCGGCTAATTGCGAGCGGTAACTCAGGTCGGTGTCTTCGGTGAGGGTGTCATGCTGCCAGCCGCCGCCGTCGTAGATGGCCTGGATGCGCCACATGCCGGCCGTGCCATTGAAGTTGAAATAATCGCCGGAACGGACCCTCGCGCCATGCTCGATGATGAAGTGGCCGTCGAGCAGGATGGCCTCAATCTGGGTCAGCATGCTGTAGTTGCGATTCATATGTTGCCAGCGCGTTTGCACCATGCCGATCTCCGGCTCGGCAAAGTGGTGGATAACTTTTATTAGCCAGTCCGGCGGCGGCACAAAATCAGCGTCGAAGATGGCCACAAACTCGCCCTTGGCCACCTTCAGGCCCGCGTCCAGCGCCCCGGCCTTGTAGCCGTAGCGATTTGTCCGGTGAATGTAGGAGATGGGGTGTCCCAGCGCAGCATAGCGGGCAACGATATCGGAAGCCACCTTCTGGGTCTCGTCGGTCGAGTCGTCCAGCACCTGAATCTCCAGCTTCTCGCGCGGGTACTCCATGGCGCAGACCGCCTCAATCAGCCGGTCGATGACGAATTGCTCGTTGAAGATGGGCAGTTGCACGGTCACCCGCGGCAGCTCTTTGAAGTGGCGGGGAGGGTCGGGATTGTAGTTCTTCTTGTATTTGAAATAGAGGTAGCACATGGTATAGCGGTGAATGCCATAGAACGACAGGATAATCATCACCGTGAAATAGGGGATGAGCATTGTCAGGTCGAACCAGTTCCAGTGGTGAGTCACCTTGGAGAACGGGTCGTAAAACAGCATCTGTATCTGGTGGCGCACGCTGAATTGCGGTGCGAAGAACAGCAGCGCAGAGAGCCGCATGGGCAGCCCATGCAGCGGTTGGGCAGCGGGATTCAGAGAGGTCAGGAGCGCGGCGAACAGGGCAAGCCTCCTCTGTCGGGATACCGGCAATTGTAGACGATACGGGTCCGCGGGCGCAGGTACCGGAATGAGGAAGAAGCGTGTTCCATGAAGCCCATGCATCCAGTGCAGCTACAGCTTGGCCTGTCTAAGTTGCTCTCTGTCACCCTCTTGAGGTACTGTGTTGTGGCAGTTGGAGATATCTGCTCATGTCCGCTATAAGTACTACGCCCATCGTTGCCGCCGCCGGCGGCAGCTTTCTGCTGGAAACCCGCACCCCCGCCGAAGTCTTTACTCCCGAGGACCTGAACGAGGAGCAGCGGCAGATTGCCTCGACCGCCGCGCAGTTTGCCCGCGACGAGATTCTGCCCAACATGGCGGCCATCGAGGCCAAGGTGCCGGGCGTTGTACAGGCCCTGATGCGCAAGGCCGGCGAACTGGGCTTTACCTCCGTGGATATTCCTGAAGAGTATGGCGGCCTGGGGATGGACAAGATCACCTCCACGCTCATCACCGACCACCTGTCGATTGTGGCCAGCTTCTCAACGGCCTTTGGCTCTCACGTCGGCATCAGCACGCTGCCGCTGGTCTGGTACGGCACCGAGGAGCAGAAGCAGCGCTACCTGCCTAAACTGGCCTCGGGAGAATGGATCGGCGGCTATGGGCTTTCAGAGGCCAGCTCCGGCTCCGACGCCATGAACATCCGCACGCACGCAACGCTAGAGCCCGATGGCGCGCACTATACGCTCAACGGCGAGAAGCAGTGGATCACCAACGGCGGCATCGCCAGCCTCTACACCGTCTTCGCCAAAATCGTTGACCCGGCGTCGGGCAGCGAGAAGTTTTCGGCTTTTCTCGTTGAGCGGGAGACTCCCGGCCTGTCCGTGGGCGCCGAAGAGCACAAGCTGGGCATTCGCGGTTCCTCGACCTGTTCGCTGGTGCTGGAAGGCTGCCGGATTCCCGCAAGTAATCTATTGGGCGAGGCGGGCAAGGGCCACCATATCGCCTTCAACGTGCTGAATGTTGGCCGTTTCAAGCTGGGCGTTGCCTGCGTGGGCGGGGCGCGGCACGCTTTGGGGCACATGATCCGCTGGGCCAAAGAGCGCAAGGCCTTCGGCAAGGCAATCGCCGAGTTCGGGCTGATACAACGCAAGATTTCCTTGAGCGCCACACGGCTTTACGCCGCCGAGAGCATGGCTTACCGCACGGTAGGCATGATCGACGCGCGCCTGGCGCAACTTGGGCACGAACAGGGCCGCTTGCCGCGTGATATCCAGCGCAGTATCGAGGAGTACGCGGTCGAGTGCTCCATCCTCAAGGTCTATGGCTCGGAGATGCTAACCCTGGTGGCCGATGAGCTGGTCGCCACCATGGGCGGCTACGGCTACGTCGAGGAGTACCCGGCGGAGCGCTGCTATCGCGACGCTCGGATTAATCGGATTTTTGAAGGCACCAACGAAATCAATCTGCTGATCATCACCGGATGGCTGATGAAGCGCGCTTTGAGTGGGCAGCTTCCGCTGCTTCCGGCGATTAAGAAACTGATGGACGAGGTGATGCAACCGCCCAGCTTCGATTCCGGCTCCGATGCGAGTGAGTTGCTGGCGCGGGAGGCCGAAGCCCTGGCCTCAGCCAAAAAGATTGCTCTCTTTGCCGCCGGCGCTGCCAGCCAGCGCTTCATGACGGCATTACAGGAGCAGCAGGAGGTGATGGCCGACCTGGCCGCGATCATCATGCAGGTCTATGCACTGGAGTCGTCGCTGCTGCGCGCGCGAAAACTTGCCACTTCAGGCAATGGCTCCGCGGAGGTTGCGGCGAGCATGACCGGCCTGCTGGCCGACGAAACCATCGCCCTGGCCGAGCAGGCGGCGCGGCGCGTGCTGGCGGCCTGCGCCGAGGGAGACCTGCTGCGGACGCAGCTTGCCATTTTGCGCCGTCTGGCCAGGTTCACGCCCGCCGATGTGGTGGGATTGAGCCGCGCCGTGGCCCGGCATTGCATCCAGGCCGAACGCTATCCGCTGTAGCTTGGCGGTTGGCAAAGATGATAGCATCCGCGTGGTTGCCGGAATTTAGTTCGGCGCGCCGGTTGTTTCCTCGGCGGTAAAGGTACATTCGCGGCACTGGCAACTGCGGCGCAGGTAATCCCAGGAGTAGATGCCGCCGGAGTGGCCGTCTTGCCAGTTGAACTGGATGGCGTAACGGCCCACGGCCTGTGCGCTGGCTGGCTTGGCGGGTGCGGTGTACATGGGCAGAACGGCGGCGGGCCTGGGCTTGGGCTGTCCGATTTTGCGGCCTTCCGCCTTGCGCTCTTCAACGCAGGTGGCGCAGGGGCAGGCATCGCGCAGCCAGGCAAAGCTCCAGGCGCTGCGGTGGCCGTCGGCCCAATCAATCTCCATGCCCTTGCCCTCGGTGATAAGCACCCGTACCTTCTGCGGTGTGATGCTGATGCGGGACAGAGGACGCTCGGCCTCGCTCTCCTGATTCCTGGGGGCAATGCGGATGCCTTCGTGGCTCATGGTTGTATCTTACAGCGGCATGGATCAGTAGACAGGGAATGGAGGCGCTTGGATCGCACAGTCCACAGACGCGCCTCCTCCGCGCTACTCGATCAATGCAGCCGATTCCGCCCAATACTTCAGCGGATCCTTCTCGTGCTTGGCAGCGTGGAAGGAGACGATGGCTCCGACTACGAAATCCGGCGAGACGTGGGCCGCGGGCACGAAGACGGCATCCTCTTCTTCTCCGACACGGATCACGTAGACCGTTCCGTCGGCCTGCTTCTCCGTGCGCTGAATCTCCCCGCCTATGTTGGTGTTGACACTGCCGCTGTAATCGCCGCGCGCGCCCATCTTCAGATCTTTGGGCCGGGCGCTGTCTTCGGCTTCGGAGCCAAAAGTCAATTCGCCCATCTTCCAGACGCCGGTTTCCTTGGCAAAGGCTACCGTAACTCGAACCTTCTGTTCGGGCGGCAGATTGGCTTCCTTCTGTGCTTCGAGCGGCACGGGGACCATGCCCACCAGCACCATGCGCGCATGATTGCCATCCTTCGCCAGCTTGACGAAGCGAACCTCGTAGGAGACAGGCATCATCTGCAGCGATTGTTCGAAGAGCGCGGCGTGGTAGGCGGCTTCTCGCCCAGGCGGCACGCCCTCGGTAAGTTCCTTTTGCTGGTCCGCGGTCCTCAGCTTCACGATCGCCGGGAAATCCTTGGCCTTCAATCCGGCGATGTAGTCGTCATAGATTTTGCGGAAAGTATCATCTGTTTGTCCGAATGCCGTCATGGTGAACAATGCTCCTGTGAGTATCGTGAGAATGAGACGCATAACTGATTTTCTCCTATGCGTTGATTAGTATTGCATCTTTCAACGAAATGCGATCCTATACAGAACAAAATCCTGTGAAAATCGTATGGCCAGACGCCTAATCTGTCCATTGCTCTAAGACATCTCGCTCCTCGCGCCGAGAGAGATAGTGGTGCACATTGCGACCGCCGAACCGATTCAATCCAATGCCCAGCGTGGGGCCAAGTTGAATAGGCTCATCATTTAGGGATTTCTCCAGAAGAACCATGCGGCCATGAAAAGACCGATGCCAATGACCAGCCCGCGAAGCACGGGCTGCGGAATGCGGCGGGCCCAGCGGGCCGAGGAATATCCGCCGACGGCGCAGGTGACCATGGCCAGCAGGCAGTAGCGCCAGACGACCTGGCCGTTCGCCACAAAGAGGATGAAGGCAATTCCGTTGGCCAGGGTAGTGGATACCACCTTGAGGGCGTTGATCTCGTGCAGGTCACGGTAGCCAAAAAGCGAGAGCACCGTAATGAGCAGAAAGCCGGCGCCGGCGCCGAAGTAGCCGATATAAAAACAGACCGCCATGGTCGCCAGAAAGACCGGCAGACGGCGCGGCAGGTGGGGCGCAACAGCAAGGTCGTCATTGCGGCGTGCCAGCCAGCGGGAGACCGGGCCGGTGAAGGTGAAGATGGAGGCGGAGATCAGCAGCAGCCAGGGCACCAGGTGCAGAAAGGTCATCTGCGGTGTGTTGAGCAGCACCAGGGCGCCGGCCGTGCCGCCGATAAGGCCGGCCACTCCCATGGGCAAGGCAAGGCGCAGATTCTTGCGGATATCGTCTCGATAAGCCGCGACTGAGGTGAGCTGGCCGGGCCATAGAGCCACTGTGTTGGTGGCGTTGGCCTGGATAGGCAGCATGGTCTTCATCCCCAGCAAGGCGGGAAAGAGCAAAAAAGAGCCGCCCCCGGCCACGGCGTTGAGCAGCCCAGCCAGAAAAGCAGCCACGATAAGCCAAAGCCAGTGCCAATCCAGGAATAGGGGAAGGTTTAGGAGATGCATCGTCTGATTTCATTTTACAAGTCCAGAGAGCAGGCGAGGAATTACTAAGAGTCGAGGAAGAGTTCTGGATGGAGACGTGCAACTGGCGGTTCTGGAGTAGACTTCTGAAGTTGAGGTACTCATGAAGAGATGCATTGCATTGTGTGCCGCAATGGCATTGTTGACGGCTAGCGGAGTCTCCGCGCAAGCCCCCGCGCCGACCCCAGCGCAAACCCCCGTAAAACCCTCCGCTCAAACCCCGGCGCCAACCCCCGCGTCAATCCCCGTGAAAGCTCCTGCCAAGGCTGATCCGTGGGCAGGGCTGCGTTTTCTCATCGGGTCATGGGAGGCAAAGACCATCGGCGGAGTGGCGCAGGCGCAGGCCTCCGCAGGTTACGCCTTCCGGCTGGAGCTGCGCGATCACGTCCTGGCGCGGCACTCCCGTAGCGGCGCCTGCTCTGCCCCGGACGACTTCGACTGCCAGCACAGTGATCTGCTATACATCTATCCCACCGGCAGCGGATCTGCATTCGAAGCCATCTACTTCGACAATGAGGGCAACGTCATTCACTATGGTGTTACCACGCCCAAGCCTGGAACCTTGATTTTCCTCTCCGATCCCGCGCAGCCGGGGCCGCAGTATCGCTTGAGCTACACCTTCCTGGACGGAGTGATGAGCGGCCAGTTCGAGCTGAAAATGCCGGGCCAGACGGATTTCACCAGCTATTTGGAGTGGAACGGGAAGCGACAATAAAGGATTGGATTATAGGAAAGATCTGTAGAAAATCAATTTATTCTTCCATAAATGATTGATAATACTACAGATAGATAATATTTCAAAATGTGAGCGTATGGCGCGCACATTATCTGAGTAGTATAATATAGTTTTATCAGGTTATGTGATCGGCTTGGGCTCAATCTCCCGGCCCCACATCCCAAGATCATCAGGAGGTAAACAATCATGGCAATTACTCGTTGGGACCCATATCGGGAAGTCGTTGCACTGCAGAACCGCGTTAACTCTTTGTTCCGCGATATGAACGAAGGGGAAAGTCCGTTGACCACGGCCAGCTTTGTGCCGGCGGTCGATGTCTACGAGGACGCGCAGAAGGTGATGCTCAAGCTGGAAGTACCGGGCATCGATCAGAAGGACCTGGACGTACGCGTGGAGAACCACACGCTGACCGTCAAGGGCGAGCGCAAGTTCGATAAAGAGGAGAAGGAGGAGAACTTCCACCGCATTGAGCGGCGCTATGGCAGCTTCTATTGTGCCTTCACGCTGCCCTCGACTGTGGATACGGAGAGCGTCGCGGCCAGTTACAATGCGGGTGTGCTGAAGCTGGAGCTGAAAAAGAAGCCGGAAGCCCAACCCAAGCAGATCAAGATCAATGTAGCGTAACGACAACAAACAGTTCACAGCGGACAGCTCACAGTCGTCAGCTTTAACTGTTAGCTGTCTGCTGTTAGCTGAAAGCTGAGGTTGAAATGGCGATTCGCTGGGAAAAGTTGACCGTAAAGTCGCAGCAGGCAATGGAGCAGGCGCAGGCGCGGGCTGCCGAACTTGGCAACCCCGAAGTGCTGCCAGTGCATTTGTTGCTGGCTCTCGTTGAGGACCGCGAGGGCGTGATTCCTTCAGTGCTGGGCAAGATCGGCGTTCCTACGGAACGACTGGAGCATGACCTGCATCAGATCGAGGAGAAGCTGCCACGCGTGGCAGGAGCCGCTGCACAGCCAGGCGTGAGCCAGGCGCTCAATAAAGTACTGGACCAGGCATTCCGCGAGGCCGCCAACTTTAAAGACGAGTACGTCTCCACGGAACATTTATTGCTGGGCGTGGCGCACGCCAAGAACGACGCCGCTCGCGAGGCCCTGGTCGCGCTGGGCGCGACGCATGAGGCGATTCTGAAGGCGCTGACCGCGGTGCGCGGTTCGCAGCGCGTGACGGATCAGAACCCCGAGGGCAAGTTTCAGGCACTGGAAAAATACGCCAAGGATCTGACGGAGCTGGCGCGACGCGGCAAGCTGGATCCGGTCATCGGCCGCGACGAAGAGATTCGCCGCGTTATCCAGGTGCTAAGCCGGCGCACCAAAAACAATCCCGTGCTTATCGGCGAACCGGGCGTGGGCAAAACGGCCATCGTCGAGGGCCTGGCGCGGCGCATCGTCTCCGGCGACGTGCCGGAGAGCCTCAAGGACAAACGGGTGATCTCGCTCGATCTCGGCTCGATGCTGGCAGGAGCAAAGTATCGCGGCGAGTTCGAGGACCGGCTCAAGGCAGTACTCAAGGAGATTGAAGAATCCGACGGCGAGATCGTGCTCTTTATCGACGAGCTGCACACGCTGGTCGGAGCGGGCGCGGCAGAAGGAGCAATCGACGCCAGCAATATGCTCAAGCCGGCCCTGGCGCGCGGCGAATTGCGAGCCATCGGCGCAACCACGCTAAACGAGTACCGCAAATATATCGAGAAGGACGCGGCGCTTGAGCGCCGCTTTCAGATCGTCTATGTTGGCGAACCCAACGTCGAAGACACCATCGCGATTTTGCGCGGCCTCAAAGACCGCTATGAAGCTCACCACAACGTGCGCATCAAGGATGCGGCGATTGTGGCCGCGGCTGTGCTCTCGCATCGCTACATCAGCGACCGCTTTTTGCCCGACAAGGCCATCGACCTGGTGGATGAGGCGGCGGCTTCGCTGGCCATTCAGAAAGGGTCAGTGCCGACGGAAATCGATCAACGGGAGCGCGCCAAGACCTCGCTGGAGATAGAGCGCGAGGCGCTGAAGCGCGAGACCGATGCGAACAGCGTGGAGCGCCGCCGTGAAGTAGAACGCGAAATCGCCACGCTACGCGAGCAGATTACGGCTCTGCGGGCGCGGTGGAACAAGGAGCGCGAAGCGAGCAGCCGCATCAGCGAAATCAAGAAGAAGATCGATGCGCTGCGCTTTGAAGCCGAAGAGCAAACGCGCAAGGGCCAACTCGACCGCGCCGCGCAGATCCAGTATGGCGAGCTGCCCAAGCTGGATGCGGAATTGAAGAGGCTGAGCGCGGCGCAGGACGGCAGCGCGAGCGGCACGCGTATGTTGAAGGACGAGGTCGATGAGGAAGACATCGCCGGCATCGTGAGCAAGTGGACGGGGATTCCCGTCTCGCGCATGCTGGAAGGCGAAGTAAAGAAGCTCGTCGAAATGGAGCAGCGTCTGCGCGAGCGGGTCATCGGACAGGACGCGGCTTTGGCCGTCGTTGCCAATGCGATTCGGCGTTCACGCGCCGGCTTGAGCGATCCACGGCGGCCGATTGGGTCTTTTATTTTTTTGGGTCCCACCGGCGTCGGCAAGACGGAGACCGCGCGAGCGCTGGCCGAGTTTCTCTTCGACAATGAACAGGCCATGGTGCGCATCGACATGAGCGAGTACATGGAGAAGCACGCCGTTGCGCGGCTGATCGGCGCGCCGCCGGGATATATCGGCTACGACGAAGGCGGACAGCTGACCGAAGCCGTCCGGCGCAGGCCCTACGCCGTGATTCTCTTCGACGAGATCGAGAAGGCGCATCCCGATGTCTTCAACATTCTGCTTCAAATCATGGATGACGGCCGCTTGACCGATTCGAAGGGCCGGACGGTTGACTTTAAGAACACCGTGCTGATTATGACTTCAAATCTGGGCGCGAGTTTGCTGGCAGGTGACGCGCTCAAGAGTGAACATGACTTCGATATGGCGCGCGAATCGGTGATGCGCGTTTTGCGCGAGCACTTCCGGCCGGAGTTCTTGAATCGCGTGGACGACATCGTAATCTTCCGTCCTCTGGGCGCGGCACAGATGAGCAAGATACTCGACCTGCGTCTGGGCGAGGTCAGCAAGCTGCTCGAAGAGCGGCAGATTTCGCTTGAGCTGACCGAGCCGGCGCGGCAACTGATTTTAGCTGCGGGTTCCGATGCGGCTTATGGAGCGCGCCCGTTGAAGCGCGCCTTGCAGCGCATGATCCAGGATCCGCTGGCGATCAAGATTCTCAACGGCGAAGTTCTGCACGGCGCGCACGTGCGCATCGACGTGGACCGCAAGACAAACCAGTTGAAGTTTGAGCCGATGAGCCGCGAGGCGATGGCGTGAGCCGTCGCCTCGACATCCAGGCCTCAGTATCGAGGCCTGGGACGCCCGGCTCACGGCTTCCGGACCGACCATTTCTGGTCTTCGTGACCTATGCAGTCCCATTGAACCACCGCGGCGCCGTTCTGGACGCTCCCACCGGTCACACCCATGCACTTGCCGCTGTGCATGTTCACAATTACTCCCGGCCTGCGCATTTGCCAACTCTGGTCTCGGTGACCAATGCAATCCCATAGAACCACGGCCTGGCCGGTTTCCACGCTCCCACCGCCGATGCCCAGGCACTTACCGCTGACCGCGTTGACGATTTCTCCCGATCTCCGCATTTGCCATCTCTGGTGCTGGTCGTTAGGATTGCAAGGCCACTGAATTACGGCGGCTCCATTGTCGCTGCTGCCTCCCCTTACGACCAGGCACTGGCCACTGTGCTGATTGACGATCTGGCCTCTCTCCCACGTTTCCTGTGAATTCAGTTGACCCGTTCCCGGCAGCAAAACCAAGCTCGCCGAAAGTAAAAACAGGATGATATACGTCTTTCTTCCTCTGTTCGTCATGTCTTTCTCTCCTTACCATTTGCAATCGAATTTGAGCGACCATTGCCGATTCCCGGCGCGCCCCGTTGTCGCCGGCGTTTGCCAAGAGGATTCTTCGGCGGTGCTCAACGAGCCAGCGGACAAATCCGTTCTCCGGATCAGATCCTACAGCCCTGATCCAAAGCGAAAGTGATCGCATTGCGGGATCAACCGGCAATCGAGCAGTTCTGTTTGCTCAATCGCAGATGTCAGCCAGACCGAAAAAGACTCCGCCCGTTGCTCGTGTGATTATGTTGAATTTTTAACAGCGTAAGGAACAATTGTCAATGTAATTGTGTGATAGAACTTCTATAGTTTCCTCTGTCATAAATCTTCTCTATTGGTCACTTTAGAATTCTGCAATACGTATATCGTAACTATTGCCGCAGTTCTACCAGTGTAGCTCCTTGTCCGCCTTCGTTCTGCGGGGCTTCGGTGATAGTGGCGACATGGGGATGGGATTTGAGGAATTCGCGGACACCGCGGCGGAGGATGCCGGCGCCGTGACCGTGAATGATGCGAACGCCCGGCAGGCCGGCGAGGAATGCGCGGTCGAGGTACGTCTCCAACTCCTCGGTGGCCTCATCGACGGTACGGCCGATGAGATTGATCTCCGCACGCAGGGAATCGGTATTGGCGCTGGTGACGGTGACGTGGACGTTCTTCTGTTTGCGGGCGGCGGCTAGAGGGTTGGGACGTTCAGTTGTCTCGGTGGCACGGACAACTTGGGAGATTTCGTCGCGCTTGACGCGCATCTTGATGGGACCGAGGACGACTTCGAAAAGGTCTTTTTCGACCTCGCGCTGCACGACAGCAATCTTGTTCATCGACTTGATGCGGACCTGATCGCCGGGAGCGATGTGCTTGATAATGTGCGGCTGTGCGTCGGCGTCGCCGACATCCGCGCCGGTGCGATGGGCTACAACGGTCTGATTGAAGCTCTCCTGAAACTCGCGGCGCAGGCTCAGGATGCGGCGCTCGGCTTCCTTGGAGATTTTTTGTTGCCCAACGCGATCCTCGATGGCGCGAACCGTCTCGCGCATCTGAAATTCGAAGTCCTTGAGCAGCGAGGCCAGCTTAGTTTCGAGTTCACGCGTGCGCTGGCGCAGCTCGACATCGCCCTCGCGGGCGAGCCTGGCTCGCTCCTGGTTGAGCGCGTACTGCTCGACGCGAGCGGCCTTGCGATCTGCTTCAAGTTGCGTGAGCTCGCTATGCAGCTTATCGAGGAAGCGGGCAATGTCCACCTGCTGCGAGCCGAGGCGCTGACGGGCGGCGGCGATGATGACTGCGTTCAGGCCAAGGCGCTCGGCGGTTTGAATGCCGGCCGATGCGCCGGGAACGCCGACGCGAAGCTGGTAATTGGGCACGAGTGACACTTCGTCTACGCCGGCCGCCGCGTTGAGGACACCATCCGTGTTGGCCGCGTAGATCTTGAGCGAGGTGTGGTGCGTGGAGATGAGCGTCCAGGCTCCCGCCGACAAGAAGTGGCTGGCAATGGCCACGGCCAGCGCGGAGCCTTCTTCGGGATCGGTGGAGGAGCCGAGCTCGTCGAGCAGCACCAGAGACTTGGCCCCGGCGAGGCGCGAGAGACGGTCGTGATTGGTGATGTGCGCGGAAAAGGTGGAGAGTTCCGCCTCGATGGATTGCGCGTCGCCGATGTCGGCGAGAAACGCGGTGAAGACGGGAAAGCTGGCTGCCGTGGCGGGAATGGGCAGGCCGGCCTGGGCCATCATAGCCAGTAGTGCCGTGGTCTTGAGCGTGACGGTTTTGCCGCCGGTGTTGGGGCCGCTGATGATGAGCTGGCGCTCAGAGGCAGTGAGTTCCAGCGTCAAAGGCACAATGCGGCCGCCGGTCAGGCGGAGATGTCTTTCCAGTAGAGGATGGCGGGCGGCTTCGAGATGCAGAAGATCGGGTGTGATGGCCGGGGCCACGCAGTTGTAGTCGCGGGCAAAGTGGGCGCGCGCCTGGAGGCTGTCGACCGCAGCCAACACGCGCGCTCCTTCGACGAGAGCGTGAGCGTAGCCGCCCACCTGGCGGGTGAGCGCCATGAAGATGCGGTGAATCTCGGCCTGCTCTTCCTCGATGAGGCGAACCAGCTCGTTGTTCTGCTCGATGGTTTCGAGAGGTTCCAGGTAGACCGTCTGGCCCGAGGAACTGACGCCGTGAACCACGCCGCTGACGCGTCGCTTGAGCTCGCTGCGAACAGGAATGACGAAGCGGTCGCCGCGAATAGTGATGAGATCTTCCTGCGTCGTGCCTTCCGAGGCGAGCTTGCGCAGGGTGGCGCGCAGGGATTCTTCGATCAGTTTTTTCTGGCGCTCCTGCTCACGGCGGATGCGGCCCAACTCGGGCGAAGCATTGTCGGCCAGCGAGCCGTCGGGCTGAATGGTGCGCTCGATGGATTCGGCAAGCGGGCGAAGATTGTCTGTGAGCGCCGACGAAAGCTGGACGAGTCCGGTCAGCTTGCCCACCAGCCGCACCGGGGGCGATTGCAGGATCGTTTGCCATGAGGCCACGTCGTTGGCCAGGCGAGCGATGGCTTGCAGCTCGACAGCTTCGAGGGCCGCGCCGGAAATCTGGGATTTGCTGGTTTGTTGCGTGGGATCAAAGAGGCCGCCGAGGGGGATGGAAGTCTGCTCTTCGAGCAGCAGCCGCAGTTCGCCGGTGAGCTGATGCTGGCTTGCGATCCATTCCTCGTCAGTGGAGGGCCTAAGGTCGAGGATAGCCTGCCGTCCCACCGGCGACGCGGCAAAAGAAGAACAAAGCGCGAGAAGCGGCTCCCACTCGAGAGCGGCAAAATCGGCGTTCAACACCGGCGACGGAATGGGAGCAAGCAAGGGCATGGTTTTTCTATACTAAAACTATCTTATCGGGCCGAAGGGGGCGGGGAGAGTTGAGGAGAGTTGCCAGGCTATGAACATCAGGAAGCTGAACTTGATGCTTTAGAGTCAGATGCCGCATTCGCGACGGCGGGGCAGGCCGCTCCGCAGCTTCCGCCGCAGGGGGTCTTGGTCTTGACCGGAGCATCGTTGGGAGTTGATTCGGAGGCGGACGCATTGCTCTTGTCCGCGTAGTCATTTACATAAAATCCTCCGCCCTTGAAGTGCAGTCGCGGTGCGGTGAGCGGACGCTCCAGCACGCCCTGGCAAACGGGGCAGACAAGCTCCTGCTCGGCCGAGAAGTTCTGGATTTTTTCAAAGCGATGGCCGCACTGAGTACAGCGATAAGCATATAAAGGCAAAGCAATTACCCCTTCAGAGACGAATTCACACACTACTCCTATTGTATCGGCAGGGCGGTAATTTTCTGCAACTATCTGCGGTGGGGCGGGCGGCGCTTGCGCGCCATTACGCGGCGAGGGTAGAGCACCTGGCCCCCGCCGCAAATCACCTTATCACGCCGGATTTCAGTGCACCGCGATGAAAACCGATGCCGAATAGTTCTCCCATTCCAGGGTGAGCTTGCCGGTGGTGCCGCCGAGGCCGGTGATAGTGTACTTCAGATTCTCCACCGTCGCCAGCGGCTTGCTCATGGTCATCTTCACGCGGCCCAGGTCCTGCGTCTTGTCGTACTTCAGGCCCCACTTGCCGGTCAGCTTGCTGACGATCAAAACCCATTTGTCAGGGTCGGAGATGTCCACAAATAAGGAGTAATCGCCCTTGGGAACGGCCAGTCCGCCGATGACGATATCCGCCTCGGTGTGCAGGGCGGTGGCCTCATTGGCGCCGGCACGCCATACCGGATAGGTTGGATCGTGGCTGATGAGTCCATCCGTGGTGAAGATGTGGCCGGCGCGGCCCTTGACTCCCGGCGAGCTGTAATTGATGGTGATGGTTTTACCGGCGATGGTTGCCGTCGCAGTGACCGGCGGGCTTTTCGGCGGGGCTTTCGGCGGGCCGGGCTGCATGGCTGGCTGGGCGGATAGAGCAGCGACGGCAACGAACAGGCTCGCACAAACTAAAAGACGCTTCATGGTGGTTTTCTCCTCCGGGCAGAGCGGTTTTGGATGGACTGCCCCGACGCATCGATTGTCGCACCGGAGGGCCCTTGTTGGGAAACTGATGCAAAAGTGGAAGTTAACTTACGCTTTGGCTGGTGTTGTGTCGGCAAGGCTGTTTTGGATATTGGACCATCCGTGCCAGGGCGTAATGCTGGTGTTCCTGTACGAGCGGTAATTTCCACAGTTGATTGGCTCAAATTGAAATGTAACTGTTTTCAAATAGAAAATTCACGCAATGGTTACACATCTGCCAGGAGGAATGCGGTGAAATTATATGATTGGAGAAGAGAATGCTATACCGCAACGTCAAACTGCCCTCCGAGTTCCACGATTTCATCCAGTCCAGAGTCGAAAGTGGGCGTTACGAGAACGCCAGCGAAGTAGTGCGAGCTGCCTTGTATGCCCTTGCTCGTGAGGAAAAGGCCTCAAAGAAAGAGCGCTCGGTACACAGCATCGCCGAGGGTGATGTCTTTCGGCAGTTGTGGGAAGCATCGGCTTCCTCCTTGCCGAAGATCGCAGCAGTTCCGTAAAACCCGTAGCCCAACCGTAACAATTCCCAACTAACCGGGCCAATAAAAACAAGCCCGACCGTGACAAAAAACGCGGACTCCGAGATCTGCGTTCTTTGAGTTTGGGCTTAGGCGGAGTTACGCCTTGGTTGGTGTTGAGCTAGCCAGTCGCTCTTTCATAAGTTCTTGTCCGCGCGTGAGCAACTCTTCCAGCGGCAGCTTGCCGGCATCCACTTCGGCGAGGAGGTCGCGCTGGGCGGCGTACTCCTTGTTCTGGATGCCCGCTTTGGATTGCAGCATCCTCCAAGCCTTGCGGCGCTCTACGCAGAACATGACTAACTGGCGGCTGATGGCGTAGTAAGTTGTCTTACCCGCGTCTTCGACTGTGATATAAGTGCCGAAGTCGGGGATGAAGGAGCGGTGACCGGGCGTGAGATAGCGGCGGTAGACCACGTCCTGCTGGGTGATGCGAACCAGCATGTTATCGAGCGGGATGAGCTTGGCCGCGACTTCGGGCTTGATCTTCTTGAGGTGATTGCGGAATCGAGCTTCGGTGACGCACCAGTGAGCGACGGTGTAGTGGGAGCTTTCGCCGGTCACCTTGTTCTTGGTCTCGTACCAATCGAGATCGATGGAGGGATTGCCCTTGATGTCCAGAGCTTCCTGATAGGTTTCGCCGAGGCGGGGGTTGAAGACGAACTCCGGCACGCCGCGCGAGTCGCGCACGCGCTGAGCCTGGATGAGCGCCATGTCGTCGGCAACGCCATGCTCCGGCTGGCAGGTGGTGAAGGCCTGTAAAAACATTGTCCCGCGATATTCCAGGCCGTCCAGGATGGCGCGGTAGAGCTTGGGCGCGTTGGCCATGGAGACCTGGGCGACGAAGGGCGATCCATGGCCAGCGAGGAAGGTTTCGGCAACGGTTTTCTTCTCGGTGTTCTTGCCCTGCGTAGCCGCGCCGAAGACGTTCATGTCGTTGCCGCCGAGCATGGGAGTCGAGTCGGAGTTCTGCCCGCCGGTGTTGGAGTAGACCTGGGTGTCCAGCATCAGCACCTTAACGTTGGGGCGGTTCTGCAGCATCACCTTGGAGACATTCTGATAGCCGATGTCGCCCATGCCGCCATCGCCGCCGACGGCCCAGACCTTGGGCAGCTCAACGATTTCCTGATCGGTCATGAGCGCGTCAGTGAAGTGGCTGAGGTGGTAATACTCCTCGGCGTTGATAACATTCTCGTCGCGCGTGAGCAGCATGTCAGTTAGCCGCTCGGGAATGACGGAACGGCGCGCGTGATCGACGATAAAGCTCTCGCCCATCAGCCAGCCGACGGTGACGCCGTCCTGGAAGAGCGAGTTCATCCACGGGTAAGGGTGAGGATTGTTGGGCGCGGTTGAGCCGTAGACGGTGTTGCAACCGGTGTGTGCGGCCATGGCCATCACGCTCATGCCGTTGGCGAGGCGGCCATCGACGGCCTGCAGGTTCTTGTGATTGAAGGCTTCGGTGAGCAGGACGGCGGCGATGGCCTCAACCAGCTCGGCGTCGCTGATGGGACCGTGAGTGGATTCGTAGGCTTTGATGCGCGCCGTAGTGTCTTTTTCGTCTTCGCCGCCCAAGCCTAAGATGAGATGGGCAATGGCCTGACGGAGAAGATCATACTCGGACTGGCTGCGCGCTTTGAGAGCAGCGAGGCGAGCGACTCCGCGCTTTTCGAGATCGCCGGCCTTAGCCAGGAAGCGGTCACTCTTCAAGTGGAAGACGGGGCGCATGTAAGCCTCAGTAACCGCGGCGATGGAGCGCAGCACGCTCTTTTCACCGCAGCCGGCGCAGGCACCGTCGCCTGAAACCAGCGCGTCGTAGGTGGAGCGCACCATGAGCATATTGCGCAATGTCGCGGTCTTGGAGTCGGCGGGATGGGCGGCGTTGTAGAGGCCAAGGAACTTCTGCGATGTGTCGGGCAGCAAGTCAAGGAAGCCCGTGCCGGTCATGTGCATGGCGTTGACCTCTTCGGTCTCCGCAACCATTTTGAGCGCTTGATGGTCGCCGCAGGCGGTTACGCAGGCCGCGCAGCCCTTGCAGAGATCGCTGACAAAGATGGAGAAGATGCCGCCTGTGCCGGGAGCCTTGCGCTCGGGCGACGAGAAGATGGCGGTTACCTTCTGGTAGGCCATGGGAACCTTGTCGAGTATGGCAAGGAATTGCTGCTTGGAGGCGGCGGAGAAACCGTCCACTGTATCGGTGACTTCTCGCAGAATCGTCTGCAGCGGAATTCCGGTTTTCACTTCGGCAGTCATGCGCTGACGGGCCTGGCGCTCGATCTCCGGCAGCGCGGCCAACAGTTGGGCGCGTTCCTTCGCATCGGCCACGTAATAAGTGACTGCGGTACGCAACAGCGTGCTCAAATCCTGCGCGGTGTTAGGCAGCGCGGTATCCGGGCAGACCGAGATGCAATCCATGCACTGCGTGCAGTTTTCGGGAATGAAGAGCGGGGTTTCGCGGCGGGCTACATATTTCGAGGCCGTGTCGCCGGTGGCAGCTGCGACCAATCCCATGGCAGAGAGCGGCGTGGCGGGCTGGTTATAGCCAAAGTGCGCGCGGAATTCAGCATCGAAGTTGGCGACTCTGGCCAGCGGCGTGCGCTTGGCCTGACCGGCGGGGAGTGCGTGTGATCGGCAGCCTGAGCCGCAGGACCCGCCGGCGGCGACCGTCTCAAGAATCGGCAGCAGTGCCGCGCCTCGCAGGCTGGAGTGATCGGCCGCGGTGAGCGCGCCGATCTCAATCTCCTTCACCTGATCGTAGCCCTGCATCATGACTTCCATGTTGGACTCGACGACCGCATCGCCCAGCTTGCCGAATTTACTTACATACTGCTTGCGAACCACGGCGCGATACTGCTCCTGGGTGATGCCGAACTCCTTGAGCAGCGTGCTGACGCGAAAGAATGCGCCCAGAAAGGCATTGCCCTGCATGCGCAGTTGCAGATCGCCGCGGTCGGTGGCCTTCTTGGCGATTTCGAAGCCGGGCAGCGTGAAGACGCGAATCTTTTTGTCGATGATCTGTTTGCGCGCCCAGAGCGGCAACTGTTCCCAGGCCTGTTCGCCTTGCTGATCGGACTCCCAGACCAGCGATCCGCCCTCAGCCATGCCGTCGAGCGGGTTGGTGTGAGTAAAGGCCTTGGGGTCGCAGCATAGCACCACCGTCACATGGCGCAGATCGCAGTTGACGCGGATGCGATCCTTGGCGGCCACCATGAAGTACGAGGTAGGCGCGCCCTTTTTCTCCGAGCCGTACTTGGGATTGGCGCTTACGTGGATAACTTCCTTGGGATTGCCGAGGCTATCGCGTTCCCCGTCGCGTTCAAAAATCAGATCGTTGAGGTCGCCCAGAATTGCGCCCAGGTTTTTGCCTGTGGTGATGGCGCCCCAACCGCCAATGGAGTGGAAGCGCACGGCCACCGCGCCTTCGGGCAATAGCGACGGGGTCTCGTCGCCGATGACCGCATAGGGATGATCGATGCCGAGAACGAAGAAGTTCACTCCGTCAGCGGCTTGCTTGCCGTCCTTGCGGGCTCGGTTGGCGGTGGCGAACTCATACGCGCCGAAAATATGCTCGGGGCGAAAGTCGCGCGAGCCAAGGCCGTAGCTGCCGCCGTAAAACTTTGGAACCTGCTGGAGCTTAATCGCCGGCATCCCGTCAACGCCCTGCACGGCCTTGGAAAATGCGGTGCGAATGTCGCGGCCCAGCGGATTGTCACCGGAGAGAGCCTCATCGGTCCGCTCCAGAATGATGACGTTCTTCTTGCCCTTGAGCGCGGCGACGATAGCGGCTTCGGGGAAGGGACGAATCACATTGACATGGATGGAGCCGACGCTGGCGTTGCGCGTCTGGCGCAGGTAATCCACTGCGGCCTCGATGTTTTCAGCCGCCGAGCCGAGGGAGACAAAAACCGTCTCGGCGTCGTCAATCTTGTGCTTGCCGATAAGCCCGTAGTTCCGGCCAGTCAGCTCGGCAAACTGTGCGTAGGCGTCTTCGAGGAACTTGAGGATCGGCTCGGCGAAGTTATTCCTCCGCGCCACCACGCCCTGCATATAGTGTTCCTGATTCTGCACCGGGCCGAGCAGGACTGGGTTGGCGAGATCGACCATCTTCGGCACACGGCGGCGCGTGGGGCCAAAGAGAGTGCGCTGCGCCTCGGTGGGGCAGTCGATGATGTCGTCGGGTGCACCGAGATACTCGCGGATAAGATCGGATTCGTGCTTGTAGAAGGTGCGCTCCAAATGCGTGGTCAGGAAGCCGTCCATGATATTCATGCCGGGGGTGAGCGAGAGTTCGGTCACGCGGCGCAGGATGAGCGCCTGATCGGCTGCCTGCTGAGCGTCCTTGCCGAAGAGCATGATCCAGCCGGTATCAAGCGCGCCGTAGATGTCGTCGTGTCCGCAGTGCACGTTGAGGGCCTGCTTGGTCAACGCGCGCGCGCCCACTTCGAGCACCATCGTCGAGCCTTTGCCCGGCGCATGGTAGTACTGCTCGACGCCGTAAACCACGCCCTGGCCGGAGGTAAAGTTCACCACGCGTTTGCCGCAGACGGAATGAGCGATGGCGCCGCCCTGGGCCGCGTGCTCGCCCTCGGTTTCAATGGCGATGGTGTTCTGCCCGAAAACATTCAGGTGTCCTTCAGCATAGGCCTGCTGGAAAAGCTCACCGCCTTCCGTGGAAGGCGTAATCGGATAGAAGACGCCGGCGTCGGCAATGCGCGTCTCGGTATGGTACGAGACAAGCTGGTTTCCATTGGCGGTAACCCGAATGCCGGGATAGCGAGCAGCAGCGGTCATGAATACCTCTCTGTGAATCCAGTTCTTGTGACATCAATGTCTTAAGCGCACGGTGGGATGCCGGCTCGATGGAAGGGCTTCGGGCTGGGTGATCTCCAAAGGCCACACAACGGTCTTGTAGCCCGTTGGGGAAAGCAGCCTAATCTCTAGTATGCACTCTGAATGGATAGACCGCGTACCATATTACGGGATGGCATCTTTCCTCTTGATTATTTGATGCACAGCATTCCTCGGCGATTCCTTTATCGGACTCGTGGGCGACGGAAATAATGCCTAAATTCAATCCACGGTGGAGATGATTGTTGGGCCACACGTTGCATTGCGCAATCTAAGTTGTTACAGCAGGAGTTTCAAGGCTTTACCATGTCGGAGAGGATTTCTTTGCGATGAACTCCGTTTTGAAGTTGCGTACCACTCGTTTTGCCAGCCTGGCCTTCCTTGCCGCCGTCGCTCTGCTTGCCGGACCGGACAGAATGGAGACCCAAACTGCTGCCCAGGCAGCTCAGATTGCCGCCACGTTGCCCGCCGAATCGCGGGCGGTGATCGAGCGGCTTTCGGGTCTGCGTGAGTTGCCGGATGGGGCCTGGAAAATCCATGCCGGCGACCTGGCGCATGGAGAGGCCGTCAATATTGACGAAAGCGATTGGCAGCCCATCGTCAATGGAGCGAAGGCGCCCAAGGATGCGGTGTGGTTTCACCAGACGTACCAGATTCCGGCCACGCTCAATGGCTATGACCTTAGCGGCGCGCGCATCTGGTTCCAGTTCCACGCCACGGCCAACGGCCCCATGCCGGAGATTCTCTACTTCAACGGACGGCGCGTGGCCATGGGCGACGATCTGGAGCCGGTGGTGTTGTTTGACAATGCCAAGCCTGGCGACAAGGTAACAGTGGCCGTCAAGCTGTTGCACACGGTAGACGATAAGAACTTCAAGGGCGCCACGCTGAAGATCGACTTCGCCGAGAATCGCCCTAATCCCGAAGATCTGCGCGAGGAGTTTTTGTCGGCGGCGCTGCTGGTTCCCGCACTGGCGCCAAATGACAGCGAAAAGATGGACACGTTGAATGCCGCCATCCGCGCCGTGAGTATTGCTTCGCTCGATCATGCGGATTCAAGCAGTTCGATTACGAAATCGGAGATGCAGTTCGAGTTCGATATGTCGCTCAAGTATGCGCGGACGATTCTCGAAACGCTCCGGCCGCT
>Ga0326727_10006011_pt1 | contig 33849 bp, 29 predicted proteins | sample MB2enrmetagenome_FD_207643 | JGI IMG/M metagenome (GOLD analysis project Ga0326727, IMG submission 207643) | Lab enriched peat soil microbial communities from McLean, Ithaca, NY, United States - MB29MY | ecosystem: Environmental > Terrestrial > Soil > Wetlands > Peat | place: USA: New York...
TCATTGGAACGCGGCGAAATGGATAAATTTGTCGTTCTGTTGCAGAGCCAGAAAGTCATCAAAGGTCTTCAGGAATTCACCCTCTTCGACCGCAACGGTCAGGCCACTCATTCCTCGGACCGGGGGTTTGTGGGCAAGCGGCTGCCGCAGGAGCTGCGCGACCATTTACTGGCCGATTTTGATCAGATCACCCGGCGCACCAACGGTTGCTTTGAAATTTACCATTCGCAAAAAATTCAGCCCGACTGTTTGCGGTGTCATGTGGACTGGAAGGAAGGCCAATCGGCAGGCGTCCTCTTCGCCCGCTTTTCCACCGAGTCGCTGGAGAAAGCCCAACAACAGTGGGCCGCTTCCATGAGCGGCATGAAACGCAGCCAGATCAACAACGGGCTGTTGACGGCTTTGGTCATCATGGTCATCTTCGGCACACTGGCCGCGTTCGTCGTCCATTACCAAATGATTGCCCCGCTGCTCCGCGTGTTGAAACGTCTGACGGGCGTTTCCGACCAGGTTCGCACCACTTCCCATCAGTTGAGCGTTGGCAGCCAGTCTCTTGCCCAAGGCGCCAGCCACCAGGCCGCCTCCCTGGAAGAAACCTCCGCCGCTCTGGAAGAACTTTCCGCCACGACCGCCAACAATGCCGGCCACGCCCAAAGCGCCAATGAACTGGCCGCACAAACTCGCCGCGCCGCGGAAAGCGGCGCCTCCGGCATGGAGCAGATGATCCGCGCCATGAACGACATTCAAAGCGCCAGCAGCAACATCGCCAAAATCATCAAGACCATTGACGAGATCGCTTTCCAGACCAACCTCCTGGCCTTGAATGCCGCCGTCGAAGCCGCGCGCGCCGGCAGTGCTGGCATGGGCTTTGCCGTCGTCGCTGAGGAAGTGCGCAACCTGGCCCAACGCAGCACCGAAGCTGCCAAGGAAACCGCCCAGATCATCGAAGACTCCATCCTCAAAAGCAAAAACGGCGTCCAGGTCAGCGCCGAAGTCGCGCGCCAGTTTCAGGAAATCACCGACAAAGTCCGCCGCGTGGACGAACTCATTGCCCAAATCGCCACCGCGTCCAAGGAACAGAACCAGGGCCTCGGCCAACTCAACACGGCGGTTCGCGAGATGGATACCGTCACCCAGACCAATGCCGCCAATGCCGAGGAAAGCGCCAGCTTGGCGGTGGAACTGAATTCCCAGGCCGACTCCTTGCGCTACATCATTGCAGACCTCTCAGGCCTGTTGTCCGGCAAGTCCGATGAAGCGGCAACTGAAAATCTCCAGTCGCCCGAGGCGAAACCGCCGATGCCAGCCCAACGCCCGCTGCCGAACGGATCAAAGCCCGCCAGCAGTCGTGCGTCCGCTCGTCAGCCATCGTCCCGCTGAAATCCAGCTTTCTTCCCGTTGACGCTGTGGCCCGCAGCGCTTACCTTGACGCTGGCCATGATCGCTGGAAAACTTGCCGCCCCTAATGCCGCCGCCGCGACCCCGAACTTTCGCCTCGGGGACGAACGGCTCATCAAAGTCACGCCAGCGGCCGCGCTCAAGGTCAGTTCGCTCCTCCACAAACAGGGCCGCCCCAACGGCGTCCTGCGCGTCGCCGTGATCGGCGGCGGCTGCTCCGGCCTGCAATACAAAATGGATTTGCAGGACCAACCGGCCAGCCGGGACATCCTCGTCGAAAGCTCCGGCGTCAAGGTCGTCGTCGATCCCAAAAGCGCCTTGTACGTCACCGGCAGCGAATTGGATTTCGTCGATGCCTTGCAGGATGGCGGATTCAAAGTCAAGAATCCCAACGCCGCCACCTCTTGCTCCTGCGGCGAGAGTTTCAGCGCCTAGGCCCACGGCCCATCCGTCATGGACCATTTCGCACTGCTCGACCAGCCGCGCCTGCCGTGGCTGGATGCCGACGCTCTCAAGGCCGCCTTCTTGCGCCTTTCCGCCCAGGAGCATCCCGACCGCGTCCACACCGCCACCGATACCGAACGGGCGGCGGCCACAGGACATTACGCGGAGTTGAACGCAGCCCATCAGTGCCTCCGCGAGCCTGGGCCGCGCCTGCTCTATATGCTCGAATTGGAGACCGGCTCCCCGCCGCCCAGCGTCCAAAACATCCCGCCGGAAACGATGGATTTGTTCGCCGAAATCGGCCTCGCCTGCCGCGAAACCGACCGCTTTCTCGCGGCCAAAGCCAAAGCGGCATCCCCGCTCCTGCAGGCCCAATTCTTCGTCCAAGGCCTGGAGCGGACCGACAATTTGAACGCGCTGCTGGGTCGAATCCAATTGCGGCGCCAGGAGCTTGTGGCAGAATTGAAGGACATGAACGCCGCCTGGATCGCCGCGCCGCCGCCCGGCTCGCCCTCCCGCGCCGGCGCGCTACCCTTGCGCCGCCTGGAGGAAATCGCCCGCCAGTTCACGTACACCGCCCGCTGGTGCGCCCAAATCCAGGAGCGGATCGCGCAACTTTCTTTTTGACAATGATTGGCCCCCTGCTTAAGCCTTGGCGCCTGGCGCTTCTGGCTCTTGTCGCCCCGCCCGTTCCGGCGCAGATGGCCGCGCCGCCGTCGTGGCAGGAAGAATTCGCCAAAATGCCGCTCTGCGAAAAGGTCCAGGAACTGGACCGGCACAATTGCGCCCGGATACTGCTCCATTCCTTCCAGCGCAACCCCGCCGCGCAGGCGATCATCCTCATGCCCGGCGCCACGGACGAATTGTATTTCTTCCGCCGCGCTCACGCCCGCCTTACCAACGACGCCCCGACCCTGCTCGACGCCGTCCGCGCGCTGACCAACCAAACCTACATCCAGGCGACGCTCCTGCCGCCATTCCTCCTCCTGCACACGGTCGAAGACCCGCTGGACCCGGTCATTGTGACCGAAGACGAGCGCACCGCCCAGCGCATCCGCAAGAAGCATTTCGACAAACACGCCATCTTTGACGATCGGGATTGGGATTTCATGCAGCCCATCCTCTCCTTCGACCTCAACACCAAAATGTGGCCCCGCTTGCGCTCGCGCGATTCCAACCATTTTTTCCGCCACAGCTTCGCGGAGTTCGACTTGACCGCCTGGGACGCCCTCCGCGCCGTCGCCCTGGCCGGGAAAACGAAGGTGACAATCAAGAAGAACCGTGTCGTTTTCGAAGGTGACACCCGCTACCGGGAACTGCCTCCCAACCTCGGCGATTTTCTCCTGAGAAATTCCGACGATCGCAAATAACTGTCGGCGAGAAAAACCTCACAACCCGGGAGTTTAGGCATGGGCCAGCGACGACACTTCAAACGTGGTAAGGATCGCCCTGCCCTTCGTCGCTTGCGGAAATTCGGACAGATAAAGCTCCGTTGCCTCTTTCAAATTTGCCAGCGCCTCCTCGAATGTTTTGCCCTGGGTGGTCGTGCCCGTCTCGGGATTATGGGCCACCAGCCAATCGCTGTCCGCGTCGGGATATATGACCGCCGTGAAATTCTGAGTTTTCCTTCCCGTCTTCATCGCTCCGATTATACAAGGCCCTCTTTTAGGGGTCAATGCTTCCCGGCCGGCGTGCTTCCCGGCCGGCGGACGTCCTCGTCAAACAGCCTTTTGCACGCACCGCCGCCGTTGCTCGCCAAATTACGATTCAGGAAAACAGTATCGACGGATTAGAAGGCAGGCGTTCAGGCGGCAACCAACCGGGTTTCCATCCGAAATCCAAGTTCGCGCAGCAATGCATGATAGTCTTCAATACGGGACCGTATATTCAGGCTGCGTTTCCGCGTTAAGTGTCACTTCTTTGAACAGAATTTGCCAGCCCCATTTCCGCCCTGCCCGCCGATTCCAATAGCGCCGTCCGCCATTGGGCAAGTCCTGCCAATGCGGCCAGTCTCGTTCGTTCCGCTCCCGCGATTTGTATGCCCTTCCTGTGATTTGCACCCCGCTGGAATTGATGGGAATATCAGAAGTATGATTATGAAAGACCCGATTGTTCAGGAAATCCACCGCCACCGCGCGCAGTACGCAAAGCGGTTCAACTATGACGTTCGCGCTATTGGCGATGACATCCGCCGTTGTGAAATGGAATCCCAGGGCAAATTTGCCGCCAAAATTCCGCGCGGGAGCCGCCGATTGAAACGAATGGTGCGAAAAGACTCTGCCGCGCCGTGAGTTTTTCTATACTCGCTTTCCATACTGACGGTGGTCTTTCGGGAAAAATAATCCCTATCCGCAGTCAAACTTGAAGGTTAACAAAACCGCTGTAAACCCGGGGCGAATCAACGATTGTCAACAGTCGCAAAAATCGCGCGCCAGAGTTCGAAGGCAGTCGCTCACGCGCCAACCAACTGCGTCTCCATCCGAAATCCAAGTTCGGGCGATGCCTTCCTAAAGCCATCCTTCACGGCATGTCCAATCCTCAGCGCTGTGGTTTTCGACGAACGCTATGAGCCTCCGAATCAGGCCTCGCGCGTCCGACTGCCGTAGTCGCTTGCTGTCGGCGTAAATCACTCCGCCATGAGTCAACCCGGCGGCCAATCGAGCCTTGACGAATTCAGGGATCGTATTCACATCGCGGCTGACCAGTGTCCAGCCCTCACGATCAAGCGTTTCGAGCAATGACGGATCGGGCAGCCCCGCCACGATGTGTCGTAAATGGAAACCACTTCCAATGCCCGAAACTTCCTTCGGAGCGCCTCGGCTGCTTCGCGAGGAATGTGCTCGTCCAGCAGCAGCCTCACAGTTTTTCAAGGTTCGGCGAAACGCCTTTAAGGCCCTCGAAGTCCCGGTGCGCATGCAGCGCCAAGCTGGCGGCAATTTCCTCCGGGTAGGCCTCCGCATACGCCAGCGCCATCTTTACGACCGCCTCGGGCTTTTCCAGCCGTTTAGCCGCCTTGGACGTGTTCCCACCCAGATCTTTGACCAAATCCACAATCATCCAAACCGGCCACCGCGTGCCGGTGACGTAGGCCAACCGGCCAGGCGCTCCGTCTCGAAAATCGATTGCGGGAAAACGCGAACGTTTCACACCCTCCTTGACGTAAAGGGCCGCCAAAGTCCCAGGGGGTTGGCCGGTCAAAGTCGCGGCAGCTTCCAAATCCGCCTTCTCAGGTTTGGTCATACGGAGTGTGACGCTCTTATCCTTGGTCATCGTTGCCATACAATGCAAACAATCGCATCGGCCCATGCTGATTTCAAGTCTTGCCTGCGCGGCTCCTTCATGGGTGCCATCGCCCGTTCACGCGACTGCCAACTCGTTACGCGCGATGTGGCGCCATTCGAGCGCATGGGCTGCAAAGTCCTCAATCCGTGGATTTTGAATTCTTAACTGGCGGCCATCCGCATCGCCGCGAATAGATTCTTCCCCGCCTCCACCGACACCGGTTCCTTGCCCTTGTCCGCCCCGTTTTCCACCAACTCCGGCGGAATCTCACGCAAAAACGGCGACGGGTGGCACGCTCTGGACTGCCCGTGCTTCTTGCGCGCAACGCAATAGCTCAGGCTCAGCGTCCGCATCGCCCGCGTCATGGCGACATAAAACAACCGCCTCTCCTCATCCAGCGCCCCCTCGACTTTTGCTCGCGCATGGGGAAAAAGCCCGTCCTCCAGACCGACGATGTGGACGTGCGGAAATTCCAGCCCTTTGCAACTGTGAACCGTGATCAGCGTGACGGCCTCGCCGGTGTTTTCCTTCTCCTCCTCGCGGTCGGTATCCAAGCTCAGATCATCCAAAAAGTCCTCCAACTGCCGCGCGGGGTCAGGCCCGGCTGCCGGCAGCGTGGCCACCAACTCACCCAGGTTTTCGACCCGATTGTCCGCCGTGTCGGGGTTCTTCTCGCCGCGCCGCAAATCACCTTCGTAGCCGGTTTCCTGGAGAAAATCCGCCGCCCACGCCGCCAGCGATGCTATCTGGCCTGACGCCAGCCGGGCGCGCTGGCGCTCGATGAACTCGATGAAGGCCCGAATCGACTCGCGCGTTTTCGGCGCGAACCCGGCCTGAACATCGCTGTGCCGCATGGCCGAATACACCGGGCAATTCCGCTCCTGGCTCGCAGCCAGCAGCCGCTCCATCGTTACGTCGCTCAGGCCCCGCGGCGGAACATTGGCCACCCGCAGCAAGCTGATGTCATCGTTCGGATTAACGAACATTTTCAGGTAAGCCAGAAAGTCCTTGATCTCGCGACGGTCAAAGTAACTTTGACCGCCGACCAGCCGATAGCGGATGCCGGCCTGGCGCAAGGCCGTTTCCAATGGGCGCGATTGCTGGTTGGTGCGAAACAAAATGGCCTGCTCGCTCCACCTCACCCCCCGCGCCAGCCGCCCGTATTCGATTTCCTCCGCCGTCCGCGCCGCTTCCTCCTGCTCGTCGGCGAAGGCCTGCAATTGAATCCGCTCCCCTTCTCCTTTATGCGACCATAAATGTTTGCCCCGCCGCCGCGCATTATTCTTAATGACAGCATTGGCCGCCGACAGGATCGTGTTGGTCGATCGGTAATTCTGCTCCAGCTTCACGACTTTGACGCCGGGAAATTGCCTCTCCAGTTCGAGCACGTTCGCGGCTTCCGCTCCGCGCCAGCCGTAAATGCTTTGGTCGTCGTCGCCCACCACGCACAAATTGCGATGCCCCGATGCCAGGCTATGGATCAACCGGAACTGCGCCGCGTTGGTGTCCTGGTACTCGTCCACCATGACATACTTGTATTTCTCGCGGCAGCTTCGCAGCACGTCGGGGTGCTCGGCGAAGAGTTTGACCGTCAGCAGAATCAAATCGTCAAAATCCACCGCGTTGCAGGCCCGCAACGCGCTCTGATAGCGCCCATAAACGTGCCGCGCCAGCGCCGCCGTGTTCGGGTCGCCGAAAACCGACGCCCGTTCCCCGCCGTTGCGCCAGCGGCTCAAGAGCGACAGCACTGCGTAGGGATCGGCCTTCTGGCCTTTGTCCGAGATGTGGCCGAGGATTCTTTTGATCGCGCCCAATTGCTCGGACTCGCTGTAAATTACAAAATTTCTCTTGTAGCCGAGCCGTTCAATATGCTGGCGCAGAATCCGCACGCAGAGCGAGTGAAAGGTGCAAATCGTCGGCCGTTCCTGCGGCGCTCCGTCCGCGCGGTCTCTCCTCCGCCCCAGCAACTCGCGGACGCGTTCCTGCATCTCGCGCGCCGCCTTGTTGGTGAACGTGACCGCCAGGATATGGCCCGCTCCAATGCCCTTTTCCACCATGCGTGCCGCGCGAAAGGTGATGACGCGCGTCTTGCCCGTGCCGGCGCCCGCCAAAATCAAAACCGGCCCCTCCGTCGTCTCGACGGCCTGACGCTGCGCGGGATTCAAGGTGGCTAAATTTAACATCGCCGGACGCGAGTTTAGAGAACCGCCCGATGAAGGCAAGAGGGGACCGTCCGGTTTGCTTGCCAAACGCGTATTGCGATGGTTAACTGGGTTTTCATCCGTGAAAACGATTCGTCCTGGTTTGTTAGATGAAGCGGTGGAACTGCTCAAAAAAGAATTCCACCCGGAGGAAATCTATCTCTTTGGCTCCCATGCCTGGGGCGTGCCGCATGAGGACAGCGACGTCGATCTCATGGTCATTGTTGGCGATAGCTCCGAACGCCCCATTAAGAGGATGCAACGCGCCCACCATTGCCTCGGTGACTTGGACATGAGCAAGGACGTGTTCGTCCAAACCCGCGCCGAGTTCGACCGATACCGCCATTTGCGGGCGTCAATCCAGCACCAGATTGTGCAGCGCGGGCGCAAACTCTATGGATGAAGCAATGGCCCAGCTTGGCCGCGAGTGGCTGACCAAGGCGCTGCACGATCTGCAAACAGCCCGTATCACCGCCGGCGCCGTTGATGGTCCGCTTGACACCGCAATTTACCACTGTCAACAAGCGGCCGAAAAGGCCCTGAAAGGCTGGCTCAGCAGCAATAACCTGTCGTTCGAGAAAACCCATGACATCCGGCGTCTCATCCGTCAGGCTGCTGGCGCCTCCGCCGGATTCTCCCGCTTCACGACTGCCGCGGAAGTTTTAACGCCTTATGTCTCCGCCTTTCGTTATCCCGGCCTTACGGATCAATCGATGCCAACGCGCGAAGAATTCGAGGAAGCGTTGCGGCATGCCCAAGCTATCTTTGATTTTGTATTAAAGCTGCTCCCGACGGAAACGCACCCGCGAACCGGGTAACGCCGTTGCGGGGAATTTGCCCGGCCACCGGCACAGAACAGTTCGTTCACTTCAAACCGCCAACCCCTGTGGCCCCTGCCCGCCATTGATTAAAAACAGCACGGCCATGCGCACGGCCAGCCCGTTGGTCACCTGGTCCAATATCAACGACCGCCCGCAATCGGCCACCTCGCTGTCAATTTCCACTCCCCGGTTGATGGGGCCGGGATGCATGATCAGGGCCTCCGGTTTCGCCCGCGCCAGACGCGCCCGCGTCAACCCAAAGAGGCTGGTGTATTCGCCCAGGCTCGGAAACATCGTCTTGCGCTGCCGCTCGTGCTGAATTCGCAGCAGGTTGATGATGTCCGCCTCCGCTATCGCCTCCTCCACGTTGTGCGTCACCCGGCACCCCATTTGTTCAAATACCCGCGGCACCAGCGTGGGCGGACCGCACAAGGTCACGCGCGCGCCCAACTTGGTCAGCGCCCAGATGTTGGAGCGCGCCACTCGGCTGTACAGGATGTCCCCCAGGATCGTGACGTTCAATCCCTCTATCTTCCCCTTCCTTTCCAGGATCGTGAATACGTCCAGCATCGCTTGCGTCGGGTGTTCGTGCGCCCCGTCGCCCGCGTTGATCACGCTGGCCCGCAGAAATCGCGACAGAAAGTGCGGCGCGCCGCTGGCGCCGTGGCGTATGACGATAAAGTCGGCGTTCAGGGCCTCCAGGTTCCGCGCCGTGTCCTTCAACGTCTCCCCCTTCTTTAGCGAGGAAGCCTCGGCGGTGAAATTCACCACGTCGGCCGTCAACCGCTGCTCGGCCAGCTCAAAACTGATGCGCGTGCGCGTCGAAGGTTCGACAAACAGGTTGACCACCGTCTTGCCGCGTAGCGCGGGCACTTTCTTGATCGCCCTCTCCCCGACTGCTTTGAATGCCCGCGCCGTGTCCAGCACCGTGCGGATTTCCTCCGCGCTGAGCGATTGAATGTCCAACAGATGTTTGCGGTTCCAGGCCATGTTCAGCCCTTGTGCAAAGCCACTTCGTCCTGCCCGCCTTCTTCCTGGAAGCGCACATCCACTCGCTCCTGGGCGGACGTCGGCACGTTCTTTCCCACAAAATCCGCCTTGATCGGCAGTTCACGATGCCCCCGATCCACCAGCACCGCCAACTGTATCCGCCGCGGCCGCCCAAAATCGTTCAACGCATCCAGCGCCGCTCGCGTCGTCCGCCCGCTATAGAGCACGTCATCGACCAAAACCACCGTTTTGCCGGTGATGTCGAATGGAATGACCGTCGGCTGCATGATGGGCGCGCGCTGATCCAAATCGTCTCGATGCATCCCCACGTCCAACGAGCCGACGGGAACCTCGCGGCTCCAGATGCCGGACAACGTGCGGGCCAAACGGTGGGCAAGAAAAACCCCCCCGCGCTGAATGCCGACCAGTGCCACCTCGGCGCTGTTTTCGTTCCGCTCGGCAATCTCGTGGGCGATGCGGGCCAGCGCCCGTTGCATCTCCGCCGCGTTGAGGACTACGGCGGTCTGGGGCATAAAAAGTTCGCGCCTCCCCCACGACTCCCGGCGTGTTTGATGTTCAACTCTTCTGTCATTGCCTTGGCGACCTCGCTGGATCGCGTTAAAGGGCCGGGCGGCGCCCGCTTCAGATTCTCTCCTGGGTGGCGCTCGGCTGGCGGCTTTTGCGCCATTTGCCCCGGTGTTTGACGATCCAATCGGTTAAAGCATGCTCAAATCCTATATCATGCCCTGCCTTCTCCGACTCGATCCATTTGTGTTTTAGTATCTCTTCGCGTTCGGCCTGAAACTCTCGGTAGAGGGAGGATTTCCTCACCAAGTCGTTCCCATTCGATACTCCTGCTGGGGTGGACATAGTCTGTTGTTCTCTCATTTGTTACGCGCGCGCGACAATACTGTTACGGCCAGCCGGATGCAACACATTTTAAACGTCTTCCAATCCGAGCGCCTTTCGACCCCCGGCACTTATCATGCTCTGATGCCAGGGCGGATCCCACACCAACTCGACATTCGCCTCCTCAATGGCGTCCAAAGCCAAAAGCCGTTCCTGGACGCTGGCCGCTATCTGTCCTCCCAAATGGCAGCCGGGCGAAGTCAGCGTCATCTTCACATTGGCCTGCCCGTCGTGGACCGAAACGCTGTAAACCAAGCCCAAATCGACGATATTGAGGGGAATCTCCGGGTCATAACATTGCTGCAACTCTGCCCAAACCATTTCTTCCAAGGGGCTTGCTTTTTCCCCTTGCTTTCTTCCTTCGTCATGGTCTGTGGACTGATCCATAACCTGCCCTTACTTTACCCTATCCCACGGCCTGGCGCAAGCCCTTTGCTATTTCCATAAATGCCTGAGCCGCAAGCCCCTGCGGAGACCCCACCACTACGGGCACCCCCTCATCTCCTCCCTGCCGAATCTCCACGAACAACGGGATCTCCCCCAGAAACGGCACCTTCCTCCGCACTGCCTCCGCTCGCCCGCCACCGTGCCCGAAGATTTCCACCCGCTCACCCCCGGGGGCGATGAAGTAGCTCATGTTTTCCACTATTCCCAGGATCGGCACGTTCACCTTCTCAAACATGGCGATGCCTTTGCGCACGACCCCCAGCGAGGCCTCCTGCGGCGTCGTCACTATCACTCCCCCGTCCAGCGGCACCGTTTGGCACAGGGAAAGCTGGGCGTCCCCCGTCCCCGGCGGCAAATCCACCAGCAGCATATCCAACTCGCCCCATTCCACATCGGTGACAAACTGCTGGATGGTCTTCATGATCATCGGCCCCCGCCAAATCACCGGTGCGTCTCCATCGATTAAAAACCCCATGCTCATGAGCTTGACGCCGTGCCGCTCGGGTGGAACCAGCTTCTCCCCGGCGCTGATGGTGGGCTTGTCCTTTGTTCCCATCATCAACGGTATGCTCGGTCCGTAAATGTCGCAGTCCAGCAATCCTACCGCGGCTCCCATCTGCCGCAATGCGCACGCCAGGTTGACCGCAACGGTGGATTTTCCTACGCCCCCCTTCCCGCTGGCGACCGCCACCACGCGGCGGATTCCAGGCACGCTGCTTTGTCCGGCCCACGCATTCTGCGCGGGCGCTGCTCCCGCTTGCCCCGCCTGCGCCACCACCTCCACGTGCAGATTCTCCACCCCTTTGACCTCTCGCAACACCTTCTCGGCCTCGCTTTTGATCTGCTGGGCGGCCTGCGGATTGCTGCCCGTCAATTGAAGTGTCACGCTCACCGCGCCCCCGTTGATGGCGACATTCTTGACAAGTCCGAATGAAACGACATCGCGCGAGTAGCCGGGATATTTCACCGCCTTGAGCGCCTCCAGAATAGCTTGTTGTGTTAGCATTAATATGGGGAGACGGATCGAAAGCCGGCGCCCAACTGCCCGCCATTGAACCGCAAAACCTCTCCCCGGTCAACCGCGCCGTTCCGTCACACAACCGATTCCCCCCCCCGGCATTGCGCCGGGCGCGGGAGTTTGGACATTTTGGGAGAGCCGACGTGCGTGAAACGGGTTAAACTCGATTAAACCGACAGCAGGTTCCAGTGCGGTCTGGCTGGCCCGGGCAATCCTTTCAGGATTGCCGCTGGACTTTGTCAAAGGCGCCAGCCTTTAGTCAGGGGGCCGGCAGCAGGATCACTCGATAGAACTGCTGCGATGCGGTACTAACAGGTTCAGATGCGGTCACGACATCGCCGGGGGCGGTTACCACGGCGGCGACGTTCGTCCAGTTAGGTTTGCTTAAATTGCTTGCAGACTGGATCTGATAGGAAAGATTGGCAATGCCGCTCCAGGTGAACGTGATCATGCCGCCCGACAGTGTGGCAGACTGCAACACCGGCGCGGGAACGGTCTCGACACTGATGTCATCCAATCCAAATCCCGCCGGGTCATTTTCGAAATCAAATTCCAGCGTTGTGCTTTTGAGGGTGGCGGGAACGACGAATTGCAGGTTGGTCCAGCCGAAAGCATCCAGGTTGGTTTGATCGTAAAGCGTCGAGCCGTTCCAGCTCACGGCGAACAGGTTCGGGGTGGTCGATCCCTCGTAGGCAACGCTCGTCAACCAAAAAGATACCAGGTATTCCTGGCCCGGCCTCGTGGCAAGGTCTTGGGAGAGGGAACCGTTGGTGGGAGACTGGCCGATGTACGCGCCGTACAGCCCTGAATGCACGAATAGCGCATCGGGCGAGGCCCCCAACGCGTTGGTTCCAGCCACATCCACGTCGTCGGCGGCCAAAGCAAACGTATCGTTGGTGTTGCCGACAAAGTACCAGCAGGTGAAGTCGCCGCTTTCAAAGCCGCCATTACCCACGTACAAATCAAACTGCCGGTTCTGGGCCACGCCGTCGGTCAAGTCGAGAATGGATACGTTGCCGCTGTAGTTTCCAATTAAAAAATTGCCGGCCGCCGAATTGAGACTGACCGTGAGGGTCGAGGAACCGCCGGGTTTGAGGGTGCCCGCGGACGAGGAAACGGTGAGCCAAAGGGAGGTGTTGAGGAGGCTCCACTTCAACGGGGCCGGGCCGATGTCGGTGAGGGTGTAAGTTTGGGAAGCCACAGTAAAAGGCCCGCCACCCGCGCCGCTGGAGGTAAAACCCAAAGGCGGCGCGATGACCAGGTTTTCCGACGGCGGGGCCAAGAGCGCCTGCATAAGATTGCTTCCGATCGGCGTGCCCCAGCCGGTGCAGAGGTCATAACCGGCCGCCGCGCGGTACTTGCTTGGACTATTGGGAGAGAAGTTGTTTCCACTCGTAACGTCGTGAAAGCAGGAATGGTAGTTGGTGCTTTTTCCAATCGCGTAAAGAGCGGGATTGGCAAAGCCGATTGGGGGCTGGCCATTAGCGGCGGCCTGCTGATTGACCAGCGCCATGAAACCCGCCCACAGTGGGGTCGCCAAGCTGGTGCCCGCTGTCGGGTAGTCAAACCCGGAGCCTAACAGGCCGCCCAGGTAATCGTTGCCCCACACGATAGTGATGTTGTTAGCCACCAGGGCGACGTCGGGCAGATTGCGCATAGTAGTGGAGCCTTGGTTGGCGGACATGCTAATGCCCTGCTGCCAAAGCGGGATTGGGTAAGTGAGGCTCACTCCGCCGCCGGAGGCCCCCCCAGGACTAAGAATCGTCGGAGGCGAGAGCCATACGACATCCGACGCCCATGCGCCGTTCCCGTTCGTCGTCAATGTCGTTCCGCCGACGACGGTGAGATAAGGATCATCCGCCGGTTCGTCAATCGCCCCGGGAAACGCCCCGAGGTCGCCGCTGCCTTCAAAAAAACTCTGACCTTGCGCGGCGTACTGCTGGAAAATTTGCACGGTCGAAGTGTTGATATCCATCTGGTAGGAGCAGCTCAATTGATTGGCCAAGTTGTCCGTGGCCATGCGATTGAGCACGTCATTGATCTGAGCGGTCGTTGTGGAATACTGGATGTCGTTTGTATATAAGGGCGCCTCCCAAAGGGGAGTTGGGCCTTCATAAACGAACACATTGCTCAACCCCGGCGCCATCGAAATCGCCATTTCGATGTCCCCCGTGGCCTCGATGGCATAACCCACGTTCGTGTCATCGCCGTCAAAACCGTCAATCAAAAAATTTGTCACGTTGACACTATAGCCCACGCCGGTTTCGCCTATGTATTGGGCGATGTCGTCGGGGTCATAACCCGTCAGTTCAAACAACCCCACGGACTGTCCGGAGCCGTCCTGCGAAACGCCGGCGGCGTAAGCGGCGAGGAAGTCATAGCCCATGAAGGGGCCGCCGCCGCCGCCCGATCTGCCCCCGCCCAACGGAATGATCGCGGGCTGGAAGGACGCGCCCGACCAGTGTATCAGCGGACGCGGCATCACATAATCGTCCAGACCGCTGATCGCCAGCACGGGCGTATCCAGGTCCAGCGACGGTTCGACATCCGGCGCGAAGAAAGTGCGCTTCTCAACCGGGTGTTGATAGACGCGCATCTTGATGTGAAAGGCATTCTCGATATCAGCGACCGACCCGCTGACATCGAGCAAAGTGCGGTTAGGATGGGTGTTTTTAACAATCAGCCCGTGGGACTTGGCGAAATCCCTGACCGCCTGGTAGTCCTCCTGGCTGGGGCCAAAGGAGGAGGCGAACTGATCGGCGGTCAAATAGTGGCGGAAATTGGGATTCGACGGCTGATAAAGCTCCTCCAGCAGGTTTGTGAGTTTCTCGCGGTTGCGCAAGGGCAAACCGATTGCCAGGTCCAGGCTCCTGTCACTGTCCAGGCGTCCGATGGAGGCGAGCCGTTTGGTGATCGGTGGCACGTGGCCTTTGAGAACTTGTGGCGCCGCCTGGGCCGGCAACGAGAACCCCAGCCAACACGCCGCCATCAGCGCCATTGCGGCGAGGGGGCCGCGTGGAAATTCGCTTGACTCCGCATTGCGGGCAATGCTCAGCGAAAATGCCGCCAGGGGGGAATCGAGCTTGCCCAGCCGCATAAAAAACCTCTTTTGCATTTTCTAAAGTAACAGACTCTCCAAAGCCCTTCAAGGCTGTTTTTTTTGGATTTCAAAGACGGGATTCAGGCTGTAATCTCTGGCGTGTCTTTTTGGTTTATATTTCTCGGTTCAGGCACCTCGCAGGGGGTGCCCATCATCGGGATGGAGTATCCGCCGGAATTTTTGGCCAATCCGAAAAACCACCGCACCCGGCCCTCGATTTACGTGGCGACGGACAAGGTCAAACTGGCGGTCGATACCACGCCGGAGTTCCGCCTGCAAATGCTGCGCGAGAACATCCGCTGGCTCGATGCCGTTGTGTTCACCCATTCGCACGCCGACCATATCATGGGACTGGATGATTGCCGGAGGTTCTGCGATTTGCGGGGCGGGACGGCGCTGCCGATTTATGCGAATGAGGCGACCATGGCCGATCTGCGGCGCGTCTTCAGATATGCCTTCGCGGCGGAAAAGATTGAAAAGGGCTATTTCATTCCGGAGCCGCACATCATCGACGGGCCGTTTCAACTGGGCGATTTGGAAATCACGCCGCTGCCGCTGCCGCACGGCAGGACTTTGACCAACGGTTACCTCTTCAAACAGGAGGGCAAAAAGCGGCTGGCCTACCTGAGCGATTGCAAGGAGGTGCCGCCGGCAGTGGTCGAGCAAGTCCGCGGCGTGGAAGTAGCGGTGCTGGACGCCCTGCGGCGCGCGCCGCACCGGACGCACATGTGCCTGGACGAGGCGCTGACGGCGGCGCGGCGGATTGGCGCCGGGCGGACCTACTTCACGCACTTGACACATGACTTCGACCATGACATCGCGCAGGCGGAATTGCCGGAGGGGGTGGAGTTTGCTTATGACGGGTTGCGCATCGACCTGCATTAGGAATCCGGCCCGGACGCTCTGCCTGATGGCGTCGCTGATGCTGGGCGCGCCGGCGCTGAGGGCGGCGGAACCGGGCGACGCCGTGGTTGTCATATATAATTCACGGCTGGCGGAGTCCAGGGACGTGGCGCAACATTACGCGGCCCGGCGCCATGTTCCGGCCGATCAAATCATCGGGCTGGACCTGACGACCAATGAAACGATGACGCGCGCGGAATATCGCGCCGGGTTGGAAGCGCCGCTGCTGGAATTCATGGAGAGGCAAACGCTGCTGGTGTTCGCGCCGCCGCCCAAGGCCGTCCGTCCAATTGAGGCCACGGTGCGTTACGCGGTGCTCTGCTACGGGGTGCCGTTGCGCATCGCCGAGGATCCCGCGCTGGTGGACCCGGGCGCGGCCAGCGTGCCGGAACCCATGCGGCGCAATGGGGCGGCGGTGGATTCGGAGCTTTGCACGCTGCCCACGCGGGACCCGTCGCATCCGCTGGCCGGGCCGTGGCTCAATCCGCTCTACGGGACGACCAACGCGGCGGCGCTCAATCCGACCAACGGCCTGTTGCTGGTCGCCCGCCTGGACGGGCCGGACGCGGCCATCGCGGTGCAATTGGTGGACAAGGCGATGGAGGCGGAAAGCAACGGCCTGTGGGGCCGGGCTTATTTCGACCTGCGCGGATTGCGGGAGGGCGCTTACAAAGAGGGCGACGAGTGGATTGGCGCGTGCGCTGAAATGTCGCGGCGCTATGGCTTTGAAACGGTGGTGGATGACAAGCCGGAAACCTTTCCCGCGGCTTTTCCCATGAGCCACATTGCCCTCTACGCCGGTTGGTATGACGCCGATGTCTCCGGCCCCTTTGCCCGTCCGGCGGTGGAATTCATGCCGGGCGCCTTTGCCTATCATTTGCATTCCACCAGCGCGCATTCCCTGCGCACCACCCGCCAATACTGGTGTGGCCCGCTGCTGGCCGACGGCGCGACGGCGACGATGGGATGCATCGATGAGCCGTATCTGGACGGCACGCCCAACATCGCGGTCTTCTTCGCGCGCTGGATGGTGGAGGGATTCAGTTTTGGCGAAGCGGCTTACGCCTGTCAGAGGACGCTGTCATGGCAGACGACGGTGATTGGCGACCCGCTCTACCGGCCGTTCGGCAAGGTCCCGCGCGCGCAGCACGAGGAGCTATTGCGCCGACACAGCAAATTGATCGAATGGTCTTTTCTCCGGATCGTGAACATCGGGCTGGCTCTCGGCTCCAAGCCGGTCGAGATGGCCGAATACCTTGATTTGCAGGACGCGACCCGCTCCAGCGCCGTGCTCATGGAAAAACTGGCCGACCTGCGGCAGGCGATCGGCCAAAACAATATGTCCATCCAGGCCCGCCTGCAGGCGCTGCAATTGGACCCCAGCCCCCAACAGCGCGTTCGCTTGACACTGACTCTGGCGGACCAGCTTCTGGCATCGGGCCGTGACACGCAGGCGCTCTCCCTCTACGACGATTTCCTGAAAAAAGAGCCGGACTACCCGGACGCCGCCGCCCTTTACGCCAAAATGGAGGCGCTGGCCCTTAAACTGCATCAAGACAGTCAGGCCGGCGAGTACACGCGGCATATCAAGATGTTGACGGACGGCAAATGAAATTGGCCTCCATCAGAGACTCGGCGCCGGCGCTTTTGGAGAGTTTTCAAAACTTTTCCCGGCCCGGCAATTCAGGTAAAGGTTTGCCATGTCGTTTACGCTTGCCGGAAAATGGGTTTTGATTACGGGCGCCTCCAGCGGGTTCGGCGCCGCCGCCGCCCGCGCTTTTGGCGCGCAACACTGTCACCTGCTCCTGGGCGCGCGCCGTTTGGACCGCCTGGAAGCCGTCGCCGCGCAAGCCCGCCGGGCCGGCGCGCCCCAGGCGCACGTCCACGCCTTGGATGTCGCCAAGACACCCAGTGTCGAAGCGTTCGCGCAGTGGGCGCGGACCAAGACCGGAGCCGTCGATGTCCTCATCAACAACGCCGGCGGCGCGCACGGGTTGCAATCGGTGGCCGACGGACGGGACGAGGACTGGGAGACGACGCTGCAAACCAACGTGCTGGGCATCCTGCGGATGACGCGCGCAATCCTGCCCCTGATGCCGCGCGATGCGGGCGCTTCCATCTTGAACATCGGCTCGGTGGCGGGGCGCTTCGCCTACGAAGGCGGGGCCGACTATTGCGCGGCAAAGGCCGGCGAATTGAAGATCACGCAAGTCCTGCGCCTGGAATTGAACGGCACGGGCATCCGCGTCAGTTCCATTGATCCCGGCATGGCGCGCACGGAATTTTCCGTCGTCCGGTTCAAGGGCGACGCGGCGCGCGCGGACAAAGTGTACGAGGGGGTGATCCCGTTGGAGGCGGAGGACGTGGCCGAGACGCTGGTCTGGGTGGCCTCGCGGCCGGCGCACGTGAACATTGACGAGATGGTGATCAAATGCGTCGATCAAGCCGCGATTTTCAAAGTTTATCGGCGGCAGAAATGAATGTGGGCGGGATTGCTTGACGGTGATTGCCGCGCGGGATATTCATCGGCGTGCCCATGAAGATGAGTTTTTTCCATACGTGGCTCGCCGGCATTGTTGGCGTGTGCGCCTTCGCCAGTCCGCCGGCGCGCGGCGCGGATGCCAGCACCAATCAAGGGGCCGCGGCGTCCAATGTTGTCGCAACGACAACTCCAGCCCGCGCGGGCGGGGGGAATAACGCCGCCACGGAGGCCGATCACAAGCGCATGATGGACTTGCTCGGCATCAGTTCCATCCGGCGCGGGCGCGATGGGATGGATAAGCAGTCGCCCTATTACGCCAATTATGACGAGGCCAAGGCCAATCCCTTTCCCCAATTGCCCGATCCGCTGGTGTTGAAAGACGGACGGAAAGTCACCACGCCGGCGATGTGGTGGGAGCAGCGCCGCCCGGAAATCGTCGAGGATTTCGACCGCGAGATTTATGGCCGCGTCCCAAAGGAGACACCGAAGGTGAATTGGGAAGTGACCGGCACAACCAACGAAACCAATGGATCGTTCGCGGTCATCACCAAGAACCTGACGGGGCGCGTTGATAATTCAGCGTATCCGTCCATTGCGGTCAACATTCAGTTGACCTTGAGCACGCCGGCGGGCGCGGCGGGGCCGGTGCCGGTGATGATGCAGTTCGGTTTCGCGGGATTCGGACGCGGGGCTTTTGGCGGATTTGGGCGCACCAACCGGTTTGGCGGGAACGCGCCGACCTGGCAGCAAGAGATCCTGGCCAAGGGGTGGGGTTATGCCATTATTGTCCCCAACAGCATCCAGGCCGACAACGGCGCAGGCCTGACTTCCGGCATCATTGGCCTGGCGAACCACGGCCAACCCCGCAAGGCCGACGACTGGGGCGCGTTGCGCGCCTGGGCCTGGGGCGCCAGCCGCGCCCTGGATTATTTTGAAACCGACAAGGCGGTGGACGCGCGGCAGGTCGGACTGGAAGGGCACTCGCGCTACGGCAAGGCGACCCTTGTGGCGATGGCTTACGATCCGCGTTTCGCCATTGCGTATGTCAGTTCGTCGGGCGAAGGCGGCGCAAAACTGCATCGGCGCGATTGGGGCGAGATCGTGGAAAACCTGACCGGTTCGGGCGAATACCATTGGATGGCGGGCAATTTCATCAAATACGGCGGGCCGTTGCACTGGAACGATTTGCCGGTGGACTCGCATGAATTGATCGCGATGTGCGCCCCGCGCCCTGTGTTCATCAGCGCCGGCTCGACCAACGGGGACGCCTGGGTGGATGCCAAGGGAAGTTTCATGGCGGCGGCGGCCGCCGGGCCGGTCTATACGCTGTTGGGCAAAAAGGACATGGGAACGACCGAGTTCCCGCCCATCGAAACCACCCTCATCGACGGCGACATCGCCTTCCGCCAGCACAGCGGCGGACACACCGACGCGCCCAACTGGCCGACGTTCCTCCAGTTCGCCAGCCGCTACATAAAGAGCTTATCGGTAAACAATTCCCCGCGACAAGATTCCAATCGAGACTGAGAGCTTTGGGGGAGCGCGGACGTCTCGCCCGCCGCTTTCGGCCTCTGGCCGAAAGCATTCCCCTCGGAAAGCAGTCGGCGGGACGCCGACTGCGGCGACCGGGACGGTCGCGCTACCAAAGCGAAGAACTGCCGCCGTGATGGGATGTTGGGAGTGTCGAGATGCGCCCATCGTGAGCGCGCGCGCGCTATGACGTGGCGGGCATCCGCATCCCGGCTGGTTGGCTGCGCTGGTGGCGGCGCTTTGTCGATCAGTGGGTGCCCAAGCGCAAACCCGGTCACCCAATGACCCAGGAGGTGGACTCGGCGTAGAAGCAGATCGGCCCCCGGACACCGTGCATGCTCGCGATCGACGGCGGGTCAGGGTGAGTTGTGTCCAGAGGCGACGCGTTGACGTCGCAAACAGCCGCTTCTGTCGTCTGGTGATTCAAAGGAATATCAAAAAATCAACTTGCAAGCCCGCAATCGGCGCGTCCCGGCCAATTCTGCTCCTCCAGATGGCGCCATCGCCGATGCTCTGCGCCGCTGCGTCCGTTGGCTAAGGAATCGGGGAGTCCAGAATTCACATAAAAATCGCTTGACTCACGTTGCGGAACGTGCGAGGGTTAGCCTGATTGAGCAGCAACGGCGCTCGTGGGCGCCAATAAGTAGAGAAAATGTCTCTAATAACAACAACTCTGCCCTTCGCCGGGCTTTGCTGTGTGCGTCTGGCCGGAGGGCTCCAACCAAGGGCGCCAGTTCCACGGGGCGGTGTGGGGTGAGGCTTGCCTGACTTTATTACCCGATGGAAAATTCCTCCAAACAAGCGTGGTATTGCGCCAGAACCAAGCCCAAGCATGAGCACATAGCCGCGGCCAACGTGGCCAGGATACTGGGTTTGGAAGTCTTTCATCCCCGCTTGCGCCTGGAGCGGGCGACCCGCCGGGGGATGATGCGAGTCGTTGAACCGCTTTTCCCTTGCTATATCTTCATTCGCTGCGTTTTGGAGAATCGACTCGACGAGGTGCGGCATATCACCGGAATCAGCAGTTTGGTGCATTTTGGGCGGAGAATACCGGTCGTGCCCGACGGAGCGATCGAGGAATTACGGCAATGTTTTGAAACTGAAGAACCGATGTTGGTTGAGGATGGGGTCATCCCGGGCGCGCAGGTGACCATAGCGGAAGGAGCCTTCAGGGGATTCTCCGGCATGGTGGTGCGCGCATTATCAGCGGGGCAGAGGGTACAAATCCTGCTTGAGTTTCTAGGTCGCATTACTTTGACTGAAGTTGACCGCAAATGTCTGAAGGTGGAGAATCGGCGTGTGGCCGATCTGTTGCCACTGTTAGCAACACCGGGGAGCACTGATATCGTTGTTGCGGACTGATTTGGGTGCCAAACAACGCAACTTTTGGGAGAAAAGGGAAGAGCAGGAAATGTTGGCGAAAAGAGAAAGCGCCAGCAAGTGCGGAGCTTTCTCCGGAGCCGTCGCAAATCCGGTTCCGTCATTAGCTTTAACTTTCTCTGGTTTGAGATGCGCAGATTGAGCCATCGCGCCGGGCCTATGATGGGCTGCCGGCTTGCATAGTGGATTAGCATGACGGTTCCGATTGGCGGTCCTGGGAACGGAACTGATCGGGCGGCTCTTGCCGGCCGTTCAGTTCGGGCTTTGATCCTGGGCACACAGATTTTATTCTCATCAGTACGACGCTGCCGCCACACAGATCAGCGAATCCGGCCATCCAATCCCACCAATGGAGCAAAAGCACTTCTGCTCCTGAGATACCCATGCTGAAATCAGACCAATTAGTCATGCCGGGCGGCAACGGCGTTGTGCCGGAACTGCCGCTGGCCCACAATCAGGAGGCGGCCCCGCGCTTTCCTTTGTGGAAGCGGGTTCTCGACATCATCTGCGTGCTGCTGGCCCTTCCCGTCCTGGTTCCCGCCGGAATCCTCATCGCACTCTATATCAAAACGGTTTCGCCCGGCCCTGCTTTCTTCCGCCAGCGGCGGGTGGGCCATTTCGGCAAACCGTTTCTATGCCTGAAATTCCGCACCATGAAGGTCAACGCGGACACCACCGTTCATCAGGCGCACTTGAAGGAGTTGATGACTTCCAACCGCCCGACGCGGAAACTCGACTGTGCGGGGGACGACCGGCTCATCCCGGGCGGATTGCTCCTGCGGGCCACGTGTGTGGATGAATTGCCGCAGTTTTTTAATGTTTTGCGAGGCGACATGAGCCTGGTCGGTCCCCGTCCCTGCACCGTCTATGAGTACGCTTTGTACTCCCCGCGCCATCAACGCCGTTGCGAGGCGCCCCCCGGGTTGACGGGGTTGTGGCAGGTCAGCGGCAAAAACTCGACGACATTCGAGGAGCAGATCAATCTGGACTTGGATTACGCCCGGCGCATGTCGCTGTGGCTGGACCTGAAGATAATAGGATTGACAATTCCGGCGGTGGTGGCGCTGGTCTGGGAAATGAAACGTTCTCGCAAAGCCGGCGCCAGCGGGACCATGCCCGCGGCCGAGCGTCCTGCGGTTGAGGAGGAGAAGGAGCCGGGCCGCTTCCATGGCACAGTTGCTGCTCGTGAGTAATTCTTCGCAAAAAAGTGAAGCGATTTTATGTCTAAACAAATAAAAGTCGGTGTTGTCGGTTGTGGCTACTGGGGTCCAAATCTGGTGCGTAATTTTCGTTCCCTGCCCAATTGCCACTTGAAAGTGATGTGCGACATCAGCCGCGACCGCCTCAAACATCTCAACGCCCTCTATCCTGATGTCAAAGGCGAAGAGAATTACGAGCACATGCTTAACGGCATCGGCGTGGACGCGGTGGTCGTCGCCACTTCAGTCAAGCTGCATTTCCCCATGGCCAAGGCCGCCCTGGAGTCCGGCAAGCATGTATTGATCGAAAAGCCGATGGCCGCGTCCTCCGATCAATGCGCGGAGTTGGTGGAAATCGCCCGGCGAAAGGGCCTGGTGCTGATGATCGGACACACCTTTCTTTACTCTCCCGCCGTGCGCAAGATCAAGGAGATCGTTGACCGGGGCGACCTGGGCGAGATTCGCTATATATGCGCCCGCCGGCTCAATCTGGGGTTGTTCCAAAAGGACATCAATGTGGCTTGGGACCTGGCCCCGCATGACATCTCGATTATCCTTCACCTCCTGGAGGAGTTTCCCCTCAGTGTCAACTGCCGGGGCAGCGCTCATGTCACTCCCGGCATTGAGGATGTGACCTCCATGAGTTTGACTTTCTCGCGGGACCGGTCCGCCATCATCCACAGCAGTTGGCTTGACCCCCGCAAGGTCCGTGAAATGACCATAGTTGGCAGCCGGCGCATGATTGTGTACGATGACGTCGCCCAGCAGGAGAAGATTCGCATCTTCGATGCTCGCGTCGAGCGCCCGCCGCACTACGACACCTTTGCCGAATTCCATTACGCCTATCACTACGGCGACACCTACGCCCCCTATATCAAGCAAGAGGAACCGCTGAAAACCGAGTGCCAGCATTTTATCGAGTGCATCCAGCACGGCAATGAGTCGCTGACCAACGGTTACCGCGGCTGGGAGTTGGTCAGGATCCTGGAAGCCTCCTCCGAATCGTTGAAACAAGGCGGCAGCCCCGTCAGTCTTCGCCCGCACGACGTCACTCCCCTCCGCCCCGCCGACGAGGTATCCGTCTCCAATGGCCGGGGCCGGCAAAAAGACGCCAAGTTTCATATCCCGGTCGCCACGGCTCACGAACCCCGGCTGGCTTTGTAAGGCGGCTCCGTCCTATGCCACGCGTCCTTCCTGAGGCACAGCCATACCGTCAGATCGCCCCGGACGTCAAACTGGGCGCCGGCGTTTGCATTTACGGCTTCACCAACCTCTACGGCTGCGAGATCGGGGACGACGTCAAGATCGGCACCTTTGTTGAAATCCAAAAAGGCGCTCGCATCGGTGCCCGCTGCAAGATCTCCAGTCACACCTTCATCTGCCAAGGCGTCGTCTTGGAAGAGGAAGTCTTTGTCGGCCACAACGTCACCTTCATCAACGACCTTTTTCCACGATCCACCAACGGCGAAGGCCAACTGCAATCCGAGGCCGATTGGCAATGCGTACCGACCGTTGTCAAGCGCGGGGCCTCCATTGGCTCCGGCGCCACCCTTTTGTGCGGCATCACCATTGGCCCACGGGCGATGATCGGCGCGGGTAGCGTCGTGACTCGCGATGTGCCGGCCGACGCCATCGTGGCGGGCAATCCTGCCCGCGTGCTCCGCATTGCAGGTCAATCCAAGAAATGAAAGTTATGAAAGTACCGTTTCTCGACCTTGGCGCCCATCATCAACCCATTCGCGAGCAACTGGACGCCGCCATACGCGACGTGATCGACGCCAGCGCGTTCGCCGGCGGCCCGTTTGTCGCCGCCTTTGAGCGGGAATTCGCCAGATTCTGCGGGTCGGAGCACGCTATTGGCGTGGGCACCGGAACCGACGCCCTCTGGTTGAGCCTCCTGGCCTTGGATGTTGGCCCGGGCGATGAAGTGATCACCGTCCCGAACACGTTCATGGCCACCGCCGAAGCGATCAGCTACTGCGGGGCGCAACCCCGATTTGTCGATATCGACGAACAGACCTACACTTTGGACCCATCGTTGCTGGAACGGGCCATCACGCCGCGCACCAAAGCGATCATCCCCGTCCATCTCTTCGGCCAGTGCGCCGACATGGACCCGATCCTGGAGATTGCAGGCAGACACGGCATTCCCGTGGTGGAAGACGCCTGCCAGGCGCATGGCGCGCTCTACAAAGGCCGCAAAGCCGGAACGATGGGCGTTACGGGTTGTTTCAGCTTCTATCCCGGCAAAAACCTGGGTGCATTGGGCGAAGCCGGGGGAATCACCACCAATGACAAGGAACTGGCGGGCACAATCCAGGTCTTGCGCGATCATGGCCAGCACCGCAAATACCATCATATCAAGGTCGGGTGGAACGCTCGCATGGACGGAATTCAGGGCGCTGTTCTGAGTGTGAAACTAAAGCAGTTGGACCTCTCCAACGTCCGCCGCCATGCTCATGCATTGCTTTACGACCAGCTTTTAGGCGGCACCGAGGAGATCATTACGCCGTACGAAGCGCCCTACAACCGGCATATCTTCCACGTTTATGCGGTGCGGGTCAAGGAGCGCGATCAAATCCTCCAGTCTTTGGCTGGCAAAGGTATCTCCTGCGCCATCCATTATCCGGTTCCGGTTCACCGGCAGGAGGCCTATCGCTTCCTGGGGTTCGACGAAGGCTCTTTCCCCGTGGCCGAGCGGTGCGCCCAGGAATTCCTCTCGCTGCCGATGTTTCCCGAGCTGACCAAGGCGCAGATTCACGCTGTCGCCCACGAACTCATCTCCTGCGTCAGCGGACGAAAACCAAACGTCGTCTGTGTAAAATGATGCTTGCAACCTCGCCCACGGCCACTCGCGATTCGGACGAATGCAGGGATGCGGGACCCTCGGCGGTTGATCCACTGCGGCAGCCAGATTGGGATTCGCTCCTGGCGGCTCATCCCCAAAGTTCCATCTTCCACGGCTTGGGTTGGGCGCGAGTTCTGCACGACACCTACGGGCATAAGCCGCTTTACTTCGCCCGCTTCCACGGAAAGCAATTGACCGGCTTGCTGCCTGTCATGGAGGTTTCCAGCCCATTGACTGGCCGGCGTGGCGTCTCGCTTCCTTTCACCGACGCCTGTTCACCCCTGACCGCCGACGGGTCGGACATTCAATCGTTCTACCAAACGGCCTTGGCCTGCGGCCGATGCCGCCGCTGGAAATATCTGGAATGCCGTGGCTCAGCACAGGACTGGCAGGGTTCTTCGCCATCTCTGGCCTTTTACGGTCATCTGATCGATCTCCAACTTGGCCCCGACCGCCTCTACAAAGGCCTCGACGGCGCCTTTCGCAGGGCCGTGCGCAAGGCGCAAGAGGCGGGCCTGCGGGTCGAGTTCAGCACGGGACCGGAGTCGATGGCGACATTTTATCGGCTGCATTGCCTCACGCGGCGGCGTCACGGGTTGCCGCCGCAGCCGTTTCGTTTCTTCGCCAACATTCAACGGCACGTGCTGGCGCCGGGACAGGGATTTGTTGCCACGGCGCGTTTGGAGAAAAAGGCACTGGCGGCGGCGGTTTTTCTGTATCATGGCCGGCAGGCGCTCTACAAATTTGGGGCCTCGGATTACGCGGCGCAACAATTGCGACCCAGCAATTTGATGATGTGGCTGGCGATAAAACAGTGCGGGGACATGGGGTTGGCCACCTTGGATTTGGGCCGCACCTCTTTGTCCAATGAAGGTCTGAGGCGATTTAAGCTGGCACTGGGCGCAACCGAGCACAACGTGCAATATGCGAAATATGATTTCTCCACGCAGCGCTTTGTCACCGATGTGGACCGGGTCAAAGGCGGGTTCAACCGCCTCTTTGCCTGGCTGCCGTTGCCGGTGCTGCGGTTGGCGGGAGCGGTTTTGTACCCGCACCTGTCTTGAACATAAAGCCGGAAAAGATATAAACCTATGATTCCAAAACAAGCAAGTCCGCCGGCCCCCGCCGCCATTTCCGTGCGCGATGTTTATTACATCCTGTTTCGGCACAAGTGGATGATCACCATATTGGCCGCCTTGGGCCTTGGCGCCGCGGCCGCGGTGTACACCTTGTGGCCTTTTCCGTACGGCTCGGAGGCCAAGCTCTTCATTCGCTACGTGCAGGACACGCGCAGCCCAAGCGAGATCGAGGCCGGCTCCACAAAAGTGATGTCGCCGGATGGAAACGGCGCCAACATCATGAATTCCGAACTGGAGCTTTTAACCAGCGGGGACCTGGCGCTGCAGGTGGCCGACCGCCTGGCGGTGCAGGGCCTGTTGACCAAGACCAAGCGCGACACAAACCGCAACGTAACGGCGGGGTTCATTGCCGCCAACCTGAAAGCTGACGCCATACGGGGAAGCGATGTCATCCGCTTGAGATTCACAGCCAAGGAGCCGGAGTTGGTCCAGCCGGTGCTGACGGAATTGATTGCGGCCTACAAGTTAAAGCACGCGGAGATTCACCTGGCGCCGGGTGTATCGGAGGAGTTCCTCCAGAAGCAAACCGACGAAGCCAAGGCCCGTCTGGATGAGACCAGCGCCACGCTGCGAGAGGAAAAGAACAAGGCGGGCATTACCTCGGCGGACGAAGACAAGACCGGCGGCAATGGACTGGCAACGCGCATCCAGGAACAACTCATCCAGTTTCAGGCCGAATTGGCTGAGTCCCGCGCCACCGCCAGCGATTTGCAGCGGCGCATTGCGCTCGAAACCCCTGGCCAGACCAGCACCAATTCCGCGACCAACGCCAGCGGCGCCCAACCCGCGCCACCTTCGCCCGATGTCGTCCTCAAGTACCAGAATCTGGTGTCGCTGATCACCAGCTTGCGCGGCAAGGAGCAAGACCTGCTGGCGATGTACACCACCAGCAACCTCTTCGTTCAATCGGTCCAGACCCAGATCGCCAGCAGCGAGGCTCAACGCAAAAAGCTCGAAGATCAGTTCCCCGCTCTTGCCGCTGTGAGAACCGCCTCAAGCGAGGCCTTCAAGGCGGCGGGTCCGCCGCCGGTCGATCTTCGGGCTTTGCTGCGCGATGTCTTGACCAAACAGGACGGTCTGGTGGCAAAGATCCAGGCCCTGACCAATTCATTGGCGCAGGTTCGTTCCAACGCTTTGATCCAGGACTCGGCGGAGGATAAAATCCTCCAGTTGCAGCGCGACAAGCAGATCGAGGAGGAGGAATACAAGCATTTCCTGCTCAGCACCAAACAACAGCGCATCGACGAAGCACAGGGGCCTGGGCGCGTTTCAGGCATCGGACTTGTCGAGACGCCCACCCCGCCGGGACGCGACGGCGTCGCGGTGTCCAAGGCCGCCTTTGAAATTATCGCTTTGTTTTTCGTGGCCGCCTTTAGCCTGCCCTTTGTCGTTGAGCTTTACCTGGATCAGACGCTCAAGCGTCCCTCGGACGTCCAGGCCAAACTCGGCGTGCCATTCTTCTTGACTCTCCCCAAAACCAGCGGCAACGGCAAAGTCCGTGTTCTCGATGCCCGCAAAAACGTGCCTCTTCTGTCCAACGGCGGCCCCGCGGCGCAAAACGGCGTGCCCGACGGCGTGGCGGCGCCGATGGCCAGCGGACATCTGGCGCCTTGGGACGATCGCCACGCCCTGCGTCCCTTTTTTGAAACGCTGCGGGACCGTCTGATGACCTACTTCGAGATGATCAATCTCACTCATAAGCCCAAACTGGTCGCGGTGACCAGTTGCGGCGCGGGCGCCGGGGTCACCACCACCGCCTCCGGCCTCGCCTCCACCCTTTCGGAAACCGGCGAAGGCAACGTTTTGTTGGTCAACATGAATGTTCGGGACGGCGAGGCGCATCGCTTTTACAGGGGCAAACTTGCCTGTAGCCTGGAGGAGGTCCTTCAGAAGGAAAAGCGGGACGACGCCCTGGTGCAGGACCATCTTTATGTCGCCAAGGAATCCGAAGCCAATGACAACCTGCCGCGCGTTTTGCCCAAGCGCTTCAGCCATCTGGTCGGCAAGATGAAGGCCAGCGACTACGATTACATCATATTCGACATGCCTCCGGTCAGCCAGATCAGCATCACTCCACGCCTGGCCCGCTATATGGACATGGTGCTGCTGGTTGTGGAATCCGAAAAGACCGACCGCGACGTGGCCAAACGCGCCACCGCCCTGCTCTCCGAAACCAAGACCAATGTTGGCGTTGTGCTCAATAAAAGCCGCGACTACTTGCCCCGGCGTCTGCAACACGATATTTGAACCGCCCAACCACGTCGCGTCGGCTGGTTCTGAGCCGGGGCGCCGCATATCCAATGGAGTTCATCGACCTCAAGGAGCAGTATCGGCGTTACAAGGCCGAAATCGACGAGCGCGTCCTGCGCGTTCTGGCGCACGGCCAATTCGTGATGGGGCCGGAAGTGGCCGAACTGGAGCGGGCCTTGGCCGCGTACGTCGAGGTCAAACACTGCGTCACCGTTTCCAGCGGAACCGCCAGCCTGGAAATTGCCCTGCGCGCTCTCGATATCGGCCCGGGCGACGAAGTCATCACCGTCCCCTTCACCTGGATCAGCACGGCCGAGGTCATTGCGTTGGTGGGCGCCCGGCCGGTGTTTGTCGATATTGAGCCGGCCACCTACAATATCGACGTTGGCCTGATCGAAGCGGCCATCTCTCCCAGAACCAAGGCGATCATGCCGGTCAGCCTTTTCGGCCAGATGCCCGATTATGACCGCATCAATGCCATCGCCGCCCGGCGTCGTCTGCCGGTCATTGAAGACGGAGCGCAAAGCTTCGGCGCCACCCAGCGCGGACGGCGCAGTTGCGGGGTAACCACCCTGGGCAGCACCAGTTTTTTCCCCGCCAAACCCCTCGGTTGCTACGGCGAGGGCGGAGCGTTGTTTACGCAGGACGACGCCTTGGCGGAGAAGTTGAGGGCCATTCGCTCTCATGGCGGCTTGCGGCGGCATCACCATACCCTTTTAGGCACCAACGGACGCTTTGACAGCGTGCAGGCGGCCGTCTTGCTGGCCAAGTGGCCTCACTTCGCCTCCGAACTGGCCGAGCGCACGCGCGTCGCCGCGCGTTACTCCGCCGTCCTCGGCGATTTTTGCGTCGTTCCTACGGTGGCCGAGGGCAACAGCCACGTTTACGCCCAATACACCCTCCGCCTGCCGGACCGCGACAAAACCGCCCAGCGGCTCAAGGAGCGGGGCATTCCCTCCGCAATCTATTATCCCAACTGTTTGCACCAGCAACCGGTCTTCGCCAAGCTTGGTTACGCAGCCGGCGATTTCCCGCAATCCGAATTAGCCGCCCGCCAGGTGCTCAGCCTGCCCATGCATCCCTTCCTGTCGCCAACCGACCAGGACAAAATCATCGACGCCGTTCGGGCGTCCTGACCGACGAATCGCCCATGCTGCGCAACAAGTTTTATTACGCGATCAAGCCGGTGCTGCCGCTGCCCATGCGCCGGGGCGTGCGACGCTGGTTTGCCGTGCGCCAACGCCGCAAGGTCGGCGCCATCTGGCCCATTTTTCCCGGCTCTGAAACCCCTCCGCCCGGCTGGCCCGGCTGGCCGGAGGGGAAAAAATTCGCATTCGTCCTGACTCACGATGTCGAGGGGCGCGGTGGCGTCGAAAAATGCCGCCGCCTCATGGAGTTGGAAATGAAATGGGGCTTCCGTTCCTCCTTCAATTTTATCCCCAGGGGCGACTACGAGGTATCCAAGGAGTTGCGCGATCATCTGGTCAGCAGCGGATTCGAGGTGGGGGTCCATGATCTTTATCACGACGGCAAACTTTACAAAAGCCGCGCCGCATTTGTCGCCAGCGCCGCCAGCATCAACCGTTATCTCCGTCAATGGGATGCTGTGGGGTTTCGTTCTGCCTTCATGCATCATAATCTTCCCTGGCTGCACGATCTGGACATTTCATACGATGCCTCGACCTTCGACACCGACCCCTTCGAACCACAGCCAGACAGCATGCGCACCATCTTCCCGTTTTGGGTTTCCGCCCCAAACCAACGCGGTTACGTCGAGTTGCCCTATACTTTGCCGCAGGATTCGACGCTCTTTCTGATTCTGGGTGAAACCGACGGCAGCATCTGGCGGAAAAAGCTCGATTGGATCGCCGAGCACGGCGGCATGGCGCTCATCGACTCCCATCCCGACTACATGAGTTTTTCCGGCGGCAAGACCTCTCTCCAGGAATTCCCCGCCACTCTTTACGAGGAGTTTCTCCAATACGTCGGCGCCAAATACAAGGACCTTTTCTGGCATGTCACCCCTCGTGAAGTCGCCGCCTGGATGCGCGCCCACAACTCCGTCGTGCCCCCTGCTCATCCGCCGGTTTCCGCTCCCGTCGTTGTCAAAGGCAGCGGCAAGAAAATCTGGATCGATCTCGACAATACACCGCATGTCCCGCTTTTTGCCCCCGTTGTGCATGAACTCTCCCGGCGCGGTTATGAAGTCGTCCTGACGGCGCGCGATGCGTTTCAAGTGTGCGAATTAGCCGCGAAGAAGAACCTCCGTTGCCTCAAGATCGGGCGGCATCACGGCAAAAACAAGGTTCTCAAGGTGGCCGGCCTGTTTTACCGCGCCGCCCAACTGGCCCCCGTGGCCCTGCGCGAGAAGCCCGTCATCGGCCTTTCCCACGGTTCCCGCTCCCAGATTATCCTGTGCAACCTCCTGGGCATTCCCACCATTCTCATGGCTGACTACGAATTTGCCAAATACCCCCCTCTGATGCGTCCGACCTGGGAAATGGCGCCCGAAGTCATCCCGGATGCCGCCCTGTCCTGCCCCAGCGACAGAATCAAAAAGTATCCCGGCATCAAAGAGGACATCTATGTGCCGGACTTCCGTTGCGACCCCGATTTTCCCCGTGAACTCGGCCTGGACCCCGCGTCCATCGTCGCCGTCGTTCGTCCTCCCGCCACCGAAGCTCATTATCACAATCCCGAGGCCGAGAAGCTCTTCGCCCGTTTCATGGACCGGGCCTGTTCGACCGAGGGGGTCCGCGTGGTGTTGTTGCCGCGCAACAAAAAGCAGGGGGACGCCATCCGCTCCAGTTCCCCGCAGTGGTTTGCCGGCCAGCGCACCATCATTCCAAAGGGCGCCGTCGATGGTTTGAACCTGATTTGGCATTCCGACCTCGTCGTCAGTGGCGGCGGCACTATGAACCGCGAGGCCGCCGCCCTGCGCGTTCCGGTTTACAGTGTCTTTCGCGGCAAAATCGGCGCCGTCGATCTCCAGTTGCAACAAGAGGGCCGCCTGATCCTGGTGCAAACACTGGAAGACGTGGACCGCATTCCTTTGACGCGCCGCGCCCGCTCCAGCCCCGATGGTCTGTCGTCCCCTCCCACCCTCGCGCGCGTGGTCGATCATATAATTGACGTGGTGGAGAATTGCGCGGCTGTATCATGAAAACCCGCCTTAAACTCATGCTGGTAGCCGGGGCCAGGCCCAACTTTATGAAGGTCGCTCCTCTCATCAAGGAGGCCCGCGCATTTAATGCCCGCTCCAACGGCAGCCAGCCTGCCTTGGACTGCCGGCTCATCCATACCGGCCAGCATTACGACCCCAAAATGTCCGACGTCTTTTTCCGCGAACTGGGCATTCCCGCCCCGCACGCCAACCTCGAAGTCGGTTCCGGCTCCCACGCCGTCCAGACCGCCAACATCATGATTGGCTTCGAACCGGTCTGCCTGGAGGAAAAACCCGACTGGGTCGTTGTGGTCGGCGATGTCAACTCGACCCTGGCTTGCACTCTTGTGGCCGTCAAGCTGGGCGTTCGCGTCGCCCACGTCGAGGCCGGCTTGCGCAGTTTTGACCGCACCATGCCCGAGGAGATCAACCGCATTCTCACTGATTCGGTCGCCCACCTTCTCCTGACTCCGTCGCTGGACGCCAACGAGAACCTCCGCAAGGAAGGAATCGCCCCGGAAAAAATCAAGGCGGTGGGGAATATCATGATCGATTCGCTGGTCGAGAACCTCCCGGGGGCGCGGGCCAGCGCCGTCCTTCGGACTCTGGGGCTTGTTCCGGGAAAATTCATTTATGTCACGCTCCATCGCCCTCAAAACGTCGATCACCGCGAGTCATTATCGGCCATCATGCGCGAACTGCGCCGCTTGTCCTCGGATCTCCCCGTTGTTTTTCCCATGCATCCCCGGACCAGGAAACGGCTCGAGGAATTCGGCATCGCCGGGGCGGAGAACGCCGCCGTCCATGTTGTCGAACCTGTCGGATACCACGATTCGTTATGTTTGACTGAAAATGCACGGCTCGTGTTGACCGATTCGGGTGGTCTCCAGGAGGAATCGACCTACTTCCGCACCCCCTGCCTGACGTTGCGCCCGAATACCGAGCGCCCGGTCACCCTGACGATCGGCAGCAACCGCCTGACCGCCATCGAACGGTTGCAAACCGATTTCCGGGCCGCCTTGAACGGCCCCAGCCGCGCGGGAGCCATTCCCCCGCTCTGGGATGGCAAGACGGCGGAGCGGATAATGCAGAGCTTGGTCACTTTCTGAAGAGAGACTGGATGAGACCATGATACGCGTTTTCCTATGCACTTTATACGTGGTTTTCTTCGCGTTTTATGCGTGGCGAAACTGGTTTGTTTCACTTTGCGCAACCGTCTTGCTGATGGCTGTTTTCCAGCATCCGGACATGCCCAAGAGCGTTGGCGGCATCCAGGGCTTGAATGAATGGAATATTCTTTTGCTCTTCGTTCTGTTGGCGTGGGCGTCGCAGCGCAGGTCTCAAGGCCTGGTTTGGGACATGCCAAGAAACGTGACGTTCCTTCTCTTTGCCTATCTCTGTGTCGTGCTGGTGAGTTATCTGCGATTCCTCGGCGACCATGAATCCTTTGTTCGCCTGGGTCCTCCAACTGCTCACTATTCGTTTGCATGGTCCCTGAGCGAGTACGTGATCAATTGCGTCAAGTGGGTGATCCCGGGGCTGCTGTTCTACGACGCGTGCCGCGACCGCCGCCGCATTCGGGCGGCTGTTTTCACGGTAATGTCGCTTTATTTGCTCATCGCCATACAGGTTGTAAAACATTCGCCCCTTGCGGCGTTGACGGCCTCCGGCTATGACCTTGCGCGCCTGGGAGCCAAAATCATAAAGAATGTGGGTTATGACAGGGTCAACCTTTCCATGATGCTCGCCGGCGCCTCCTGGGCGATGTTCGCTGCTCTGCCAATGGTGGAAAAGCGTGCTCACAAACGGCTCATTATTTGCGCTGCTTTAATCACTGCGCTCGGACAAGCTGTGACCGGCGGACGGATGGGGTATGTCACCTGGGGTTTGACCGGGCTGGTTTTGTGCCTTGTGCGATGGCGCCGGTTCCTCCCCTTGATTCCTCTGGCCGTCATCGTCGTTTGCATCGCGATGCCGGCCGTTCGCGACCGGATGCTCCAGGGGATTGTCGGGGATGTGGGCGAAAGCGTCGATTCCTATGAGATGACATCGGGCCGGAACCTGGCCTGGGGCGAAGTGATTCCGATGATTGAAAAGTCGTGGGTCTTTGGGTACGGACGGGAGGCCATGGTGCGCACCGGTACTTACAAAAAGGTTCTTGACGAATTTGGCGAAGGCGAAACTTTCCCCCATCCCCACAACATGTATTTGGAGATGCTGCTGGACAACGGAATTGTCGGGTTCCTCCTGGTCGTTCCATTTTTTTTGCTCATTCTTCGCAAGTCGTTCAGCCTTTTCCGGGACAAGACAGACCGGCTGTGTGAAGCCGTTGGGGGAATGGGTTG
>Ga0326727_10006013_pt1 | contig 33847 bp, 30 predicted proteins | sample MB2enrmetagenome_FD_207643 | JGI IMG/M metagenome (GOLD analysis project Ga0326727, IMG submission 207643) | Lab enriched peat soil microbial communities from McLean, Ithaca, NY, United States - MB29MY | ecosystem: Environmental > Terrestrial > Soil > Wetlands > Peat | place: USA: New York...
ACCGCCCAGACGCTCGTTCTTTTTCGCGGCCTGCGCCGTCGCCGTCGTGTCTGCCGACGTTCAAACCGGGGCCCCGGCTGACGTCAAAACCGGGGAGAATGCGGTTGTTTTGTTCCGGGGCTAACACCATGCTACGTCCTGTGAGAGAACCACTTCTGCCGCCGACCCGGCTTGTGACTCAAGAAGGAGATTCCACTCTTGCTTCGCCTTGTGGAGGAACCAGACGCCGCCCGCCTCTCCTGAAATCTCAAACCTCGCGACGGTTCCTTGAGGCGGCCTGGCGTGACGGAAGCTATGGGGCAGTGCTCGGACGAAGGTATCGAGCACCGGTGACAGAAAGTACGGATCGTAAAGCGATGGACGGCCCGTCGCATCCCGAATCTGCTGCTGGTGGTGCCACCGTTCCGTAAACTCGCGTGCGACATCGAACCATACAGGAGCGGGATCCGGCCCGCCCAAATTACCGGACCACCCGTCGCGGTCAGGTCCTGAGACGCAAAACACGCTTCGACTTCAGGTCCCGTAAACGCGAGGAATTCGCGAAGCAGGCGCTAACTCATTCGCCGCGACGCGAGAACCCACTCGCCATTCAAACGGTCCACCAGATCGATGAGTTGGCCGTACTCCTCGATCACCGTTCCGAGCGGATGAAACCCGTCGCGCTTTCCCGAAAGGATCGCAATATCGCCGCCAAGCAAATGTGCCGCCACGTCTTTTACGGACCAGCCGGGGGCTGCGGTAGGGAGTGCCCAATGGTCCTCGGAGAGGTCCGAGAGCAGGCCCATTAATTGCACGCGCAACGAGGGGAAAAGATCCACGACGACGATTTCGGCTGGGTGTTTCATTTTGACGCGTACCGTGCTCGAAGGCCATCGTTCCAGCCCCTGTAATTATGGCTTGGGTTGCCCAGTCCTGCAAGTTAAGGCTCGGTCTTGTGAGTATGCCACGACCAGCGTCATTGGTTGGAGAATGCCGCCAGTTCTGCGCCACGAGTTCGAAACGTGTCCAGACTGGAGAGCCTGCGGAATCCTGTTGACAGGAGTTCCGACCAGAGCGTATCCGAGATCGTTCGGCTCAAGTAAGATGGATCCTCTCAAGGCCCGGCCATCGGTCGAAATCGCGGTCGAAGCTCAAAATCGATCGAATTCCCCGGCGCTCCATTACCGCAATGTGCACGGCGTCACGGGCCGACATCAGTGCACGATTCTGGGCGATCTCTCCAGCGCGCAAAACCTCGGCTTTCTCGATGGGGAACACTTCATCGACGATGTCGAGGGTGACCTGGAGCGCCGGTCCGATGGCCTCGCGTTTTTCAATGGCCGTATACCGATGGAGAATCTCCTGCAAGACTTCAGCGTCGGTGACAAGGCGCTGCCCCGCTGCAATCATGCGCTCCAGGATAATCTGTGCCTCGGTCTTGTGGGGGTGAGCCGCTCCAATCAGGTACATCGGGATATTGGAATCGACGAATATCAACCCAGGTACCCTCGCTCAATTTCGCTGAGCATCTGCTCGAGGTCAGCCGTGGGGAACGAGTACTTCGCGCCACGCCGAACCGCCTTCAACTTAGTTTCGGGGGCAATCACCGGCCGGCTCGCGCGTGCGTCACGGAGCGCTCGCCGGACCCACTCACCCACGGTCAAACGATCAAGCCTGGCCAGGCGCTGGATCTCCGACATCTCGGTGTCGGGAAGCAGAACCTGAAGGCGCTTACTCATGAGGTGAGTATAGCATGATCAGGGACAGAGTGCTGATTCGATTCGGGGGAGGCGGTTTGAAACCATGGCTTCCGGGGAGATAACGCCTCGGCTTTAGGAATCGGACTTTCCAACCAGGCCCTTCTCTGTTGACAGTGCGGTACTTACGGGCGCCTTAATCAGCGTCTGCCACGGCGGTGGTCCTGAGGAGATCGGGTGGCCGGCCGCGTTCGAACGTTACGGATAATCTGGTCCCCATCGCGCTGCCGTGTGATCATGGTCGATCTGCAGCCCGAGCCGGGTTTCCGGCGAAACACGGAAACAGGTTCCCAGCCTCAAAGCCGTATCGGCCGTGATGGAGCGAAGGCCATTCACGATTGCGCCAATGCGATTGGGCGAGACGACAAGGTCGGCGAGCCAGTTGGTTGATGCTGATCCCGAGTGGTTTCATGAAGTCTTCCAGGAGAATCTCTCCGGGATGGATTGGATCGAGTAGTTGATCGGGCCCAATAAAACCGGGGCTCTCACACCTTGTGACTTCGACAGCCGGCATCTGACCATCAAAGCGCGGGGCCACTTCTTTGACGGCTGCGCCAGCCGCGCTCAATGCCTCGCTGTGGCCACCCGGGCCCGGCCATCACGTCCAACGTCACGGACCCCTCGGAGCACGGGCTGGAATCCGCCGCCGGATTCGGGTATGCTTTAAGCCAAAGGAAGGGGTGCAATGCTCTCCAGTGTGCTGGTCACCGCCCTGGCCGGGCTGCTTTTCCAGAGCGCTCCGGGCGCGGGTGCAAGGACCGTCGCCGGGGGATCTGTTTCAGACGGGCTCAAGTCGCCGGATCGAACGACATCCGTCGCGTCGCCGACCAAACAACTTCCTCCCGAGCAACTCGGCGACATCTTCATGGCGCGCAAGAGGTATCGGGAAGCGCTCGAACAATACCAGCGCTGCGATCAGCAGTCGGCGGTGATCGTCAACAAGATGGGCATAGCCTACCACCAGCTTCTGGACCTTTCGAGCGCGGCGAAACAGTACAAGCGCGCCACGAAGCTGAACCCGCATTATTCCGAGGCGTTTAACAACCTGGGCACCATCTACTACAGCCAGAAAAGCTACCGGCGCGCGATCCATCTGTACCGGACGGCGCTCCGACTCGCGCCGAATTCGGCTACGGTGCACAGCAATCTGGGGACCGCGTATTTCTCGACGCACCGCGAAAAGGAGGCCATGGCAGAGTACGGGAAGGCACTGGAGCTGGACCCCGAGGTATTCCAGCGCAGCGCGGCCAATGGCATTCTTCTGCAGGAGCACACGGTCGAGGACAAGGCCAAATTCCATTACTACATGGCCCGGGTCTACGCGCAAAAGGGCATGAATGACGAGGCTCTGCAGAACATCCGGAAGGCGCTCGAGTATGGCTTCAAGGACCGCCAGAAATTCCGCGATGAGCCCGAGTTCGCGGCCTTGAAGGGCAATCCGGAATTCGAAGAGTTGATGAAGAAAGAGCCGCGTGAGTTGTAGGCGGACGACAAGCCTCCCCTCGATCGCCGCGCTTGCCTTTGCGCTCTGTCTGACCGCCTGCCGGCAGAGCAAGGAGCGCGGCGCACAGTCCATTGCCATTCTTCCTTTCGATAATCTGACGTCCGAGCGCGGTTACGACTGGCTCTCGGCCGCCGGCCCGGCGCTGCTCGATTACCAGCTTTTCGGTCAGAAAGACATGTCGGCGTTCATCGCGCCCACGGTGAACGATGCCGTGGCGGCGCACGCCACCTCGTACCTGCATACACGGTTCCGGGTGGATGCGGGCACACTCGTGGTGGACGCCGCCATCGAGGATGCCGCTGCCAATCGCATCACCATGCACCGAGTGTTTCGCGTGAGTGCTTCGCCGGCGGGGGCGCTTGCCGCGGTGGACGGCCTGGCGCGCGCACTCGCACCCGGCGCACGCCACGTCAATGCGAAGGCAACGGCGGCGCTGGCTCCCTACGGCCAGGCTCTCTGGGGTGCCGATCCGAACGCGCGTGCTGGTTTGCTACGGGAAGCGATCACACTGGCGCCCGATTTCACTCCGGCACGGCTGGCGCTCATTGAATTGGATGTCGAGTTGCGCGCCGCCGGCGCGTCCGACGATATCGCAGCGGCCATGAGGTACGCCGATGCACTCGACCAGGCCAGGCTCCGCTACCTCTCAGCCACGCTGTCCAGGGATTCCGCGGCGCAAATAGCGGCCCTTGCCGATCTGACCCGGCTCGCTCCCGCCCAAGCCAGTGCGTGGCGAACCCTGGCCGAATTGCAGACGAACGCTCGGAACTTCCCGGCCGCGGCGGCTGCCTGGACCACCGTCACCAGACTGCAACCGTGGAACGACGGCGCCTTCAACCAGCTCGGATACTGCCGCGCCTGGGCTGGCGATGCCGCTGGGGCGACCAGCGCTCTGGCCGAGTATCAACGCCTCGACCCGCGGAATCCAAACTCTCTCGACTCCCTCGGCGAGGTGCAGTTTTTCCTCGGGCGCTACTCCGACGCCGAGGCGAGTTTCCTCCACGCGCACCAGAAGGATCCGGCCTTCCTTGCCGGTGTCGACCTGCTGAAAGCCGCCGAGGCGCGGCTCATGACCGGTGATGGGTCCGGCGCCGACCGGCTATTTCGGCAGTTCCTCGACTGGCGGCGGAACGCGCTGCACGATTCGCTGGCGCCCCTTTGGCAAGCGCGCTGGGACTTTCTAGCTGGCCGGCGGCGCGAGGCGATGTCGGCGCTGGCGGCGGCTCTGGCGCAATTCGCCGGCGACGGCCGCTCGCGCGCGGAGTCGCAGTACGCCTTCTGGCTGTTTGCCAGCGGCGATGCGGCGGGCGCGCGCGCTCACGCTGACCTGGCGCTGCGAGCCGCACAGACCCCCGAATCGCGTGACGTTGCCGTACTGTGCCGCTTCCTTGCCCTCCCCTCGGCCTCCGCGGCCGAATGGACATCGCGCGCGAGCGCCACGCTGGGCGGCGCGCCGCCGCGGCTTCGCGAGTCGGCCCTTGGCTGGGCTCTGGCGCTGGACCACCACCCGGCAGAGGCCATCCCTCTGCTGGAGCGGGCTTTTGCGGCGTCCGCCCCTGGCGAGGACGGCGAACAGCGCGCCATGCTGGCGTCGGCGTTGCTCGCGGCAGGCAGGCGGGACGAGGCGCATAAGTTGCTCTGGCCGATGCCGATCCCGATCAGCTCGGAGGAAGCGACATTCTCGGCCCTGGTTTTTCCGCGCTGGCTCTCCTGGGTTGGGCAGGATTCGAAGCTCCGCGCATATTCCGGAGATTTGCGTCTTGTGTTTGAATAATAGGCGAGGCCAAAGCCGGAATACGAGGACCCCGATTTCATCAAGCCGTTCGAGGACAAAGGCGAAGCGATCGAGCTGCACGAAAGCGACAAATCGTCAAGGGACCTGAAGCTGATCGTGACCGCTGACGTCTTCGGTGCGGTCGTCAACGCGGGCAGCCAGTAACGCGGCGATTTCGCCGCATGTCCATTGAGAAGGCCCGGCTTCCGCAGGAGTGGCTTCGTTGCGAGCCGGGCGGCGCATGCGTGTTAAGATGCTCATGAGCCTGGCAGATCGCCGCGCCTATGTACAACGCATTTTTCGGCTTCGAGGAAACTCCTTTCAGCCTGAGCCCCGATCCCAATTTTCTGTACCGCAGCGTACAGCACGAGGAAGCCCTGGCCAACCTCATTTATGGCGTGCAGAGCCGTAAGGGCTTCATCGTCCTGACCGGCGAAGTGGGCACGGGCAAGACCACCATGCTGGAATGCCTACGCGATTTTCTGGAGACCCAGTACGTGGAGTTCGCCTTCATCTTCAACTCCCGCATCAACAGCGATCAGTTTTTCGAGATGATCGCCTACGATCTGGACCTCCGTTGCAGCCGCACGTCGAAAACCGAGGTTCTGTTCGCCCTGAACTCGCTGCTGCTGCAGCAGGCCAACGAGGGCCGGACCACGGTCCTGATCGTGGACGAGGCGCACAACCTGACCTGGGAAGTCCTCGAAGAGATTCGCATGCTGGGCAACCTCGAAACGCGCAGCGGCAAGCTGCTCCAGATCATCCTCGCCGGGCAGCCGGAGCTCGACCGCAAACTGGAGGCGCCCGATCTGCGCCAGCTCAAGCAGCGCATCGTGCTCCGTTGCTCGCTGCAGCCCTTCAACGCCGAAGACACCGCCAGCTACATCGACACGCGGCTGGAACGGGCGGGCATGCCCGATCAGGCGGTGTTCTCGACGGAGCTGATGGAGGAGATCCATCGGCGCTCCCAGGGCATTCCACGCGTGATCAACGCCATCTGCGACAACCTGCTGCTGACCGCCTTCGCCATGGAAAGCCACGTGGCCAACGTGTCCATGCTCGACGAAGTCTGTCAGGATATGCGGCTGGAGTGGCCCGGACGGCGGGCGCGCGGCCGCAGCCCGTGGGCCGAGCAGAGTTCTCTTTCCACCCGCCCGGACTGAACCCTCCACCGTCCGTTATCCACGCCACTGTTTATAAGTAATGTATCGTACATTGTTTTACCGGTCTTAGTACTGCCGTACAGTCACCCTTAAATTGGGGCTTGCGCTCACCCTGGTTCTCACATAAGATAAAAAACGTAGTACTGCACACATGGAAGTCCCATGTGTCATGAGCCGTGTCTTTGTGAGGTAACGCATTATGCTTAAGAACATCGCGCGTTTGGCCGTCTGCGCTGCAATCGTCATGCTTGGAGCGCTCTCGGCAAAGGCGTCTGTTTCGGGGTTCCCCCTGCCGCCGCCGGGACCGGATTCCCAAGGCTTCCCTCTGCCGCCGCCGGGACCGGATTCCCAGTAGCGCTGGTCGCCAGGCTATTGGGATTCTGAGACAGCGGGAGACCTGACCTGTGTCGCTCGTGTGGACGCTCCTATCCGCTGTCGGTCTGACGTTGACGTGTTTTTTGCTCGCCGTCATCTTCCGTTCCGGAGGGTGGCGGCGTTATCCGTTTTTGGCCGCCTACTTATCACTCGGACTTGTTTATCAGGTATTCGGGATCGTGATTTATTCGAGGCCTAACGGCGCGGAATCCCGCTTCTACGCAATGACATACTGGAGCGGGGACGTGCTTTCCCACGGGATGATTCTGCTGCTGGTCCTGTTCCTGATTCGGGAAGCGCTGGTTGGCAACCGGGGCCCGGACATGAGCGCGTTCATGATTGTGGCGCCGGTGGTTGCCTTTGTCGTGGTGACGCTCTATCTGCTGTTCAGCCCGCGAAGCGGCAAGCACTGGATGTTTCCGCTCAGCCGCAACCTCAGTTTCATCGAAGAAGTCCTGAACTTCATCCTGTGGACCATCCTGATACGGAATCGCTCGCGGGACATGGTGCTCCTTCTGGTGAGCGCGGGTCTGGGAATCCAGGTGACCGGAGAAGTCATCGGCCGGACCATCCGCTTGTACGCGCGCTCGCCTTCGATCTCCTGGCTTCCCGATGCGATCATTGTGCTGTGCCAGGTCGGGGCGCTGTACGTCTGGTACCGCGCGTTCCGAGCCTACGGCCACCAGCGCGCCGAATCCCGTCCCAGCCCCGCGATCTGACCCCGGGCCCCGAGGTCTCCCATCAAATCGTCGTAGAATAGTCACCAGAGAGTTACAGGGGAGTGCACGCTGTCCGGGCACGCCGGCTGAACAAACAGAACAAGCGCCCAGCGGGGCCGAAGGAAAAGAGATGGAAAAGCTGGCTCAGAACATTCAGGAAGCTTTTCTGAACAACGCGCGCAAGGACAAGACGTTCCTCACCATCTATCTGATGAGCGGCGTGAAGCTGTCCGGGCGGATCAAGAGCTTCGACAAGTACTCGGTGGTGCTCGAGACCAACAACCAGGAACAGCTCATTTTCAAACACGCGATTTCGACGGTGGTGGTGTCGCGGCCCTTCCACACCTCGGCGGGCCCGCAGGCTGCGGCGAGCGCAGCTTCCGGCGCCGGTGGTCCGGGAAGTCCGGCTGCGCCCGGCGCCGACAGTCCGCAGGAGTAATATTCCGCATTGGCCTTTACCGGTACCGCCGGCGGCGAGCGCGCGATCCTGGTCGGGCTGGACCGGAAGGCGCAGCCGCGCAGGAGCAAGGCGGCCGGGGCTGGCGTTCCCGCGTTCTCCGCAGAGGAATCGATCGAGGAGCTGCAAACGCTGGCCGCCAGCGCCGGCGCCAGCGTCGCGGAAGCGGTTCTGCAATCGCGGGCGGCACCCGATGCGGCCACGCTGATCGGCTCGGGCAAGCTGGGGGAACTCGGCGACAAGATCCGGTTTCACGACGCGGATCTGGTGCTGTTCGACGCGGATCTCACCCCCACCCAGCAACGCAATCTGGAAAATGCGCTCGATTGCAAGGTGATCGATCGCACCCAGCTTATTCTCGATATCTTCGCACGACGGGCGCGCACCAGTGAGGGACAGTTGCAGGTGGAGCTGGCGCAACTCAACTATCTGCTCCCTCGTCTCAGCGGCCACGGCGCGGCCATGTCCCGGCTGGGCGGGGGCATCGGCACGCGCGGACCCGGCGAAACGAAGCTGGAGACGGACCGCCGGCGCATCTATCGCCGCATCCGCAAGCTGGAGGGCGATCTGGACAACGTCCGCGCCGGGCGCGGCGTCCAGCGCAAACAGCGCCAGTCCGTGCCGCTGGCCACCATCGCTCTGGTTGGGTACACCAACGCCGGCAAATCCACGCTGTTCAATCGCCTCACCAACGCCGCAGTCCTGACCGACGCGAAGATGTTCGCGACACTCGATCCCACGGTGCGGCACATCACCCTGCCCTCCCGCCGGCGGGTGCTGGTGAGCGATACCGTAGGCTTCATTCGCAACCTGCCCGCCACGCTGGTGAAGGCCTTCCGGGCCACTCTTGAAGAAGTGACCGAGGCTTCGCTGCTGTTGCTCGTCGTGGATGTCTCGTCGCCGCACACCGAGCAGTACACGGGCGAAGTTCTGGGAGTGCTGCATGAAATCGGCGCTGGCGAAAAGGCCCAGATTCTGGTGCTGAACAAAACCGACCTGCTGCCCGAGGCCGCCAGCGGCGCCGCGTCAGCGGCCCACCGGCTGCAGGGCGCGAAGGGCGCCGCTCATACCGTGGGCGTCTCCGCACGAAATGGCGCGGGCATCGACTCCCTGCTCGAACTCATCGACCGGGCGCTGGATCTCGATCCCATCACGCACGTCCGGCTGCGCATCCCGGCGGCCGACGGCGCCCTGATCCATCGGATTCACGAACACGGCCGGGTGGTCTCCCTCCGCTACGCCGGCGATACCTGCGAAATGGAGGCGGACGTGCCCGAGTCGCTCCGGCGATGTTTGGAGCCCTTCCTCTCCGCATAGTTCTGAAAAGGACACGCGGCGAAGAGCCGCGTTTTTGCCTGGCGCCTCAGAAACGCGGCTCTCGCCGCATGTTGGGCATGGCCGTGTCGGCCACCGAACCGGATGAAAATGGGCGGCAGCGGCCAGCGAGCGGTAAAGGCCAGAGGGACACTGGCGGATTGGGAAGCCGTCCGCGTGTTTGGTCCGGGACGCCGTGAGAACCGATCAATGGGATCTTCGCTTCCGCCTGGGCGGCGGCGGAGAAGCCCGCGAGGGTGACTAATCGACAGCAGGCGTCCTCCGCGCACGGCCGCACAGGAGGTTCGATGTGTCTATAGTATGCGGCAGAGCGGCCGGGATTGACGTGCACAAGAAGATGCTCGTCGTGGTGGTGCTGGACAGCACGGACCCGGAACACGATGTGGCGGTGGGCCGGTACGGGACCACCCATTCGCGATTGAGCGAACTGAGGGCTTTTCTGCGCGCCCGGGGAGTGGAGCAGGTAGCTATGGAATCCACCGCGCAGTACTGGCGGCCGGTGTGGATGGCGCTGGAAGGAGAGTTCGCACTCACGCTGGCGCAGGCCCGCTCGACGCGGGCGCCGCGGGGGCGCAAGTGGGATCTGGCCGATGCGCGGCGGATTGCACGTCGGCTGCTGGCCGACGACCTGCCGGTGAGTTATGTGCCACCCCCGGAACAGCGCGACTGGCGTCTGCTGGCGCGGACGCGCGTGGCCATGACGGAAATGTTGACGCAGATACGCAATCAGATCGGGCAGGTGCTGGAACAGGCGCAGATCAAGCTGAGTTCGGTGGTCAGCGACGTGTTGGGCGTCAGCGGCCGCCGCATGTTGAAGGCAGTGATCGCGGGGGAGCGGGATGCGGAGCGGCTGGCCGAACCGGGCCGCCAGAAACTGCACGCCAGCCGGGAGGAACTGGCCGATGCGTTGCACGGCAACCCTACGGTGGCCCAGCGTCTGGTGCTGCAGTTGTATCTGGACCAGATCGAGAAGCTGGAGCGGGACATGGCCACGCTGGAACGGGAACTGGCGGCCGCACAGACCGCGCAGCAGCGGGCCATCGTGCGGCTGTGCGCGATACCCGGTTACAGCGCCCGCGCAGCCCAGCAGGTGATTGCCGAGATTGGACCCTGCGCGGCGGCGTTTGCCTCCGCGGGAAAGCTGGCCTCGTGGATCGGGGTCTGTCCGGGCCAGCAGGAAAGTGCCGGGGAGTCATGCGGTGCGCGCTCGGCCAAAGGCAATCGCATGCTGCGGCGGCTGTTCAGCCAGATCGCCTGGGCGGCCATTGCCGCCAAAGGCAGCGAGGCCGGGCGCCGCTATCGCCGGCTGCTCTGCAAAGGAGCCGGCAAGGCTGCCTGGGGGTGGCTCACTCCATGGTCCGGGTGACATGGAAGATCCTTCACGACCAGGTCGATTACGTGCCACCCGATACTTCCACGCTGGACCGCCGGGCGCTAATGCGGCGCGCCAACCGCGTTGTCGCCGACCTGCGTCGTCTCGGCTTCACTATTACCATCACTCCGCCCCAACCTCACTCAGCCCCGTCGACGGCGTGAGTGTTTTCGAGGGTGTCCACGGTCAGCCCACGCGTGCCAGCCGGCGAACGGCGAGAGCGGTGAGCAACACCGTCAGCCCCGCAAGCACTGCCGCGCCAACTGCCGGCGGCACCTGGTCCGCCAGGCCTGCCGCGCTGAGCGTGAGCTCGCGCAAGTAGTAAGCGGGCGAGATCAGCGACAACCATTTCGACGCCGGCGGCAGCGGGAACCACAGGTCCGCGACCAGGAACATGGGCACATACAGCAGATTAACGATGGCCCCCGCGCTCTGGCCGGTGGCGCGCACGCCCACGGACAGTCCGATGGCGCAGAACGGCAAGGCCCCCAGGATGTTGACCACCGCGACCCCCAGCAACTGGCCCGCGCTCAGCTTCACGTGTCCCAGCAGCGGAGCGGCGATGCTCATGGAGCCCATGATAATGGTGGCGAACACTACCGCCATCAGCATTTTCCCCATCAGGTACGCCGCCGGCGGCATGGGTAATGCGCGCTTGAGCGTGAGCACGCCCTCCTGACGCTCTATGGCCACCACCATGCCCAATCCGAACATGCCCGGCCCCATTACGCCAAACGCGGAAAAGCCGGTGAAGAAATACGCCGCGATTCTCGGGTTTCGCAGCGCCCCTCCGGCGGCCATCACCACAAAAAGGTATATGCCGACCGGGAGCAGAAGGAGCGGCAGGGTGAACGCCGGCGTGCGCAGCATGCGCAAGGACTCGTATCTCGCCTCCTTGAGATAAGCGCCCCACAACCGGCGGGCGGGCATGGCAATGGTGCTCATTGTGCGACCTCCTGAGTGAGTTCTGTAAACGCTTCGGCAAGCCCGGCGCGGCGGACTTCCAGTTCCCGCAGATTCTCGTCGCCGGCCAGCAACCGGCGCACCACCGCTTCGGCGTTGCTCGCGGTGATATCCAGACGCTGCTGGTCGCGATGCACGCTGTCCACATTCGGCCAGGCGGCCACCACCTCCGCCGCCAGCGACGTGGAGCAACTGATGCGCTTGCGGACCACCAGCGCGCGCATCTCGCTCACCGTGCCCGAGGCGATGGTGCGGCCCTTCCCGAGCACCACGACGCGATCGGCCAGCGCCTCGGCCTCTTCCAGATAGTGGGTGGTCAGCACCATGGAACATCCGTCGCCGATGAGCCGGCGCAGCGTGGCCCACAGCATTTCGCGGGCTTGCAGGTCGAGCCCCACCGTGGGCTCGTCGAGAAACAGCAACTGCGGGCGCCCGCACACGGCCATCGCGAACTGCACCTGGCGCTTCTGGCCATTCGACAGCTTTCTGTACGGACGGTCCGCTAGCGGCGCGGTGTGGGTCATCTCCAGCACCTCGCCTGGCGACAGCGGATCGGGATAGTAGCTGGCCACCAGGTCGATGTGCTCGCGCACGCGAAGCTCGTCGGCGAGCGTCACGTCCTGCATCATCACCCCCACGCGCCGCCGCGTTTCTATACGCAGAGGGGACTGGCCAAACAGGCTCACCGAGCCCGAGTCCGGTTGCCGCAAGCCCAGCATCACCGAAATGGCCGTGGTTTTTCCGGCGCCGTTCGGCCCCAGCAGGGCCAGCAGTTCCCCCCGGCGCACTTCGAGATCCAGGCCGTCGAGCGCCACGATGTTTCCGAAGCGCTTGCTCACGTCCGACAATTCCGCCAGACAGTTGTTGTTCATTGTCATTTGTTCGGCTCCATTCTTGGCACCACCACGTCAGCGCCCGCCCAATGGATGGTCAGGCTGGGGGCCCGGCCCGTGCTGTCCTTCGGGAAAGTCACCTGAAGATCGGCCTCGGTGATAAAGAAACTCCGCTCGTCGGCTGCGTGCAGGCGTAATCCCTGCGGGGGCGTGGTGGGTGATTTAAAAAACAGGTCGGCGCCGCGGTGTTCTATAGTAATCACCACACCGTCCGTGGGCCCGCCAATCACTTTATACTGCCCGGCGTAGGAGTCAGCCAGTTTCGGGTCGATGGGAATCTCGCTGCGCGTTTTTCGCGCGTTCTCGGCGGCGGAGGTGGCCACCGGGAAAGCGGGCCGCATCAGATGCCAGCAAAGCCCACCATCGTCGTCGGCGCCATTTGAGAGAACCACGACGCCAACCCGCGTTTTCGGATCATAAGCGATACCACCGGAGAAACCGGGAGTCTCGCCTCCATGGAAGACGAATCCATCGTCCCCCTCCTTCATGGAGACCACCCACCAGCCCAGAGCCTGCTGAAAACTCGGGCCGGGGCGGCGCGTTTTCAGCATGGCGGCCATGGCTGGCGCCAAACCCGACTCTCTGTAGCCCATGAACGCTTCCAGGAAAGTGAGAAGGTCGTTCGTGGTCGAGCGCAGACAGCCTGCGGCTAAGAATGCCGGCATGTTGATGGGTGGCGCAGCCTGCAGCTTGTCATCGTGACCGACGGCGAGGCGGCTCTTCATCCCCGGAGAGATCGCGATGGCGGTGCTTTCCAGCCCCAGGGGTCCGGTAATCCGAGCATGGATCAGCGATTCATAGTCCACCCCGGCTCGGTTGGCCAGCGCCAGGCCCAGCAGCCCGAAGCCGACATTCGAGTACTCCCATTTCGAACCGATCTCGAGCGTCGGATGCCACTGGGAGAGGAATCCCCAGAGTTGTCCTGTGGTGTACTTCGCCGCCGCGTCTATGGCCCTGGCCTTGTCATTGAGTGGAATGTCGGGGGGAAAGAAGGGCAGCCCGGACGTCTGTGTGGCCAGGTCGACCAGCGTGACAGACCGTCCATTTTGCTCCGGCATCCGCACTCCGGGCGGCAGGTATGTCGCCACCGGGTCCGAGAGTTGGACCTCACCGCGTTCCGCCATATCGGAAAGAAGCAGCGCGGTGAATATCTTGGTGACCGAGCCGATCTCGAAGACCGTGTCGCCATCCAGCGGACGTTTGTCGTTCTGGTTCAGGTGTCCCAAGGTCACCAGGCGGCGACCCTGCGGCGTGACGATGCCGACCACCATTCCCACGCTCTTGTGCTGCACGTCGATGCGATCCGCCAGAATCGCGCGGATTTCCGCATCGCCGGGAAGGGGTTGCGAGCTGGCCAGAGTGGCCGCCAGCATCGCTGAGGATGCTACGAGCGAACGACAGAGGATTCCCATAGATTCCTTCATGACAGACCTCAGAATCGAGTATTCGGACCAGAGTGTCGCGGGGTTTTCGGTGAAGAGCGCCGTGCTACCGGTGAATCACAACTGCTGCGCCCCGGGCGCGGAGAAACCGCCGCACTTCCTGAAACACGTCCACGAGGGTGATGATCGCGGCGGCGGCCAGCGCGATCCGCATGCCCACGTTGGTCCACTTCGTGGCCTCCGCCAGGCCCGCCGCCGAAAGCCCCGGCGACGTGAGTGTCAGCCAGGCTCCCGCCTTGATCAGGACGCCGATCACGATGAGACCGATACCGTCGATGGCCAGGCGAATGGCCGCGCGCAGCCGCGCCCACGAAGGCCACACCAGCCCGGTCCAGCCCAACGGTATCCCGCCCACGCAGGAAAGCAGGATCAGCCAGTAGACGATGCTCCAGACCGGAGCCGGCGTGATTTGGAAGACATCCACGTTGAACCCGCCCCGATACGACATCGCACCCAGGCACACCCCCGTGCAAAGCACACCAAACACCAGTTCGGCAATGGCCGTGGCCCGCGGAATCGACCGCCCGGTTTCCGGCCTGGCCTTCGTCGCCGGCACGCGGGGGAGCTTACGGGGATCCCATTTCTCCAGTCCCGTGCGAGGGCTCCGCTCCACAATGGCGAAGACCAGCGTGATGACGCCGAAAGCGAAGACGGCGGCCATGGCCAGGTTCCAGAGGGTCCGGATGGATGCCGCGGTCGGGTTGGCCCCGGTCGCTATGGTGATGGGACCGACGATCAGCACGAACACCGGGACCAGCACCCATAGCACGACGATTCGCAGCACCACCAGGTAGGCCGGATAGAACACCGGGCCGATCAGGCTCCGCTGCGGCAGATAGCGGCTGGCCATCAGCATCGGATGGCCACGCTGTTTGAGGATGGCGGCGAGATCGCCCTCGTCCAGCTTCCGCCCGAGCGCCGACTCGCGCTCTTCGATTTGCGATCGGATGTCTTCGCCCAGTTCGGCGATGATGTCTTCCTGCTGCGCGGCCGGCAGCCAGAAGCGAACGGCGTTCAGGTAACGATCAAGAAGTTCCATAACCTATGCCCCCTGCAGGATCTTGTTGATGGATCCGTTGATGCTCTGCCACTCGTCCAGAAGCTGCCTGAGGATCAGGTCACCGTCGGGCGACAGGCGGTAGAAGCGCTTGTTGCGCTTGTTCTCTTCGCGCCACTCGCTGACCAGCAGCCCCTGGGTTTCCAGCCGCCGGAGCAACGGGTAGAGCGTGCCTTCGTCGACGGCCAGGCCACCGTCGGCCAGGGCCTTGCGCAGGGTGTAGCCGTAATGCTCCACCCTAAGCTGCGCCAGCACGGCCACAATCAGGCAGCCGCGGCGAAGCTCAAGTCGAAGGTTTTCAAACAGTTCGGCGTTCATTTTCTGTACTGTGCATAAACTAGTGTGTCATACATACTATGCGATACATGGTATATGTTGTCAAGGGGAAAGTTTGCTCCACTGCTGCCGGAACGCTCCGCTGAGGGGCGGCTTCGAGGTGATCCACCTGGGCGCAACGTGGCGCCGGAAGCAACCGGGGTGCCCGTGTCGCTGGTCATCGCTTCGCCGTCGAAGCCGTTAGTGTGGAGCCGGCCAGGCGGTCTAACCGTGTCTGTTCGCGGCTGAACCGTGCTCCATCCGGTCCAGCAGGACCATCATCCGCTGCGCCGCCGCGCGCTGTTCGCCGAAGCGCAACTCGTTGTACGCCCTGGTGACATCCTCCACCAGCAGGGCCAGCTCCGGCTCCTGCACCATGGCGGCGAATTCGAACGGCGTCAGCCACGCCGGCTTCTCGATCCCGCGGCGATGCAGCAGCCGCAGCATCATCCGGTACAGTAGCGCGGCATCGCCGGTCCGAACGTCCCCCTGTTGGATGCCGCGCACTCGCCCGCGCGTCCGCGCCGCCCCAGCCAGCAACGGACCAAGCCAGATCAACCCGGCCGCCGCCAGCACCGCCACCAGCGCCGGCAGCCCGTAGCGCCGGGCCAGGCGAACGCTCCGGTCGCGCCGGGCTTCCCACCAGGACCCGCTGAACACATTCGGCGCGCGGAAGCGGAATCGCCGGCTCGATTCCTCCACCCGCGCCGCCAGGGTGAGCTGTTGCGAGAGGTTGTAGTCGAGAACCCAGTCCTGCCAGAACACGCCAGCCGCGTCCATCCACATGGAGAGGCGGCCGGCCAGGGTATCGTCGACGCCCGTCTGCGCCGGCGGCGTTGGGTCCAGCGTCATCCAGCCGCGATCCGGGAACCACGCCTCCACCCAGCTATGGGCGTCGGAGGCGCGGATGATTTGCCGGCCGCTAATGGGATTGTAAGTGCCGCCCTGGAACCCGGTGGCCAGGCGCGAGGGGATATCGAGCGTTCGCAGCATCACGGCCAGGGCCGAGGCGAAGTACTCGCAGTGCCCCTGGCGTCTTTCAAACAGAAATGACGCCAGCGGATCGGCCGGAGAACGGGGTGGCTGCCGCAGTGTGTAGGTGTAGTTCTCGCGCAGATATCTTTCGAGGCCTCGCGCTTTCTCGAGATTCGACGGCGCATTGCGGGAAAGCGTGGCCGCCAGAGGAGCAATCCTCGGGTCGAGTTTCGGCAGTTGCAGGTAGATTTCGTGCAGCGCGGGCTCCAGAACGTCCCCGGCCGCCTGCATATCCGCGCGCTGTGCGAAGCTGCTGGCCTCGTAGCTGAACCCGCCGGCCAGACCATAGTGCGGGCGATAGGTGCCGGGCGCGGTGCGCAGTACGGCCGGGGCGTCCAGCCACAGATACGCCGGGTCGCCGGCGAAGAACAGGGTGCCGCCAGCCTCGTCGCTGACGTGGACAACGTAAGTGATCAGCTTCTCCTCGCGAATGCGCTGGGAGGACGGCTCGAGCACGAAGCAGCCCTGCCGGTTGCGCGGGAAAGTCTCCACGAGGCCGGGCGGATTGAACCAGCGGCGGCCGTCGAACTGCGCCAGCGTCCCGCCCTTCCACCGGAGCGGCGCCGGACCGTCCTCCATGGCGATGTGCAGCACCGCGGTCTTTCGCTGCTCAATCTCGCCGGTGCCGCCGAGGTACACTTCGTTCGAGAAGCCGGTGACAAAGTAGCGGCTGGAGACAAGGTGCTGCAGCGCGGCCCGCGCGGTCCGCGGAAGCAGGAAGAAGAGCCCGCAGGTCATGATCAGAATGCCGAGGGCCAGCGCCGCGGTCAGCGATCCCAGGCGCACGAGGACCCCGCCTTCCGCCACCCGCACCACCGCGCCCGTCCGCGCGGCCGACTGGCGGATTTCCCCGGCGGCGAACGTGCCAATCGCGAAGATCAGGAACAGCGCCAGGAATGCGAAGAAGTTCAGATTGGCGGACATGACGCAGGCGGCCAGCAACTCCAGGAATGCGACGATGCGCAGGTACACGTAGTCCCGATTCGTGCTGGCGCTTACCGCCTTCACCGCCGTCAGCAATAGCACCAGACGCCCGGTGGCCGTCATGAAGTCTCGCGACAGGAACTGGAAATCGATGGCGTAGAAGACGATGAAAGCCAGCGCCAGCCAGGTAATGGTGGCGCCGCCCACCTTGAAATCGAGCAAGCCGGCAATCAGCAGCGCGCGCACCACCAGCGCCGCCGCCGTGATGGCGATGGTGACCGGGTCGAGGCGTCCGGACCCGGCGAGTGCCAGGAAACCGCTTGCCAACAGGCCCAGCAGGGAATACTGGAAGAATCGTTCCACCGCCGGGCCGGGGGCGGCACTACCGCGCATAGGATCAGTTTCCCATGCAATTCGGTGACGTACACCTCATTTCCCAATTCCTGTTGTCATGGGTAATTCGGAAACGAGGTGTACGTCACCGAATTGAATTGGTGGGTAGGTGCTCTAAGAGGTGCGGGTAAGGCGGGTTCCAGGTACGGCCAGGGAGTGTGGCTGAGCGCAACCAGGACGCTGCTGCCCTAGATTGGAAGCATGCTGAGCTGGATCTGCCCCGAGTGCGGCGGGGAAAACGACCCGGTTTTCCAGGAATGCCCGGGCTGCACACCGGGTCTGGTGAAACCCCAACCGGCTCAGCAGCGCCGCGCCGGGCGTCGTGAACCGCCGCGACCGGCTCCCGTAAGCTTAACATTCGAAACAGATTACGCAACAGCTCCATTCCTCGATCCGGACTTCCTGCGGCTGCCTCCATCCCCGCCGTCCGCTCCCGCCGCCATGGCCCCCAGAGTCGAGTGGGAGCGCCGGAGGCGCATCGGCCCAGCCAATTCGCCTGGTCGGCCGGCCGCGATCCGGGAAGATGCAATAAAGGCAGATGGACGAACCGATTCTCCGGCAGCAATGGCCCTCGCAACGCCGGTGACCACTGCACTGGCCCTGGCCCAGGAGATGGAAAGTCCGCGGGAGGAGTTCGTCTTCAGAACCCTGTCCCTGCTGAACACGTGCAATCCCCTGCCCGCGTGGAGCACCCGGGTTCACGGTCCGGCGCGGCCCGATATCGAACCGGATCACAGCACCATCCTGGGCATGGAATCGGACATGCTGCACTTGCTCGAGGCGTTGCGGCAAAGTCCGAACTGCGCGCTGCTGGATGGCGGCCGGGAAGACAGTCCGCTCCCTGCCAGAATCGAGCCGCGCTGGCTGGCACGGCCGCAGGATCTCGAATACGTTCCCTCTCCGGGGGGTCTGGCGCCTCCCAGGCGGTGGCGTCCGGTGGTGCAGGCCGCCCGGCTCCCCGTTGCCGTGCAGGATGATCCGGTGGCCGGTGGGAAATGGCCGGAACACGGAGTCGAGCTGCCGCGGATGCCGGAGACCGGCGGCGAAGACGTGGCCGCCCTCAGCCCGCGCGCGGAGCGGCTGTTCCGGTTATGGGTGCGTCCCGGCCGCCGGCCGCCCGCGCCATTCAATGCCGCATGGAATTCCGCGCCGGTGTTCCGGGCCGCAACGCGCTCCGCGGGTGTCCGGCTGCCCTCGGAACTGCGGGGATTCCATGAGAACGGAATCCTATTGCGTCCGCACGTGGTACGCCACGCGCGCAAGGCGACCGTTCCCGGCTGGATGGTCAGTCTTTTCACGGCGCTGGCGATCATACTGGCCTCCACGTGGGTTCTGGAGAAGTCGGCGTTCGACCGCCTCACTCTCACCCGCGCCGGGGTCTCATCCGGCTCCGATGTGGCGCAGAGCGCGTTTCCCACGCTGTCGAAATACGTGGAAGTGACGGGGGTGCGGGCATCGGTGGACACGAAAACCTCCCAGATCCTTTACGTGGTAGTGAACCACTCCGCGGCGGAGCTTCCTCCGTTTCTGCTTGCGGTGAAGATTCGCCCAAAGCGCAGCGGCGCGGCGGTATGTTCCTTTACCGCGACGGTGCAGGGCCTGGGACCCAGCGAATCGCGCGAGATGCGGACCACCATCCCGCGCGAGTTGCACAGCTACGAACTGCCCGAGTGGCGGGACATTCGCGTTGAGGTGCAGGTCACGGCGAAGCAGTAAGGGGCGCCGAATCGGCGGGGCAGTTTCTTGCCGCTGGTTTATCGATTCCCATCTGCCGGAGATTGAACAGCGCATTGGGCTGGCACGGGTCGATGGCCAGGGCGCGCTCGAAGTCGAGGCGCGCCGCTTCGTTTTGTCCCAGCGCCAGCAGCGCCGCGCCGCGGTTGTTGATGGCCAGGGGACTGGCGGGGTTCAGAGCCAGAGCTCGTCCGAACGAGGACAACGCGTGCGCGGCATCGCCCATTTGCAGGTAGATCCGGCCTCGTTCGGATGGCAGGTCGGGGTCGCCGGGAGCGACGCTCTCCGCCTCCTCCAGCAGGGCCAGCGCCCGATCAGGGGGCAGCGCGCGCGCCAACTGGATGCGCGGCCGCAGCTTGTCCGGCGCCATGCGCACGGCATCGGTCCACAACGACAGCTCCGTCCGCCAGACCTCGCAACGGGAGATGCTGATGGCGGCCAGCGAGGCGCAGACCACCACCAGCGCGGGCGTGCGCATGCTGTACAGCAGCATCGCGCCGCCAGCGGCGAAAGCGACCATGGGCAGGTACATGCGGCGGTCGGCAGCGAGATCCGCCGCGGGGAATACGGAGGAGCTGGGCAGCAGGAGAACCAGGCCGGCCAGTAACCAGAAGCCGGCCCGGAGACCGGAGAAAAGACGAAGCGCCGCCGCAGACAGTGCCAGCACTGCCATCCAGGCCAGCCACGCGGGCCAGTTGGTGACCACGCGCAGGTCCGGATCCACCGTCAGGCCAGCCGGGATCAACAGCAATCTCAGATAGCGCAGGATGGCGGGGCCCTCGGAGGCCAGCCAGGCGAAAGGGGAAATCCCCGCGGACGGGCCCGCGCTCGCGCCGGGGACGTAAAAGGTGGCCACGAGAATGCGGACGCCGGCAAGCAGGGACAGGCCCAGCATGGCCGCGATGGGCCTCCACTCCCGCCGGCTTGGGGAGGTGGCCGGCAGCAGCCCGTGGCGGAAGTCGTCGCAGGCCAAAGGCCTACTCGACGAGGATTGCAGACCATTCATTTGCCTTTGTGGAGCAGGCGTTTTCGCCTGCGTTCGGCCCTCGTTACCACTTCTGCCACGGGCTGCCAAGTTCAACAGGAGCAGGAACAGCGGGAAGGTGACGCACTCCTCCTTGGCCAGCAGCGCCGGCGCGAACCACGCGACGGCGTGCCAGTGCCGGCCGTTCACCCAACTTCGCAACGAGGCCAGCGTGAGCACGGTACACAACAGAGTGCTGCGGGCAAAGATGTAGTTGACCGCTTCGGCGTTGAGCGGGTGCACCGCGAACAGAGCGGCGGCCAGCAGCGCGGCACGCTCGGGGATCAGCCGCCGCAAGGACGCGAACGCCAGCAGGACCGAGGCGACGTGCAGCAGCAGGTTGACCACGTGCCAGCCCAGCGGGCTGGCGCCACCCGCCTGGTAGTTGGCCCAGAACGTAAGATACGTAAGCGGGCGGCTCTGCAAAAGCCCGAGCAGTTGCAGCGGTCCGGAGGGCGCGATGACAGCCCGGCTGGAGAAAAGCGAGTAGTCGTCAAAATGGAACGAGCCTGTCACGCTCCAGCCGAACGCGGCCAGGGCCACCAGGACGAGTATGATGTTCTGACGGGAAAGGATAATGTCAGTGTGACAAAAACCGTTACGAAGGGGAAACCCGCCAGGCCGAAGACCGCGGAGGAGCGCCGCGCCCGCGTCGCCAAGATTCTGGCCATTCTGGACCAGACGTATCCCGGCGCCACCTGCGCGCTGATCTATCACAATGCCTGGGAGCTGCTGGTGGCCACCATTCTCTCGGCGCAGTGCACCGACAAGCGGGTGAACGAGGTGACGCCCGGATTGTTCCGTAAGTACCCCACCATCGAGGACTTCGCCCACGCCAGCCCGGCAGAACTGGAGAATGACATCCGTTCCACCGGGTTCTTCCGCAACAAGACGAAATCGTTGATTGGCGCCGCGCGCACCATCCTCGCGGAGTTCGGCGGCAAGGTGCCCCGCACCATGGAGGAACTGACCCGCGTGCCGGGAGCCGCGCGCAAGACCGCCAACGTGGTGCTGGGCACGGCTTTCGGCATCGCCTCGGGGGTGGTGGTGGACACGCACGTCCAGCGCGTGTCGCAAAGGCTCGACCTGACGAAGGAGTCCGAGCCGGTGAAGATCGAGCAGGATCTGATGAAGACGATTCCGCGAGACCGCTGGATTCTCTTCTCGCACCAGATCATTCACCATGGGCGCGAGCGTTGCATCGCGCGCAGGCCGAAGTGCTCGATTTGTCCGCTGGACGCGCTGTGTTATGCGAAGGACAAGACGACGGCAGGCTGAGCGCGCAATGTCGCTGAACTTCTCACCGGAGACACGATTCTGCGCATTGTGGCGGACCCCCAGTCCGCGCGGAGACTCACAGCCCCGCATTGGCCGGGCTGCGACAAACGCCGGGCGGGACTGGGAGCCCCGCACAGGCGGAGAGCCCAAATGTCATGCGAAGCCGCGGCGGTCCTGACCCCGGTTGTTCCGAATGGGCGGTCTTGTCCGGCGATAAGGGCGGCTCTGATCTTCGCCCCTGGGCCGATCAGGTCGGCATTTGTCTTCGCCTGTGGTCAAGGCTGCGGCCGGCCCCCGGCCAGCCTCTTCGGGTGGGCAGGCGCGTGAATCTCCGCGCGAGCAGCGTCGGGGGACCGACCGCGCAGACCGGGGGTCTGCCCCACGAGCTCCGCCTGCCCCACCGCGCTTACAAGGCCCCCTCGCCGCGCGCGTCGTCCCGGATACGGATGACTTCGGCGACCTCGGAGATAAAGATCTTGCCGTCGCCGATGGCCCCGGTCCGAACGGCGGCGGTCAGGGCCTGGACGATCTCGTCCCGGCGGCTCGCCGGCACCACCATTTCCAGCATGATCTTGGGCAGCAGGTCCACATTGTACTCGCGGCCGCGGTACACCTCTTTGTGGCCTTTCTGGCGGCCGTGACCGCGCACCTCGCTGACGGTCACGCCTTCCACGTTGATGCTTCTCAGGGCCTCCCTCGCGGCGTCCAGTTTGGAGGGTTGGATAATCGCTTCGATTTTGATCATGGGGCTACGTCTCGAAATTGTACCCTTCTTCGCCGTGCATTGCCAGATCCATGCCGGTGGATTCGTCCCGATCGGCAATCCGCAGCGGCGTGATCAGCTCGGTGACCCGGAGCGCGACCAGCGTACCCACCACCGCCACGGCGATGCCGGTGCCGGCGCCGATCAGTTGATTTACCACCTGCGCGGGGTTACCGTCGATCAGGCCGAGCGGCGCGGCCTGCCCATTGGCCAGCTTCAGAGCGTTGTTCACGAGCCGGGTGGCGAACACGCCGGTGAGCGTGCAGCCCACGAGTCCGCCAATGCCGTGTACGCCGAACACGTCCAGGGAATCGTCGTAACGGAGCTTTTCTTTCACCACAGCGACCATCAGATAGCACCCGGCGCCCGCGACCAGTCCGATGAGCACGGCGCTGAAAGGTTGCACGAAGCCCGAGGCCTGGGTGACGGTGGCGAGTCCGGCGACGGAACCGGAGATGGCGCCGAGTGCGCTGGCCTTGCCCCGATGGAACTTCTCCGCCAGCATCCACGAGACGGCTCCGGCCGCGGCGGCAAAGTGCGTCGCCACGAAAGCGCTGGTGGCGAGCGCGGAGGCCGCCAGCGCGCTGCCGGCGTTGAATCCGAACCAGCCCACCCAGAGCAGGCACGCTCCGATGAAGCTCAGCACCAGGCTGTGCGGCATCATCTGTTCGTGCGGATAGCCCTGCCGCTTCCCGATGTAGAGCGCGGTCACCAGCGCCGAGAAGCCCGAGGTGATGTGCACCACCGTTCCGCCGGCGAAATCGAACACCGGGACACGGCCTCCCAGATACGCGCTCAGAAAACCGCCCTGCCCCCACACCATGTGCGCCACCGGGAAGTAAACTAAGAACGCCCACAGCGTGGAGAACAGCATCATGGCCCCGAAGCGCACGCGCTCGGCAAAGGCGCCCGCGATGAGCGCCGGCGTGATGATGGCGAACATGAGCTGGTAGATCATGAACGTCTGCTGCGGGATGGTGGGAGCGTAGATGGCGTTGGGTTCGGCCCCCACGCCGCGCAAAAACAGGTAGCGCAGGTCGCCGATGAACGGGTTGCCCGCGGCGAACACCAGGCTGTATCCGCAGACGGCCCATACCAGCGTGATGACGGCCATCATCGCAAAGCTCTGCATCATGGTGCCGAGCACGTTCTTTCTGCGGACGAGGCCGCAGTAGAACAGCGCCAGACCCGGACCGGTCATCATCAGCACCAGCGCGGAGCTGATCAGCATCCAGGCGTTGTCGCCAGCCGATTGGGACGCCTTTACGGCGGTTTTCAGAGCGGCCAGGTCGGCGCCACTCATCGGGGGCGCCTGGGCCAGCAGGGAGGAAGAAGACAGCAACAGTAGTAGCGCAAAGACAGGTTTTGACAACATGGTCTCCTCGACGGGGAGATGAATCTCCGACAAACGCTGTAAGAGAAACTACACGTTATTCGAATTCGGCGGGGTGCGCCACAAGAAATTTGGATGGGTGTGATAGGAATGGTTTATGGCTGGCGACCATGAGCCGAGGGCTTCCGCAACCGCCTTCGGGGTCCTGGCGATCACGGCGAGCAGAGTTCGTGCCGGCGCTTGGGGCTGCCGGTGGCCTTGCTCCCAGTTCCGGATCCAATCGAGCGAGCAGCCGAACTTTGCGGCGAATTGCGTCTGGCTCAAACTCCTCCGGGCGCGGAGTTTGCGGACATCCACCGTCGGCACCTCGCAGGTGACGCGCACGCGGCCCGGCCTGCCATTCACCCAGTCGCGCGCACCTCATTCCCCGCAATTGGGAAATGAGGTGTACGTCACCGAATTACCGCAGCAGGTCTTCCAGCCGGATCTTCGTATCCGTCTTCGAGTCGCGATACTTCACGATCACCGGCGTGTACAGCGAGAGGCCCCAGTCTTTCCCCTGCCCGTGCGTGATGGCGCGGGAGCCCGCCACCACCACCGCCTCCTCCGGGATCATCAGCGGCTCGCTGTCGGTAGCGGCGTGGATGCAGCCACGAACCAAATCGTAGACCGGCGTGGAGCGATTCAGGATGGTTCCGGTACCCAGCACCGCGCGGCGCTTGATGACCGTCCCTTCGTACACGCCGCAGTTGCCGCCCACCAGCACCTCATCCTCGATGATCACCGGCAGCGCGCCCACCGGCTCCAGCACGCCGCCGATCTGGGAAGCGGCCGAGATATGGCAGTTCGCGCCAACCTGCGCGCAACTGCCCACCAGCGCGTGCGAGTCCACCATGGTTCCGTCGCCCACCCATGCGCCCAGGTTGATGTACATGGGCGGCATGCAGGTGACGCCGCGCCCGATATAGCAACCGTCGCGAATACTGGAGCCGCCGGGCACGATGCGCAGTCCGCTCGCGGGCGTGAGTTGCTTCACCGGCCACGTGGACTTATCGAAGAACGGCTGCCGCGCGGGGTCCACGGACATATCCACGATGGTCCCCATGCGGAAACCCAGCAGGATGCCCTTCTTCACCCAGGCATTCACGCGCCAGCCGCTGGCGGCCGACGCATCCGGTTCGGCGGCGCGCACACGGCCCTCATTCAACGCCTGCCGGAAGCGCTGGAACAGGCTGAAATGTTCGTCGGTGTACGACGGGGGCGGCGAATCGAAAAGACCTTCGATCTCAGCCTGCATGCACGCTCCGCGCGGCGAGCAGGCCCAGGCCGTCGAGCACTTTCTCGATCTTCTGCTGATTGGCGGGCGAGGGCGGCACCAGCGGCAACCGCCACACCGGCTCCAGCAGGCTCATGAGCGCCATCGCGGCTTTCACCGGAATCGGGTTCGATTCGACGAAGTTGACCTCCAGCAGCGGGAAGTAACGGCGCTGGATGCGGCGCGCCGCCTCGAAATCGCCGTTGAGCGCGCTGCGCACCAGTTGCGTCATCTCCGCCGGAATCTCGTTGGCGCTCACCGAAATCAGCCCGCGGCCACCCAGTGCGATCACCGGCATGGCCACCGCATCGTCGCCGCTCAGCACCATGAAGCGTTCCGGGACGTGGTGCACCACCGCGGCGATCTGCGCGAGGTTGCCCGACGCCTCCTTCACCCCCACGATGTTGTCGATCTCGGCGAGGCGCTTGAGAGTGAGCGGCTCCACGTTGACGCCGGTGCGCCCCTGCACGCTGTACACCACCACGGGCAGCGAAACGGCGGAGGCAATCGCCTTGTAGTGCTGGTACAGGCCCTCCTGCGTGGGCTTGTTGTAGTAGGGCGTCACCGACAGGATGCCGTCGGCGCCCAACTCTTCCACCTGCTTCGCCAGCTCGATCACCTCGGCGGTGTTGTAGCCGCCAGCACCTGCCAGCACGGGGACCACGCCCTTTGCTTCTTCCAGCGTGATCTCCACCACCCGCAGATGCTCCTCGCGCGTGAGCGTGGGGTTTTCGCCGGTGGTGCCGCAGGGAACCAGAAAGTTGATTCCACTCTCGATCTGGCGGCGCACCAGCTCGCGCAGCGTCGTCTGGTCCAGCGCGCCGTCGCGCGTGAAAGGGGTCACCAGTGCCGTCCCGCATCCTTTGAACATGCCTTACCTCCCGAACAGAACCTCGCTGAATTCGAACAGGCCCTTCCGGCCCATCACCCATTGTGCCGCCTTCAGGGCCCCGCGCGCGAAACCCTCGCGGCTGCGCGCGGTGTGCCGCAGCGTGATGGTGTCGGCCGCCGAATCGAAACCGATTTCGTGCGTGCCGGGATGCGCGCCAGTGCGGTTCGAGCTGATGTCGATGGCGCGCTCATAGCCGGCCACCTTCATGGTCTCCACCAGCTTGAGCATGGTGCCCGACGGCGCGTCCTTCTTGGTGCGGTGATGGATCTCCCAGCCCCATGCCCCGTAGTCCTTCTCGCCGGCGAACAGGCGCGCCGCTTCCGCCACCAGCCGCGTGAACACGTTCACGCCGATGGAATAGTTGGGGCTCCACACGGCGGCGGAGTCGTGAAACTCCACGATCTCGCGCAGCCGGTCGAGGTGCTCCAGCCATCCGGTGGTGCCGATCACCACCGGGATGCCGCGCACGGCCAGCATCTCCACATTGCTCAGCACAGCGCCGGGCGCGGAGAACTCCACCGCGACGTCGATGTTGTCCAGCGGCTCACGGCGGTCGACATCGTAGCGCGCCGCCACCGTGAAGCCGTATTCGGGCGCAAGCTGTTCGATCAGCCGGCCCATCTTGCCGTAGCCGACGATCGCCAGCGCGCGGGTCTCATCAGGCATCGAACACCTCCGGGTCCAGTTCGTGGAAGAACTCGTCATGCAGCGCCCGGACCGCCGCGTTCAGGTCGGCGCCGGCCACCACCAGGCCCAGATTCAGGGCCGAGGCTCCCTGCGAAACCATGCGCACGTTGACCTTGCCCAGCGCGTTGAACACGCGCGCGGCAATGCCCGGCGTATAGCGAATATTCTCGCCCACAATGCAGACAATGGCCTGGTTCTCGTCCACGGTGACCTCGGCGAATTCGCTCACTTCGGCGATGATCGCGGGCAGCTCGGGCGTGGGGTCGATGGTGAGCGACACGCTGACCTCGGAGGTGGAGATCATGTCCACCGGCACGGCGTGACGGTCGAACACCTCGAAAATGCGGCGCAGGAAACCGTGCGCCATGAACATGCGCGTGGAACGAATGTTCACCGCGATGATGTTCGCTTTGGAAGCGATCGCCTTGGCCGGGTTGGAGCTGTGCACTTCGTCGCGGATGATGCGGGTGCCGTCCACCTGCGGGCGGCGCGAGTTGAGAATCAGGACGGGAATGTTCTTCTCAAGCGCGGGGATCACCGTAGCCGGATGCAGCACCTTCGCGCCAAAATAGGCCAGCTCGGCGGCTTCCTCGAAGGACATCCGGCGGACGCGGTGGCCGCCTTCGCACACGCGCGGGTCGCAGGTGAGCATGCCGTCCACGTCGGTCCAGATCTGGATCTCTTCGGCGCCGATGCCCGCGCCAACAAGGGCTGCGGTGAAGTCCGATCCGCCGCGGCCCAGCGTCGACGGGACCCCCTCCAGCGTGGAGGCGATGAAGCCGCCCATCACCGGCACCGCTTTCTCCGCCAGCGGCGGCAGGCACGCGGCCAGACGCTGGTACGTCTCCTCGTAGAGCGGCGCGGCCTGAGTGTGGCGATTGTCGGTGACAATGACTTTGCGCGAATCCACGTGCACGGCGCGAATGCCGTGGTGCTGGAAAAGATTGGTGACGATGAGGCTGGAGAGGCGCTCGCCGTAGCTGGAGAGGGCGTCGATGGAGCGCGGCGTCAGCTCGCCCAGAATGGCCAGGCCGCGCATCAGCTCGGCCAGCTCCTGGAAATGGTCTTCGACGGTTCGCTCCATGCCCGATTCCCTCAGATGGAAATCGCGCAGCTCCCTCAGGTGGGTGATGGCCTGATCGCGCTGCCCGTGCACGGCCTCGCCGGCGATGGCCAGCAGGCGGTTGGTGGTCTTGCCCATGGCCGACACCACCACGATGGGACGGCGGTCCAGCCGGTCCCGGACGATGCCGGCCACGCGCGCGATTGCCTGGGCGGAGTCGACGGAAGAGCCGCCAAACTTCATTACGATCATGAAAGACTCCCGCTTGCTGACGCGCGTGGCTCAGAAACGCAAGCGCAGTTACCGAGCCGCGACGGTGACGGAGCGGGGACCCAATGACCAGTCATCGGTCCAGCATTCCTTCGCTGTACATCAGCTCGGCGTTTAACACCGCTGCGCCGGCCGCTCCGCGAATGGTGTTGTGGCCCAGAGCGATGAATTTGTAGTGGAGCACCGGGCAGGGGCGTAGGCGCCCGATGAACACCGCCATGCCGTTCTCGCGTTCGGCGTCGCGGCGCGGCTGCGGGCGGTCGCTGGCGGTCATGTAGATCACCGGCCGTTCCGGCGCGCTCGGCAGCTTGCGCTCCTGGGGCACGCCGCGGAACTTCTCAATGGCCTCGCGCAGATCGGCTTCGCCGGGCTTCTCGCGAAACTCCACCGACACGGCTACGGTATGACCATCCACCACCGGGACGCGATTGCAGGCCGCGCTGACCCGCGCATCCAGCGGACGGAAACCGTCGGCGGTGAGGTCGCCCAGGATCTTCTGCGTCTCCTGCTCCATCTTCTCCTCTTCGCCGCCAATGTACGGAACCACGTTCGCGGTGGCGTCCATCGACGCCACACCCGGATACCCCGCGCCCGAGAGAGCCTGCATGGTGGTGACCAACACTCGGCTGATGCCGAACGGCTTCATGGGACCCAGCGCCATGGTCAGCGCTATGGTGGAGCAATTCGGGTTGGTGACAATCTTCCCCTTCCAGCCACGGTTGCGCTGCTGCTGCGCGACCACCCGCAGGTGATCCGCGTTCACCTCCGGCACCAGCAGCGGAACGTCCGGCTCCATGCGATGGTTCTTCGAATTCGACACCACCACGTGGCCGGCCTCGGCGAAGGCGCGCTCGATTTCGGTGGCCACCGAAGCGTCCATAGCCGAAAAGACCAGCCTCGGCGCGTTGCGCGGCACGGAGTCCTGCACGGTGAGGTCCCGAACGGTCTCCGGCATTTCGCCGTCGAGGCGCCAGGTAGTCGCTTCGGCATACTTCTTTCCGGCCGAGCGATCGCTCGCGCCCACCCAGGTCAGCTCGAACCACGGGTGGTCCCGCAGGAACTTCACAAAATGCTGGCCCACCATGCCGGTGGCGCCCAGGATTCCGACCCCGATGCGTGGTGTCATTTGATCGCGTGGCTGTGTCATTTCATCCTCTGAGTAATTGTTGGACCATGCTCTTGTAAATCTCGACGGCCTCGGTGAGCTGGCGCTTGAGCACGCGCTCTTCGACCGTGTGCGCGACGTGGATGCTGCCGGGGCCGATGAGAAACGGCTCGCCCCAGGCGCCGCCGAACGCGGGAATGTCCGTGGTGAACGCGACCACGGTGGTTTCGAAGCCGGGGAGCGAGCCGAGACGCGCGGCCGGAATGCTCAGGATATCGCGGATTTCGACGCTGCCCGCGGCGGCGGCGTGTACGGCTTCGTGGGTGGCCTCGCCGTCGTCCACCAGGCGGATCAGCAACTCCGCGCAGGCCTCGTCGGCGATCACGTTCGGCGCGCGCCCGCCGCTGATCGTGCCAATGTTCAGTGTGGATGCACCCAGCACGGGATCCACCGGCAGCGGCACCCGGCGAATGGCCTCCAGCGCGTCGAGCAGTTTGTCGATGGCCGATTCGCCCAGCTCAGGATAAGCGGAGTGGGCCATGCGCCCGCTGGCGACCACCTCCATGCGCAGCGCACCTTTCGATCCCACCGCGAGCTTGTTCTGGGTCGGCTCGCCGTTGATGAGGAAGCGCGAGCCGCGTCCGTTCTTCGCGGCGTGGAATGCCCCGGCGCTGTTGCGCTCTTCGCCGACGACAAAAAGCAGCGCGACGCCGCGTACGCCGCCGGCCAGCAGTTCCTCCACGGCGCAGATCATGGAAGCGATGATGCCCCGCGCATCGCAGGCGCCCCGGCCGTGGATGTACTCCGCATCTTCGGAGGACGGGAAGAACGGCGGCACCGTATCGAGGTGCGTGGAGAGGGTGACCACCGGATCGCCCCATGACGCGAGCACGTTGAAGCGATTCGGCTCGACCGCGATGCGCTCCACCCGCCCATCGTGGCGAGCGGCGAGGGGAGACAACCGCCGGGCGATGTAGTCGCCCGCCGCAGCTTCGTTCCCCGTGATGGACTCGATGTCCACCAGCGCCTGCGTCAATTCGAAGACGTTCATAGGTTCTCTTCCGCGAGCCGCAACCACTCGGTTACCCTCGTGGCTCGGTGACAATCCCGCAAAACCGAACCGCGACGGTCAGGGAGCGGTCCGCCGGACCCGGTCACCTCGTTCAATCTGGAATGGAAGCAGGAAGGAGGAAAGGAGGCGCAGGCGGGAGAATCTGCCGCCGCGATCCCGATAGCGCTCCATCCGACGGAATCCACTCCCATCCGGATGACAGTGGGCCGGTCTTAGCCGCCACCCCCCAACCGGCCGAACGCCGCTGTTCAGCGCGATTTCGGCGGGAATGACTGCTACCCCTTTCACCGTCGTTCGGAGCTGCCCGAAACTGCGCAACGGCTACTGATGGCTCCCGCGCCTCTACCGAAGTAATTTACAGAATAACACGCGTGGCAACACGGGGACTGACCAGCTGACATAGTTCAAGCCACCAAACACGCACGCAGTGGTCTGTCCCCGTTTCGCTCGTCCCGCCCCCGAAGTGGACGATCTCAGGCCTTCGCAGCCTGCCAGTATTTCATTTCGTCGGCGGACGGTCCGTACATGCCGGGAATCTCAACTTCATTCAGACGCAGGTACACGCCCAGTTGCGCGCGATGGTGAATGATGTGGCTCATCATCATGCTGCGGAGCACCGCCGAGCGCGGCAGCGAGAAGACGGTTTTCCCGGCGAACGAGAGCGTCCAGATCTTCGCCAGGTCCTCGTCGGTGGCTGCGGCGATTGCGGCGCGTGCGTCCGCCACCCCTTTGTCGAACGTCGCGAGCAGCTCCTGTCGGGACTTCGGCGAGAAGGGCTTTTGTCCCCCACTGAGTTCGAGCGACTCGGTAGTGAGCACGGTGGTGCCCCAGCCCGCCATCTCCGCGGTGTGTCCGGACAGGCGGCCAAGTGTCATCGACCTCTCGTGCGGTTTGTAATCCAGCTTATCTTCGGGTACCAGTTCCAGCAACTTTCGAGTGTTTGCCATCTCCTGGTCAAATTCGGGTAAGAGCATCTCAGCAATGGGCATTGTGTCCTCCGCCGCAGGTTGCGGCACCACAGAGAATAGCATGGTTACCAGGCGAATACAAGGCGAAACTGAGGCGCCCGCGGAGCGCTATCTCGGCTTCGGCGGATACTTCGCCAGCGCCTTGCGGACCATGTCGTCCAGCTTGCCTTCGATCTTCGTGGCATCGTTCTTCTCCTCGCTGGCGATGCCGCGCCAGACCAGCGAACGAGTCGCCGGGTCCCGCAGATCGATGACCAGGGTGCCCTCGGTGTAAGGCACTCGAACCACCCGCGTGCCCCAGCCGCGCCACCCGGCGGGGTACGCTTCCAGCTCCGTTTTTCCGGCCGACCCGAAGTGGTATCGCACGTTGAGATCGGATGGCCCGGAGACCATGGTCAGCCCCCGCGAGGTCAGATCGCGTTCGATGTCCGCCTCGATCTGCTTCTTCACCAGCTCGCTGTTCAGAGCCGGATTCCGGCTGTTCAACTGGCCGGCGCGGATGGCGAAGGTCTTGTACCTGCTGAAATCCGCCGCCTGGTCGAATTCGATGGTGATCTTCTGCGCAAACGCGCCGAAGGTGGCGAGAAGGGCCAGAACGAGAACTCTCATCCCTGGGACTGTAGCACATATATACTGGAGGCGGACTGACAGCTCTGCCATGAACTGGTGCGGCCACGCGCCCTCCGCCGGGACCGGTGCGTCGGCCCCGCAGTCAGGCCCGGAAGGGGGTTGCTCGATGTCCGCCAGCGCGGTTCACAGAAGGGACGTACTCAAGTCAATTCTCGCCACCCTGCCCGTGGCTCTGGACTGGGCTTCGTTCCCGGTGGCCAGGGCCGCGGGAAAAGACCCTGACGTGTTTGACGCGGTGATCATCGGCTCCGGCCTGGGAGGGCTCAGTTGCGCCGCGGCGTTCGCCAGACAGGGATTTCGGCCGCTGGTGATCGAGCAGCACGACAAACCCGGCGGCTACGCGACGGCATTCACGAGGCCCGGCGGCTTCGTCTTCGACGTTTCGCTGCACTCCACCAGCGCGGGGCAACGGAACGGCCTGTACAATCTAATCCCCGGATTCCCCGAAATCACCGACGTCGAGTTCGTGCAATTGCCGTATCTTTACCGGGCCATTTTTCCCAGCCACGACTTCCGCGTACCGCAGAAGAACCTGGCCGCGTATCTCGACCTGCTGACCGCGCAGTTTCCGGAGGAAACGGACGGAATCAAGGGGCTGTACGATGACATGGCCGGGGTGGCGCGCGACGTGATGAAGTTCAGCGCGGCGCGGGGAAACGTGAACATGAGCCGCTTCCCGGCGGACTTCCCGCTGCTGTTCCGCTACGCCACGCATACGTGGGGTGAGGTGCTGGAGGCCCGCATCCGGGACCCCCGGCTCCAGGCGATCATATCGGCGATGTGGGAGTACTACGGTCTGCCGCCTTCGAAACTTGCCGCCGTCTATTACGCGATGCCCAGCATCGGTTATCTGACGGATGGCGGCTACTATCCCAAAGGAAGGTCGCAGGCAATCAGCAATGCCGCGGTGCGTTTCATCGAAGCGCGAGGCGGGAAGGTGCTGCTCAACACGCGGGTGGACCGCATCCTGACCAAAGATGGCGCCGCGGTGGGAGTGCACGCCGCCGACGGACATCAGTACGCGGGCCGAGTGGTGGTCTCCAACGCCAACGCGTACGATACTTTCCACAAGTTCATGGACCCGGAGGAAGTGCCGCCGGAGTACCTTACGCGCATGGATCAGTTCACCGCGAGTCTCTCGACGTTCCTGGTGTTCCTCGGCCTGAAGAAGGACCTGGTGAAAGAGACCGGCCTGAAGGACGCCGAGGTCTTCTGCAAGACCGGCTACGATCCCGAGAGCGACTACAACGGCCAGCTTCTGGCCGACGTGAGCAACACCGGCTTCGGCCTGATGGTTTACGACAATGTCTACCAGGGTTATTCGCCAGCGGGCAAGAACACGCTGAGCCTCATCACGCTGCAGGGGTTCGACCACTGGAAGCGCTTCGAGATGGACTACTGGAAGGGACGCAAGGCCGCATACCGGGCCGAAAAAGAGCGCATCGCCAGCGCGCTGATCCAGGCAGCGGAGCGCACGGTTCTGCCCGGCCTGTCGAAGGCCATCGAGGTCAAAGAAATCGGCACGCCGCTCACCAATGTCCGCTACACCGGAAACTACCGCGGCGCCATCTACGGGTGGGACCAGACGTTGAATAATTCCGGCATCGGGCGGTTGCCCCACAAGACCCCGATCCGCAACCTGTACCTGGCAGGCGCGTGGACGAGCCCAGGAGGCGGATACGCGGCGGTGATTCCAAGCGGGCTGGAATGCTTCGGGGAGATCATGAAGAACTGGGGATAAGCGTAGAGGAACCACAATTACGCTTCCGGTGTCGAATTCAGATATGGACGGTTTTGCGCAAGCACGCCGCGAGTTTACACCCAGCCTGACAGTCGCAGCTCTCTATCTTTGCACGGCAGCGAGCATTGCATGTGTCTTTCTGAGAATTCGGGATTGGCCCCTTGGCGTTAACCCTAACCGGCTAGCCGAGGATCTTGCCATCGCGAGCCCGTTGGTTTTCCTATGCGCTTGCGTCCTGGTGTTCTTCAGGGCCCGCTTAGGCTACGCCCTGGGGCTGGTTGCCGGACTGATCGCCTTACCCTGGTTTGTCTGGACTGAGTTGTCGCTCGATTGGAATTCATGGATCACGTTGAATATTGCGGACGAAGATCCAATAGCGAAAGAACTCCTAGTGTAGTGTCCAACAAATAACTAGACAGGATGATCCGATCTGCAGTATCCTGGGGCATGGGCAAGTCGTGTCAGCTTTCCGAGGTGGAACGTCAGAAGATCCAGCAGTGGGCCGCCGCGCACGG
>Ga0326727_10006015_pt1 | contig 33820 bp, 29 predicted proteins | sample MB2enrmetagenome_FD_207643 | JGI IMG/M metagenome (GOLD analysis project Ga0326727, IMG submission 207643) | Lab enriched peat soil microbial communities from McLean, Ithaca, NY, United States - MB29MY | ecosystem: Environmental > Terrestrial > Soil > Wetlands > Peat | place: USA: New York...
TGAATTACCACACCCTGGCCGACTTCCGGGTGGAGCATGAAAAGGCCCTGGACGAGCTGTTCGCGCAGTTGCTGGGGGTGCTCAGCAGCGAGGGTCTGGTGAGCTTGGAGAATGTGGTGCTGGATGGCACCAAGGTGAAAGCCTCGGCCAGCGGCAACTCGTTTCATCGGGAGAAGAGCTTGCGTGCGCATCTGGTGGCGGCGCGGCAGCGGGTGCGCGAGATGGGCGATCCCCGGCAAGAGGCAGCGGGCCGGCGGGCGGTGGCCCGCCAGCAGGCCGTGGCCAAGGAGAAAGTGGAGAGGCTGGAACAGGCGCTGGAAGAGATGCAGAAGGTGCAAGCCGCCCCCGAGGCACGAGTCGAGGAGTCGGAGCGGCGGGTGAGCGAGACCGATCCGGAAGCGCGCAACATGAAGCAGAGCGATGGCGGCTATGCTCCCAGCCACAACGTGCAGATTGCCACCGATGCGGCGCACGGCATCATCGTGGGGGCAAGCGTAACCCAGGCCGCGAATGATCAGCACGAAATGGTGGCGGGGTGGGCGGAAGTTGAGCGGCAGAGCGGGCAACGGCCCGAGCACCTGATCGTGGACGAGGGTTACACCACCCGGGAGAACATCCTGGAGGCCGCCGACCTGGGGGTGGATTTGGTGGGCAGCAGTCTGGAGCCGGAGGGGGAGGCGGCCAGACGTCGCCTCCAGCAGCGCGGTGTCGAGGTCGCCTTTTATCCGGACCGGTTTACTTACGATGCGGCCCGCAACACTTATACTTGTCCGCAGGGCAAGCCCCTTCCTTACCAGACCACCAAACATGACCGGGTGGGAGTGGAACGCCAAGTTTATAAGGCGCGGGCGGAGGATTGCCGGGCTTGTCCGTTTCGCCCCCAGTGTTGTCCGGGAGCGAAGAGCCGCAGCCTGGTGCGCAGCGTGCCGGTCGCGGAGGTGGCGGCGTACAGGGCCAAAATGCAAACCGCCGCCGCACGCTCCCTTTATCGCTTGCGTGCTCCGGTGGCGGAGTTCTCGAATCTCTGGCTGAAGGCCAAGCTGGGGCTGCGGCAGTTTGCGGTGCGCGGCCTGCGCAAGGTTCGCTGTGAGGTGTTGTGGGCCTGCCTCACTTACAACATTCAGCAATGGTTCCGCCTGCGCTGGAAAGTTGTCCGGCAGCCGGTGGAAAGCTAAAGAAGAAAGGAAACCCGAGGGGCCAAGAGCCCCACCGAGAGACTGGTGATCGTATGCCGTAGCCATAAGCGGTCTCAGTGGCACTGCGTAATCCCCGCGAATTGATCCGCTGCGGGAGAATAGGGACGTGCTTTTCCCAAATCTTTCACAGCTTCTCCAGCTTGGGAAATTGACCTTCGATTGAAAACACAAACTTTAGCGTCTACGGGGTTGATTGCTGACGATCCCAAGCTATTGATTCTCCAGAGCCAAATTTCAGACATCTGTTAATGGACTCTTATTGGACTCTGCGCTTCCCTTACCCGCGCCGAGTCCGACGGCGAATGCATCAACTTCCCTCCACGCTGTAAGATAGAAGTCCGACTTAGAGTGTCCATCTCTTCCGAACAAATTACCCACACTAACTTCGTCTATTTCGGCGGCTACTTGGAATGGAGAGACGACCTGCAACGACTACGCGCAGGGAAGATTCGCATTGATGGCGGTCCGATCAGCCGCCAAGCTCTTGCTCGCAAACCAGTCGAACCCTTCAGGTGTATTTCCCCACACCTCATCTGGTACAAAGTACCCCAGTCACGTCATTAGGATCATGAAAGGCGGGCTTGTGCTCGTTGTGTTGTTGCATTATGACAGTTTGACTGTTTATCATATAAATACTGTTGTCCTGAATCGTTGACATGGTCTCGTCCACGTGGTAAACAAGCCGGTCGTACCTTGGTGCCCCTTTCTAAGAGCCTCAGGAGACGCGAGGTATGTGAACTGACAGTTCCGAGCCCTTGCCAGAAGAGTGTCAGACTTTGGTCTCACGAGCAAAGTTCTCTCCCCGGCTTTCCTGGGAGAAGGTGGTGTGAAGGCTCCTCTGGAGCAAGGCGTAGCTGGGCCACACTTTCGTTTTTCGCGTTTTACGCCGGCGCCAACCTGCACTTGCAGCCGGCGCAATGGGGTGGGAATCTATCTTCAGAAAGACTACGGAATTCTACTCTTTCGTACGTTCTTGATGTTGAAGTCACGGACAGACCTGCACCGTCACCGCGGGCGACGTGTTGCAGCGGATCAATGACACGCCGGATGGTAATCAAAATGTCATTGCCACCGTCGTGAGCAGCGAGGTAGGAGACTGCGCTCAAGGCCAGACGGTAGTGATTCCTGTCCAAGAAATCGAAGAAAGGCTCAATCGTATGCCGGAGCAAATTGATGCTGAAACGAGTCAACTGGTCGCCAACCAAGTGATCGGCGTGCACCCACCGGATCCGGCATTTCGCCAAGTGCTAGAGAGCACGGCGGATCCAGTTCCGGATGCAGCAGCCGCACTGCACAACCAAGAGAACTTAGCCACCGACGTCGAAAGTCAGGTATCCAGTACGAACTGGCCGCTTGGGGTGAGTAAGGACGGCGGACGGTGCCTAATGCATTACGTGGGCAGCGCCGATTGCCGCCATCAAAGGACCATGGCCTAGTAACGAGAACATCAGAGGAGATTTCCAGATGAAACGTACACTTGTCCACTCGTTCTCAATCATTGCTTTAATGATCATCATTGTGCCGGATGGGTTGGCCGTGCCGCAGGCTGCAGCCACGTTCCTAAAGCAGCAACTCGATGCACAATACAAGGCATCGAGTATTCTCGAAGACGGCAGTGTCGAGTCGCCCGGAACTGTCCTGATCATTCGACAAAGCGGGGTTGAAGGCGTTCCCCTTATTCATGGCATCGTCGCCTCCGCGACCTGCAAGAACGGACAACTCCATCCGCCCCGTGCTGCAGCCAAAGTCGGGGCGGGTTTCTTTAGCAATCTACAAAACCCCGACTCGGACTCTGGCTGGCACATGCGGCGATTCCCCATTGGCGAAAAGGTCTACGTCAAGGGGATAGGGGTCAATTTGAAGAAGGACTGGGTCGTTATCGTCATCGTCGAATGCGCCTCGTGCAACGGGGCAGACCCCAGTTCCGCATACCACGCCGCCGTATCGTTCCATTTTGCCAAAGGGTCCCTGGCCTCAATGAGCGCGTCGGCGGTTGAGGATGCCATCTCCAAAGTCTTCGCCATAGATAGCGGGGCAGGCGAGACCGCCGCAACCGCCCCCCCAGCCACGCCGATGAGCAGTTCCCTGACGTCCCCTACTGGCACCGTGACCCTAGACCTTCCCGCCAAGTACGTGAGCGCCCAATTTCCCAACGACCAACTTCAGTTGAACGCCGATCACACGCTCGTATTGCAAGAGCGCGGACAAACCTATCACGGGACCTTTGAAGTCAATGGCAACACACTGCAACTTACGTTCACCGAGTCCAACGCCAAGAACACGGCGAGGGTGGAGGGTAAGAAGTTGACCGACGGCAACGGGCAAATATGGGTGTCGAACTGATTCGCGGTGGGAATTCGCATGGACCGCTCTCTCTGCTTTACGGCGGGGAGAAGGTAACTGAGGTCCGGGGCGCGGGACCGGCACGCTTTGTGTGGTATTGGGAACAAGAGGTTTCTTTGCGCCCCCGAAGGAGGGGGAGGAAGGAGTGGAAACATGGCCGGAGCATCTCTGGCGCAGGGGGTTCTGACTCGACTGTGCTTCGGGTTTCAATCCTCATCCGACCCGAAGGCCGGATGCTACTACTGTCATGCTGGAAGGCCCGGTTTTTTCTAGCCTTTGACAGCGGTTACGGCGAACCCCAGGAGGTAGCACGGCTGCCAATCGTTTCTCACCAAATCCATCTTGGCATTCCCCGCAGATCCAACTACTTGATGTCACGGGATGTCTCCGTCGGTGGGGGTTCGCGGCGGCGCGCTTTAAAACGACGAGCGGAGCATCGAAATCGATGCTGGCGTACGCCCATAGCTTTCCACATATTTGCCCCTCGGTTCGTTGAGCCGGTAGATTCGCAGGCTACCCTTTTTTCCGTCGATGCACTTTACCCGGGCGAGTACCACCTCGTCCGCCAGTGAACAATTTGGGAGGGACCTCACGAGACTTCCTCTTGTTCCGTCACATGGCCAGATGAATCGGGGCCGATTTCCCGACCCGACCAGCCGGCGGTAGCAACCTCCTGCATGCGGTGGCTTGCCTGATGAGAGCACAACCGGACTACGCGACGAACGGTCGCGCGGCCCGCTTTCGGAATGACCACCATTTCTCTTTCGCGCCGAAGCGGTTGGCACTTGCCGTGTCGTATGGCGTGGGCCTGCTGGCCGACTCACCGCCCGAGTGCGAACAGCCAGTGCGGTCGTGTGCTAGGTTTGCTCTGCAGTACGATCCTGACACAACGCAGGTTTTTAGAGAAATGCATTTGTAGCAGGTTCTGCTTGACAGACCTGCCGATTCTGGGATACGTATTGCGGCAGGATCGAGTAGTACTCTGCCGTGATAGGCACTGAAACGCTCACCATTTCACCGGAGAGGCCGGCTTATGCGCAAGCTCTTAGAGAAATTAGGAACGCCAATGTTTGGAAATGTGGAAATAAAGAAGGATCCCGCGGACAACAAAGAGCTTCAGGATACCCTTGCGGCGATCCGCAGGAAGAAAGCTGCGAACCCAACGCTCAAAGTGACCGAAGAAATACGAAAGGTGCTCGAGAAATTCCTCACCTAGGAAGGGCTTTTTGGGACTCCTGGTTCCGTGAGTTGTGCTTTCGTACTTTTGGATCTGTCCCTTTCGCCTGGGCCTCTACTCAGGAGGAAACTAAGACTTAAGTCGCACCAACGTTTCCTCCTCCTGTTGCGCCCGAGGCACGAGTCGGTGGCTGCGAAGCACTGAATCAGATGACATCTTTTCGGCGAAGTAACCGTTGGTCCAGCCAACGATGTACGCAGGCTGGCCTTCCTAGCCCTTTCAGCTTAACTTAGCCGACGATGGAGTCTGATTAGCGAGAGATTTTGTGAATTTGAGTCATCGCAGCCAGTACGAGAGGCCCGGTGGTCACCGCTACGGCGGACGTGCCCGTCGTGAAGCTGCTGGTGGAAGACGTCAGCGCGCCGCGCGGACGGTGGATCGTGGCCAGCTCCATCCAATTCAAATAAGGGCTGCTGGGAGCGCGATCAGCTTAAATACCTATTCCATTTCTGCGAGCGAGCCACGAGGTTTGTGCGCACCATGTACGACGAGGGCGGGTGTTCTCAATTTTGAGAAATGCTCCGTGCGCATTCGGTCCCACTTGCGAAGCGGGTGCAGTGGGTAAGAGAGCAGCAGCGAGGCATCTTCAAGGGCTAGATCTGATGCAGCCAGCATCGCCGCCTGCCGGCTGCCTCAAGAATGACGTCACCGAAAGACTCCTCTTGAAGGGATGATGGGGCACGAGCTCGCGCAAGGCTGAGAACATATTTCTCAACACGTCACGGACCTGCGCACTGGCGCCGGGAAAGGCGGACCGTGCGGACGCTTCTGACGACAAGGCAGGTCACACGGTCACACCAGAGGATGGTGGATCCCGCGGCCGGGAACTCATTTGCCAACGCGATCAATAATGGTGTCTGATAATTCGACCCGACACCGCCTACACCGCACCGCAAAATAAGCACATGCGCATCATTGCCTAGCGGTTGGTTTCGCTTTCCGGAATGCCCTTTGTGAATATCGTGCGTCCGTCAGCGGACCGTCTATTCTCATCGATCGCTCGTCGTCTCGGTGACAGGGCTGTTTGCGTTGTCTCGGCACGTCATCTTCCGGATGGCTCGGCTGACGCGCGGGACATCTCTGATGCTGGAGGTCGGGTGCTTGCTCAAAACGATTGCGAACGACACGCCCGAGTACCGCATTTCGAAAACGCGGGTTTGTGCGAGCAACAGGGGTCAAGAGAATACCGGCACACCCGCGACTTTAGGCAGAAACTCGCCAAATGGCTCCGAGAAGTCAAGGCTTGGTGGCCAGGATGCCCCGCAACTGTTTCTCCTGACGGCCCTTCGCTCATTGTCTCGTCCGCCCAAGGTTCTCCCGCAATTAACTCGGCCTGTTCCGTCTGACTTCACCGCGGGTCCAAACGCAATTGGGTTCACCACGCAGCGATACCCCAGATCTAGGACCGTAAAACAATCCGAATCCGTAAGTCACACCTGTACCCACATCCATTGGCTCGCGCCGGTCGCCTCGTCCTAGAACTCAGCCTTGATGCAGTCGCCGCACTGAAACTATGTGCGGTCTCCTTCCGCCTCTTGGGCAGTTGCATTAAGGCGCTGGGCTCGCGATCAGAGTATTTTCCGATGGCTTTCCAGCACATGAGCCGGTGGTCATTTTCAGACATCCTGTTCCTTTTGGTGACCGCGAAGGAGGTGACGCCGGGCTTCGCAGCCAGATACAGTCTATAACACGCTATTACCTTTTAAGACGCGTTGCACCGCAGCATACACCCGAAGCATAAGGGGCGCATTAAGCTCGCGCGTTATGCGCCGAGATCAGAGGGGAGAGATGTATGTGCTTGTACAAGGAATCCGAATGTCTGATGAGCGTAACTTATCGAGTCAAGCGAGCCGCGGGGGTTAGGCGTACGGTTACTCATTAAGCACGGCGCAGATCAGTAGATGTGGACTGTCATACTCGAGAAATAAAATCTCTTGACAACGCTGAACTAGGATGCTAATACGCCACTGTTTTATATCCCATAGCGTGGCAATGGCTATGTCGCGGGCCGCGTTTCCACTCACGGGTTTCGTGATGCTCTTCGCAGCCCTCGCTGCGACAATGCGCACCGCCTTTCACGCCGGTCCCGAAAACCGGACCGCATGCGCTTACAAGCGGCCTGAACTGAGTGCGGGACAGAGTACTCTGGAGGCATCGAAATTAGCTTCTCCGATGCTGGCGAGAGTACCTTCGACGGCATTTACTGCCCTAGCGCCTGGGTCATCCGGTCCATCGTCGCCAGTTGTAGACAAAATCGCTCCCATCGCGGGGACTGGGCTTCCTCTTTGTCAGAGGCTTGACGCGGGGTCCCGCATCTGGATTCGGCTCAACTATGTCAAGCGGCGCTCTGACCGAAGCTTTACCTTTCATAAGAGTTTGTTGCTCCCGGTTAATCAAGACGACCTGGTCGTGCTCGACTGCGGCACAGAGGTCAAAGGCTCGGGCTCGGATACCCAGGGTCAGACGCCGCTCTTTGTAACAGAGTTACAAGTCCAGGGGGGGCGGTACATATTGTCCGGGAAGATGGGTGTCAAGTATGCGTGGTCGCCAGGAACTGGAGGGATCATACAGTTTAATGCAGGCCGAGTGCTGGAGGTGTGGCTTGCGTCTGCCTCGACTTACGAGAAGGTGCTGGATATGGATCTGCGGCCACAGCAGCGGAAATGCTACGCGTGATATTTTCAGCAAACAGGTGTGGAATTTTCCCTTTTCGCGCGTTTCTGGTAGTGAAGCCACAAACAGAGATCTCGCACAATACGGAGGAGCCGATGAGTCCAAACAAATTAAATCAGAACGTCTCACTGATGTGGTTTTTGCTGCCGGTTCTATTAATGGTTCCCGGACTATCTGGCGCCGGATTCGACAAGAAGTCGAGCCCGCCACCGCCTCAGCCTCAGAAGGCGCAGCCCCAGAAACCTGCGCCCACGCCCAACCGACCACCAGCCAGTATGAACCGACCGCCCAACAATGTGAACCGACCGCCCAACAATGTGAACCGACCACCCAACAATGTGAACCGACCACCTAACAACGTGAATCGACCATCCGACAACGTGAATCGACCATCCGACAACGTGAAACGTCCGCCGATCAATGTACCGGGTCCCGTTCAATACCGTCCCCGCTCCGGTGAGCGATCGAAGGATGTAGGTTATGGGCAGAAGGAATTCAGCAGTTCGAATGGACAGAAGGTGACCACGAATGCGCGCGGGGAAATACGGCGGATTGAAGTTTCTCGCGGCTTTGCCGGCACCAACAAGATGATGATCAGTCGCGGACCCCGCGGAGAAAGGGTCGTGGAAACCGGCCGCCCTGGCGCCCGCGTCGTCAGCTACGGACCACGTCGGGGGTTCGTCGAACGTCCGTTGCGGCCCGGGTACATTTCACGCACGTATGTTACCGGTGGCCATTCCTATGCGCACGTGTATCGCGAATACCACTTTCACAATGTGACCTACTATCGTTACGTGCCGAGGGTCTACTATAACCCACGGTTCTACGCGTGGGCCGTTAGGCCCTGGGGCGTACCCGTCCACTATGTATGGTTCGGCATGGCGACGCCGGCGCCCTGGTTCCAGTTCTTTGCTGGTTACTTCACTCCGTATCAGGTCTATGGTTCCCCGGATTTGTGGCTGACCGACTATCTGTTGGCGGAGAACCTGAGACTCGCTTATGAAAACGAGCAGGCAGGATTCGAAGGGCAAAACCCGCCACCTCCACCGGAACCGCAGCCGACCAGTGCGGCGCTCACGCCGGAGGTGAAGGCGCTGATCGCGCAGGAAGTGCGGCAGCAGCTCGAAGCAGAGGCCGCCGCTGCAGCGCAGCCCGCCTCAACCAGCGTGCCGGGTGCTATCCCCGGGAGCGACTCAGTGCCACCGGCACTCAATCAAAAGTTTTTCGTGGTTTCAGCAAATCTTGATGTCATCGCCACAAATCAGCCGTGCACATTGACACCGGGCGACATAATCGAACGCAGGAGTACGGAGGTAGCACCGGACGGGACGGTCGCGGTGGAGGTCATCAACAGCAAGCCGGGAGACTGCGCTGCCGACTCAACGACTGCCATTGATCTTGCTCAACTGCAGGAGATGCACAACCAATTCCAGGAACAGGTCGATTCCGGAACCAGCCTGTTAGCCGGGAACCAAGCCAGAGGTTTGCCGAACGGGCCACAAGCTGGGTCCCGCGAGGCGGCGGAAGGAGTCGCAGCGCCTGATATGGGCGCGGAATCGCAGGTCAGAACGCAAGTGGACGACGCCGTCAGGCTTGAGGGCCAGTTGCAACAAGGGGGGAACTGAAATTAGCTGAGGGATTAGAGTATTGGCGGCGCTAGGCGCCTGCCTCGCCTTGCTCGGGAACGGATAGGCGGTCAAAGACTGGGGCCATGGAGCGAGCGCGAGGAACCGTTTCGCTTTTGCAACTCAGCGGAGGTTATTTAGATGGATACGGTCCAATTATGTGTCGCACTGATGGGGGGCTTGCTTCTCTCGTGGCCTCTGCTAGGTCAAACGCCTGGCGCAAATATTGAGCGGCAACTTCAGTCTCAGTACCGCACGGCATCTGTCAGCAGCGACGGTACAGTTGTTCGCCCCGGCACCCTCCTAGTCGTCGCCCAGGACGGCATAAAAGCAAATCCTCCCTCGGGCGACATTTATTGGTACAACTCGCACAAGCCAGGGAATCGCATCGGTTATTCTAAGGTCTTCGAGAGCTTTGCAGGCGATTTGAGCTCGCAGGTACGGCTTCTCGAGGTAGGAGAAAAAGTCCTCGTCACGCGGATACGCGCCAAACCCTCTGAGGTCGATTTCTATGTGCAAACGTACGTTGATAATCCTAACGACGTTCCCTATCGAGCATGTGTCTTGTTCCAATTCCAGAAAGGCTTCGTGGAGTCCGACAACTTAAAGGCAATCCAGGACTCGATCAATGAAGTCTTCACTCCAGATACCAGCAGTACAACGGCAGGATCAGAGACGCCGTCCGATAAGGCGGGGAAGGAGGTGAAACCTGCGGAGGCGGCGCTGAATCTTCCTGCGACGTATGTCAACGCGCAAGCCCCTACCGACCAACTCCAATTGAACGCTGACGATTCATTCAGACTGGAGGAAGCTGGCCAGACCTATCGCGGGACCTTTGTCGTCAGTGGCAACACTTTGGAACTCAGTATAAGCCCGGACAACAAACCTTCTGCCACGCTTAAGGGCACCGACCTAATTGACAGCAGCGGTCAGACGTGGGTTTTGCAAAAACCATCTGCGGGACCGGAACCGGGCGCTGACATGCTTCGGAACGAGGGCGTCATCAGAATGGTCAAAGAGGGGTTGAACGATCTATTTATCATCGCGAGGATTAACGGTTCGAAGTGCCAGTTTGATACATCGACTGATGCCCTAATCCGACTCAAGCAGGGCGGCGTCAGTGCGGCTGTAATAAAGGCAATCCTAACTGTTGGAAAATAGGTTTACAATCTTCGGCTCCCCGAAGCAGCGACCGCTTTCGGACGGTCGTCTGGCGCCGATGTTTTGGCAAGAAGCTCAACAGATGTTTGAGGAGGATGCGGTGAATAAATTTAGGTCGCTTGTCACATTCCTTGTGGTTATGGCCATCGGCGGAACACGTTCACAGCTTCACAGCCAAACGCTCGAACAGCAGCTTCGGTCTCAATACCGTGTCACGCGGGTCGGGGCCAATGGAACGGTTGTCGGGGAGGCAGGAACTGTCCTTGGCATCCGACAGGATGGGCTAAGGGCGATTCCTGCCTCCTACGGGGCGTACTGGTACAGCAGTTTCAAGGGAGGGCGGATCAAAGGAAGCACGATCCAACATGGCGGCTCGGTTGGTGTCTCGGAGCTACGCCCTCTGCAGGTGGGGGAGAAGGTGTACCTCGTCAATCTGGAAATCAATCAGGCCGAGATGGTCTTCTACGTGCAGTCCTGCGGAGCTTGCGTCGGGTCCGCCGGTGATCCCAATGACGTTCCTTACCGTGCTCGGCTGGCCATCGAATTTCAGAAGGGATACCTGTCCACCAATACTATGAAACAGGTCGAGGATACCATAGGGCAGGTATTCGGGACCGAAACAGCACAGCCCCCTCCGCCTGAAACGCTGTCGTTGAAAATTCCATCGACATACGTCAGCGCGCAGGCCCAGGGGGACCGACTACAACTCAACGCCGACCATTCGTTCTCGTTGCAAGAAGGCGGCCAGACCTATCACGGTACCTTCGCAATCAACGGTAACAACCTGGAACTTAATATCAGCGAATCGAACGCGAGAACCACAGCCACGGTCCAGGGCAATACAGTCATTGACGGCAGCGGACAGATTTGGATTTTGCAGGAGCAATCCGCAGGGAGTGCTCCTGATAAAACCGTGCTCCAGAACGACGACGTGATCAAAATGACTAAAGCTGGTCTGGATGACGCGATTATCATCAGCAAGATTAGCGGCTCCAAATGCCAGTTTGACACTTCAACCAACGCGCTTATCAGCCTGAAGCAAAGCGGCGTCAGTGCGACTGTGCTAAAGGCCATGCTCGCGACTGAGAAATGAGGTCTCACGCTTCGGCTTCCCCAGAGCCGCAACCGGCTCGGAGGTGAGGTCTGGAGTTGTTTTTGGCGCCAAGCTTAACGCAAACTCAAGGCAAACAACATGAATAAACCTCGGTGGGTTATTGCAGTCTTTGTGGGTTTGGCCCTTAGCGGAACCCTTTCATCGCAAGAAGGCCAGGTGTCTGCTCCCGGTCCCACGTCCGCGACGCCACCGCTGAAACTTCCCTCGACGTACATCAACGTACACGCTCAGACGGACCGACTCAAATTAAACGCTGACCATACGTTCTCGCTGCAAGAAGCGGGCCAGTCCTCTCACGGGACGTTCGTGGTCAATGGCGACACTTTGGAACTCAGCATTGTCGAAACAAACACCAAAGCTGCGGCCACAATCCAGGGCAATGGCATTATCGACGGCAGCGGACAGACGTGGGTTTTGGAGGGGCAACCCGCAGGAACAGAAAGATCAGTTCCAGCAGCACCCGAAACGTCATTGTCCATGACGTGCCCGGACTATGCCGCTTGTCTTACCAGTGGTAGCGCCTCGCTTTCTGCCGGGCAGTGGGATCAATCTCTTACGGACCTGCAAAGGGCGTCGACTTTGGAGCCGGGCAAACCGGAGGCTTGGGCTAAATTAGGTCACGTGTATTTGGCTTCAGGTCAGTACAGCGAGGCGGCAGCAATGTGGGACAAAGCGCTGAGCCTGGGCGGTTCGCTGACTTTCGGGGCCTGGCTCCAACGCGGTTTTCATTAAGACAAGGGAACTTTTCGTCTCAGTGCTAAGGAAGTTTCCTTCGTTGGACCAAACCAGGATAATCTGTCTTCTGTTCCACCGGCGGACGTTGCCTCCCTTAAATCGCACAAGACTCCTGGACTTCGCGTTTGGTATGTAATCATGAAGGTGGCGGGAACGGGTTATGCGATCTACCATGTGCCGATGGGCGTCGAGTGCAACAAGCCCGTTGGGTGCCAGGAACCAGGACCGAGCCAGGAAGAAGCCTTTGCCAATTACGTTGCTCAGACAATAGGAAAACTAGCGCCAGGAAGCTTGCAGAAGTAAGCAGGCGAGTGGCGAAGCCCTGGATATCGCCACTACGGACGGGGGAGGTTGCGGCACCACAACCTGACGCGGAGCCGGGAAATCAGATACGGAATCTGCAATAGCGAGCCGACCAGACGGAGGAGAATGTACAGCAACCAGGTCTCGACCGGTTCAGTCGGAGAAGGCTCGTAACACACTTGCGAGATGACACTGTCGAGACGGATGACGCTAAACGTGAAAGGCTAGGATCCCACAAATTGGGGTGCGTCGCTCGCTGGTTCCAGCAGAACTCCTCGAGAGATGTATCAACACGACAGTGGGCAAAAAGTCATTGCAGAAAAACGTGTGAGCTCGCGTGAACACCCGCTTGACTTCGTGGGTGGGCAGGTATATAAGGCAGGTTCGCAGCGGAAGGCGAAAACGGCAAGAACTGAACCGGACCTGTGGATATCCCGCCAGTTGCTCTTGTGAGACAGCAATCGGACTCGCACCGAACGAATGGAGGCGAAGCGCGATGGGTGAGTCAGGCCGATCGAAGTCGTACGCAGAGGCCCGGACCTATTTTGCGGCGTTCCTTACCCTTCTCTTATCTGCCTGCAGTTTGGCGAGTCCCACGAAAATAAAGCAGATTCTGGACCATCCGCGAGAGTTTGACGGTCGAGAGGTCATGATCGAGGGCCAAGTCGAGGATAGCGCCAATTTGCTCGTGCTGAGGTATTTCGTTTTGAAGGACGAGACGGCAGAGATTACAGTGATTACCTCCAAGGCAGTGCCCACACGCGGGGAGAGGATTCGTGTCCGTGGCCGCGTCAATAAAGCGTTTGCTTTCCGCGAAAACTCGCTCACGGTAATTATCGATGACCCGGAGAAGTAGCAACCTGTTGGCCTATGAACCAGTGATGCTCGGAGACCAGATCGCACGCGAAGTGCGGCGCATTCGCGGCCAAGGAGGGAAGCGCAGTGGACCTTTCTGAAGAGATTAGCGGGTCAGGGAAACGCTCCTGGGGTTGGCAAGCAACGCGGAGTCGTCAGGATGGCCGCAAACATGGAGTGGCGCCCGGAGCGGGGTATTGCCTGCTCGTAATTTTCATTGGCCTTAGCCTGGCAACAGTCGGCTGCACGTCGACAACCCGTCGAGTGGCAGATGCCTCCCAGGAACTGGCGGGGCACCTGAACGGCTCTTCTCGCCCAACCCAGACGGCTGTCTCGCCTCACACCCCCGACGCTGAGCAGCGCGTTTACATTGATGCTTCACTGTCTATGGCGGGGTATACGCGGGAAACGAACCAGCAGAGCGTTTTTGACAAGTTGCTGGACCAACTTGGCTACGCCCTGCCCATGTGCCACGTCTATCGCTATGGCCAAGCAGGAAAAATCGCGCCCAAGAACGTTTCGGAACTGTACACGCCTACAGCTTTTGGGCATAGCCTGCACAACCCGGAATTCTATAGTTTACAGTTCAATCCGGACGACCGCCTGATCGAGATGCTGGCGTCTGAGAATCCAGCGGCCTTCTCGGTCCTGGTCACGGATGGCGTTTATTCGGCGCCCACGGGCGGCACGTCACCTCCTGTGGTGGAGGCCATGCGCAAGTGGATGAAGCGAGGGCTGTATTTGGGCATTCTAGTCTTCAGGAGCTCTTACCGCGGGCCCTTCTATTCCGAGCGGAAGTACGGCATGCTGGGATCCGTCACGGTTTCAGATCGCCCCGTCTACGCATTTGTGTTCAGCCCTACCCGCCAGATGTTTGCCAATCTGCAGGAGAAACTGGGTCACGAGTTTCCGAAAATGCAAACCATTTTCTTTTCGGACGACGCCGTTCACTGCCAGGTGGGGATGCCCAGCGGCAATCTTCCTCTTTATTCAGACGCGCAACCCCCCAACGTGCCTTACCACTGGCAGATGTTCGGAGCGGCTATTTTCGGATCACAAGCCCAGGCCAGGCTGCCATACGATATTGCGTATGACCTAAAAGAATATTACCCCGCTGGTGGAATCAGCCTTGACGTGGGGACGCAGTACTACCGGTGGATCAAGGGCCCGTTTGAAGTGGAACCCGGCGCCCGCCCTCAGATCGCCTGCGACATCCATGCTGACAAGCCGAGCGGCACAACGTCCCTTGCGACACCGGCCAAGTGCGCTTTCAAGATCACTCCCGTCTTGGCGCGGGATGCGGCGGCGAACTACAGCTTTTATGCGTTCAAGGTGAATGCCAGCGTCAGCTCGCTTCGCGACGAGATTCGCCAGCTCTCCACGTGGGACGACAGCCTGCCGCAGAATGCCAATCAGACCTATAGGTTTTATGAGTTCGTGATGCAGATTACGAACGTGCATTTCCAGACCGTCCTAGCTCAGGAAAATTCTCCCTGGATCTTTGTGACGGTGAAGAACAACCCTTAGTGGTGCTATCGACTCCCGGCCGCTAAGGATTGGTTGTCCGAGTGACTGGACGGAGGTTGGATACGATGTCTCGAGACCTGAAATCACTCAAGTGGCTTCCCCTTTTGCTGATCGCGGCGCCCACACTGGCTCGCGCCCAGGTGGTGGTGGTATCAGCCTACGACCGCGAAGCCTGGTTCGACACGCGCTGGTGGGCGGCGGTGATCTTTGGGCTCCTGCTTGGCGGGCTGATCGGAGCCTTGCGCCTGACCAGGCTCCAGTTCCATCCGGGGGAGTTCTCGGTAGACAGTCGGGCGCGAGTGGAGTTTTTCTTGTGGGGAGTTCTGGCGCTCCTACTGGGGGCGGTCTTCCTATTGTTCGATGGCTGGCTGCTCTTTGTGCCTGCTACCCGAATAGCTCTGGGCTTCCTCGACGCCTTTTGGGGTGTGTGGTTCTGTAATTATACGCTGGGCCTCGTCGGAATCGTGGCAGCGTCCTTTTTCTTCGCGGGGGCGATCACGACCCGCTTCGTGCCCGGCAGCCGCTGCAAGTATGCTCTCTGGCCGGGCCCGAGAGCGGAATGAATGTCAACGTCGCGTGAGCGTCTCACGCGCTGGAGCACGGGCCTGCTGCCCGCGCTCAGGTACCAAAAGCAGGGGTACGCCGTCGCGTGCCCCATCGGTAAGAGAGAGGCCAAAGATGAATAACTATGTGATCGCCATGGGCGGCACAGGCGCCCGATGCCTGGAGGCTATTGTTTATCTGAGCGCGGCAGGGTTGTTTGACGATCCGCAGATTCCCCTGCAGGTGTTGATCATCGATCCGGACAAGAACAACGGCAACAGCAAGAAGACTACCGAGCTCATTGGTCTGTATCGGGAACTGCAAAATGCGGATCAGCCCTCGGCGCCGCAGCGGAGCGAGGCGGCGGTCCGGCCGCCGGGCCTCTTTCGTACCAGGATCAATCCTGGGAGCGAGCCGGTGTTTTGGCACAACCCTTCTCCCAATCAAAAATTCAGGGACGCGATTCACTATGACGGACTGAGAAAGGAAGGAAAAGATTTTCTCAGCCTCTTTTATTCGGACCAGGACCTGGAGATGGAGTTGGATGTTGGTTATCGCGGCCGCACCGGCGTCGGCGCGGTGACCATGAAGCAGGACCTCGGCGCATCCTTCGACCAACCGCTCGCCGGCCTGAAGCAGCTTGTGGAAAACCTGCGCGCCGATGCGCAGGGTAATACCAGTCCGAAGGTCTTTGCCGCCGGCTCCGTCTTCGGGGGCACAGGCGCGACAGGCTTGCCCACTGTGCCGGAGCTGATCAAGAAGCTCGTGAACCCTCAACAGCAGACGGGCGGTGCAGGGGTCGGGCTAGGAGACAATATCCGTTTTGGCTGCGCCATGATGGCCCCTTACTTTTCCTTTCCGTCGCCCTCGTCCCAAGCGACGGAGTCGGGGCCGGCTCCGGAGTCGGCGCTCCACCCGGTGGCCACCAAAGCCGTTCTCATGCATTACGCGCACGAACATCCTCCCTATGAGCATATTTACCTGATCGGCGCGCCTAACCGTAAGTCAACGAACCGGCATGTGAGCGGCGGGTCGGACCAGAAGAACTCCCCGCACTACGCGGAACTGGTTGCGGGTCTGGCGGCGTGGGACTTCTTTGCACTGAAGAACCTCAATGCGAAGCAGAAGGCCCTCCACTTCGCCAACAGCTTAACCACCACCAAGGACCAGGCGAAACCAGACGTAGAAGAGAAGGCAAGTGACCTCGGTGTGGGTTGGTCAACGCTTCCGATCTCGGTTGACACTCCCGGTGACGTCCAGACCCTCCTCAGCCTGCGGCGAAACACGTTGAGATGTCGGCTAGTTGCCTTTACCACTTTTATGTACTTTTACAAGTACTTCCTCTTTCCGGCGATTCAGGCGAATCTGCACCTAGGCGCGATCTTTTACCGCGACAACTTCCGTAGCTTGAGTCTGCGGAGCGGGCAGAACCCCGAACTAACCAAGAGACTGAATGATTTTTCCACATCTTACCTTGACTGGTTGGGGAAGGTGGGAGGAAGCCTGACCGTCGCCCCGGGCAACATTGAGGATGGCCTGTTTGCATTCCCGGCTTTCGTGGCCGAGGCGAAGAATGCGCTGGACTTTCTGGGCCGCTTGGCGCCTCGCCCCAACCCGCCCAGCGGCGTGGAGGCCTATAGCCGGCTCTTGGACGAATTGAACGCCCTCACGGTTAAGCAGCGTGGGAATGCTTCGGCAACCGGCCTGCTGATTTATCTTCTCTTCGAGGCCGTTTGGAACTTCTGCAAGAAGAACTACAACTGGAAAGTTGACGGCGCAGCCTGAGGAGTGCAGTAGAAGAATCTTGGTTGCTTCGTAGGGGCGGGCCTCAGCCTGAGGTAGTGCTTTCAAGGAATGCGCCCGCTTCAAGGCGGTCTCAGCAACTGCTCACTGGAGAAAGGAGAGCACATGTCTCAATACAGTCCCGAACTGATCGCAGCCGATAACGAGAAGGGCATTCGCTCTGGCTGGGATGTTGTCGGTGCTTGGCCGGATTCAGGAAAATGGCAGGACAGAGCCCATTTCACCGACCTGAAGACGTTTGCGGAGGCGCTCTATGTTCCCGAATCGGCTGCCGGCGCCGATCTGCTGAATAGCATCCCCACTCCGTGGGCACGCCTGCTGCTCTTTGAAAGCGCGCTGCACGACGTCCACCATCCCGCCCATGATGAAGTGACGAAACAGTGGCGCGGATTGTTGGGTGTCCTGGCTTTGGCAGACTGCCTCGGCCTGGATGTCACGCCGGTTCCGTTCAGCCTCGAGCAGACTGGACAATCGTCTGTCATCCAGACCTTTGCCGAGTTGCGGCCGAAGGATTACAAGCGATCGAATAAGGGAACGGTTGAGCCGGTCGAAGGCAACTGGAGCAGATTCTGGACCCTCGCGGTTGACCAAGCCGTTCTGGGCGCCACTTCGCCCCGAACCCTGGTGTTTAGCGGTGTAGCCCACCAGTGCCCCGCTTCCATCCCGTTCCGGTCAAAGGAAGGCCGGCTCGCCGATCCGGTGACGTTTTACGAGCAGTTGAGGGACGCCACCACACTGCGCTTGCTCGGGGAGTGGATACACGGATTGGAGGAGAGCCTTGGTCCTGATCCCGAGTGGTTTGGAATAACTCCCGGAGCCGTTGCCAATGCGGACGTCAGAAGAGGCGAACTCTTGGTGAAGCGCCTCGCGGAGTGGGAAGAAGATGCCCAAAAAGCGCTTAGGCGAATCGCGGCCGTGGCGCCCGAGAGCCGCGCCCCACGCCGATCGACGGAAAGTAAGGAACCGGCTGGCGTCGAAGCCGGCCTGGAATCCATCTCCTATGAGGAATTTTCGGAGTATCCTTACGAACTCATTCACAAGATCAAGAGAACTGAAGCCCACGAGAGTGACTTGCTCATTCAGCGGCCCAAAGGTGCGAAGTTCCTGGTCGGCTTCAACAGGCAGAGGGGCTCCGACGTGTTGGACCAGAAGAACCAGCCGTTTCGCGGCACCCTGCGAGTCTGGGACCACCGAACCCTGGAGGCCAGCCAGTTCGAAGGCGAAATCCCTTTCCCATCCGAAACGCAGATGAAAGACTATGAGGTGATTAAGGACCCGCGCGCCGAGCTGTTCGAGGACACGCTGATTCAAGTGAACCTGCCGCAAAACCCAAGGTGGGCTTACGAACTGCGATTCGGCAATAACACCTTTCTGTTTCCATTCAAGCAAAGGATCTTCGACCTCCTCTCAGAGAAGGAAATCTTTGAAAACACGACGCTCACCAACCTCAGCAGCAGCGCGGCTCGCGTCGAATTGAAAATCCCACTCGCCAGTGGAAAACGCATCCGGGTGTACAAGGATTTCATTAAGACCGACATCATCACCGAACGGACCCCGGGAATCGCCGTGTGGCCGGACTTCACCCACGATTCATGGAACGGCTATTTCTACTTCATTACCAGGGCCGCGCCGCGTCAAGTGGAAATGGCACCGCTCGAGGGCGGCACGGGCCGAGGCACCGAACATGACAAGTGGTACAGAACAGAGAGACCGCTGAAAGCATTCATCGGCACGATCGACGGAAAGAGCGGGCTTCTGTTACTCAAGCGCCCCGACCTCGAAGGCGATCTAAGCAACCCTCCCGCAAAACGGTGGAAAGTCGCGGTGGATTTCGGCAGCACGCACACGCGGGCCTTTCGGGTTGAAGTGGGCCAGGACCTGCACGATTACAAGCCCGACGACATCAAACCGATTATTTTCAGGACCTTGAGCCAAGAGATTACCGTTTGTATGCCCGATACGCTACGACAAAACTTTTTTCCCCTCGAGGGGCAATTACGTCCCACGGAACGGGAGGAGCTCAAGACATTGATGATGAAGCCGGAATTGAATCCTGGCTCTCCGAATACTGCCTGGCTCCCGCGTGAGGGCTATATTTATTCCCACTGGCTGCACCTCGGCAACTACGAGGCCGATCATCTGCGCCATGAATTGAAGTGGAGTGCTCAGGCGAACCAGGACGAGCTGTACGCGTTCCTCTACTGCCTTGTCACCATGATCAAAGCTGAAGCGCTCAAACAGGGTGCCCGCGTTCTGTTCATGCGTCACGCCTTTCCCTCCGTCTTGACGCCTAACCTCAGGACGACTCACACCCAACAGTGGAGGAGCGCGACGGGGCAGACTGCGAGCTTGCTGACATTACCCCCTGACCCAACGCAATTTGGCCCTGAAGAAACCCGGGCGCTCACCGAAGCCGTGGCGGTATGCCAGTACCTCACGTGGGATGAAAAGGCTGAAGTCGGGCTCAATACGATCAGCTTGGATGTCGGCGGCAGCACTTCCGACTTCGCAGTCTGGGCAGGCAATAAGCTTCAGGTGCAGGAATCCATCAAGCTCGCGGCGGATGTTCTGGGGCGCTTTGTACAGTCCCAAGGTGGTCGCAATTTCTGTGAATGGCTCGCCCGCACGCTGAGCGAGCCCTATTACGGATCCGTACAGCTTGGCCTGGACGGTCTCGCGGTGAAGCCTTCAGGTTTTAGCCTGATGTTTAGTAACCTTCTTACTGCGTTGGAGCTTCAAAAGAGAAAGGCGGACGGGTCTACATCCAGCAGCCTGTTGGACGATCTGATCGATCGCATCAGGACCGCTGAGGAAGCCAAGTCGCTGAGAGCAATCCTTTACTTTCTGTTTGCCAGCGTTTTCTACTACGCCGGACTGTTGGCCCGGAAAGTAAGTTTGGGGGGCGGCCAGGTGCATTTGTACGTCTGCGGCAAAGGGGGAAAGCTGCTGACTTGGCTGAACAACGGCGAGAAAATGGCTCAGGAAATGTTCAAGGCCGGATTTGGCCGAAGCGACGTGGAGGTGTATACCAGGACCTCCGCGAAAGCGAAGGAAGAGGTGGGGAGGGGATTGCTTGCCTTGGCTGGCTTGGAGGATCTGCGCCAGGGGCCTGACCCAGAGGCGACGTCCGAAGCTTATCCGGTAACTGTGGGGGAGTCGGGGTATAAACTCAGGCCCAAGAGGGACGGAGTTCCAGTCGAGCTGAAGTGGAACGATGAGTTGACGGAGGAACTGGTCAAGCAACTCGCTGACGAAGTGCCGTCTCTCGATTCTCTCAGCGAGCTGGGCAACTTTCTCAAACACTTCAGGGAAAGCCCCGCAACGAAGGGAGCCGCTGAATTGCTGGGCATAAGCGAAGGCGTGCCGGGACAATTCTGGAGTAAGCTCCACGGCCGCTTCTTCAATCAGGCGCAAGGTTGCATTGTTTACGACGCCAAACAGAAGAGGACACTGCTGGAGCCCTTCTTTATTACCGAGATCAAAGTGCTGGCGGGCTTTCTGAATCCGCCGGTCAATCTCTACGACTGAAGGATCGAGGATCGGGTAGCGCGGACTCCCGATTTGGGGGTCCGCGCCATGTCACTGTCCTGGGAAAGAGCCGCCCGCTTGTGCGATTCCCGCCCAAATCTAGCCACGCGCCGTTGGACACTGGATTCGCCGGCGCGCATGGAAGGGGGTGCCGAAATGTTGCTCAAATCAGCCCGAGGTTGCTTCTGGATTCTCGCCTGCCTGTTTTTTTTCGGGTTGCTATCTTCGTCCGGTTACACGAGAGTCGGAAACCCAGGGAAGCCGGGATCTGCCGCGCCCCAAAATCCCCACCCACGCGACCCTTCTTCTCGCACCGTCGGCTTTCTGGCGCAAGGGGATCATGACGAAGCGCTAGCGAACGTGGCCGTAAGCGTGGGCGGAGAGGGAGCCCAGCAGTCCCAGTGTGTGACGGACGCCAGCGGCCATTGCTCGGTTTCGCTCCCGAGCTCGGTCCTGAAAACATCGGTTTCTTTCCGGCTCGAACTAAGCGGGTACGGGGCCGGCACAGGTTTGCTCAGCAAGTCGGATCTTGCCGGAGGGGCCGTGCTGATTGTCGTCCATCTCCGGCCCTCTCCCCAAGAAAACCAATCGCCGGGAGGAGTCGCCGGCCAGCAATCTCAGTCTGGCCAACAACAGTCCCTCAAACCCGGCGAGCAGACTAACGGGTTCAGCCTGGAGGTACTGATCGGCGCCTTAGCAATACTTCTCTTGGTAATAGCAGGTACTGCATGGTGGACACAATACTCTGTGGTCCGCAGCTTCCATATTTGGGGAGCGGAACTCGGCGGGGCTGTCAAAGGGATAGGCGCCAGAATGCTGGAGGACCAACTCCTTCCGCTCGTAAAAGAGGTACGCGACGAGCAAAAGACGCTGGCTACCGGCTTCGCGGCCCTTGCAAAGGCATTCATGCAACAGGATGAGCGGCAAGTGGATAGCGAGCCCAGACGCACAAAGTCCGAGAGCGCGGTCCCGGTTGAGCCCAGGCCCTATGTTTCCGAAGAACGGGGCGGTAAACTCTGTCCGAGCAACGAATCTGAGGCTCGGAACGCCTATCGTGCGCTTCTCGATGATCGGCAGCTTCTCTCGAGTGTGCTCCATGCGGTCCGTGAAGTGATCTCCACCCCGATGGACATGGTGCAACAGCCTGAGGTGTTCCTCCAGGAAGTGAGTCGAAGCCAGGGATCGTTCGTTTTGCTCAAGGATCGCGAAGGAAAGCGGGGCTGGGTCTTCCCGAACCCCGAACTGCTTTTCCGCAAGGAGGTGTTTGGCCCGTTGTTCCCGGATCTCGACCGAGTGACCTTTGAGAGCTCGAAGCAGAGTATTGGCCCGGTGAGCGTGGTGCCAGCGGGCGACAAGCGGTGGAAAGTGGTGACGCGTTGACCGAGCGGAACGAGATGATGGACGGCCGAGAGGTCGTGAACGGCACCCGCGTAATCGTTAAGGAGTGCCAGAATTCCCGCTGCAAGGCTAAGTACAAGGTGCCGGAGGGCGAGAAACTGGAGGACTGCAAGCTCTGTGGGTGGCCACTTCGCGAAGCTGTGTCTGTGGAAGATCCCACGCCACCTCCCTGTGCCACCCTCAAGGCGGAGCCGGCCACGATTCTTCGGGGCGAGAAAGTTCTGCTAAGTTGGACGACGGAGAACGCTAAGGAAGTCGAGATCGACCAGGGAATTGGCCCAGTCGAGCTGCAAGGTTCGAAGGAGTTGAGCCCGCACCAACCGACCACTTACACCATCACCGTCAAAGGAGAGGGCGGTTCGAGCAAGTCCACGGTGGACGTGCAGGTTACGGTTCTCCCTCCGACGGTGATGCTGAAGGCTGAGCCGGCCGTCATTCGCAAAGGCCAGGCGGTAACGTTGAGCTGGACCTCGAGCGACGCGGAAGTGCTCGATCTTCAGCCGATGGTGGGGCAGGTAAAGGCTCAAGATTCCATCATTCTCACCCCTCAGCTAACAACCACTTACATCCTCAACGTCAGGGGCGCGGGCGGATCAGCAACCAGCGCAGCCCACGTCAAAGTGAAGGTTCTCCCTGTTGGCCCGTTCGTAGCCGCGGCAGCCGGGCTATTGGTTCTCTCGGTGTTGCTCCTTATCCACTTACTCAGGTCGCAACTGCCTACCGTCGAGTTTTCGGCGGACCCTTCAACCGTCGAGCCGGGCAAAGCAGTTGCGCTTCGGTGGAGATCCACGAACGTGACCTCCGTCCAAATCTCGCCCGGCGTCGGCACCTTCCCGCCCGAGGGCTATGTCTTAGTGACGCCGCGCGAGGCAACGACCTACCGAATCCGCGCCTTTGGACCACGGGGGTCTGTGGACGCGAGCTTGTCCGTCACCGTTACCATTCCCCCAGAACTTCCAACAGCGGCTTTGGAAGCAGAACCGAGAAGCATCACGAAAGGCCAAAGCGCAGTCCTGAGTTGGAAAACCAAGCATGCGGCGAAAGTCCAAATCCAGCCCGACATTGGGGAAGTGTCGCCTCCGGACTCGGGCACGAAAACTGTCCGTCCTCAAGAAACGGCGACGTATGTCCTCATTGCGACGGGACCCGGCGGCACATCTTCCGCCGAGACGCGCGTGGAGGTTGCCTCCGCTGCCCCACCGTCAGTCCGAATCGTCAAGTTCACTGTTGAACCGACGCAAGTCAAGCGGGGCCAGGCCGTCACGGTAACTTGGGAAGTCGCCAACGCGACTGCCGTGAACATCACTCCGGGCCCGGGTCCCGCGGGTTCTAAGGGAACAGCTCCGTACGTTCCCCCGCTGGATACGACCGCATTTCGGTTGTTTGCGACGGGGGAAGGGAAAGACAACACTGCCAGCGCCCAACGCGGCATTTTCTTCCTGGAACCTCCAACCATTGACTTCAGCGGCACCCCCAGCCAAATAAGTATCGGCCAATCGGCAAGACTCGACTGGTCAGTGAAAAATGCTACACACATCCGCATCGACCCGGGATACGATAACCTTCGGTCTCAAGGCGAGGAAAATGTTCACCCGGAGATGAATACCGACTATTCCCTCACGGCCGAGGGACTTGGTGGCATGGCTGCAAAGAGTGTTTCCGTCCGCGTGGCGCCCAAGATAATAAGCTTTGATATGGTGAAGGTTGCGCAGAACCGGTGTCGAGTCAAGGTCCTGCGCTGGACGGTGCGGGGCGCGTCGTCACTTTCGATCGAGCCGAACGTAGGGTCCGTGGACGGCCGCCCCTACGCGATTGTGAGTCCGGCCCAAACCACCGTTTACACTTTGACAGCCGTGGGTCCGGGTGGTTCAGACAAACGTAGTGCCACGGTCGTCGTCCTCCCCGGCGAAAATACCGGCTGCCGCCAACCATAGCCTTCGTTTCACGCCGCCATCTTCGTCATCCGCTCCCAAGCTTCCTCGACTTTCTAAGAGAGTATCTCGGAGAGCGACTGAGTGGGTTTGTTGCCTTTCCTAATCCATTCGAGTACGGCGCCGAGTGCAACACGATTCTGAGTGCTTAACGAGGAGAACTTAGAGTTTTCGAGAAAATGCATCAGGCGTTGGACGTGGGCCCGAAACGCGCCGGAGGCGCGGGTATGGCCTTCCACGAAGAAAGCCAGGATGGCGACCAGACTGTGCACCATCCGCTCGAATTCGTTCTCGCCCGGCATTCCGCCATCGGGTTCGATCTGCTGTGCCAGATCGAGCAGCGCGTCTTCCGGCGCCTGCGGCCGGCGGCGCAGAAAGGCGGGGAGCTCGAACTCGGCCCCCGAATCGACATCTTTCGGCGCGGCCGGCGGCCCCTTGCGATTGAGCTTGTCGATCATCTTCATGAACAAGCTGGGCGCGGCCGCGGGCACCGCAGGCCGCATCATGCGAGCTGGCGGTGCGGAAAGGGCCGCCAGTAGCTGAGGCGAACCGTGTGGCTGCCCAAAGTACGCTCCCATGAGTACGTCTTGAGGCATTCCAACCGGCACGACGACTGTCCGCGGCAACTCGCCTGCCCGGTCGCCCGTTCGCTCGACGACCGCCACCAGACTCATGCGACGGCTGGCAAGCCCGTACGCTTTGCTTAGTGCTTCCAATTGGTCGCCGAGGCGTTTCTGCTCGGGCCGGTCGAGCGCGCGTTCGCTCGCTTCGCCTGTGTATTTGGCATCGAGATCGGTAATCAGGCGCGAGCCTTGCAGCAGTCGCAGCGTCTCAGCCAGTCCCCGATCAGCGGCCTCGAGGGGAATCTCCAGCTTTCCGGGTTGAGGTGTTCTCCATTCGACGACGATAAGAGCCTTGCGGCCTTCGCACTCGCCAAATAAGCTCAGCGGCGTTCCGGCAAAGACCGCAGTTGCAGCGTCGGGCGCGATGCGCCACGAGGCGACGCCCTCCACGTGCGCTTTGACTTCGCCGGCAACCGGCCGCCCAACGGACGCAAAGAGGTCCACCGCTGGCAGGTCAACTCGTTCGCGCGGCGTCAGAAATCGGCATATTCCGCCGCTTTCACGAGCCAGCAGCGAGAGAAACCTGTCCTGGCTGGCACTGCCGATTCCCAGGCAGTGAAGTCTTACCCCGCCGGCGCGGGCCTGGCTAAGCAGATGCTCGGTGCCAAAGACCTGCCCATCCGTCAGAATCAGGATGTCCCCCGTCCCGCTGTCGAGCAGCTTCAGGGCGGCAGTGAGGGCCTGTGCCAGCTCGGTGCTGCCGCCCGCGTCAAGCAAGTTGATAAATTCGCGCGCCTAGTCGCGACTGCGCTTGTTGCCCTTGTGCAAACCTGGTCCGAATTCCACGAATTTATCGTCAAAGGCGATGATGCCGAATTCATCCTCTTCCATGAGCGCGCCCAGGCACGCTGCTAGCGCTTTCTTGGCCTGTTCGATGGGCGCGCCTCCCATCGAACCTGAGCGGTCAAGCACAAATACGACGCGGCGAGGCACGGCGGGTGTTTCGCCAAAGGCGTGGGACGGCGCCCCTGCGGCGAATCGTGTTTTCTGATCCTTCCCCATGCCGCAAAGGACAAAGGGGTACAGTTTTCGTGTGCTGACATCGAGCACGAGATCCCGGTTGGGGAGATCTTGGCCGGCAGTTAGCGTAACGCGGCTTTGCTCACCTTCTCCCGCCGTCACACGCACGGAGTGAGAAGGAGAGCTGATCTCACCGATTGGCAGCCCCATGGCAACGCTGAGCATGAAGCCTACTTCGTGCAGGCCGGTGCTGTCTTTGTGGAAACGCGGCAGGACGAGGTCCTGAAATTCATCCTCGGGCAGTTCGATCTCGCCTACTCCAGGCTCCGTTTCCACCGCCCGCGCCCGCGCGTGGTAGGAGGGCGCGAGAGTGAACGGGAAGCGAAACCGCAGGCCGGCGTCGAGGGTTTGCACACCGGCCAGCACCTCGAGCAGCACCACCACCGTTTCTTTCGGCCGCAGGTTGCCCACCGCCAGGCTCACAAGCCCGTCGCCGTACTGGCGCGCCAGGGTTGCCAGATTCCCTCTCTGCATGGCTTCTTCGTATTCCTTCACGGCTTTCTCAGTCGGCTCGAGTCTTGAACGCACTCGGAAGCCCTCGCCGGTCACCATGAACTGGCGCAGTGTCGCGTCACGCGGCAGGACGAAGGTGTAGATGACTTCCACCGGCTTCGTTTCACTGGAGCGGAAGACGTGCCGCACTATCAGGCGAGCCCCCACCGCGAGAATTTTCCCCTGAAGCCACAACCGCTGCAGCGCAAGCTCTATAGGCTTTCCGGATTCGGAGTCCACTATGGAGAATCCACAGTTTTGAGTTTCAGTGGTCACGGCTTCCCCTTTTCACTCAGAGCCGCGTTCCGCCGAGCGGTGACGCGCGTATTTGACTTACTCTGAGACTAGTTCAACGAACGACCAGACCGCTTGGTTCGGCCCAACCTTGTAAGGCAGTCCCTCGCGCTGTCCGAGGACCACAAAAAAGGGTCCCATCCCGACGGGCAAGTCTGTCTGGTGGCCAGGATCGCGCCCTGGGAGTCGGCAATAGTCATCATTCCCACTCCGTGGGCATTAACATCAAATTTCGGCGTGTTAATTCCCCCGACGCAGACTCCACGGAAATATCCCTCCAGAGCCAAGTGGCAGGAGCTTACCTCAGGATCGAAAGTCTTACAATGTGAACCTCAGACCCTGGCCGCTGATTTTCCGGAACGCGCACTCAACTGAAGTTTCGCTCATCAAGTCTCCTTGCGAGACGGGGGGCCCGGCGGTCCCCCGTCTTCCAGGTTCTTACTCTACTGCAGAAAGGAACTCGAACTGGCCAAAGGCGAAAGAATTACTGTTAGATCCATTGCACGATGCGCTGATCTTCCAGTCGTTCTCATGACCTGTCACGCCATTGGAAGTGAGTACGCCGCCCGACGCTGAATTCTGGCCTACCGCCGGGCCAATAATAAACGCTTGCAATTGCACAAGGACTGAGGGAGCAACTGTGGCGGCGCCAAGAGCGGTAACCACGAACTGCCCCGCGCAGTTGAACTCAGGCGCTCCGGTAACCGTCACCTTGAACTGGTCGCCCGCCGGGATGGTTGCTCCGGGCACAATATTCTTGCCGGTTGTAAGGTCCTGAACCGATAGGGCGATGCTTGCGGCAGCGGGACCGCCCCAGGCAGTCTGCGCTTCGGTATCGGACGTATCCTCGGAGTTGTAAACTACGATCGCGATCGGATCCCCGGCCACGTAAGTGGCGCACCCTGTTCCATACGTTCCGCCGAAGCCCGAAATAACAATCTGATCATCGGACCACGACTCGTAGTCAAGCGTAACGCCGTCCGGCGAATTGGCCCCCCACCTGTCGAACCCCGCCTCGAAAAGGGACGAGCTGGAACCACAGTGCGATCGAAAGTCCAGGAACCAGAAATAGTTCGAGTCTCCCGCCGTCCCGGGAGACGGCAGCGTGGACGGCGCTGAGCCGAAGCCGGTTCCGTGCACGACGATTTGCAAAGCGGCGCCGGTTCCGGAAAGTTCAACCGCCGTAATCTGCGGAGGGGAAACACCGCAGGGGACATTCCCACCCCAAGTTCCGGCCAGATGCGATGTGGTGTTCCACACTGCGATAACCACCGAGTCGCAGGGCTGGCCGCCAAATCCGGCCACCGCAATCGTACTGTCGGACCAGGATTCGTAGGCCAGCATGTTGGCATCGCCGGTATAGCCCCACTCGCCATGGCCTAGTTGAGCGTCGTCGCCGATGCGGAAGTTTGCCACGTCGCCCCTAAAGGGAAGAGCTACCGTTGGCTTGCCGAACCCGCTGCCCTTAATCGTTAATGTGTAGCTCCCCGCTGAACCGGAAAACTGGACCGTATTGATCTGCGGCGTTTGTGCCCAGGCGGATTCTGCGCACAAGGCGTAAGCGAATAACGAAACCGCGACGCCGCCAAGAAGAGAGCGCCCGATTAGGCGCGCAAAGCCTTCGGCGGGCCGTTCCACAACGCCCGCCAAGCTCGTTGCCGTTCGAATACCCGATACTTTGTTTTTCATACACCTTCCCTCCGGGGTCGCGCGCTCGCGTTCCCCAATCTGTTTGAATTTTCTGAGATTTCAGTTCGTCGCTTTCAATGCGACCAATCTTGCATTTTCACTAGTAGGAACGCAGAATCTTCGAAGATTCCACATGGGTCGGTGAAATTCATTTCGAGGCCAGCCCAACCGTTACTCCTTCTCATCCTGCATTCACTAACTATATGCCCTTACTCCGGGGCGCCGTACCAGGTTTGAGAGCCGCGCTTCCAAAATTCTTAGTCCTCGAGAGTGGTGGGATCTCCTCGTTTGGCGGGAAGCGCTTCCGAATCGGCGCAACTGACGACCACCACAGCGACGCCCTACACGCGAACGCCCACCATGTTGCCAAATAACGAAATATGATGATATAAACTGAGGCCATGCCCCGGTAGTCCGGATGACTCTGAGAATTCAAGGAGAGGGACGTTGCACCCCCCCAACTCAGCCCCAAGTCCACCCGAGCCTTCGGATGAAGACCTGGCAAGGGGCTTTCAACAGGGAAACGAGGAAGCTGGCGAAATCCTTTTTCAAAGGCATCGCGAAGAGTTCCGGAACTATGCCCGGAGGTGTTGTCCCGCAGGCGGGGATAAGGATGCGGATGACTTGGTTCAAGACGCCCTTCTAACCGCCCTGAGCAAATTCAGTTCCTTCAGCCCGGACAACTTTCGTGGCTGGATCTTCGGGATCATACACAACCTCGCCAGAACTCTTCACAGGGCCAATGCAATAAAGGAAAAGATTCTTGGTACGCCAGACCAACGTGAGGTCATATACGAATGCGGAGATTCCTATGACCTCACGGACTTGCTGTACATACTAGGTCAGACGGTGGCGTCTCTCGACGAACGTCCTCGTGAGATTGGAAAGTATATGTTGGATTACTTCGTCAGGTTCCATGAGATGCCCTCCGTGAGCCAAATCGTAGAAGGAACAGGAGTTTCCCACGGCACTGTTCAACGAGCCAGAGAGTACGTTGTTGAAATCTGGAGAAAGCCTTGTCAGAGGGGTGGTTTCTGGCCAATTGGGTAACGAACTTCCCCTCTTATGGCGGTCGTGCCCAACATCGAGCTGCCCTGGGGAGGCAAAGAAGTGGATGAACGGGAATCACCCGAACTCTCACCGGACAAGGTAAATGCTCCACGCATTGGGCTCGGCAAAGAGGCGGACATCGTCTTCAGTCTGGCGAAGTCCGGTTCCTACCGGCAATTCCTGGAGCGCTTTCTTGACGCGTCCGGCCGCCTATTGCGGCTACCGTGGTGGGCAGTCCATCTGGCTCTCTATCTGGCAACCAGCATCGCTTTTATCTGGCTGGTTAGCGTGCCCAAGCTATATCCCGGTGGGCAGTATGTGTCTTTCGGGGCCGAGCAGATCGCGGAGTTTATGTTCACCACCTTCATGCTCTACCACCTGCGCGAGACCCGCGGGATAGCATTCCTGGCCGCGGCGCGCATCGGCGACGGCGTGGCCCGCCTGTTTTGGCTGCGCGCCTACCCTGGCCCGGCATCCTGGGGCTGGATTTTGCGGCGCGAGCGACCACGACTTATCGTCAGGCCGTGGTTTGCAACGGCTGTGATGCTAATCGCCTATTGGGGCGGGCAATACGTTTATCGCCACATCCAGCCGGGCTGGCTTGCTCATCCTCACAGCTATTGGGACGCCTCCTATCCCTACCCTGAGATTATTTATTTCTACCCGACGCTTGCCAAGGCGTCTCTGATCATTGCCGCCGCGGCCCACTTCTGGTGGCTGTATGGACTCACAGGGCTGGTACGTGGGCGATTCTCGAGTTGCCTTGACGACAAACACAGGCGGCTGCTTTACTTCGAATGCGGCCGGTCTGCGATACGCCTGAGCTTGATGGTGACCGTTGCCACCGTGCTTTGGGTGGTGGCCCGCGCGTTGAATTACACTCCTACCTTCTGGGTCTATCTCTACTCGCTCTGGCTTATTGTTTTGTTCGCCGCGCAGGTCGTCATTATTAAGGGTCTCAAGCCATTGGCTTGGATTAACGTCAACTTTTTTCGCGAATTGATCGCCCCCGATTTCGCTATTTCCTGGGAATTCGCGGGAATTCGCAGATTTGCCACACTAGCGGTTCTTTGGGGCTTAATGATTTCCGTCGGGCCCCTGGCCCAATTGGCGGCAGTAGTCGCCAAGTCACAGGTGGGTTAAATTCCAAGAACGGCCGAACACAATTCAATGCAGAAACTCTGTCCACAGGTACTGCCCGTAGCACCAGGCTACGGCGACTGCAACGCCAATAGACTCGGAGAGGGGTAGCAACGAGCGATGGCTTCATTTGGAATCGCGACCAAGGAATTGCGCAATGCCTTCCAGGAATCGAGTCGCTCGTCGACTCCAGACATTATGCCCCCCTTTGGTGACTGCTAAGGAGGCGTCGTGGCGGTTCGCAGGCAGATGCACTCTAAAACACGCTAATGCCTTCTAAAACGTGTTGCGCCGCTGTCTACGCGTGAAGCATAACGGGGCGCTGTAAGCGCACCGCGGGGCTATGGGGGATAGGTATACGCTTGCCCGTGGAGGCCGAACTCCCGCTGACCGGAGCTCAATGAGTTGGGAAACCCGGCGACGTTACGCGGTCGGTTACTCGTTAGGCATAACACAGGTTGGGACATGACGATTGTCATACTCGAGACGTAAATTCTCTTGACAGCCCTGAGCTAGAATGATAATACGCTACCACCTTATATTCCTTGCCGAGGCGGTGGCGATGTCCCGGGCCGCGCTTTCACTCTCGGGGTTCGTGGCGTTTCTCGTAGCCTTCCCCGCGTCTGTGCTTGCAGAGCTTCACGCCGCCTACGCCGGTGCGGAAGCGCCCCTCATCATGCTGGAGCATTTCAAAGTCGTGAAAATCCGAACGGCCTCCTTCGACCCTCCAAGGCAACTCTGCTTTATGGAACTCTGGTAACCCATACGTTATGTCAAGTGGCGCACAAACGGTCCTCCCGATTCCTGACGAGGAGATCGTGCGGACATTTCAGGAAACGGGGAGCAATGACTGCTTCACTGAGCTCTTCATGAGGCATCGCAAGAAGGTTTTCTCATCCTGCCGCGGGTTCCTCGCGGACAGTGCAGCGGCGGAGGACGCAACACAGCAGACGTTTCTCCGGGTTTATCAGAGGATTCACACCTTCCAGGGCGGTAACTTCGCCGCCTGGCTGATGCGGGTCGCTAAGAATGTTTGCATCGACCAGTGGCGGAGAAGCCGCGTGGAAACCGGGGTGGACGAAACACATCTGCCCGAAGTGCCTGCGGGCAGACCGCTGGATTTGTCGTCAGAGGCGCGCCTGAAGCTCGAAAGGCTTTGGAAGGAGATGGCTTCCCTCCCCCTCGAGCAGCAACGCTGCCTGGTGATGATAATCGAGGGCTACTCGTACGAGGAGACAGCGGTTCGCACGGGCTTGCCGCTTAAAGCGGTGAAATCCCATGTCCAAAACGGGCGCCGCATGCTGTGGCTGAAAATGGAAGGGGCGATCGCTCACTGAGATGGCTGGCTGGAACGAGGACAACTTCCTGGAGAAGCTTTTGGCTCAAGCGCGGCAACAAACCGGCGCAGAAGGCGGCCCGTGCCCGGATTCCGAGACGCTGTGTGCGGTGCTGGAGGGAGAGGCGCCGGCTCCATTAAGGCAACTCGTCCTCGAGCACGTGAGGCATTGTCCGGATTGCGCTTTCCTTCAGTACAGACTGCTGAACTTCGAGGCCGGGGCATCACCCGAGCCAGAAGCGGTCTGGGGAGAAACACGGAAACGACTCGATAACTGGCTGGAAGGCTTCCTTCCCTCGGAGACAGCAAACGTCCGCACGCCAAAACCCACGCCCGCTCCCCGCAGCAATCCCCGCTGGGGAACCTTTTGGAGCTTCTTCAACTCCCGCACGCTCGCGTGGGGATTAGGAATGGTTGCATTGGCGGTTTTGATAGGGGACGGCATCCTTGTCTTGAAACTCCGACGCGAGCAGCGCAGCCCTGCGCAGATGGCAGCGCAGGCAGCGGCTCCGCAGAGCCAAGCGGCGAACGTGCAACCGGCAATTCCCGCCCCCTCTGCTCCCGCGCGCAGTCGGGGAGGGGAAATAGAGGCCGGTCGAGCTTCGGAGAGTGTTAAGAGCCATCCTGAGGGAATAACCGAGGAAGCCCCAAAGGCACCCCAGCGGTACGCCGGGCCACAGGTTGAGGAGCTACCCGCCGTAACGGCACCTTATGAAACCGCCCGAACTAATCCGCCGCAACGTGCAGGACGCCCTGCCTCAATCCCGCAACTTCCCAATCTATACAACCCAACCGTCACGCCACCTGCGCAACCCTCACTGGTTATCCCGCAGGACCACCAGCCGCCAATTCTGACCGCGCGGGTAGTGCCGCCTCCGCCGCAACCTGCAGCTACCGCTTCGCCGGGTCCACCGGCAGGACCACAAGAAACGGCTATGGCACGTCACCGTCCTCACTCTGGCGCATCGATGTTGACCTCGTCCATGGCTGCGGCGAGGCCTGCCGCCGTTGCCGCACCCCCACCCTCGCTTCAGCTCAACCCCAGCTCTTATCTACTAGTTGTGCTGAGTACCGCAGAGCGCCTGCCGGATGGGAGTTTCGAGTTTCGCGGCACTTTGCTGCTGCCGGTCGTCCACGTGGGCCCGGTGCCCCTGGATCGAGGCGCCGAGGTGGTGGGCGCGGGGCAAACGCGCGACGGCCAAACGTCGCTCGCGGTCATGGAATTTGTTGTCCAGGGAGCGCACTACATGTTGAAGGAGGGAAGCGGTGCGATGAAGGCTCAGACCCCGGGCACCGGCGGAGCGGTGCAATTCGAGCGCAGCCAGGTTCTCGAGATGTGGCCGAGATCATCCCTCGTGTACGAGAAAGCCCCAGCCACCGCCGCGCTGGTCCGAATCCAATTGGGACAAACCATTCCGGAGGTAGTAACCGTCCTCGGCCAGCCTGAGAGGATCGTCAATCTGGGGTCGAATCAGGTCTACGTTTACAAAACCCTGAAGATCACCTTTGTTGACGGCAAGGTCTCAGACGTTCAGTGATGACCATGATGCTCCCGGAGTATGCCTTGAACGGGCAGAGCGAGGTCCTGAAACCGAGTCCCCTCCCTGGCGGAAGGCAGGGGCAGGAGCAGAGAGTGGTTGAGCCGGCGCGATGGACAAACAGTCACGACGCGCCATTCGCGATGAATCAGAACCATACTTTTGCGGCGTGTTGGATATGAAAATCTCTCTCCGATATGAAAACTCTTATGGAATTTTCCAACTTCCTACGTTCTCGACAGTGGGAAGAAGATCGCGAAACGACAAAAAGGATCGGCAAAACGCCAGGAGGATGAAAATGTCAAGAGCTAGAATCACCAGAATACTAATGATGCTTTTCGCAATAATGCTGACTACTGTACTCGCTGGGGCGGGGCAAAAGAAGAACAACAATCCGCCTCCCCCGCCGAAGCAGGCTCCGGCGGCTAAACCGGCACCAGCCCCAAGGCAGGTACAGCCCGCGGCTACCCAAAGGCCAACAAATATCCAGAGGCCTCAGCCACCCAAGAGCCCGAGCGGACTGCAACCTAAGAGCCCCGGCGGACTGCAACCTAAGAGCCCCGGCGGACTGCAACCTAAGAGCCCCGGCGGACTGCAACCTAAGAGCCCCGGCGGACTGCAACCTAAGAGCCCCGGCGGACTGCAACCTAAGAGCCCCGGCGGACT
>Ga0326727_10006018_pt1 | contig 33804 bp, 30 predicted proteins | sample MB2enrmetagenome_FD_207643 | JGI IMG/M metagenome (GOLD analysis project Ga0326727, IMG submission 207643) | Lab enriched peat soil microbial communities from McLean, Ithaca, NY, United States - MB29MY | ecosystem: Environmental > Terrestrial > Soil > Wetlands > Peat | place: USA: New York...
TTCGGACAAATGTCGCGCGTCGCCTCGAACCAGAAGCGCGCGGTCTGGGTGAGCACCTGGCCCTTGAACGGCACGGCGCAGAGGATCCGGTCGAAGGCGCTGAGGCGATCGGTCGCGATGATGACCCGCCTGCCGTCCGGCAGGTCGTAATTGTCCCGCACCTTGCCGCGGTAGTGATTTGGCAACTCCGGGATGGTGGCGTCGAGCAGAACCTGATGCGCGTGGGCGCGAATTTCGCCAGGGTCCATGATCCGGTCGGCTCCGTCGCGGTGTTGGCGTCAGGTGTAGCACTGCGGCGACGGGCGGGATATGCGACGGCCTGGTGGGTGTGGGGCTTCGCTGCGCCGGATTGTGTAAGACGTCATGACCGGGCTTGTCCCGGTCATGACGGTCGTGGGTCGATGTCTACGCTGCCTGATATCAGACCGCCTCCAGATCGACACTCACCGACAGCCGGTGCGACCCGCCGCCCAGCAGCACCCCCCGCACCGGACTGACATCGCCGTAGTCGCGCCCCCAACCCAGCACCACGTGCTCGTCCTTCACCACCAAATCGTTAGTCGGATCGATATCGATCCAACCATGCGCCGGCCCCAGCCACGCCCCCACCCAGGCATGCGACTGATCGGCGCCCCGCCGCGCCACCTGCCCCGGCGGCGGCCGCGTGCGAATATACCCAGACACGTACCGCGCCGGCAGGCCCAGCGCGCGCAGCCCGGAAATCATGAGATGGCTGAAATCCTGGCACACCCCGGCTCGCTGTTTCAGCACCTGGCCAACCGGCGTGGCAATCGTTGTTACCCCGGAGCGAAATGTGAAATCCCGGCGGATCCGTCCGTTCAGATCGAGCAACCCCGCCAACACGCTGCGCCCCGCGGGAAACGACTCCACGGCGTAGGCACCGACCGCAGGATCAGCGGGCGCCATCGGGCTGGCAAAAGCCAGCTCGGCGATCTGCCAGGCCTCGCCTCCGCTGCCGCGCGCCAGCCCCGCGATGCTCTCCCACGCCGGGGTATCAGCCGCGTCGGCCGGCGCGGGAAAGCCGACATCGACGCTGGCGCTGAGGGAAACCTCGAACGCGGCATGCGGCCGATCGAGGAACAGCCAGCTAACACGGTTACCGAAATGATCAACCCCCTCGGTGCAGCGCGCCGCGGCGGGCGTGGTGTCGAGATCCGCGCTGATGATCTTTTGGTGCGGCAGCGCGCGCGGCAACAGATGCACCATATGCGAGGCCAGATCGACCGACTCGCGATACGCATAGGTCGTGGTATGCCGCACCCGATATTTCACACCGCTTCCCGCCCTGAACTTCTCACGCCGCGCCGCGCAACGTCGGCGCCTCACCGCCCATGCCAACCGTCTGCGCCGCCGGCAGCAACGCGAAGTAGCGTCGCGTCAACCGATCCGACAACGCACCGATCCCGGCCTCGATCTCGCGCAGGTCAACCGGCAGGCGCGACGCCTCGGCCGCCTGGTCCGCGGCATCGATCACGCGGCGCACCAGCACCCCGCTGTCAGCCAGCAGCGCCGCGGCCTCCGCCGCCAGCCCGCCCTCGTCGTGGCCGGCGACATTGGTCAGATGATGCCACATCGCCTCGAGCTGGAACGCCAGGCCGCGCGGGTTGCCCTCGTCGCCGAGCACAAGGTCCAGCACCGGCGCCGGCTGCAAAACGGTCAAGTAACGACTGCGATAGGTGATCACCGAATCGCACAGCTCCAGCACCAGCCGCAGCCCTGCCTCGATGCGCGCGGGCGGCTGGTCCAGCGCGATGCCGACCTCGGCGGCGATCGCCTGGGCGCGTTCGACGCGCCGCCCCAGGTCGAGGAAAAGCCAGCCGCCGCCGCGCACCATGTTCTCCGCCGCGACCCCGGCAAACGTCGCCGCGAAGCGCATGATGCTGACCATTGCGTGGGACAGCTGATCGAGGCTGCGGCGCGCCCGCGCCGCATCCGCGTGCGCCTGGCGCAGCGCGATGGTGAAGGCGGAATACATATCGCCAGTCAAACGATCGCGCGCCAGCTCCGTCATGCGCGCCACGGTGGCGAACAACTCGGCAATCGTTCCGCCCTCGCGCGCGGTGGCCAGCAGCGCCTCGGACAGCGCGCCGGGGCCTTGCGAGGCACTGCGCATCTCCGGCGACACCAGCCGCGCATGCGCCAGGCAATGCAGCAGACATTCGATCTCCACCACCTCGCGCGGCATCGGATGACCGCGCGACAGCCGAGCCAGCGTCGCGCGCACCAGCCGTGCCGCCGCCTCCAGTCGTTCGGTGTAGCGGCCGAGCCAGAACAGGTTGTCGGCGACGCGGCTGGGCAGGTCGCCGGTCGTGCGACGGATCGCCATCGGTGCCATCGGCAGCAGCGCCGGCCCGATGATCTCCTTGCTCTCGTCGTTCAGCACCCAGACGTCCTTCGACAGGCCGTGGGTCGGCAGCGCACCGGCGAGGTGCTCGCCGTCCTCGATCACCCGCGCGAGGCCACCCTCCATGACCTGCCAGCGATGGCCGTCGTGGATCAGGAACATGCGCAGCACAACGGGTTTCGGCACCATGCCACCCTCGCCGGCCGCCGCGTTCCCGGCCGAGGGCGCAACCGACGGTGCGATCGCGGCCGACGCGGCATAGTCCCAGCCGCGGGTATCGATCTGCGCAAGTAACGAGTCACGCTCGGGCGCGGCCAGCGTCGCCAGGACGACCGCCGGCGTGGTGCCGTTGGTGGCGGAACGAATCAGCCAGCGCGTCGGGTCCTGCCGCACCAGGTCGCGGGCGCGCGAATCGCCGAGCCACATGGTGGGCAGGCTCGGCAGCCTCAGCCGCTCGCCCAGGATCCGCAACGACAGCGCGGGCAGCCAGGCGGCCAGCGCCGGCGCCTCCACCAGGCCCGAGCCCGGATCATTGGTGATGCGCAACGCCCCGCCGCGCGCCGCGTCCATCAGCCCCGGCACGCCCAGCAGGCTGCCGGCATCGAGTTCCAGCGGGTCGATCATCCGCGCATCGAGCCGCCGCAGCAGCACGTCGACCTGCTGCAGGCCCTTCAGCGTCTTCAGGAACACCGCGCCGCCGCGCACGGTCAGGTCGCCGCCCTCCACCAGTGCGCACGACAGTTCGCGCGAGAGGAACATGTGTTCGAACCAATGCGGACTGCCGGTGCCCGGCGTCAGCAGCGCGATCGACGGATTGGGGTGATCTGGCGCCAGGCGTTGCAGCGCATCCTGCCAGGCATCGAAGAACGGGCGCAGCGTGCGGATCTGCGTGCCGCGAAACGTTTCCGGCATGACGCGGGCGAGCACGCGGCGATTTTCCCGCGCGATCGCGATGCCCGCCGCGCCGGCGGTGCGATCGGCCAGCACCAGCCATCGCCCGTCCGGCCCGCGGATAAGATCGGCAGCGTAATATTCCATCCGCTGCGGCCACATCGCACCGCCGACACGGGCGCGGCAGGCGCGCAGAAAGCCAGGGTTCGGATACACCAGCGAGGGTGGCAGCACGCCATCGGACAGCAGCGATTGCGCGCCATAGAGATCGGCGAGCAAAGCGGCCAGCAGTGTCGCGCGCTGCGCGAGGCCCGCGGCCAGTTCCTGAAATTCGCTGGCCAGCAGTGGCAAGGGGATCGGATCGCAGCGCCATGCCAGGCGTTCGACGCCCGGCAGGATCGAGGTGACGCCTTCGTCCTCGAACGCGCGATCCACCCGGCGCGCTGCCTCCTGCAGGCCGCCTTCGCCCAGCGTCGAGAACGCGCCAAGCAGGCCGCGCCAATGCGGGCGCAGCCCACCATGCCCGTCCACCATCTCGTCCAGGCCAACCGGGAGCGTCACGCGCGGTCCATACAGGGTCGTTCGGGGCGGCAGCATCGTTCAATGCCGCGCCCGCGGCTAGTGCCTTGGGTGCAGACCATTGGTGGAGCCCAATTGTCGGTGCAGCCCCCGCGCGCCCCCGCCATAGCCACCCCCAATCGTCATGGCCGCTCCCCAATCGTCATGGCCGGGCTTGTCCCGGCCATCTATCGCGGCACTGGTGCCGCCAGTGATGCCCCGGACAAACCCGGCCATGACGATTGGGGTGTGACCATGACCGTGCCGCAAGGTGCGCCCCGCCCACCTCACCCCGGATTAAAACAAGCCAGCGTATGCTCAGCCCCAACCAGCGCAGTCGGCGGATGCGCCTCACCACAACGAGCAACCCGCCGCGGGCACTGCGACTGATAAATGCACCCCGCCGCATTCGGATCCACCACACCGCGGCGCGCCTGAACCACATCCGCACCACGATCATCGATCGTCGCCAGCAGCGCGCGCGTATACGGATGCCGCGGCGCGCGGAACAGCTCCCGCGCCGGCGCGGTCTCAACGATCCGGCCGAAGAACATCACCGCCACGCGGTCGCAAATATAATTTGCCACATGCAGATCATGGGTAATGAACAGGAACGATATCTTCAAATCCGCCTGCAGGTCCTTGAACAGATTCAGGATCTGCGACCGCACCGAGACATCCAGCTTCGACACCGCCTCATCGGCGATCACCAGCGCCGGCGACAGCATCAAGGCCCGCGCCAGCGCCACGCGCTGCAACTGCCCGCCCGACAGTTCGTGCGGATAACGGCCCTCCGCATCCATCGGCAGCCCCACCCGTTGCAGCGCCGATCGCACCCGCGCGTTCACCTCGCGCACGCCCGGCCGCGCACCGATGCGCAGCGGCGTCGCCAGCGAGGTGTGGATCGTGTGGCGTGGATTGAGCGACGACAGCGGGTCCTGGAACACCACCGCCATGCGCCGCCACACCGCGCGCAACTGGCGTTCGCGCAGATGCGTGATGTCCTTGCCCTCGAACACGACCGCGCCTTCGTCCGGCTCATACAGCCGCAGGATGGTGCGCCCCAGCGTGGTCTTGCCGCTGCCCGATTCGCCCACCAGGCCAACGACCTCCTGCGGCGCGATCGCAAGGTCGGCCTCGGCGACGGCGCGAAAACTGGCCGGCGCGTTCGCCAGCATGGCACCCAGCGTGCGTTTCTTGCTGAACCGGACCGTTACGTTCTGCGCATCAACCAGCCACGGTGCGTGCCGCCGCGATACCGGAGCGCCCGGGGACAGCGGTTCAGGCGCCATCATACAGCAGGCAACGCACCTGTCCCTCGTCGCCGACCCGGGCGAGCGCGATCGGCCGCGTCGAGCATTCCGCGCGACGGTCCGGGCAGCGCGGCGCGAAGGCGCAGCCCAGGCGCGCGTCGGCCAGGCTGGGCAGGTCGCCGGCAATTTCCGGCAGCCGTTCCGCCCCCTCATGCAGCGCGCGGGAGGTGCGGATCAATCCGACTGTGTAAGGATGCTTTGGCGCCTCGAACACCGCGCGCGTCGGACCGACCTCGACGATCTCGCCGGCGTACATCACGGCGATCCGGTCGGACAGCGCCGCCGCGACCGTCATGTCGTGGGTGATGAAAATGAATGCCGCGCCGTGCGTTCGTTTCATCTTGCGGAACAGCCGCAGGATCTGCTGCTCGACGATGTTATCGAGGTTCGTGGTCGGTTCGTCGGCGATGATGAGCTGCGGCTCGGCCGCCAGCACCAGCGCGATCAGCACCCGTTGCAGCATCCCGCCGCTGAGCTGGTGCGGATACGACGCCAGCACGCGCCCGCCGTCGGCGATCTCCACCTCGGCCAGCAGGTCGAGCGCCGCCGGCCGCCATGGCGACCGGCCGCGCCGCGTCAGCACCTGGCGCGCGTGCCAGCCGATCCGCTTGGCCGGATTGAACGCGCCGACCGGATCCTGGAAGATCATCGCGATCTTGCGCCCGCGCATCCCGCGCAGCGCGGCACGGCTCGCGCCCAACAGATCCGCCCCGTCGAGACGCAGCGTCCGCGCAACGATCTCCGCATTTTCGGGCTCCAGCCGCAGCAGCGACAGCCCGGTCATTGTCTTACCGGAACCGGATTCGCCGATCAGCCCCAGCACCTCCGCCGCCCGCAGGTCCAAATCAACCGAGCGCACCACGTGCAGCCGCCGCCCCATCGCGTCGAGGAACAGATCCAACCCGTCAACCCGCAGCACAGGTGCGTTGGCCAAACTCATGACAGGCGCCGGCGCAGCCGCGGATCGAGCGCGTCGCGCAGCCCGTCGCCCAACAGATTCAACCCCAGAATGATCCACGCGACCGACAGCCCCGTCAGCGTCAGCACCCATGGCGCGCGCTGGAAGTAGTCCTTGCCGTCCGCCATCATGACGCCCAGCGAGGGCGTCGGCGGCTGCACGCCGAGCCCGACGAAGCTCAGCCCGGCCTCCAGGATGATGCCGAAACCAAGTCCGGCGGAGAACTGCACCAGCAACGGCGCGGCGATGTTGGGCAGGATCTCGCGCAGCAGGATCCGCGCCGGGCTTTGCCCCATCAGCCGCGCCGCGGTGACGTAGTTCTCGGCCCGCGTGGCCTCCGTCATGCTGCGCGACAGGCGCGCGAAGTTCGGCACATAGATCAGCGCGATCGCCAGGCTGACGCTGCGGCTGCCGTAGCCCAGCAACAGCATCAGGCAGAGCGCCAGCACGTAGGTCGGAAACGAATACAGCAGGTCAATGAAGCGCATGGTGACCGCGTCCAGCACGCCGCCCCAGAAGCCCGAGACCATGCCGATCACCGTGCCGATCAGCCCGCCCAGCAGCAGGCCGGCGAAGCTGATCAGCAACGACACCTGCGCGCCGTAGACCACGCGCGTCAGCACGTCGCGGCCGAACGAATCGGTGCCGAACGGATGGCTCAGCGACGGCGGCCGCAGGATGTTCATGTAGTCGTTGCCGGTCGGCCCGTAGGGCGAGAACAGCCCCACCAGCACGATCACCGCGGCGGCGATCAGGATGATCGTGGTGCCGACCTGGGCCACGCGATTGGTGCGGAAGGTGTGCCACATACCGCCGGCGGAACGACTTCGTTTCATCCAGCGTGGCATCATCCCGCCCGCCATCATCCCGCCCGCCGGGGATCGAGCACGCCGCAAACCGCATCGACGATGAAATTCACCGCGATCACGATCAGCAGGAACACCACCGCGCAGCCTTGCACCACGCCATAATCACGCGCGAACGCCGCGTCGACCATCAGCGAGCCGACGCCGGGCACGCCGAACACGCGCTCGATCACCACCACGCCGCCGAGTAGATAGCGCGCCTGCAGGCCGATCGTCGTGACGTAGGGGATCAACGCATTGCGGAACACGTAATGCCAGAAGATAAAGCTCCGGCCGAAGCCCATCGCGTGCGCCGAGACCACATAGGCGCGCCGGAACGTCTCCAGCAGCGAGGCGCGCAGCATGCGTGAGAAGATGCCGGCCATCGGCACCGCGATGGCGAGCGCCGGCAGGAACCCACTGTGGAACGCGCCGCCGAGCGATTCGCCCGGCCGGATGAACCCATACGCGGGAAACCAGCCGAACCCCAGACTGAAGATCAGCACCAGCACATAGCCCAGCCAGAAATCCGGCATCGAAATGGTCACGATGGCGGCAGACGTGGCGACAACGTCCTCGATCCGGCCATGCCGCGCGGCCGCGACACTGCCGGCCGCCAGCGAGATCGCCAGCGCGAGGACCAGCGCATAGGCGCCGACGAACAGCGTGTTCGGCAGGCTGCCGGCGATCAGCGACGCGGTGGAAAATCCACCCGCCAACGAAATGGACTTGCCCAGATCGCCGGTCAGCGCGGCGCTCGCCCAGGCCCAGAACTGGACCACCAGCGGATCGTTCAGATGATGTTGTAACCGGAACGATGCCATAGCCTCTGGCGAGGCCTGCTCGCCCAGTGCGGCGATCGCCGCATCACCGGGGATCGCGTGCAGCAGCAGGAAAACCACCGCGGCACCGACCATCAGCATCGCGAGCGAGCCCGCGACCTTCACGCCGAGATACAGCAGGATCTTCACGGCAGCGGCTTGGCCCGTGCATGGTCCGCGCCGAGAGCCGGCGCCAAGCTTTCAAACCCACCAGCACCTATGCCGGTCGCCCCGACACACTCGCTGAACGCACCCAACCCCGCCGTCATGGCCGGGCTTGTCCCGGCCACCTATCGCAGCACCGACGTCGCCCGAATGGCCCGGACAAGCCGGCCCATGACGTGACAGTGCATGCCATTGACCGCGCCAGATCGTTCCGATTCCAACCCAATCAGGTGATGCTCATCGCCGCGAGCTGTGCCCCGAACCCATCATACGGCGTGTGCTCGAACCCCTTCACCTTCGCCAGCAACGCCGTGCTGGAGAACGTGTTGAACAGCGGCACGTTCGGGCAATCGGCGACGATCAGCCGCTCGGCCTGCTTGTACAGTGGGCCACCCTTGTTGACGCGGTCCAGTTCTTGCCGCGCCTGGTCCAGCAGCTTGTCCACCTCGGGGTTGTTGTACTTGCTGAAATTGCGCCAGCCGGTGCTATGGTAGCAGTCGTACAGATACTCATCGGGATCGCACAGCGCGATCCAGCCCATGCTCCACGCCTGGCCATCGTTCTGCGTCCAGCGCTTATAAGCGGTGCCGGCGTCCTGTAGCTCGACGCGGAACTTCACGCCCAGCGAGGTGTTCGCCATGTCGACGAACACCTCGATCATGCGTTTCCACCAGGCGTCGGGGAAGCCGGTGATCACCGCCTCGGTGCCCGGCCCATATTTCGATTTAGCAAGCTCCGCCTTGGCCTTCACCGGATCGAACCGGCCGAATTCGTGCGGCTCCGTATCGAACGCCCAGCCGATCGGCTTGGGCACATAGCCCTGCGACGGCAGCGCCTGGCCGAACACCACCGCCTGCACGAACGCCTCGCGGTTGATCGACAGCGAAACGGCACGGCGGAAATGCACGTCGTCGAACGGCGGCTTCTGGATGTTCAGTGCGGCAAAGCGGACGTTCAGCCCAGGCATCGAGGAGAAACTGATCCCCGGCATGTGCTGCAATCGCTCGCTTTCGGCATACGGCACGGCATTGACGAACTCCAACCCGCCGGCGGCGAGCGCATTGATGGCGCTGGCGTCGTCCTTGATCAGCGGCACCTCCAGCGCGGCACAGCGCGGCAGTCCTGCCTCAAAATAATCCGTGTGCGCCACGAACCTCAGCTTTTCGTTCGGCCGCCATTCCGTCAGCTTCCACGGTCCGGTGCCGACTGGCGTGTGGCCGTATTGTGCATCGCCCATCGCCAGCACCGCCTTTTTGCAGACGATCTGCGTGCTGGTGCGCGTGTTGGTCAGCGCGGTCAGCAACGGGGCGAACGGCGTCGCGGTCTTGATCTGCACGGTATACGGATCGACCGCGGTGACCGCGGTCACCACCGCCATCTTCTTGCGCACCGGGGAGCCGAACTTCTCATCGGCGATGCGCTGAAACGTGAACACCACATCCTCGGCAGTCATTTCGCTGCCGTCGTGGAATTTCACGCCCGTGCGCAGCTTGAACACCCAGGTCGTTGGGTCGGGATTGGTCCAGGACTCGGCTAGGTCGCCGACCACCTTCATGTCGGCGTCGAACTTCACCAGCGTATTGAACATGCCCCAGATGACGTAGAATTCGGGGTTCACTGCGGCCTTGCCCGGATCGAACGTGTTCATCACGCTGAACCCGGTCAGCGCGGCGCGCAGCGTCTTGCCCTCCGGCGCGGCGGCATGCGCGAAGCCCAACAATCCGCCCGAGGCGAAATTGACCGCGGCCGCGCCCGACAACCCGGCAAGCACGGTTCTGCGTCCGATAGGCATACCAAAATCCCCCAGAAAGTAGCAGGCGGACGATACGCACAGGACACGCAGCCGGCCAAGGGGACGCTGACAAATAGGCGTGGGGTGCGCGAGGTCGGAACCTTGCTGTCATCGCGATCCGCAGGCGAAGCAATCCCCATCTAGTTGTGCACCTCAGCTGGTGCGCACCCGGAGATTGCTTGCCCCCGGCTCGCAATGACGGGAAGGCCGGGCAAAAAAAAGCCGGAGCAATGCCCCGGCCTTTTCGACTTCAGCTAACGCCGCAAGCGTTACGCGGCAGCCCGCATCGGACGGTTCGACTGGAACCGCCGCCGGTTGCGCTGCTGCTGCTGCGCCGGCCTCGCCGGCCGCTGCTGCCCGCCGTGGTCCGGGGGCACCTCGCCAACCGGCAGCAGCTTCACGCCCGCCACCCGCTCGATCGCCCGCAGCGCCGCGCGCTCCGTATGATCGCAGAACGAGATCGCAATCCCGCTGCTGCCCGCGCGCGCGGTGCGGCCAATGCGGTGCACGTAGCTCTCGGGCTCCACCGGCAGGTCGAAGTTGATGACGTGCGAGATGCCGGTGACATCGATGCCACGCGAGGCGATGTCGGTCGCCACCAGCACGCGCGCGCGGCCGGAGCGGAACCGATCCAACGACTTCTCACGTGCCGCCTGGCTCTTGTTGCCGTGCAGCGCCTCGGTCGACACGCGCGCGGCCAACAGATGCTCGGCAACCTTGTTGGCGCCGTGCTTGGTGCGGGTGAACACGATCACGCGCGCCAGGCCGGCATCCTCCAGCAGTTGCACCAGCAGGGCGCGCTTGTCGGAGGCCGAAACGAAATGCACGCGCTGCTCGATCTTCTCCGGCGTGCGCACCGCCGGCGTCACCTCCACGCGCAACGGATCGCGCAGGAAGCTGTTGGCGAGCTGGCTGACCTCGGGCGCCATGGTCGCCGAGAACAGCATCGACTGGCGCTGTGCCGGCAGCGCGGCAACCACGTGGCGGATGTCGCGGATGAAGCCCAGGTCCAGCATGCGGTCGGCCTCATCGAGGACGAAATGCGTCACCTGGTCGAGCCGCAGGTGCTTGGTGCCCATCAGGTCGCGGATGCGGCCCGGCGTGCCGACGACGATGTCCGGCCCGCGGCGCATGCGCTCCTCCTGCGGTCGGCGGCCGACGCCGCCCAGGATGACGCAGGTGGAGATCGGCTGGCCATTGGCGAACGACCGGATGGCGGCGTCGATCTGCAGCGCGAGCTCCCGCGTCGGCGCGAGGATCAGGCAGGAGGTGGAGAACGGCCGCGGGCGACGGCCGGCGGCGGCAAGATGTTGCAGGATCGGCAGCGCGAACGCGGCGGTCTTGCCGGTGCCGGTCTGCGCGACACCCAGCAGGTCTCGCCCGGCGAGCAATTGCGGGATGGAGCCGGCCTGGATCGGGGTTGGGGTCTCGAAGCCCTGCTTGGCGAGCGCGCGCAGGATTGGCTCGGCAAGGCCGAGCGAAGCGAAGGTCGGGGAGGTCAAAAGAGGGGTGTCTCCGGCGCAGGAGCGGGGCTTCAGCCCAAGCGATGCATGCGCCTTGCGGTCCGCCGACCCCGCGTAACAATGGGGGCGAACCAGTTTCGAAAGAGATGTCCCGGGAGGGGCGCGGCCAAACGCAGCCGGGCGCCAATTACGCGATCACGGAATGCTCGACGCCGCATATGGCCCAGTCGGCGCGGAAGTGCAATGCCTGATTGTGCGGAGCAGCATGGCGGGGTGGCGGCAAGGATCAGGTTCATCCGCGAAGCGCGGCGATCTCGGCGAGGAATGCGGATCCCAGGTCGGCGATGATCCGCTTAACCGTCCCGGACCTGATCCGGCCGGCGCCAGCATCCCGATACCCGGCCACCACGGCGTCGCGCACCGCGCGCCCATCCCGCTGCATATCGCGGCGGATCAGGTCGCGGAACGGCCGTCCCGATTGCTTGAGGTGCCTCATGAGATCCGCCGAGTGATTGCGGAACGCGGTCATGGGCTGGATGTCCCTGACGATGTCCATCGGTGCCCACGCCCTCACATTACCGAACTCGGTAATGTCACGTGCGGCGGCGTGGCAAGCACATCACGCCAGGCGCGCCCGCCCTGCGCTGCGACCCCCGGTCGACCGCCAGGCGACCGCCGGATCGTCATCGAAACATGTCTTGCCTGATCGCCCCGCCGCGTGGCAGCCTGCACGCGCGGCAATAACAATGGGGGAGCCTACCATGGCGGAATTCACCGGCGGCTGTCTGTGCGGCAAGGTGCGTTACAGCGTGAACGCGGAGCCGATCTTCACCGGTCTCTGCCATTGCACCGATTGCCAGAAATTCAGCGGCTCGGCGTTCGCCGCCGTTTTCGCCGTGCCGCAGCCGGCGGTGTCGGTGACCGGCACGCTGAAGACGTTCACCAAGAACGGCGACAGCGGCAAGGCGACCCATCGCCAGTTCTGCCCGGAATGCGGCTCCCCCATCATGGATGAGGCCGACCTGATGCCCGGGGCGGTCATGATCTATGTCGGCACGCTGGACGATCCAAGCCAGGTCAATCCCGGCATGCAGATCTACTGCGCCAGCGCGCAGCCGTGGGCACTGGTCGCCGAGATGACGCGGTTCGACAAGATGCCGGGCCCGCCGGCCTGATATCTAAGCACGGGTCAGCAACGTAGGGCGGAAGAGCGAAGCGTCATCCGCCACGCGGTGCCGCGATGGCGGATGACGCTGCCCCGGGATCAAGTCCGGGGGCAAGGCTCTTCCGCCCTACCCCCGCCGCAAATCCAGCGTCCGCGGGTGCTCATACCCCACCGACAGCCGCGGCTCCGGCATCGGCCCGGGCGTATGCCCAATCGGGAAGAACCGCGCCCGCCGCCGCGCCTCGGCCTCATTGGCGTTTACCGGGTTGGTTTCGTAATTCCGCCCGCCCGGATGCGCCACCTGATGCGTCAGCCCGCCCAATGACCGCCCGCTCCAGCGGTCATACACATCGAACACCAGCGGCGACTGCGCCTTGATCGTCGGGTGCAACGCGCTCGGCGGCTGCCAGGCCTTGAAGCGCACGCCGGCGACGTATTCTCCGGCCCGCTCGGTCGCGCTCAGCGGCACCGCCACACCGTTGCAGGCCAGCACGTAGCGCTCGTTGTTCCAGCCGCTGACCCGCGCCTGGACGCGTTCCGCTGACGAATCGACATAGCGCGCCGTTCCGGCGGCGGTCTGTTCCTCCCCCAGCACATGCCAGGGTTCCAGCGCGTGCCGCAGCTCCAACTCGGTCTCGCGCACCGTCACCGCACCGATGGTCGGAAAGCGGAACGCGACATGCGGCGCGAACCATTCCGTGTCCAGCTTGAACCCCAACCCCCCCAGCTCTTCCAGCACATCTTCGAAATCCTGCGTGCAGTAATGCGGCAGCATGAACTCGTCGTTCAGCCGCGTGCCCCAGCGCACCAGCCGCCGCTCATACGGCGTCTGCCAGAACGCGGCGACCGTGGCGCGCACCAGCAGCATCTGCGCCGCCGACATGCGCGCATGCGGTGGCATCTCGAAGCCGCGGAATTCGACCAACCCCCGCCGCCCCGCACCACCCTCCGGCGCATACATCTTGTCGATGCAGAACTCGGTGCGATGGGTGTTGCCGGTCATGTCGGCAAGGATGTTGCGGAACAGCCGATCGGTCAGCCAGGGCGGCGTCTCCTGGAAGCGCGAGACCTGCGCGAACGCGATCTCGAGCTCGTTCAGACTGTCCTGCCGCGCCTCATCGATGCGCGGATGCTGGCTGGTCGGGCCGATGAACAGCCCGCTGAACAGATACGACAGGCTCGGATGGTTGTGCCAGAACCCCAGCAGCGACTTCAGCAGATCGGGCCGGCGCAGGAACGGACTGTCCTCGGCCTGCGCCCCGCCCATCACCACGTGGTTGCCGCCGCCGGTGCCGACATGACGCCCGTCCAGCATGAACTTCTCGGTCGCCAGCCCCACCTGGCGCGCCTCCTCATAAAGCTGCTCGGTGCGCCCGACATGCTCGGGCCATGACGATGCCGGATGGACATTGACCTCGATCACGCCGGGATCGGGGGTCACGGAGAAATGTTCCAGCCGCGGATCGGAGGGCGGCAGGTAGCCTTCCAGGAACACCTTGCGGCCGACCTCCGCCGCCGTCGCCTCGATCGCCGCGACCAGGTCCAGCCAGTCCTCGGCCTGATACAGCGGCGGCAGGAAAACATGCAACAGCCCGTCGCGCGCCTCCACCGACAGCGCGGTGCGGATCACGCTGGCCGCGTCGTCGCTGACCACCGGCAGTTCCTGCGCCACCGGCGGAAACGCAATATCGAATCCCGCCCCCATAGCCCCGCCGCGCGCCCGCTCCAGCGCCGCATGGATCGCATCGGCCGAGGCGAACGGCGGACGCGGCGCGAACGGATCCGGTTCGACCTCGTATTCGATCGATTCCGGTTCGACCCAGGGCAGGCTTTCCAGTGGCAGCCGCAGCCCGATCGGCGAGTCGCCCGGCAGCAGGAACATCGTGTCGCCGCGGAAATACCATTTGCCGCCCTGCCAGCGCCGCGCGCCATCCGCGATCGCCCGGCGCAGCGGCAGCACGCTGCCGACCGGCGCCGCCAGCCCGTGGCTGAACACCCGCGCCAGCCGCGCGCGTTCCAGCGGATCCTGCAGCTTGGCGTCCTCGACGATGACGTTCGCCGGCAGCGTCCGCTCGCGCCACAGATAATAGTAGATGTCCTCATAGGCCGGGATGGTCAATCCGGGATCGACCTGAAGTCGTTCCGCTAGCCGGGTGACGAACGTTGCGGCGTCGGTCGCCTGCGCGGTGTCGGTATCGTCGTCGGAGGCCAGCAGCGCCGGGTCGCGCCACACCGCCTCGCCGTCGCGCCGCCAATGCGCGTGCAGCGCCCAGCGCGGCAGTTGCTCGCCGGGATATTGCTTGCCCATGCCGTATTGCAGCGCTGCCCCCGGCGCCCAGAGCGGGGCCAGCCGGCGCAGCAGCCGCCCGGCAAATGTCCGTTTCGTTGGGCCGAGCGCATCGGTGTTCCACTCCGGCGCGTCGAAGTCGCTGGCGGCGACAAACGTCGGCTCGCCCCCCAGCGTCAGGCGAACATCACCGGCGGCCAGCGCACGATCGACACGGACGCCCGCGGCCAGGATGTCCTGCCACACCGCCTCGGAATAGGGCTTGGTGACGCGCGGGGTCTCGCTGATGCGTTGCACCGCCATGGCGAAGTCGAACGTCACTTCGCAGGGCTCGACGCCACCCGAGATCGGCGCGGCCGATTGCGGATCCGGACTGGCGGCCAACGGGATGTGGCCCTCGCCCGCCATCAGCCCCGAGGTCGCGTCGAGCCCGATCCACCCGGCGCCTGGCAGATAAACCTCGGCCCAGGCGTGCAGATCGGTGAAGTCGGCGGTCGGCCCGGCCGGCCCCTCCAGCGGCTTCACATCCGCCACCAACTGGATCAGGTAGCCCGAGACGAACCGCGCGGCGAACCCAAGGTTGCGCAGCAACTGCACCAGCACCCAGGCCGAATCACGACATGAGCCTTTGCCCGCGCCAAGCGTCTCCTCCGGCGTCCAGACGCCCGGCTCCAGCCGGACGATGTAGGCGATGCGGCTCTGCACCAGGCGGTTGAGCCCCACCAGCATGTCCACGGTGCGCTGCTCGGCGCGCGACACGCCGGCGAGAATTTTGGCGAGGCACGGGCCGACCGGGGCAATCTTGCGGAACGGCGCCAGCTCCTGTTCCAGCACCGGATCATAGGCGAACGGCCAGCTTTCGGCCTGCGGTTCGAGGAAGAAGTCGAACGGGTTGACCGTGGTCATGTCGGCGACAAGGTCGACGGTGACGTCGAAATGCGTGACGCGCTCGGGGAACACGACGCGGGCGAGGAAATTGCCCTGCGGGTCCTGTTGCCAGTTCAGGAAATGCGGCCTTGGCGCGATCTGCAGCGCGTAGGAGACGATTCCGGTGCGCGCGTGCGGTGCCGGGCGCAGGCGGATGGTTTGCGGCCCCAGCACGACCGGGCGATCGTAATGGTAGGAGGTGCGATGGGTGAGCGCGGCGAGGATTGACATGGGGGCGCCTGATGAATGCTTGCGGCAACGCAGCATAGTGGCAGGCAAAGCGCTAGCCAGAATGATTCTCGCGCCCTCCGCGCAAGGGAGGAGAGAACGGTGACTATCGCATGCCCGTGATCGGCGCCGTTACCGCACGCGGGTCGCGCGTCGGCCGGCGCCCGCCATCCACCTGCGCCACGAAATCGGCGACGATGCGGCGGAATTCGTCGAACCTCCTGAGAGTTGTCTCAGGACTGCTCATGCGGCTGGTCGGTTGGGGGGCCGTCAGCGTTCGATCGTCCGCACATCGACGGGCAAGCCCAGCAGCTTCTGCGCGTCTTCTTTCATGCCAATGACGTCGAACAAAGTTGTCACATCGGGCGTTGGGTCGACCAGCAGGTCGAGATCGCTGCCATCATGGTCCTCGCCGCGTGCCGCCGACCCAAAGACCCGGACATTGTGCAGGCCATGGCGGGCGGACAGCGCCAGAAGGGCATCCCGGTGGTGTCGCAGCGCTTCGGATGGTCGCATTGGTTCGGGTTCCTGGAGGGGGCAGGGCGATTTCGTCTAGCTTGATGGTCTGATACGGCAACTTCCTTCGGGTCGCCCCCTCTCCCCAACCCTCCCCCTCGAGGCCCCTGAAGGGAGGAGGGAGACGGGGCTACCGCATCCCCGTGATCGACGCCGTCACCGCCCGCGGGTCCCGCGTCGGCCAGCGCCCGGCATCCACCTGCGCCAGGAAATCGGCGACGATGCGGTTGAACTGGTCCGGATCCTCGATGTTGATCGCATGGCCGCAGTTCGGCATCACCGACAGCGCCGCGGTCGGAATGGTCTGCTTCATCAGGATCCCCGGCGCCAGGCACGGCCAGTCCTCATCGCCGGTCAGCACCAGGGTCGGCACCGTCAGCGCCTTCATCTCCTCGACCAATTCATAAAGCGATGGCCGCTCGCGCTGCACGCCAAGCTGGGTGTTGCGCGCACCGATCGCGGAATGTTCCGCCAGCATGCGGCGGAATTCGTCGAACCCGCGGGGGTCCTTGTTCTCGAACTGCACGCGCGTCGGGCCATAGGCGTATTTGGCGGCGAACACCTGCATCCCATTGTCCCGGATGAAGTCGGCAATTGTTTCGGCCTCGGCGCGGAACCGCGCGAGCTGCCCGGGTTCGGCGCCATAGCCGCAGCCGGCGACCACCAGCGACAGCGCCTTGGCGGGATGGCGGAAGCCGAAATGCAGCGTCGCGAACCCGCCCATCGACAGCCCGACGACGTGTGCTTTGGCGATGCCGAGGTGGTCCAGCACGGCGCCGATATCGTCCGCCGCGCGATGTTGCGAGTAGGCACTGACCTCGGCGGGCACGTCGGAGGGCTCGTAGCCGCGCGCGTTGTAGGTGATGGCGCGGTAACGCTGGCCGAAATGCCGCATCTGCGGTTCCCAGCTCCGATAGTCGCCGGCGTATTCGTGCACGAAGATGACGGGCGTGCCGGCACCGGTCTCCTCGTAATACAGGCGAACTCCGTCATCGGCGGTGGCGTGCGGCATGAGTGGCGGTCCCCGGGCTGGTGTGCGGCGCACATTGTTGCGCCGGCGATGGATTGCCTCAAGGGCCGCGGCGCGGTTCAGTCGCACCCATGGGGAAGCAACACGCCGCGCCACCCGACGATATCCCGGCCGAGATAATCGATGCGCTGCGGCGCATGGGGTTGCTGGCGGCCGGCGTCACGCCGGGCGGGGCGGTGCTGACCGGCGGCGTGTCGTCCGACATCTGGCGGATCGACCTGCCTGCCGGGGCAATCTGCGTGAAGCGGGCGCTGGCGAAGCTGCGGGTGACGGCGGACTGGCAGGCGCCGGTGAACCGCAACCTCTATGAGGCGCGCTGGATGCGGCGGGCGAATGCGGCGGTGCCGGGGGCGGCGCCGGCGTTGCTCGGCCAGGACGCGGCGTCGGGCTCGCTGGCGATGCAGTTCCTGTCGCCGGCGGACCATCCGTTGTGGAAGACCCAGTTGCGCGACGGCCACGCCGATCCGGGGTTCGCCGCCGCGGTGGCGGATCGGCTGGTGCACATCCATGCCGCGACCGCGGCCGACCCGGGCGTGGCCGCCGACTTCCCGACCGACGCAATCTTTCATGCCATCCGGCTGGAGCCGTATTTGCTGGCGACCGCGCGGGCGCACCCCGACCTGGCGCCGCGGCTGGAGGCGCTGGTCGCCACGACGCAGGCCAACAAGCGCGCCCTGGTGCACGGCGACGTCAGTCCGAAGAACATCCTGGCGGGCCCGGACGGGCCGGTATTCCTCGACGCCGAATGCGCCTGGTGGGGCGATCCGGCATTCGATCTTGCGTTCTGCCTCAACCACCTGCTGCTGAAATGCCTGTGGACGCCGCGCGCACGGGACGGGTTCCTCGGGTGTTTCGATGCCATGGTGGCGGCGTATCGTGCCGGGGTGGACTGGGAGGCGGCTGACGCGGTGGAGGCACGGGTCGCGCAATTGTTGCCCGGATTGTTCCTGGCGCGGGTGGATGGCAAGTCGCCGGTCGAGTACATCACCGCGGCGGCGGACCAGGATCGCGTGCGGCGCGTCGCCCGTGCGCTGCTGATCGCGCCGCCGCGCCGGCTCGACGCGGTTCGCCAGGCCTGGAGCAGGGAGCTCGCCACATGACCGATCTGGACACCGATATCGAGACCGACACCGACATCGCGTTCGTGCACGGGCGGCGGGTGTGGGACAGCCGCGGTCGGCCGACGGTGGAGGTGGACGTGCTGCTGGAGTGCGGCGCGGTGGGGCGGGCGATCGCGCCGGCGGGGGCCTCGACCGGCAGTTTCGAGGCTCTGGAGCTGCGCGATGGCGGCGCGGCGTTCGGGGGCTACGACGTGACCCAGGCGGTCGCGCACGTGAACAATGAGATTGCCCACGCGGTCACCGGGCTGGACGGCACCGACCAGCCGACGCTGGATGCGGCGATGATCGAGCTGGATGGCACGCCGAACAAGTCGCGGCTGGGGGCGAATGCGATCCTGGCGGTGTCGATGGCGGCGGCGCATGCCGCGGCGGCGGCCTCGGGGGAGCCGCTGTATCGTTATCTGGGCGATGCGTCCTCGGTGACGCTGCCGCTGCCGCAGATTCAGATTTTTGGCGGCGGGGCGCATGCCGGGCGGCGGGTGGACATCCAGGACTTCATGGTCATGTGCCCGACCGCCGGCAGTTTCGCCGAGGCGCTGGATCGCACTGCCGAGGTGTATCGCGCGGCTGGGTTGTTGATGAAGGAGGCCGGAACGCTGGCCGGGGTGGCGGACGAGGGCGGCTGGTGGCCGGCGTTCTCGACCAACGAGCAGGCGCTGGACACGCTGGTGCGCGCGATCGAGCGGGCCGGGTTCACGCCGGGCAAGGAGGTGTCGATCGCGTTGGATATCGCGGCGTCGGAATTCGGGCACGGGGGAAAATACAAGCTGGCGCTGGAGGACAGGGAGTTGGACAGCGACGGCATGGTCCGGCTGCTCACGGGGTGGGTGGACAGGTTTCCGATCGCCTCGATCGAGGACCCGCTGGCGGAGGACGACGCGGACGGGTTCGCGGCGTTCACCGAGGCGGTGGGGGCGCGGGTGCAGGTGGTCGGCGATGATTTCCTGGTGACCGAGGCGGCGCGGGTGCGCGCGGCGGCCGCGCAAGGGGCGGCGAACACGGTGCTGATCAAGCCCAACCAGCGCGGCACGCTGACCGAGACCTTCGCGGCGTGGGAGGCGGCGAAGGCGGTGGGATATGCGGGGATCGTGTCGGCGCGGTCGGGCGAGACCGAGGACACGACGATCGTGCATCTGGCGATCGGCTGGGGGGTAGGTCAGTTGAAGGTGGGCAGCTTCGCGCGCGGGGAAAGGATGGCGAAGTGGAACGAGGCGCTGCGGATTGAGGAGGCACTGTCGGCGCGGGCGCGGTTTGCCGGCGGGGTGGTGTTAGGGCGGTCGTTGCCTCACCGTCATGGCCGGGCTGACGAATAACGCTCTCCCCCTCCCCTTGAGGGAGTGGGGCGGGGGGAGGGGTCCGTGCCGCACGAACCCCTCCCCCCCGGCCTCCTCCCTCAAGGGGAGGGGGAGAGCGTTAGGCCTCACCACGCCATAACGATGACGCAACGGGCGCAACAATGAACGTGTTATTCCATTACACTGCCGGTCCGGACCTCGCCGCGCGCCTGGCCGCGGTGCCGGGGCTGCGCATCACGATCTGCCCGGAGGACGACGAGGCGGCGCTGGCGCGCGCGCTGCCGGAGACCGAGGTGTTGTGGCACGTGTTGAAACGCTGCACCGAGGCAATGATCGCCGCCGCCCCCAAACTGAAGCTGATCCAGAAGATCGGCGTCGGCGTCAACACGATCAATCTGGAGGCGGCGATCGCGCGCGGCATCCCGGTGTGCAACCTGCCCGGCACCAACGCGCGCGCGGTGGCGGAGCTGGCGCTGGCGTTGATGCTGGCGGCGCTGCGCCGGGTGCCTCGTTTCGATGCCGGATTGCGCGGCGGCGTGTGGCTCGATCCGGTGCTGCAGGACGGCATCGGCGAGCTGGGCGGGCGGGTGGTCGGGCTGGTCGGATATGGGGCGATTCCGCGGCTGCTGGCGCCGGTGTTGGCCGCGCTGGGATGCAACGTGATCTACACCGCGCGGCGGCGGATGGTGGATGCGGTGGGGACCTGGCGGCCGCTGGAATCGCTGCTGGCCGAGGCCGATGTCGTCAGCCTGCATGTGCCGTTGACCGAGCAGACCGCCAACATGATCGACGCCGCGGCGCTGGCGCGGATGAAGCCGGGTGCGATCCTGGTCAACACCGCACGCGGCGGGCTGGTCGATCCGGTGGCGCTGGCGGCGGCGCTGCGCGACGGGCGGTTGGCGGCGGCGGGCCTGGACGTGTTTGTCCAGGAGCCGATCGATCCGGCTGATCCGTTGTTACGGTTGCCGAATGTCGTGCTGACGCCGCATATCGCCTGGCTGACCACCGGCACATTCGACCGAAGCTTCAGCCTGGCGGCGGAGAATTGCCGCCGACTGGCGGCGGGCGAAGCGTTGCTGCATCGGGTTGTGTGACCACACTCAGACTCCTCGCCGACGATCTGACCGGTGCTTTGGACAGCGCCGCGCGGTTCGTGCCGCTGGTCGGGGTGATCCCGACCTATTGGTCGGCGCCGCTTGCGTTGCCGGCGAGCGCGGCGATCGATGCCGGCACCCGCGACGCGACGGCGGAGGCAGCCCGCGCCACGATGGCCGGACTGGCATCGCGACTGGACGATGCGGACATCGCGTTCAAAAAGGTCGACAGCCTGCTGCGTGGCTGGGTGGTTGGCGAACTCGGTGCGCTAGCGGATCGGTTCGATCATTGCATTGTTGCCCCGGCATTTCCGTTCCAGGGGCGGATCATGCGTGGTGGCCGTCAGCTTGTGCGCAGCGATGCGGGGTGGCGCGACGTGGGGGTCGATCTGTCGGGCGCGATGACCGGGTGGGGCGATCGGCTGACGATTTGCGACGCCGAGACGGATGCGGATCTGGATGCGGTCGTCGCGCACGGGCGCGGCTTGCGCGGTCGTGTGCTGTGGTGCGGCACCGGCGGGTTGGCGGGCGCGCTGGCGGGGCGAAGGCCTGTGCCGTGCCCGGCGCTGCCCCGCCCGCTCCTGGCGATGATCGGGACGGATCACGCCGTAACGGTGCGCCAGCTCCAGGGCGTGGCCGAACGGCATCTGCACGGTGCACCCGCCGCCTCGGTCGCCCAGGCGCTGACCGCGGGCGACATGGCGGTGACGATCGCGGTGCCTGCCGAAACGCCACGCGCGGCGGCGCTCGACCACATCGTCGGCGCGTTCACCGACACGCTGCGGGCGATCGAGCGGCCTGGCACGTTGTTCATCTCGGGCGGCGAGACGCTGCGCGCGCTGTGCCTCGCGTTGGGGGCTGAGCGCCTTGACGTCGATGGGGAGATCGAGCCGGGGGTGCCGACCTCGATTCTGCGTGGCGGCGCGTTCGATGGGCAGCGTGTTGTGTCGAAGTCCGGTGCGTTCGGTGGCCCCGACTTCCTGGCGGCGCTGTTGGCGCGGTGAAGTGTGGCTCGCCAGCGGTTCTCATTTGGACTAATTGGTTGCTGAAACGTCATGGCTGGGCTTGACCCGGCCCTCCTCTTGCCGCCCATGGCACGCTTGGTGGCCGCAGCACGAAGAGGATGGCCGGTTCAAGCCCGGCCATGACGCTGAGAGGCAAGTAAGCCTCGGCCAAAACGAGAACTGCTGGTGCCCCGCGGAAAACGCGCATCGTGGCACGGAACATGCTTGAATAGACGCTCAGCAGGCATCCGCACGCCGGAGACGACATGTTTCATATCGGATGGTTCGTCGGAAAGGGCTACTCGGTCCATGGCTGGAACCAGCCTTGGACCGGCACCATCGGCACCGACTGGATGGAGCCGGACATCTACATGGATTTGGCGCGCGCGCTGGAACGCGCCTGCTTCGACTGCCTGATCATCGAGGACGGGTCGTTCGTCGCGGACGCGTATCAGGGCTCGTCCGAGTGGTATCTGCGCCACGGCTCCTCGGTGCCGAAGAGCGATCCGATGCCGCTGGTGCCGCTGCTCGGCTACGTCACCAAAAGCCTGGGGATCATTCCGACCATCACCACGAGTTTCTATCCGCCGTATCTCGCGGCGCGCCTGGGCGCGACGTTGGACCACCTGACGCATGGCCGCGTCGGTCTGAACGTGGTCACCGCGCATAACGACCGCTCGGCGCAGAATTTCGGGCTCGATCGACATTACGAGCACGACCTGCGCTACGAGATGGCCGACGAGTGGATGGAGGTGGTCAACCGGCTGTGGGACTCGTGGGAGCCCGACGCGATCGTTGCGGATCCGACAAGCGGCGTGTTCGCCGACCACACCAAGGTCCACACCATCGACTTCGAGGGCCGGTTCTACAAATGCCGCGGCCCGCTGAACACCGCGCCGGGACCGCAACGACGCCCGGTGATCTGCCAGGCGGGCGGGTCGCCGGCGGGGCGGTCCTTTGCGGCGAAGCATGCCGAGCTGGTGATTGCCAAGGTGCGCGGCGTGGCGGCGGCGAAGGCGAACAAGCAGGATATCGTGCGCCTGATGCGGACGCACGGCCGCGATCCCGGTGCGTGCAAGGTGATGTTTGCGACCTCGGTGATCATCGGCGACACGATGGCCGATGCGCTGGAGAAACGGGCGCGGATGGCGGCGGCGCTGGCCGAGTCGCTGGAGGTGAAGCTGGCCGGGATGTCGTATCTCAGCGGCATCGATTGCGCGAAGTTCGACCTGGATGCGCCGCTGACGGACGTGAAAACCAATGCGTCACGCACCTCCTTCCAGGCGTATTTCTCCAATGACGGCACGCAGACATTGCGCGAGATGCTGTTGGATACCAGCGGCGGCGGGCTGGATTTCATTGGCACGGCCGACAGCATTGCCGCCGACATGCAGGCGGCAATGGAGGAGATCGGCGGCGACGGGTTCCTGATCCAGGACCCGCTCACCCGCAAGACGATCAGCGAGATCACCGACGGGCTGGTCCCGGCGTTGCAGCGGCGCGGCGTCATGCGCGCGGCGTATTCGCACAGGCTGTTCCGCGACAATCTGCTGGCGTTCTGACATGGCCAGCAAACGCCGGATGCACCTGGTTGCATATCTGAAGACCGGGCCGACGGCGAACCATGCCGGCGGGTGGCGGCATCCCGCGGCGGACCTGGATGATATTTTTGAGCCGGAACGTTACGAGCATCTCGCCCGCGTGTTGGAGGATGCGAAGTTCGACTGTGGCTTCTTCGCCGACACGTTCGGCATTCCCGATCTGCATGGCGGTCATTTCCGCACCTATGTGCAGCTTGGCGGGCAGATCAGTTACCTCGATCCGTTGGCGGTGCTGCCGTTGATGGCGCGGGTGACCAGCCGGCTGGGGCTGGGCGCGACCTTGTCGACGACGTTTCAGACGCCGTACTATCTGGCGCGCACGCTGGCCTCGCTCGACCTGATCAGCAAGGGGCGGATCGCGTGGAACGTGGTGACCTCGGCGACGGATCTGGAAGCGCGCAACTTCGGCATGGACGGAATCCCGCCGAAGGATTTTCGTTACGACCGCGGCGACGAGGTGCTGGAGGCGTGTTGCGCGCTATGGGATTGCTGGCAGGAAGATGCGCTGGTGATGGACCGGGCGCGCGGCATCTTTGCTGATCCGGACAAGGTGAAATACGCCGACTATGTCGGCAGGTATGTGCGCACGCGCGGGCCGCTGGGCATGCCGCGCAGCCCGCAGGGGCGACCGGTGTTTCTGCAAGCCGGCGCCTCGCCGCGGGGGCGGGAATTCGCGGCGCGCTGGGCGGAGATGATCTTCTGCACGCCGCACTCCAAGGAAGACGCGCAGGCATTCTACGCCGACATCAAGCGGCGCGTCGTCGCGGCAAGGCGTCCGGCCGCGCATTGCGCGGTGCTGCCGTCGTTCGCCGTCGTGCTGGGGGAGACCGCGTCGATCGCGCGCGAGAAGGCCGCGTATCTGGACAGTCTCGGCGACCCGGAGCTGGTGCTGGCGGGCAATTCGCACCTGCTCGGGGTTGATCTGAGTGCGCATCGAACCGAGGAGGCCGTGCTCGGCGCGCAGGGCAACCAGGGCATCCAGGGATCGCACGACCGCGTTGTGCAGCTGGCGCGCGCCGAGGGCATCAGCTTCGCCGAGGCGGCGCGGCGGCCGCGCGGGCTGCTGGTCGGCACCGCCGCGATGGTGGCCGATCATCTGGAAGACTGGTTCGCCGACGGGTGCTGCGACGGCTTCATCGTGTGGCCGACGGTGTTTCCCTCCATGTTCGAGGAATTCGGCCGGCTTGTCGTGCCTGAGCTGCAACGACGCGGCCTGTTCCGCACCGCGTATCACGGACGCACGTTGCGCGAGAATTTACACTCTCCCTGACAGGACTGCCGCTCAAGGACGATTGCCATGACCGAGACCGAGCTCGACGACGATCCCGCCGAAATGCCGTATCGACGCTTCGGCATTCCGAAGCTGGGGTTCGCGGATTATTGGTACCCGATCGTCACGACCGGCGAGATCAAACGCAAGCCGCGCGCGGTCCGGCTTATGGGGCGCGACATCGTGCTGTTCCGCGATGCAGGCAAGCTGTTCGCGCTGGACGATCGCTGCCCGCATCGCGGGGTGAAGCTGTCGACCGGGACCTGCGCCTATGCCGGCAGCGGCACCATCAGTTGCCCCTATCATGGCTGGACGTTCGACGGTGCCTCGGGGCAGTTGGTCGCCGCGCTGATGGAGGGGCCGGACGCGCCGATCGAGCGCAAGGTCGCTGTGCGTAGCTATCCGGTGCGCGAGTTTGCCGGCCTGGTGTGGCTGTGGCCGGGCACCATGGAACCGTCCGCGCTGGAAGACGATGTTCCCGCCTATATCGGGCGGCAGGACAAGTTCTTCTCGATCTCGATGCATACTGATTACAAATGCAACTGGCGTGCGCTGGTGGACAACTGGCAGCAGGATCACCATGCGCAGTACGTCCACCGCAGCTCGCCCGAGCTGATCCTGCAGCCGGTGCTGCCGTTCGCGCTGGCGATCGATTCGCGGCCGCTCGACGGCAACAAGGGCATGGCGCACAAGCGCTCGGGCGGCATGACCAGCGCGGACTATCCGGGGCTGGGGACGTTCCCGAACAACGAGTGGTGGCGGGTGATGAAGCCCACCGGGCGCGGCAATGTGCAGGGCTTTGAGAGCTCCAAGGCGCGCCAGGTCTATGGCATCCGCAACCAGTCGGAGGTGTGGCTGCCCGGCCTGACGGTGGTGGGGCGGCTGAGCGGGGAGTACTGCCTGATCCAGTGGGCGGTGCCGATCGATGCCGACACGACGCGCTGCTTCAACATCAACACCTGGCGGCGGCTGGGGTGGTGGCGGGAAATCTACGATCGGGCGCACTACCACCTGTGGCGCGGCTGGGTGCACGACCGGATCTTCTCCGACCAGGACAAGGTGATGGTAGAGGCGCTGGTGCCGGGCCCGGAACGGTTATCCAAAACGGATGTGGGGGTGATTGCGTGGCGCAAGTTCGCCGGCGCGCAAGCCAGGCGGCCTGCCGAGGGCGATGGCGCGGCTGAGGAAGCGCCGGTTCGGCGGATTGCCTAGCCGGCGGGTTGCGGATCAGGTCCGGTCTACGGGGCGAGGACCCCGGGTCTCGCTAAAGGCGCCAGTCCTGCGATCGGCGCTGCCCGGGGTCGGGCTGCCCGGATTTTTCCTGCAGTCGCCTTAGCAACGTCACCGCGGCCTGCTCGGTGGGATAGGTGCCCACCAGCCGGCGGGTTCCGTCTTCTGCGGTGGCCTCGATCCTGTAGATCCCGCCCCGGGGTATGATTGTGTAGGTTTCCATCCCCCTATTATGACACGTGCCGCGCCAGCGTCCACAGCCCGAAATATTGGGCCCCAAAATTTGGGCCGCAAAATTTTGGGCGCAAAATTCGGCCACCAGCGGAACGGGAGTCCCATCATATGAACACAACCACGCCGCGGCTGGCGATCACCATGGGTGATCCCGCCGGGATCGGGCCGGAGATCATCCTCAAGGCGTGCCACCGCCTGCAACCGCAACTCGCGGCGGGCGACCTGCGGCTGCTGGTGATCGGCCATCGCTCGCAACTGCGCGCCGCGGGCCGCATCCTCGGAGATGCGATCAACCTGCCGGTGGTCACCGCCGAAGCCGACTGGCCAGTGCTGGCGCTGCTGCCGGCCGGCGACGAGCAGGTGCCGATCCGCTTCGGCCAGGTCGCACCCGAGGCCGGCCGCTTCGCCTATCTGGCCGTCGCGCAGGCGGTGACGTTGGCGCAGGCCGGGCGGATCGACGCCATCGTCACCGCGCCGCTCAACAAGGAGGCGCTGAACCTCGCCGGTTACCACCATGCCGGGCACACCGACATGCTGGCGGCGCTGACGCGCACGAAAAGCTCCATCATGCTGCTGGCGCACGGCGACATGCGGGTCAGCCACGTTACCACCCATGTCGCGCTGGCCGATGTGCCGCGGCTGCTGACACCGGAGCGGCTGCGGCGGACGATCGATGCGACGCAGGCGGCGATGCTGGACCTGGGGATCGCGCGGCCGCGCATTGCCGTCGCCGCGCTCAACCCGCATGCCGGCGAGGGCGGCCTGTTCGGGCGGCAGGACATCGAGGTCAGTACGCCGGTGATCGCCGCGTGCCGGGCCGAGGGGCTGGATGTGACCGGGCCGGTGCCGGGCGACACGGTGTTCGTCAAGCTGCGGGCGCGGCAGTTCGACGCGGTGGTGGCGATGTATCACGACCAGGGGCACATTCCGGTGAAGCTGCTTGGCTTCGACGTCGATCCGGCGACCGGGGTGTGGCGGGCGCTGTCGGGGGTGAACATCACGCTCGGTCTGCCGGTGATCCGCACCTCGGTCGATCATGGCACGGCGTTCGACATCGCCGGCAAGGGCGTGGCGAACGAGGAGAGCCTGATGGAGGCGATCGACTACGCGGTGCGGCTGGCGGCGACGCGGCGGGCGCGCACGGGATGATGCCGCGTTGTTATGTCTCGGCCAGTTGACTTCAATCAATGCGGGCAGGGACGAGGCGGCCTAACAAGTAAGTCGATCCAAGAAAAACGGGAGGATCAGTCATGACCAACCGTCAAATGGCCGAAATAATCCGTCAGCAGGTGCCGCTGACGCTGCCGCCCACGGCGACGGTGCAGGAAGCCTGCAAATCGATGCACAAGCGGAAGGTCGGCGCGGTGTTGGTGACCGATCCGAAAGGCAGGCTTGTCGGGATATTCACCGGCCGCGACGCCGTGCGCTTCCTGGCGGCGGCGAAGGACCCTGCGGCGACGCTGTTGCGCTCGGTGATGACGCGCCGGCCGCACACCATGCCGCCGGGGCACACGGCGATCGATGCGCTGCGCCTGATGCGCGATGGTGGGTTCCGTCATGTGCCGGTGGTCGAGGGGGAAGTGGTGCTGGGTGTGGTGTCGCGCGGCGATTTCCGCGGCCTTGAGCATGACCGGCTGGATGTTGAGACGGGGTTCTGGGAGAGGCTGCGGTAACGCGGCGCGGACCCACGGTTGGAGTGGCGGCTAGGCCCTCACCCGGAGCGCAAACGCGCTCCGACCTCTCCCAGAGGGAGAGGTGTACGCTTGGTGGTCCTTTACCTTCCTCGGGGACGCGGGCGCAGCAGGCGCAGCATGCGCAGCGCCAGAGCGGGAAAGACCATGCCCTCGACCAGCGCCACCCAGGCCTGGTGACGCACCAGCGCGGCCTCGGCCTCGGCGCGGCCGGGTTTGCGGCCCAGCGCGATCAAGGCGCACAGTCCGGCAATCACCACGTCGACGCCGGCGAGCAGCAACGCGGTGCTGTCCGCCAGCCATCCGTAGCGCTCCCGCAGGCAGTACCACGCGGCGACGTGCGCCAATCCTAGGGCGCTGACCAGGAAGGTAAACGCCACCGCTCCCAGGACGGCGCGCGTTGCCATGCGGCGCCCCAGGAGCTGCAGTCGCAGCGTCTCCGCCTCGATCGCGATCCGCGTGGCGCGTAGGGCGCGCACAGCTCTCAGTGCCCGTCCCGGCGTCGGTTAGCGAACGATCCGGCCCAGCAGGTAGCCGACGCCGGCTGCCACGAGCACCGAGATCAACGGCTGGTCGCGCACCTGCCCCGACAGCGACTGGGCCTGGTCACGCACCATGGTGGCGGCGTTGTTCAACACGTTCTCCGCGCGGCCGGCCATGTCGGTCACCGCCGGCGTGACGCGGTCCTTCATCAGGGCCTCGACCTGCGCGCGCAGGTGGGCGATCTGCTCCGTGGGATCTTCATTCTTGCCAACACGATCGTTCATGCGTTGCCTCCATCGATGTCGTCACCGTCGCCGAACAAACGCGGCGTAGATGGCAGAAATAGGCCGGAGGGCGGGGCGATGCGCGCACGATCACGTGTTCGAGGCGAATTCTCGGGGTGGCGGCTGGAAGCCGGTGCGCACTGCCTGTTGGCCGGCGAGGAGGTTACCCCGGCGCCGACTGTTCCAGGCTGCTCAGCGACCGTCCACGGGTTTCCGGCAGCAGCAGCAGCGCCACGATCATCACCCCGTAGGCGCCGAGGCTGAACACCGCGATGGCCAGGCCGAGGCCGAACTGCCCGGCGAGGAAGCCGACCGCGGCGGGGAACAGCGCGCCGATGCCGCGCCCGGCGTTGTAGCAGAAGCCCTGGCCGACGCCGCGCACGGCGGTCGGGTAGAGCTCGGTCATGAACGGGCCCATCGGGGAGAACATCATCAGCGACACATAGCCCAGCCCGAAGCCCACCGGCAGGATCAGGTCGTTGCCGATCGGCGCGAACAGGTAGACGATGGTCAGCACGATCGAGGCGATGGCCGAGAGCATGAACGTCGCCTTGCGGCCGATGCCGTCAGCCAGATACGCCCCCGAGACGAAGCCGAAGAACGCGCCCAGGATCAGCACCAGCAAATAGCTGCCGGTGCCGACCGAGGAGATGTGGCGCACTGTCTTCAAATACGTGGGCAGCCAGATGGTCAGCGCGTAGCTGCCGCCCTGCGCGCCGGCGACCATCATCACGACCCGCCAGGTGGTCGACAGGTATGGCGGTTTCAGCGCGGAGAAGATGTGCCAGATGCTGGTCGGCGTGGCGCTGCGCTGGTTCAGCACCGGTTCCTCGACGAAGCGGCGGATCCAGAACACCAGGCCGGCGGGAAGGATGCCGATCCAGAACAAGGCGCGCCAGGCCAGCGCCTCAGGCAGGGTGGCGATCAGGATGGTGTAGAGCAGTGCCGCCGCGCCCCAGCCGATCGACCAGCCGGTCTGCACGAGGCCGACCGCGCGGCCGCGGTATTTGTCGCGGATCACCTCGCCCATCAGCACCGCGCCGGCCGCCCATTCGCCCCCGAAGCCGAGGCCTTGCAGCGCGCGGAAGATGAAGAGCTGCTCGAAGTTCTGTGCGAAGCCGCACAGGAAGGTGAAGAACGCGTACCAGACGATGGTGATCTGCAGCACGCGGACGCGGCCGAAACGATCGCATGCGGCCCCGGCGAGCCAGCCGCCGAACGCGGAGACCAGCAGCGTGATGGTGCCAAGCTCGCCCGCCTGGCCGGTGGAGATGCCCCAGAGCGCGAGCAGGCTGGGGATGACGAAGCTGAAGATCTGCACGTCGAGCGCGTCGAGCGACCAGCCGCCGAAGCAGGCAGTCATGGTGCGGCGCTCGCGCGGGTTCAGGTCGGCAAACCAGGCCAGCATGGACGTCTCCCGTGGGTTCGTTACGCCTGGCCCCGGATTCGGGGCGGCGCCGTTTATGTGCGGCGGAGTGAAGCACGGCACTGGCGACGGACGCAAAACGAGCCCTCGGCGCCGGTGCGCCCTGGAAGTTCAAGCAGCGAGCGGCTTGCCCAGATCGCGCAGGCGCGCCGCGTAGCGCTGGCCGGCCCCGGTCAGCTCGGAAGGCGGCGACTTGTTTGCCCGATAGACGAGGAATGGCGGCTGCCACCGGAACGCGCAGCGATTTGCCGTCGACCGTAGCGGCTTCAGCAACTCTTCCAGCGGGAAAAGGTTGATACCGGAAGGGGCGTAGGCCTCGGGGTCGTTGCCGGCGGTGGCTGCCACCATCACCGGCAGCCCGCTTAGCCGCGCGCCTTCCTCTTTTGGGTTCACATAGAACATTCGCGTGAGCACGGTGTCCTGCCATAACTTGAGCAAAGGCGGCGTCGAATACCATTGGATCGGGAATTGCAGGACCAGCCGGTTCGCGGTCATCAGGCGCGCGACCTCCGCCGGAATGTCGAGGTCATGCGACGGGTAGAGTTGACCCATCTCGACGATTTCCACGCCGCCGACCCTGCTGGCCGCGTCGGCCAGCGCGCGGTTGGCCTTCGACCGGGCGAAATCGGGATGGAACAGCAGGACCAGTGTCTTCATGGTTTTTTCTCCACTTCCCGCAGGTGGCTGCCGGCCTGCCGGATTCCAATGGATAATCAGCATAGGGCGTCATTCACCGGATGAATTTGCGCGCCGTCGATCTCAATCTTCTTGTTGTATTGGGGGTGCTTCTCGAGGAGGCCCATGTCTCGCGCGCGGCGGTGCGGCTGGGCATGTCGCAGCCGGCCGTCTCGAACGCGCTTGAACGATGCCGCAGCCTGTTCGACGACGCGCTACTGGAACGGTTCGGAACAGAAATGCATTTGACGGCGAAGGCCGAGCGTTTGAGGGCGCCCATCGCTGCGCTGCTTGCCGATGCCGGGGCGATCCTCGACATCCAACCGCTGCCGCTGGACGAGTTCCGTGGCGCGGTGCGACTCACGATGGCGGACATCCTCGGCGCGGTGCTGGCGCCCGCTCTTATCGCCGCCGTAACCGCATCGGCGCCCGGAATCGATCTGATCTTTCAGCCCTGGGTGTCGCGCGCTGACGCCGTGGCTGCGCTTGTCGGCGGCAGGTGCGACCTCGTCGTTGCGGTTCTTTCCGACCTGGTCGGAAGCGAGCTGCATGTCGAGGCGCTGCTGCGCCAGGACTATGTCGTCCTGATGCGGAAGGGGCACCCGGCCAGCGAGAGCTTCGATCTCGACGCCTGGCTGGCATGGCCGCACGTGGTCGTCTCGGCGAGCGGCCGTTCCGTCGGCGCACTCGACGCGCCGCTGGCCCGCATCGGCCGCGAGCGGCGGGTCGGCATTGTCGTGCCGAACTTCCTTGTCGTTGCGGACGTGCTGCGCGCCTCTAACATGATGGCGATGCTGCCGGAATTATGTGCCCGCCCGGCGTGGCGCGAGGGTCTCGTCATGCGGCCACCGGCCATCGCCGTCGAGGGCATGACCTTGCAACTCGCATGGCACCGGCGACGTGGGGACCGCAGGGTGATCCTGTTCGTCGCCGATCAGATCAGGCGCGCACTCGCGAAGCTGTCGCCAGGGCATGTGCTGTCGGATGACGTGGCCGCGAAACGCGGCGAGCGAAACGATTAGGGGGCGGATACGAGCGGCGGTCACCATCGCGAAGCGGCTGGCCGGGTCGCGCAGGCGCTGGTGCGACCTACAGCACCGGGATGTCGCCCATCGGTTCACCCAGCCAGGTCTTGTGCAGCCGGTTCAGCTCGCCGTTGCCCTTGATGAAGAAGATGTAGGTGTCGAGCCAGCGCAGCAACTGAAAGTCGCCCTGGCGCATCGCCATGTGTGCCGGCGAATTGCGCAGCTTGAATTTCAGCTCGGTCTCCCGCTGCGGGTTCCTGCGCGACAGGTCGATGGCGATGGTGTTGAGCGTGGCCCACAGATCGGTTTGCCCCGAGAGATACGCGGTGTTGGAGGTCGTGTCGTCTTCGAACCGAACGATGTTAGCCTTCGGCGCGAGCTGGGTCAGCGTCAGATCCTGCGTCGTGCCCTTGGTGGCGGCGATCTTCAGGCTGCCGAGGCTGTCTGGCCCGGTCACCGCCGTGCTTTTCGGGCCGTAAACGCCAAGATACAGCGCGGCGTAGGGCGTGGTGAACATCACCTGCACCGCGCGCTCCGGCGTGGCACCCATCGCCGAGATCACCAGGTCGATCTTGTTGGTCAGCAGGTAGGGGATGCGGTTGGCGCCGATGATCTGCTCCAGCTCGACCTTCACGCCGAGCGACTTGCCGATCATCTGCCCAAGCTCGACGTCGAAGCCGGCGGGCTTGCCGTCAGGGCCGATATAGCCGAACGGCGGATTGTCCATCTGCGTGCCGATCCGGATCACGCCCTTGTCGAGGATCTGCGGCATGTCGGCCCGCGCCGGCGTGGTGGCCACGGCCAGCAGCAATGTGGCCATGGCAAATAGAAGCTTCATCGTGCATCCCCCAAGTATCGTTGCCCGTTCAGCGCGCCAGCCTGGCTTCGAGTAGCCGGCTCCACGCCGTCAGCGGATAGCATAGCGCGAAATACAATACGCACACGCAGCCGTAGACCAGGAACGGCGCGAAGGTTGCCCCGTTCACCAGTTGCGCCTCGCGCGACAGCTCCACCACGCCGATCACCGAGGCAAGCGAGGTGTTCTTGATCAGTTGCACCAGAAATCCGACCGTTGGAGGAATGGCGATGGTGAAGGCCTGCGGCAGGATGACTTGGCGCAGTTGACGCCAGCGCGTCAGGCCGAGTGCGGCCGAGGCTTCCCATTGGCCGCGCGGGATTGCCTCGACCGCGCCGCGCCAGATGTCGGCGAGGAAGACGCTGCCATAGACTGACAGCGCCGCGGTCGCCGCCACCCATTTCGACACGTCCCAGCCGAACAGCGGCAGTGTGAAGAACGCAACGAACAGCAGGCCGAGCAACGGCGTGCCTTGGACGATCTGGATCCAGGCCGACGCGGCCCAGCGCAGCACCCCGACGCGCGCAACCCGCAGGATGAGCAACAGCAGGCCGAGCGCGAAGCTGCCGGCGAAGGCGAGCAGGGTCAGGCCGATCGTCCATTGCAGGCCGCTGAGCAACATCAGCAGCTCGTTGAGGCCGAATTGTCGGAACATCAGGGCGCGGTGAACACGAGGCGGTAGATCCCCGCGAACAGCAGCCGGAACGTTAGCGCAAGAGCCAGGTAGAAGCCGCAGACCACGGCGTAGACCTCGAAGCTGCGGTAGGTGGCGCTGTCGATCAGGCTGGCCATGTGGAACAGTTCGGTCACGCCGATCTGGCTGAGGATCGATGACGCCAGCATCAGCAGGGTGAATTGGCTGGCGAGTGCCGGATACATCGTCTTCAGCGCCGGCTTCAGAACGATCAGGAAGAACACCTGCACCCGCGTCAGGCCGAGCGCCGTGCCGGCGTCGATCTGACCGCGCGGCACGGCGTCGATGCCGCCGCGGACGATCTCGGTCGTGTAGGCGCCGAGATTGACGGTCAGTGTGATCAGACCGGCGGTGATGGCGTCGAGGCGAAGTCCCAGGCCCGGGAGACCGAAGTAGACGAAGAACAGTTGCGCCAGCAGCGGCGTGTTGCGGATCGCCTCCACATAGGTGTGCACCGCGGCGCGCAGCCAGCCGGCGCGGGCGCGGGCGGCGAGCGC
>Ga0326727_10006021_pt1 | contig 33801 bp, 26 predicted proteins | sample MB2enrmetagenome_FD_207643 | JGI IMG/M metagenome (GOLD analysis project Ga0326727, IMG submission 207643) | Lab enriched peat soil microbial communities from McLean, Ithaca, NY, United States - MB29MY | ecosystem: Environmental > Terrestrial > Soil > Wetlands > Peat | place: USA: New York...
CCCAGGCAAAGGACTCATGAATGGTAGAAAAGCGCGCCCGGGCCAATGTCAAAATCAAGTCGGGCTGTGTCAGCCATTGTTCATAGGTCCTCCGCTCGTGCTCGAACATGGTCTGAAAGGCATCCAATTTGGTTGAGCAGCGGCGCGCCACCGGCCGGGCCGCGACCCAATGGACCAGTTTCAAAAAGGGGGTTAACCAAGGCTCGACGAACACCACGCGGCCGTTCTTGCGCAGGACGCGCTGAATCTCCATGAATACCTGATCCAGGTCATCCGGGAGGGTGGAAAGATGGTGCAGACCACCCTGAACGATGGCGGCGTCCCTGCATTGCTCCGGAAAGGGGAGATGCCGGCAGTCGCCGCGGTGCGTCCTGGCAGGCCCCCGATATTGAGCCAAGAGGGCGCTTGAAAGGTCCGCCCCCTCCACATGCTCAAACCCCAGGCGCTCGAGAGCGTGAAGGCCGTTTCCGCGACCGCAAAAGATTTCCACGATTTCGGCGTCCCGAGGCCATTGCTCCGCCCCCAGCTTCCGTAATCGCTTGATGAATTTCCGAATCTCCTCTTCCGGCGTTTCGAAGCGCAGATAGGCGGCTTCCCACGCGGTGGGGAGAATTGGACGGGGTGCTTCACGCGACGGAGTTGGAGTGGATTTATCCATGAGAAGTGACCCGCACCTGATTCGCGTCAGTATCCATGGAATTACGGCAGCCTAAACCCAAAGACGTTCTTAAAGGTGACCACCTCTGCGGCGGATAGCAGCGCCGCGAGGACGGCTCCCCTCCAAAGCAAGCGCCGGTCGCGCGGAATCCAGTCGCGCATGGCGAACAAAAGCAACGGCAGCGCCGGCGCCAAGTACCTGTCAAAGGCCAGGAAAATATCTTTATCATTATAGGTAATCACGAAGAGAACATACATCCAGGCAAACAGAGCTTCGGGTTGATGCTGCCAGAACTGCTGCCGGTTGCGGGGGAGCGACATCGCCACAATCCCCAGCAACGTAACCATCGGCCATATCGCGGAGAAGGCAAAAAAGGTCCACCGCCTTTGATATAGGGCTAAGAAGTAGCTGGGCACCACGGCGCCGAAAGGATAAGTGAATGGCCACCCGTGGGGCCCCCAGTGCACTCGGTATGCAACGAAGTTGGCGAAGGGATTTCCCAGGATGATCCACAGGGGAATAACTTACAGCACTCCGATGGCAAGACCGATGAGCGCGATGACGGCCAGTTGCCGCCAGTTCTTTCGCATGGCCAGGACGGCTGCAAAGCCCAGCAGGGCGAGTATTCCCACCGGCCGGACCGTAGTGCTGAGGGACGCCAGCAACCCAGCGGCGTTCCACCGGCCGGAGCGCACCGCCAGAAAGGAAGCATACAGCAAGCACACAAACAGCGGTTCGCTGCCCCCCTCCACCGAGAGCACGATCCTCTGGTAATTAATGATGATGAAAACCGCCGCAACCCAGCCTCCATAAAGACGATGGATCAGAATAGATGCGGCGAGCGACCCCAGGATCGAAATCAGTACTAAAGCCATGGGTTCTGGAATCGCCAGCAGTTTGGAAAATCCTGCGATCGCGTAAGGGAAACCCCAAAATTGCTGGGGCATGCTGTGACCCAAAAGGTTCCCCTGGTGAATGATTGCGGCTATGTCCAAATATTCTCCGCCATCGAACCAGGGAACCCTTGCATCCCAAAAGTTGCGAACCCTGCAGACCAGCAAGAAGTGCACAGTGCACACCGCGGCGAACATCAGAAGAACTTCCGATAGGGATGGCTCCTGCGGTCGTGAAGCCACCGCAGTACTTGCGTCACCTTCAAGCATCACGCGGAACCAGATTTTCGCTTTGGAAATCATCAGAGGTTGTGGGCAGTCTTCCCTTCCCCTCCTGCTGCCAAGGCAACATTAGCACGGTTGGAGACTCCCTGAGAATTGCGGAGAAAGGTGGAGGATTTTACCGGTCGGCGAGGATGAGGGGAGTTTCAATGCACAAACATATGGTACAGAGTGTGCACGTTCAAGGCGCTTGCGGCACTGAGCAGTCCGGCAACCACACTCATGGGCAGAATTATCGAGGGAGTGAGTAGCCGGGACCGAAGGTCCAGGAGGTTTTGTGGGAAAACGGGCGCGGAGTAACGGGGATAATCTTCATAGCCATAACTGGCGTTGAAGCTTAGGCAAAATCCAGTAAACATGAGGAAGAAAGCCCACTCAACCTGGCCACCAGGGTCTGCAAATGCCTGGCGTCGGCGTTTCCACAGCGTCACCAGTCCAAGAATTGTGAAGGCCAGGAATAACCAGACCTTCAGATGCCGCGTCCAGGGCGTTCCCGGCATCAGCGCCGAGCGAATAATAGGGTATAGGGGGAACGATATGGGAGAAGGACCGTACCATGAGTAAGCATAACCCGTCGCCGGGGCCCACGGATCTTTCGCCAGGAACACGAGCGGGGTGAGGTAGAGTATTCCCAAAATGACCACCACCGACGCCGCGGCGAAGACCTCACGCCAGCGGCGGTGCCAAACCAAAACGCCGGCGATTGCCAAAAGTAAGAACGCTCCCGTTGGGCGCACACTGGTTGCCAGGGTTGCAAACGTTACTGCGCTCAACGTGTGTTTTTGCCGCCAGAACCAGAGAGAAGCAAAGAGGAAAGCGATAAAAAAAGGCTCCGACCCACCCAGGCACACGGGTTGAGTCAACATGATATCAATGAATGAGAAGAGGGTCGCGACTCGCCACCCCCAGAGCCGGCCGCAAAGGTATACAGAAAGTGCGCCGCATGCCAGGGCCAAAAAGGGCAGACACGCTGCGGGCGGCAATGTCGTCAGTTTTGAGACGAGCGCGATGCAATACCCGGTGCCGCGATAATACTGCCGGATGGCTTGGAGCTCGGGCCCGGCAAATCGTCCTTTTACCGCGTCTTGAGCGATGGTGAGATAGGCTTGATTATCGGCCCAGTGGCTGCTCATGTCCCAGAAGTTGCGGACTCTCGCGACCGCGAAAATAAATGTGAGACAACAGAGGATAAAGCTCGCAAAGGCGATGGAGGCAGTCAATGTCTCCGTGTGCGCACCCGCGCCGTCCAGAGGCGGTTGGGCGGTGATTTGAAAGCTGGAATCTGCCTCCATGCCGCCGCATTGTAACATTACTCGTGTGGGGCCTTGGAGAAGTCTCGACAATCCTGTTGACAACCCCAAAGGTCGAAGACTCCGTAATAATCGCAGGAGGAGGCGGAATCGTGAATTTTATGGGCCGGGGCGAACAACGTCACACCGTTCGACTTTCAGCGGTCCACGCTCAACGTCCCTCCCCGGTGTGCGGAAGGCAACCACCACCGCATTGTTGTTCTCGTAGACAGTCTCCCCACAGGGAAGGGAGGGCGGCGGCAAAGGGGGATTAGACCCCACGGTGAATCGATACAGCGGCCCCCGCCCTCGCAAGTCTTGCAAAGTAAATATCACGGGTCGTGGCGCGTAGTAGGAGGGGAGCCGTGAATTCACCACATAGAGCACGGCATTCGCCGGCAGAATGCGGTCAAGAACACGGAAGTCCTCGGTAAAGGCGACGTACTGCTTCAGGAAGGAGTCCCGGCTTTTCATCCCCGTATCCACCATGATGAAGGGCCTTGCATAGTAGATCTGGATGGCCAGCCAGGGAAGACACATCGCGAAAAGGACAATCCACCATCCTCGCAAGAGGCGCACCCCGAGCCGGGACGGCCAGAAATCCCCTGCGCCCAAAATGAGTACAACATATTGAAGTCCGCCCAGAAATCGAAACTCGTGCGGCAACAGCCAGTAAATAAGCAGAGCCTGTCCGCAGACGAGCGCGGCAGCGATTCTAAAAGCACCCCCGCGCCGCCAAGCTGCAAACGCCACAACGCCAAACGCGGCAACGACTCCCACGGAGACTGACGGTGCCAGCCAACTGAGATGTGTCCACCAGCCCTCGGGCCCGACTCTTCTGGCAAAGTCCAATTTCGCGATCGTTTCCGGCCCGAAGTAGTGGGAGTGAAACAGAGTGGCGGTTGCCAAGCCCCAGGGCGATCCACATTGCATCGCAGTCCACGCAAGGATCGGACCGTACCATGCGCCCCAGACACCCAGGGCAATTTTGGCGGCCTTCTTCCATCCCAGTTGAGCTGCGGCGCGGTGGGCGCCAATCAGAGAGAGGGTCGCTGCCACCGGCAGATTCGAGATTTTGGTCGAAGCCGCGATATAAGCAGCAAAGCAAAGGAGCATGAGTTTCGTCTTGGGCGTCAGTTCACCGGTCTGGCTATCGGGAAGCAGGGCGAAAAGACAAGCGGTGACCATGGCAAGATCTCCCAGGGCGTGTGGCCCGCTGGTAACGTGCCACACCGCCGGATAGAGCCCCACCGCCGAGATGGCGCCTGTCATCCATCCTGCCGTCGCGCTCCCGGTCAAGTCGGTGGTCACGCCTGCCACCAGGAGAATCAGCGCAATACCCAAGCCCCAGCTCACCACGTTGCCGGCCTCGGGGAATCCGGCCGCATGTTCGATCGTCAACCCCAATTGAAAGGCAGTTTGCGGGAAAATCGCCGCCTCAAAGGGTTGGCGGTAAAGATAGAGCTCGCCATCATTAATGATTCGTTTGGGGATCAGCATGTGGTAGTGCAGTTCGTCGATCTTAGTGGAAGGCGCAATGGCGATGAGAAGGTTGATGGCGCATGCCACCACGATCACCGCGACAAACCACCGGTCAGGATGGATCGCTATTTTAAGCCGGGGGATGGGGGGCAAACTTTTCCGGAGGGCAAGCAACGCGCCTAAACCGATCACGACCGCGCCCATCCCCACTACCTTCACTCCGCCAACGCCATATTCTGCAATGAGAACCAGCAGCACAGCAACATCGATTAAGGCCAAACCGCTTAGCAGCGACAGCGCGAGGCGCCAGCGACGGGGAATGGGTCCCACCAATCGCAAGAATCCTAAGCCCACGCCGGCTGCGGCAATCAGGCCAAGCAAGCCCCCCGCTAAAGTCTCGACAGAGCCCATCAAGTCTTCCTATGCATCAATTTGGAAATCCGGAACGGCAGTAAAACCAGGGATTTAATCACCCGCAGGGAGATACAACATTTGAGGGCCTCCCGCACTTGGCGAATGGCAACCACAAACTCACCTTCGCCTCCCGCTTCGGACGCATTGTTTATAGCACTCAGCGAAATAAGTTCTCGGGCTTTTCGGGAAATGATCTCGACCCGCTCGGTCGGCAATAGAGTACGAATCGCGGCGAGGCAACGCAGGCCATCCGCAACGTTTTCGACTGATTTCACCGCTACTTCCGTTTGGGATTGAGAGTGTACACGCCATGCTGCCAGAATTTGAGGTTCGTACCAGATGGGATAATGTGCGGCAATCCTCGCCCACATTTCCCAGTCTGCCGTGGAGGACAGCTCCCTCCGGAATCCGCCCAAGTTCTCGTAGACACTACGGCGCACCACCATGGAGGGAGTCGATATTCGCTGCGATACACCGATTCTGTCCATAAAATCATTGAGAATTCCAGGGGTGGGCCTTTCCAAATCGGAGCTCCAAAGCCTCCCTTCATTTTCGTCCATGATCAGCCACCGGCAAAAAGCGGCCCCGATGTCGTCCCTTCCTTCCAGCGCAGATTTAAGAGTGGCATAGAATCCTGGAAACACCACATCGTCGCTGTGCAAAACGTGCACCCACTCGCCAACCGAGCGTTCGATGCAGCCATTCCAACTGCCGACCAAACCGAGGTTGCGCGGCTGGCGAAAGAAGCTCACTCGATCGCCCCCCACCCGCCGCACTAACGCCTCCGGGTCGTCCACGGTGGAAGCGTCGTCCATAACTTCGATTTGCATTTCCTTCGCGCCCGGATCTTGTGTGAGCACGCTCGCGAGCGTCCTCTCAAGATATGTCGTGCGGTTGTACGTCGGAATCATCACCGACCAAAATGGCCGCCGCCACGCTTCGCGAGGCCCAGCAGCGAGTACGGCAATAGGATGGGAAGGACTGGTCGGTGGATGCTCGCTCACTTCAATCCCCGCTTCACGAATAGTCTCGTGGTTCTGAAGCTGTAAAAAGAAACCGGCAGTTGCGGCGGTCTCGGAACGCCGCTACAATTCGCGAATCCCCTTCGGGCCCGGCTGACGCGTTCCAGACACCTCCGAAAGAATCTGTAACACGCGCTCGGCATACTTTTCCACAGAAAATTGAGTTTCGGCCCATTGGCGCCCATTTTCTCCCAGGCGTACCGCCAGTTCAGGATTCTCCGCCAGTTGCCGGATCTTTGCCGCCAGCTCGATAGGATCGCCCGGCGCGTATAGCAACCCGTTGAAACCATCGCAAACCAGTTCTGCCGTGCCGGCGTGGCGCGCGGCAACGAGCGGCTTGCCCGCCCTCATCGCCTCCACCACAACGCGGGGAAATGCTTCCCACATTGAGCAGCTCAGCACCACATCGGCTTCCTTCATCAGCCCCGCAGCGCCCTCGACGTATCCGCAGAAGTGGACGCGGCGCTCGACCTTATTTTCGGCCGCCGCATCTTCGAGTTGCTGCAAATACGAAGGAAGGGCCGAGCCCATCAGAAAAAGTTCCGCTTCCATTCCCTGCCCTGCCAGGTGTCCTAAGGCTCGAATGGCATCGATCTGCCGCTTCCCCTCATACATCCAGCCCACCAGGAGCAGCTTGGGTGCCTGGCTGCCGGTTCGAAGAATTTGCTCCTCCTGTGGTGACGGGTTGCAGGAGCGTTGAATGGCCTGGTAGACCACCCGGAGTTGTTGTCGCGGTATGTACTGGGCGTAATAATCTTCCAGCGCCTTGGAACATACGACAACATAGCGGGATAACCCGGCAATGATTTTGCACGAGAGGCGAATGCCGAGCGGGAAAACAATGCCGTGCTCTTTCTTTACGAACTCATGGAGGAACCAAATGTGCGGAAGTCGCCGCGTCTTCGCCGCCCACGCCCCCACGGGCGGCGCCACAGCGCTGTTCGTCCACACAATGTCAATCTGCCATTGGTCCAACTGCCTTGCCACGGGCGCAATCACCCTGAGATTCGAGAAACCTCGATGCAGAGTTTCCCGCCACACCCCCTCGTGGACCCACCACTGGTAAGGAAGGATCGCAAAGGGAGTTCCGTCCCGCTCGAGACAAGACATAATGGGCCCGGGTTCCGGGAGGAGAACAAAACAAGCAACACCTTTTTGCCGGAGCCCTGATATCAGCTCGAGCATCGCTCTTTCGGCGCCCGCCATTTCAGAGGCGTGAGAAACAAAGCAGACTCTCATTTACTTTTGCCTGATGTGGGCAAGGTCAAACCGCGGAAGAATACCATGCCGCTCAACCTCACTGATACGCGATTATAATCGCTCATAGAGCTGCTTTCCTCTAAACCCAAAGGCGAGGCACTTCGAATCTTGACGCGAGGAGCGGCGTTCGGCAGAATACACCCTGAGTGCATGGACCTGGGCGCAAGCAAAATCCCGGCTCGCTGGAAGTTGCTAATCTGATCTGCACATCATGATACGCCGTGGCGGTGGTTGACGATGACAGCTAAAGGCCTCCTGAAAGCCGTTCTGCCTGCTCCCACTCGCCGCTGGTTGAGGGCCCTGCAACTGCGCCTCGAGCGGACCCTGCGTCGACTCCGTAGCCGGCGCGATGTGCCCAGCCTGTCTCGCAAAGTCCCAGTGAGCACCGACTGGGGAGGGGAAAGAGGACAAATTATCGACCGCTACTTCATCGAGAAATTCCTAGCCGAGCACCAATCCGACGTCCGCGGTCACGTGCTGGAGTTCGCTGACGATTCCTACGCGCTCCGATTCGGCGGCCCTAAAGCCACCCAGGTGGATCTGCTTAACCTCACACCCGGCGACCCGCGCACGACCATTGTCGCAGACCTAGCGCGCGGCGAGCACATCCCCTCCGACACCTTTGATTGCATCATTTGCACCCAAGTCCTCCAGTATGTGTATGATCTACACGCGGGTATCCGCACGTTGTATCGCATTCTGAAGCCCGGCGGCGTCGTGCTGGTCACCGCCCCAGGCATCCAGAAGATCGATCGCCAAGGCATGGAAACATGGGGCGAGTTCTGGCGCTTTACCTCGCTCTCTTTGCGTCGCTTGTTCGAAGAAGCCTTCCCCAAGGACCATGTGGAGATCAAATCCTATGGAAATGTGCTGGTGGCCGCTGCGCTTCTTTATGGATATGCTGTGGAAGACCTCCGGCGCGAGGATTTGGATTATTCCGACCCGGATTACGAGGTCCCGATTGCGGTGCGGGCTGTCAAGCCGCTGGCCGCCCCGTAGCGCCGGGCTTCAGCCCTGCACGTCGTATGTAACACCTTTATAACAGCACGTGCCGTCCTAAAGGGCAGCGCCACGTGCAAAGAGCCGCCAAGAAGAGTTTTATGGATGTTCAATCCCGGCCACCCTCGAATCCTTCGCGCAGTGCTGATCCCGGCCCGGCCTCCACCCCCCCCCTCGCCACAACCTCCTCGGGCTATTCGCTTGAGGTCGTCACGACCGAAGACGGCCTTTCCAATCTCCGGGAGGACTGGAACCTCCTCAGCGATGCCGCCGCCTTCCCCAATGTGTTCATGAGCTTTGACTGGTTCCGTGTCTGGAATCGATGTTTCGCCTTACAGGCCCGGTGTGGCCGGCGTCACCCCCAGGTTCTAGTCTTGAAGCGCGGCGGCAGGGTGGGAGGAATCGCACCTTTCATCCACCGGACGGCTTCCCGGTTCGGCGTGGCTGTACGCAAGGTGGAATTTCTGGAGAGTGAGTCGTCGTACAACGACTGTGTCTGGGGAAATGATCCCGCCGGCCAAACCGCCGCGCTATGGGATTTCCTCGCGCAAACGGAGGACCAATGGGATCTGGTGGATCTCCGGTCCGTCCGTGAAACCGGAAATGTCCTGCCCCACCTCAAGATTTCCCTTGCGCACACGAAACTCATCTATCGATTCCTGCCCGAGAACCCTTGTCATTATCTCGCCCTTGACGCCCCCTGGCCGGAAATGCTGAGCAGGCGTTCCCGCTCGACGCGCCACACCTTTCAAACGCAGGAACGCCGGCTGGAGGAAATGCGCGCCGAGGGCCTGCGCATCCGGATCATTGAGGATCCTCAGAACGAGCCACGCCTGCTGGAGAAACTGATCGCGCTGGAGGGCCAGAAAGAAATTGATGGAAAATGCGTGGACCCCTGGATGGCCCGCTATCCGGAGGTATTCCAATCACTGTTCAGTGCACTCGGCCCTCGCGGGTGGATCAGTGTGGCCCTGATGGAATTGGGAGACCTTCCCGTGGCGTGCGTGTGGGCTTTTCGCTGCGGCAAGAAACTCTGGTGTTACAATCGCGCCTTCAATCCTGCCTATTCGCGGCTCTCTCCCGGGACCATGCTGGACACTGCCCTGATCGATTACGGCTTTGCGCATGGCTACGAAGAGTACGATTTTCTTTATGGCCGGGAACCCTACAAGATGAAATGGAGCACCGGCAGCCATGAGCGGTTTCGGCTGGTGATCTGGAGCCGCCGCTGGATTTCCCGTGCCCGCGCCTACGTGTATCTCGATCTGAAAGAGGCTGTCTACCGCCGGTGGGGCAAAAAAGCCGACCCGTAGCGCGGACCCCTGTTTTTGGGGTCCGCGGCTCTTACGTATAGGTAACCGCAAATCTCGAAGACGGGTGCCCGCCCTCAGAATTGGCAGCGCGAGTCTAAGTAAGAGCCGCAGATTCACAACGGCGGAGGACTGCGCTACGGTCGCTCTTTACTTTTGATCTTTGACTTTTGACTTTCTTTTGCGCCTCCGCCGCGCGGGACGCCCATGACCAGCAATCCGGAAATCTCAGTGGTAATCGCGACCTACAACCGTCGAGAAATACTGTTGCGATGTCTTTCAACGCTGTTTGGACAGGATCTCGCGCCGGAACTCTACGAAGTCGTCGTAGTGGTCGACGGTTCAACCGACGGCACGGCGGAGGCTTTGCGCACGCTTCACCCCCGCTGCGGGTGGCAGGTGCTGGAACGCCCCCACGGCGGGATTTCACCGGCGAGGAATGACGGCATCCGCGTGGCACGCGGCCCGATCATTCTCATCCTGGACGACGACATCTTCTGCGCGCCGGACGTGCTCCGGCTTCATCTCGACGCGCACCACAACTGTCCCCCACAGATCGTTTTCGGCCCCGTCCTGATTGCGCCCGAAAGTCTCCCCACCCTGGCCACCGACGCATACCGCGAAATTGTGGATGCCTGGATGGCCAGCCTCGCCCAAAGCGCGCCGCTGCGCTGGCCTCTACACGCCGCCCTTGACCCCAACACCTCGCTTCCCCTCTCCCTCTTTCGCGACTATGGGGCCTTTGATGAATCCCTTCCTTACCAGCGGGAAGACTCGGAAATAGGCATGCGTTTCTGGAAGCGGGGTGTGCCCTTTCGTTTTCTCCCCACGGCCATTACTCATCACCTTGTGGTGAAAAAGACTTGGGAGGCGCTCGGCCCCGACATGGCGTCATTTGGTAAAAATGATTTGCATCTTGCCCGCAAAGTGCCGGAGTATCGGCCCTATTCGGTTCCCGCGCGCATTGCCCAAGGCCCCTGGTGGAAGCGGGCTTTGCGCCGATGGGCTGCCACCCTGCCCTTCTCACCGGCTCCTCTCTTCATGGCTCTCCTCGCACCTTTCGAGTTGCTGCGGGGATTAGGACTCTTTCGGCGCTGGGGTGTGAAGTTATTCCGAGTCCTTTCGAGCGCCCTGGCCATTCGTTCGGCCGCTCGGGAAGCAGGCTCGTGGAATAATTTGCGGCGAGAGTTTGGCCTCCGGTTGCCTGTTTTTACCTATCACCACATCGGTGAGACACCGCGCAGATGGGTTCCGGGCTTGTCCATTCCACCCGCAGTTTTCGAAGGGCAGATCGGCTGGCTCGCCCGCCACGGCTATAAGTCCATTCGCTCTGCAGACTGGCGGGATTGGATCCGCGCGGGGAAACCCCTTCCCGATAAACCCATTCTGCTCACCTTCGATGATGCCTACGCCGACGTCGCCCGCTATGCCCTGCCGGTGCTAAAGCGTTACGGGTTTACCGGACTGGTCTTCGTCGTCACCAGCCTGATGGGCCAGACGAATAAGTGGGATGGAGCGGCCGGATATCCTTCCCTGGCGATGATGACGGTGGAAGAGATTCGCTCCTGGGCACAGCAGGGTATGGAATTCGGAGCCCACTCGCGCACTCATCCTCATCTCACCAAAGTCTCCGCCCAAACGTTGCAGGACGAAATCGCCGGGAGCGGGAAAGACCTGGAGGAGCTTCTGCAATTGCCCATCACCTCTTTTGCCTATCCTTACGGCTCTATCGATGAGGGTGCCTGCGAAGTGGCGGGAAAAGTCTTTGACCTCGCCTTTACCACCGGCGAGGGTATAAACACCTTGGGGACCGACCTCCACCGGCTGCTCCGGGGCGCGGTCATGCCCAAGGATTCCCGGTTCACCCTCTGGTGGAGGTCGCATTTGGGATTTGACCCTGTCGCGAGCATGCTCTTGCACGTTCGACGTGCGATCATCAAGACATTCTTTGGCTCAGCGGAAGACCCCTTGGAGGCCGCACGCAGTAAGCAGTAGGCAGTAGTTTGTTTTCTTCGCGACTCTTTATGGGACCTCAAGGAAAACTCCAACTCCGCGCGATGCTGGAGAGAATAGCCGGCGGCGAAGCCAACCGCCACCCCGGTGAGCCCTCTCTGTGGGAAGTTCTATCGATGCTGGTCATGATGTTCGTCCTGCATCTTTTGGCGGTGTGCCGTGTGAGCAACTTCTGGGACGCGGCGGACTGGCTTGATAATGCCTCCTACATTGAAATCGCCAGAACCATCCGGCAAGGGCACCCGGCCGGCGGATGGTTTCCTCACCATTTCTGGGGTTTCCCTTATGCCATCGCCGCGGTTTCCAAGTTGCTGGGGATCCGGGAACTGACCGCCATCGTGGTGATTTCGATGCTCGGTTCACTCGCCGTATGCGTGCTGGTGCATCGATTATATGGCGGCTGGGTGGCCGCGGTCTTCATCTTCATCAACTACCAGTGGATCGAGATTTCGGTGGAGGGCGGCAGCGAACCTTTGTTTATCTGCCTGCTGTGCGCCTCTTTCCTGGCCGCCCGTTCCAACCGGTGGGAACTCGCCGCCTTGCTTGCCGCGCTCGGCACCACCGTTCGGCCGGTGGGAGTACTTGCCTTGTTGAGTCTGGCGGCCGTTCTGGCCTGGCGAAAGAACTGGCGGCAATTGGCCGCCACCGCCTTGATCGGCCTGGGCATCGGGATCCTCTACGTCGTGCCCATCTGGATCCATTATGGAAGCCCTTTCGCCAGTTTAATCCAATACCAAAGAGATTTGGGAACGCGCGGCTGGCCACTCACTTATCCCTTCCACACCTTGGCTACGAGCTACTGGGAATTCGTGCATCTGGAATCTATCCATTGGTACACCTTCGCCAACTTTGCGTTTTGCGTAGCTTTGGCGCTGGTCGGCACGGCGGCCATGTGGCTTCTTCGCACCTGCGAAGAATTTCCACTCTACCCCACTGAAACCCTTTTCGCCTCGCTTTACACCCTTTTCCTCATCTCCTATAACTACCCCTACATTGCCGGCCATTTTCCCAGGTATCTGCTTCCGGTTGTGCCGATCCTTCTGTATTCACTGCGCGATTGGATTCCGCGCGTCCGTCCCCTGCTTTGGGCGGGAGCGGTGCTCTCCGCGCTGTTGTCAGCCGCTGCCCGGGTGGGATTCGAAAACCTCATTCGATTTTGATCAACGTGGGTGCGCGATCGATTGCAATAACCGCACTTTGTTCAGGGATGAACCTCCGGCCCCTGGTAGAAGAAGAGGTCGCCTTTTCCCTTCCAGACGGGCGTTGCCCAGGGAATCTGCATGCCCTCTATGAAGATCGCCGAATCCTTCTGCGTACGCACACGTTCCAAAGCGTCCTGCAAATCCATGTCGGCGAGGATTCGTCCGATGGCATAATCCCCCGGCTCGTAATACAGATACACATTTCGAGGCTCCTGGGGAGCACTCCGGCAAGCAATCGCCAGATGCGCGGCTTCCGCCTGCTCTTTCTCGTTGAAGTCGGTCACCAGAATCTCCGCCGCATCCTTCGGCACTCCCCGGTCCTCCGCAAACTGAATCACTCCTGTTTTGTCCTTGAGCTTGGCTTGCAGGCGCTCACAAGCTTCCTGGGGAAGCCGGACGCGGCCTTCACCCACCAGCCAGGAGGGCAGGTAGAGGACCGTTCCATGGGGCAGGGACGGGATGATCTTCAAGACCTCATTCAGTTCGTCGGGCCCCCGAACCTCGCGCTCTCGCTCCACGCATTCGGCGGCCAGGACCATCACCACGAGCGCAAGCAAAACGAAGAGAGCTTTCCGCATCGCCGGCAGCAACAGCGAACGCCCCATGCTCTTTCTCGCCACCACCCCCCACAGGAGCACCAGGCACGGCACGAGAGGCAGGTAATACCGCGGCACAGCCGTCGACGCGCACAAGGCGAGCGGCAAAGTCATCAATACGGCTCCCCCTACGGTCGCCAGGCCTATCGCCGAGCGGTATCGAAATACCATCCAACAGCCGGCGATAAACAACACCATCCATGCCACCGAAAAACCCGCCCCCATGCCCTGCCACCATCCCGCGACAAACGCTCTCACATCAAAATAAGCCTCCGGCCGGTTGACGTTGCCATAAATCGTCTTAGCCATGCGAATGGGATCCGTCCACACATACGGGCACCAGAAAAGAAACCCGAAGACCAGCCCCAGGCAAAAACGCGTCAGCGCCTTTCGCCGTTCGCTCCATGTGGCTGCTCCATCCCCAACCAGCAGGAAGATGATGGGGATTGACGCAAAACTGGCGACGGTGATCCGGCTTGCCAACGCGGCTGCGAACAGAAAACCTGCGTACTGAAAGTTGCCGCCCCATTTCGTTTTGAGCAGGCATAGCACCGACGCCAATGCCAGGGTGGGAGCAACGGCATCGGCCCCCGCCATCACCGAGTGCTGAAGAAAGACCGGATTGAACAACACCAGGGCCGCGCCCAACAAAGCCGCCCATTTCGACCCGCTTAGAGAATCCACCAGGTAATACGCCAGCACCGGCCCCGCACTGGCCAGCACCGCCGCAAGGCAGCGCATCAACAAAACTGCGTGATGAGGGTCAACGTAGGCGTGCGATAACTGCGACGACAATTCCGTAAGAAAAGCCGCGGAGCTCAGGGGCAGCCCTCGCCGAATAACCATGTCGGCCAGAAACAACGGCAGGAAGAGAAACTGCAACAAGCTCGCGGGCAACATCAGGAGTGTGGAGGGCAACCCCAGAAATCGGTCCAGGGAAATATACGTCACGGAGAGTTCATCGAGATTGTAATAGTAATCCGTGGGGGGATAGATAATCAGCGGCAGTCGCGACAGAAGACTGACCAGGTAGAGTCCCGAGAAGAAGGCGAATGTATAAACCCTGCTCTTACGATTTTCCGGCGCCATTTCCCTGCCCTCGTTCATTTCTCAATCCCTCTTCAACTTCTCTCCCGCGCACCCGGGTGCCATGATAACTTGAATTCGCGAGCGACGCATAAGCTCCTCAGAGGGAGTTTATGCGCTGCGGACTTTTCATTCATCCCCGTTCCCAACATCCTGTAGACTTACCAGGGCACGGGCTGATGAAGTGCCCTCCGGTTGAGGGAAGCAATGGCTCACGAAGTTCTGCACATTCTGGGCAGTGCGCAGCCCGAGGGTTCGAGTATTGCCCGCGTTGTGGGCGCGCTGGCGCATGGCCTCGATCCCTCTCGCTACCGCATCCACGCCTGTTTTCTGGCGGGGGACGGCCCCCTGGTGGGCGTTCTCGAGCGCGCCGGAGTGCCAACGTGCGCCCTCGACTGGTGGCGCGGGGCGCGCGACCCCGTGGGGGCATGGAAATTCTGGCGCCGCCTGCGTCCCTTGCGCATTGACATTGTACACATTCATTTCGGGGGAAGGTCCGTACGGAGCCTGGCGCGCGCGGCGACCGGCGCCAAAATCGTCATGCATTTGCACAGTCGAATTCTGGAGCCACAGGTGCCCCGCCCCGTGTCCTTTTCGGCTCGCGGCGCGGACGCCGTGGTCGCCGCCTCGCAAGCCGTTGCACGTTGCGTTGTGGATGGTCGCGCGCGAGTGATCTATGCAGGGGAAGCTCCTCCGTCCGGCGGCTCGCCCGCCCCATCTCATGGCGCAAGTTCGGAAATCATCGTGGGCACCGCAGGGCGGCTCATCGCGCTCAAGGGAATCGAGCACCTGCTCCGCGCGGCGGCGGCGCTGCAAGGGGAATTTCCCGGCCTTCGGGTTGAGATTGCGGGCGCGGGACCACACCGCCAAAAGCTGGAGCAGACCGCCGACCAGCTCGGCCTGCGGGGACGAGTTGAGTTCCTGGGCTGGGTTGACGATATGCACTCCGTCCTGCCGCGCTGGGATGTCTTTGTGATGCCCTCCCTGGAAGAGGGGTTCCCCATCGCCGCTCTGGATGCCATGGCGGCGGGGTTGCCGGTCATCGCTTCTGCGGTGGGAGGTGTCCCGGAATTGGTCGTGGACGGTGAGACGGGCTGGCTCGTCCCGCCCGCCGACGTCGAGACCTTGGCCTCGCGGCTCCGTTCTTTGTTGCTCAACCCGGAGCACCGGCTGAGCATGGGTGCAGCCGCCCAGGCTCGCGTGCGAAATCATTTCAACCTCACGCAGATGACGGAGAATTTCTCGCGCCTTTACGACGAACTCCTGGGCGAACCCGGGACGTAGGCAGCGCCCGCCCTCTGCACAGCTCTCGGTGGCGGCGCCGGCCGGATACCTTGCGAAGGAAAGAAAATGGACGACCCGGCTGAACTCTTGAAGCAAGTCAGCCTCATCATTTGCACCGTGGATCGCTTGCCCGACCTCGAGCGCTGCCTCGCATCGGTGCGGCCATTCGCGGCGGCGCTGGCGGAAGTTATCGTCGTCAATAACGGCTCGCACCTTGCCGCCGTCGAGGAAATCGCCCAACACCACCATGCCAAAGTTGTGAACGAGCCCCGGCGGGGCGTCAGCAGGGCGCGCAATACCGGAATTCGTAATGCGCAGGGGAATATCGTCGTTTTCCTGGACGATGACGCCCAGGCCCGCGAGGACTGGCTGCCACGCCTGATCGCACCTCTCGCCGATTCCAGCGTGGACGGCGTAATGGGCGCCGTCCGTGCCCAGGACCCTACCGAACCCTGGCAACAAGCCTTCGAAACAATCCTCAGCCAGGGTCTGCCCGATGGCCCGACGATGCTGGACGCCCGTGCTGCCCGCGACCCCTTCCCGCTTCGCATGGCCATGAATGGGTTTACCATGAACGCGGCCTTCCGTCGCGACGTCTTTGGGCGCTTTGGCTACTTTGACGAGAGATTTGGGCGCGGAACCCCCATTGACTCCGGCGAAGACCCGGACTGTTTCTTCAATGTGCTGCGCCTCGGAGGTCGTATTTTCTTTGAGCCCCGCGCCGTGGTGGATCATCGCTGGCCCACGACGCGCAGAGCATTGCGCCGCAGCATGTTCCAATCCGGTTGCGCGCACACCGCCATCCTCACCAAGTACTTCCTTCAGGAACCTTCCCTGCGCCGCGCCATACTCCGCTATGCCGCTTCGCGCCTGCGGCCGCGCCCCGCACTCACAGCCTTAGGCGCCGCTAAAATCAAGGTCCCGCAACTTTCGCTCTTCTTCGGCAGCCTCTGCGGTCCAATCGCCTTTCTCCTTTCCCGGAAGAAATAGCCAGCATCCCGTGGGCCCCGTCCGACGCCGGCCCCGCAGCGAAGTTGCATGCCCAGATCCAGTCGTCAGTGCGGCTTGGCCCAGAAATTCCAGACGTCGACGACCTGCTTGCCGGAAGGAAAGGTAAGAGATTGGTAAACGGAATGGGGAGCGCCCAAAATAAAAATATCGGCACGCGCCAGGGCCTGCTCCAGAGGAACCAGGGAAGGGTCCTGCACGTAAGGGTCGGTGCACAGCACCTCGCGGGCCTCGACTTCCAACAGTTTGCGCAGCTTGTAGGAAAGGCTGTCGCGCACATCGTCGGAATCACCCTTGAAGGCCATGCCCAGGATGGCCACGCTCTTTTCCGCCAGCCCCGAGGCGCGCAACTGCGCGACGAGGTAATTCGGCAGCCCCTCGTTCACCAGCATCGCGGCGTGTCCCATGAAAAAGCTGTTCCCCGTAAACGCCGCAAGCTGCAACGTATCCTTCAGCAGGCAGGGGCCGGCCGCAAAACCGGCCCGCGAGAAGCTCGCCATGCGGGGATAGTCGCGAGTGACGGCGTCATAGATGCGATAGAAGTCGAGGCCGTAGCTTTGGGCGAGAACGTAAAACTGATTGGAAATGGCAAAGTTCAGGTACCGCCAACTGTTGGTGAAGAGCTTGGCGAGCTCCGCCTCTGTAGGAGCCAGTTCAATAATATCTGGAGAGAGTATAGAAAACAGGTTGCGGGCTCGCGACATCGCTTCCGGCTCAAACGCCGCGACAATCTGGGGCAGGCGCGTCAGTTCCTCGAGCGCATTCCCCTCCGTAATCCTCTCCGGACAAAAGGCCACGTGCACCCTCCGCCCCAGCGCCCGCACCCGGTCGTACACAATCTTGGTGACTCCAGGATAGACGGTGCTGCGCAACACCAGCAGCGCTTCATCAGCGAGATGATTGAGCAATTCATCGACGCTCCGGCAGAGGTTGCGGAGGGTCGGATTCAAGTATCGGTCCACGGGGGTGCCCACCACTGCGATCGCCGCGTCGGCGCGCGCCAGACAGCCTTCATCCAACGTCGCCTCCAAGCCCTTCCCCACGACTTGCCGGAGCATCTCTGGAGCCCCGTTCTCCAGAAAGGGCATCTCGCCCCGGTTCACTTTTTCCACTTTGGCTTTGTCGATATCCAGCAGGGTGATGCGGACGCCGCGGGAGGCGAAAAGCAGGCCCAGAGGCAGCCCCACGTGTCCACATCCGCCTACGATTACGACATGCTTGGAAGTCCCCATGATTCAGTTTCTCAAAGCGGCTCGCTGCACGGAAGTGCGCTGTCCATCTTGTATCACAACGCCCCGGACCCGTCCAGACAACTGGATGGATCGTGACTCAGAATGTTGTGGCGCGGCCATCTTGGCCATGACTGTTCACGGGCGGGACCCCGATGGATCGGGGCAGGCTGCCCGTGCCACAACGGCGGACTGCCCTTCCACAAACTCCTCTTCTGCCACAAGGTGCTCGTTAAGTTCGCGGATGGTGCGTTCTCCCAACGTGAGCAGCACGCTGGGGTCGCCGGAGAGTTGATAAGAGGCCATCTGCCTTTCAAACTTATCCAAATCGATCCCCAGGCGCTCGTGACTGTTGCGAAATGCCTGGAGCTTCGCCGACGAGTGGGAGTTCGCTGCGAAGGCGCGGAAAAAGGCATTTTCTTCCTTCCGGCAATGCTCCATAGCATAGGTTTTGAAAAAGTGCATCGTCATGCGCAGCGCCGCCAGCGCCGCTTGCCGGTCGGCAAGATTTTCACCCGGGTGCAGAACCAGCCCGGCGAGGATAGCCTGCCAATCCTGCAATGCCGCGCGAATCTTCGCGTGCTCTTCCCGCCACTTGAGCGTGTCAGGCTGCACAACGGTGGACTGCGGTTCGGAAGCAGGCAGTGCGGTTTCGGCCTCCAGATACAAACTCTTGAGCCCGCGCGCCGCGAGCACGCCGGCAACTTCTCGCCGCGTAGGGAATCCGTGAGTGGAAAATTGCCCGGGCGTGTCATTCCGAAGGTAGCCGCCGGGAAAGGTATCGCAGTCCACAGTGAAGAGGTCGCCCGCCGCCACATTGGAAATATTCATTTCGTAATTCTCGCGGGTGTTGAAGAACAGCCGCGAGCGCGGGAACGCAAGGTGATAGAGGCTCAGGATCAAACGGTAGTCGTCGTCCGATACCGTAAAGCGCGAAGGCTTCTGCGATGCCAGCACGCCGCGCGCGGGCTTGAGGCGCGGAATGCCGATGGCGTGCGGCTCCAGGCCATAGGCGCGGCGCAGGTGGTTGCCGTGCTCGATGGTGGCCAGCACATCGTAGCGCCAGTCGTAGAGGCCCAGCAGCGCGCCCAGCGCGATTTTTGTGATGCCCGCGGGGATCACACGGTCCCACAAATCCAACCGATATTCGAAATCGCGCTTGGGCGAACCGGTAACGTGCCAGCGGTCGAAGTGGGGCTGGTGGTAAGTCTCCTGCCACTCCACGACCCATTCCAGGCCCGCCGCTCGGAGCGCCACGTAGTCCTGGCGCTCATACACCGGTGAACAGAGACCCACCACACCGCCGCCCAGGCCGTCGAGCTTGCGGCGCGTCAACTCCACGTAGCGCGCCAACACCTCCGGGCCAAACTCGGGGTCTTCCGAAAGCACCAGCTCAATCTGCCGGTGGCCCCAGGAAAGAATCAGGTCGAGCTCACGGCTGAATTCGTCCAGGCTCAGGCGCACGCGTTCCGCCAGCGGGTTGCTTTGGCGATAGCCGCAGTAGAGGCACTCGTTCTCGCAAAAGCTGGTGAGATAAACGGGAATGACGAACTCCACCGTGTGCGGGGCCACATTCTCGCGAACCCGCTGAGCTGCTGTGCGGATTTCCGCGCGCCGCCCGGGCTCGCGCGCCCCGGCGATCAGCGAAGCGGCGTCCTCCACGTCGAGGCCGCGGTTCCTCTCCGCCGCCGCGAAGATGTCCTCCAGTAGACGCACGGGCTCCCGCATCTCTGCGAGTGATTCCATGCGGGCGCCCGAGACTCGAAAGACTTCGCTGAATGTTGGCACTGCGCAATTACCTCCTGTAGCCTGCAACATGATTTCGGATGGTTCTCACCAGATTACTCAGCAATCCATTTTCCATGATGAACCTGCGGGTGACAATTCTGAACCTGCTGCGTCGAATTTGACCTGTTTGTTAGCAGCGTTGAGCAGGCCCGAGATCCATCTAAACCATCCATAAGACGGGAGAACGAAATCCGCTAACATCCTTTATTTTCATTAACATTCTGGCCACGAAGGGATAAGTGGTTTATTTATCATAAACATTCTGGCCCAGGGGGATGACCTGATCTAAGTCAAATTAATACCTCATTTGTTTTCAATGCGTTCCGGATAATGCCTCCATTTTTTATTTCCCCCTTTTCTCGCCGACCCTTCCAAGCACTTTTTTAACCAACCTATTTTCAATATCTTATACATAAGCTACATAGATAGCTAACAATGAAATTCAGGATAACTTGCTTATTTTTCATCAACATTCTGGCTTCGCGAGGAAAATCTCCTCTTTTTATTCCCGTTTGCGGGGCGGACTTTAACTTCCTTATTTTCAAAAGCTTACAAAACTGCTGAGAGCGTCGTTTTCCCTCTTGAATATTCTCTAAGTGCTTATTTTTCAGCAATATTCAGGCTTCCAGAGAGGTCGCACCCCGCTCTTTCCCGCGCCCGCGGCCTTTGACCGTCACGAGGGGACTCAAAATGCACCCCAAATGGTGAGAGCTTTAACCTTCCCTTCTCGGCATCAACGTCGCCTTGTCGTCGTTCCAAAGCTAACGCCGCAGTTCCGCCGCGCAGATACCACAGATTAGACAGGTCAGGGTTGACGAAGCTGGGAGACTGGCGCGCTAACATTGCAGCACCTCGCAGAAAGACCCCGTCAGTGTATCATCCTACGCTATGATGGTCAAGCAAATTCGACGATATTTGGAGGCTACAAAATGTCGCTTTTGGAAATGTCGATTTTCACCCGTTGAAAATCGGAATCCCCACACGAGCTTGGCACACACCTGTTTTCCAAGTCTGCCGCACTCGGGCATGGGCGGCGAGAAAAACCGCAGGGCGGGAGAGCGGCCCCGGCGCCACCACCTTGGCTACAGCCCCGCCGGATTATCCAGCCAATAGATCGTTAATCCCGACAGCAGCTTGGGGTAAAAATCGGTGGATTTCTGCGGCATGGGGCAGTCGGCGAGGGCGTTATCATAGACGGCTTCGACGGGTGTGGGATTCAGCAGGAAGGCGACTTGTCCCCGGCCCTTCTCCACGCTTTCGCAGGCCACAGCCGTGTCGCGAAAGTACGACAAATTCTTTTCTTCGCACACGGCCTGAGCATCGATGCCCAGCAGGCGGTCCAACACCAGCCGGTGCAGCAGGGCGACGTCGACCCGGCGCAGCGTGGGGGCAAGGTCGGCGAGCGCGCCGTCCAGATCAAAGTCCGCGCGCAAGCGCAGCAGCGCGAGTTTTCCCGGACCCGCATAGGCGCCCATCGCCGGCCTCTCGCAGGCCGCTACCGCGAGCCGGGCGAGGAAGGGCGCGGCCCACTCGGTTGCCGGCCCGTTTACGACCACATCTTCCCAATCGAAAACGGCGCGCGCGCCGGCGGCGAATTCGGCCCAGTCGAAATTCTCCAGGCTGTGCACCAGCCGATGCGTGGGCAGAATAGTGAGCCCGTCGGTTTCCATGCGCACAAACGTCATCATCACATATTCCGCGCGGCCGTCATCCCGGCCGGTTTCCCGGCAGTAGTGACGATAGTCGAGCGCCGTTTCGTAGCGATGATGGCCGTCGGCGATCACCAGCCGCTTGTCGCTCATGGCCGCCGTCACCCCGGCGATGATCTTGGGATCGGCCGTGCGCCAGGCGGTGTGCCGCGTGCCGTACTCGTCCGTAACCTGCTCCCAGGGATGCTGGGCCGCGGGCGCCGCCAGCAGGCTCTCAATTGTCCCGGTGGGGTCGCTGTAAAGCATGAAGATCTGGCCATAATGCGCGCGCGTAGCCTTCAGCAATTCCAGGCGATCGGCCTTGGGGCCGGAAAGGGTCTCCTCGTGGCGATGCACGACGCGCGCCGAGTAGTCCTCCAGGCGCAACAGGGCGATAAAACCGCGCCGTTCCTTGCGCGCACCGTGCTGCCCGGGAACTTCGTATTCTTGGTGATAGGGATAAATAGCCGGCTCGTGTTCGGAAACCAGCACACCGCTCTCAATCCATGCCTGGAAGTCGTGCGCCGCGCGCACGTAGACGTTGTTCGCGGGGCTGTCCTCCGGCAGCGCGCGTCCGCGAATAATCCGCACCAGGTTATGCGGGCTCAAGTCGTAGTAACGCGCCTGCATCTCGGGAGAAATCTTGTCGTAAGGCTGCGTGACCACCGCGCCGAGGTCGGGAATTTTCCGAGGGTCATAATGGAGTGCGCGAAAAGGGAGTATCTCTGCCATGTGCCTCACTTCCCACCGGAGTGTGTACGGAAATCTAAAGCTACCACACCCCCCGCCACGCGTCGAGGATTGTGTGCATCCCGCATGACGTGGTGGCCAATCCAAGCTAGAATGAAGGGTTAAGAAATTACAGCCGTCGCTGTCGCTCTTGCTCGCCGCGTGCGCCATCGCGCTGAGCACACCCTATCTCCGGAAAGGCTGCGGACATGGCTGAGCTTCGTTTGGATCCCTTTACCCGGCGCTGGGTGGTTACGGGCAAGCGCCCCATTATGCCGGATGTTCACGATGAAAGCGGGGTTTGCCCTTTTTGCCCCGGCAACGAGCACCTGACGCCCCGCGCCATTCGCGAGTCGCGTGACTCTGCCGGCGCGTGGATGGCCCGGGTGTTTCACGATCGCGCCCCGCTGTTCCGCGTGGAGGGCGGCGCGGACCGCCGGGCCGAAGGCATGTTCGACCGCATGAATACTGTGGGCGCACATGAAATTGTGGTCGAGACCCCCGTGCACGGCCAAATGCTGGCGCAGCTTCCCGAACAACATATCGGCCACCTGCTGGAACTCTTTCGCGACCGCATTCTCGACCTCAAGCAGGACCGTCGCCTGCGCTATGTTTCGCTGTTCAAGGATCAGCATCCGCCCTCTCCGACCCTGCGCGGGCACGCTTACTCCCAGGTGTTGGGAACGCCGGTGCTGCCGCAACTGCTGGAGATTGAACTGCGCTGGAGCCGCGCGCATTTCCAGAAGCACGAGCGTTGCATCCACTGTGACGTGTTGCAGCAGGAGTTGCATGATGAAAAACGCCTGGTGGATCAGACCGCGGATTTCGTGGCCTTCTGTCCCTTTGGCTCGCGCTTCTCCTACGAACTCTGGGTGGGTCCCGTCCGCCATTCCTCCTCGTTCGAGAACGATTTGACGGAACCAGGGAGAGCGGCGGCGCTCGCGCCGTTTCTCAAGGCCTGTCTCCAGCGAGTGGAAAAGCTCTCGGAATCCCTCCACCTGGTTGTCCACACCGAGCCGAATCTGCAGGCGTGGAAACCCACCAAAGATTGGTGGAAGACCGTGCGGGAGGATTATCATTGGCACATTGAGATTCAGCCGGACTTAGAGGGAAAGCGGCGCTTCCTGGGCACGGAAGGTTTTCACTTCAACCCCATCCCGGCGGAGCAGGCCGCTTTGGTTTTGCGCGCGCTTGACCCCGGCGTTGAGCCGTCTCCCGCACCTTAATTATGGACACCCACGTGACTGCAGACTGGAAACAAATTCGGCTTTTGGTTTTTGACCTGGACGGTACCCTGGTGGACAGCAAGCAAGACTTGGCCTTGAGCGTCAACGCGATGCGGCAGGAGATGGGGCTGGCTCCCTTGCCGCTCGATTTAATTGCCTCCTACGTCGGCCATGGCGTCACGCTGCTGGTGCGCCGCTCGCTGGGAACGCATGCCACCAGCGAGAATGTCGAGAAAGGGTTGGCGTTCTTTCTGGCTTACTATCGCGACCATATGCTCGACCACACCGCTCCATACCCGGGAGTGTCCGAGGCGCTGGAAAATCTCGGCGGCCATAAGATGGCGGTGTTGACGAATAAACCCGTCCATTTCAGCAGCGAGATGCTGACCCGGCTCGGCTTCGCATCCTACTTTGCCTATATCTACGGGGGCAACAGCTTTCCGCAAAAGAAACCCGATCCCATGGGCTTGCACAAATTAATGGAAGACTTGCAAATTTCCGCCCCCGAGACTCTCATGGTGGGCGATTCGGATACCGATGTGCTCACCGGGAGGAACGCCGGCGTGTGGACGTGCGGCGTGACTTATGGATTCGGGGCGCACACGCTGCAAAAGGCCCCGCCGGATCTGGTGATTGACGATATGCGGGAACTCCCTCCATTGCTGAACGGCCACCGCGAATTGTAACGCCGGGAGAGGATGGAACGATTTGCACGGCCGGACGGAGCGCGCCAGTTGGCGGTGTGACCCGGACGCTCCAACTTGTCTGGAATGTTCCGCATCCAACCTGAAGACGGAATTTCCGATGATGAAAGCAGTAGAAGCGATCGCGGGGGCGAGGCCTCTTAATCCCTTGATGAACAAGCAAACCATTCACTCTTACGCCAGCGCATTGTGTCTGTGGGTGGGCCTTTGCCTGCTGCCCGGGGTTTTTGGGTATTCCCAGCAGCCGCCGGTGAAACCGCCCAAGGAAACCTCGCCCAGCCCTGCCCCGGCGGCGCCGGACGCCGAGCCGGAACAACCGCCTCCTGGCGATTGGGGGCCGGAGCTGCTCTACGGTATTCTCAGCTCGCCGAACGAGGAGTCGCAATTCGCATTGTTACGCGCAACATTTGCCGCGGGGCCCCCCATTATTCCCCAGCTCACCGTGGCGCTGAAGGATGATCGCACGGCAGAGTACGCGGCGCAGTCGTTGGCCTATATCGGGGGCGAGCAGGTGCTTCCCATCCTGTGGAAACTGATGTCCGATCCTCGCGACCTCAATTTGCGACGCTTCACCTATGGCGCGCTTGCCGAGTTCGATTCGCCCCAAGCCACGGACCTCCTCTTCGACGTCATCAACAAATCCGACGACGAACCGGACCGCACGGTGACGGAAACCGCGGTGATAGCTCTCACTGTGCGCACCGACACCACACTCCTTCCGCGCCTTTTGGCTTTGCAGAAAAAGCTCCAGGACGTGGTCATTCGCGACGACCTGGACAACGCCCGCGCGGTCATTGAAGAGCGGGCCAAGTACCTCGCGTCGCCGGAAGGAAAGAAGTCGGGCGCCTCGATTGAGTCCGCGGTGCGAACCTATTTCATACCGGCGCTGGAACAGGAGCCTGCCCCGGAAACCGTGCCAACTTCTCCCGCCAAAAGTGTGGGAAAGGCGCCCGCCGCGACCCCTCAGAAGCCCCCGCGGCCGCTGGTTTCGGTGGAGGTGCGCAGCGTTACCTTTTCGCCCGACAAGAACCGCGCCCTCGCCAGGGTGGTCTTCGAGGACCCGACCGCGGTGGCGTACTATGATTTCGTTCTGCAAAAACGCCTCGGCGATTGGACGCTTGCCAGCGTTTGGCTGGGGCCGGAAGTGGAAAAGAAGGCAGTAGGCAGTGGGCAGTAGGCAGTGGGTCAGAGTCCGGCATACGGTAAACGGCATGGAGAAGACGATCGTGCTCCGTCTAATGTCAATTCCTTTTCCCCATCTGCCTGCGATGCCCGTTGCCACTCGTCACTAATACTATGCGCCACGTTATTGTTGGAACAGCCGGCCACATTGACCACGGGAAGTCAGCGCTCGTCCTGGCCCTCACTGGCACCGACCCCGACCGCTGGGAAGAAGAGAAGCGCCGCGGTATCACCATCGATCTGGGGTTCGCTCATCTGGAGTCGGGTACTGACCTGCGTGTCGGATTCATCGATGTTCCCGGCCACGAGCGCTTTGTGAAAAACATGCTGGCGGGTGTGGGCGGCATCGATCTGGTCATGTTGATCGTTGCCGGCGACGAGTCCATCAAGCCCCAGACGCGCGAGCACTTCGACATCTGCAAGCTGCTGGGAATTCGCCGCGGATTGATCGTCATCACGAAGTCCGACTTGGTGGACCGCGAGGTGCTGGACCTGGTGCGCCTGGAGGTGCAGGAGTTCGTCGCGGGTTCGTTTCTGGAGGGTGCGCCGATGGTGGCCGTCAGTGCACGCACCGGCCAAGGACTGGACGAACTTAAGGACGAACTACGACGGCTGAGCCTGGAAGCGCCTCCCAAACCCGCCGACCTGCCCTTTCGGCTCCCCATCGATCGCTCCTTCGTGATCAAAGGATTTGGAGCGGTCGTCACCGGAACACTGATCACCGGGACGGTGGAAAAGGAAGCGGAGGTTGAGATCTTCCCCCTGGGAAAACGCGCGCGGGTGCGCGGCATCGAAGTTTACAACGCCCCCGCCGACCGCGCCACCGCGGGCCAACGTACGGCTCTCAACCTGGCGGGAATGGAGGCCCGGCAGATTACCCGCGGCATGGTGCTGGCCGCGCCCGGCCTCTTCCAGCCCACCTCATCCCTGGATTGCACCCTGAGCCTTTTGCCCAGCGCCCGGCCCCTGAAGAATTATGCGCAGGTGCATTTCCACTGTGGCACAGCAGAGATGCTGGCGCGAGTCGCTCTGCTGGAAGGCAAAGAAATGAAACCGGGCGCAACCGGCTTTGTGCAGCTTCGACTGTCGGAACCCGGCCTCTTTGTGCCCGGCGACCGCTTCATCATCCGGCAATTCTCACCTGTCACCACGATTGGCGGGGGCGGAGTGCTTGACAATGCCCCGCCCAAGCACCGCCCCGGTGACCCGGCCACGGCCGAATCTCTGCGCGTGTTGGAACGAGGAGAACCGGAAGCGCGGCTCGAACTCCTGACGCAGCGGGCCGGAGAAGCTACGCCCGCGGCACTAGCGGCACGCACGGGCTGGAAGCCTGCGGACATTCTCCGCGTGGCAAAATCCCTCGAAACCCAAAAGCGCCTGGCGCTCCTCGGGCAGCCACCCAGCCTGCTCGTCCACTCGGCGCACTTCGAGCGATTGGCGATACTCCTTCTGGAGCAACTCGAAAAGTTTCATGCGGCAAATCCCTTGGTGGCCGGAGTGCCCAAGGACGAACTGCGGGCCAAGTTGAGCACTGTAGGAACCGCGCACGCCCTCCCCTCGCCCGCACTGCTCAACGCTCTGCTGCAATTCCTGACCGCGCAGGGCAAAATCGACGTGCAAGGTGAGACGGTGCGTCTCGGCGGCCGTACCATTCAATTGTCCGCGGAGGAAATCGCGGCGCGCGACCAAATCGCCGCGGCCTTTGAAAAGGCGGGCCTGGCTGTGCCCACCGCGCGGGAAGTGCTGGCCAACCTGCGCCTCGACCGGGCGCGTGCTGAAAAATTGCTAAGGATGCTCGTGAAGGAAGACGTCCTGCACAAAGTTACGGAGGACCTGATCTTCCACAAGTCAGCGCTGCGCAAATTGCGGGACATCCTGGCGCGCCGCAAAGTACAGAACAATCGCCTGGGCGTGGCGGACTTTAAGGAGCTGACCGGACTTTCCCGCAAGTACGCCATCCCGCTGCTCGAATACCTCGATCGTGAGCGCGTGACGCGCCGCGAAGGCGACGAGCGGATTATTCTCTGAGGGAAGGAGTTAGAAGTTAGAAGTTAGAAGTTAGATGTTGGAAGTTGGAAGAGAGGAATACGTAGGGTTGCCCGTCTTCCGACTCCTGGCTCCTAGATTCTAACTTCTAACTCCTAGCTCCTCACTTCTCTCCGATCGTCTTGAGAATTTCATAAACCAGAGATACCGGCAGGCCGACCACATTGAAATAACAGCCGGAAATGTGGGTGACGAACTTGGAAGCCAACCCTTGAATGGCATAAGCGCCGGCTTTGTCAAAGGGTTCGTGGCTGGCCACGTAGGCGCGAACCTCGTCATCGGTGAGCTCGCGGAAGGTCACAAAGCTGGTTTCGTGTTTGAGCGCAACAATCTGGTCAGGCGCCCTAACCAGGCAGATTGCAGTAATCACTTCGTGCGTTTGCCCGCAGAGTAAACGGAGCATGCGGGTGGCATCAAAGGGTCCGCTGGGCTTCCCTAGAATCAATCCGCCAATCGTCACGATCGTATCCGCACCCAAAACCAGGCTGTCCGCGGGCGAGCGGGAGGCCACGTGCAGCGCCTTGGCACGAGCGACGCGCCGGGCGTAATCTTCCGGCAGTTCTTCCGGAATCGGCAGCCCCTCATCGATGCCGCTGGGAATAACCTCAAATTCGAAACCGGCGTTGCGCAGCAACTCGATTCGACGTGGGGAATTGGAGGCGAGAAGCAGTTTCATGCGTGTGGTATTATAAAAATGTTACTGACGCATCTCAAGCCATTTCGCCGGTGGTGCGCGGTGTGCTAAACTTACGGGTTCTCTGAACTTCAAGAATCTGCGCTGGGGACGCCGAACGTGGACGAAATCGGAAAAATTTTGCCTTCTCTGTTCAGGAAACAAATCCGCCGGGCGGAGCCACACCTGCTCGACATCCTGCTTCCGCTGTGGCCGCGCATCGCGGGAAAGACCATGGCGCAACATTCCCAACCCGCCTTTTTTGCGTCAGGCGTGTTGACCCTCACCACTGACTGCGCCACCTGGGGAACCCAACTGCGGCACATGACCGAGGAAATTCGCGCCGAAATTAATGGCTTCCTGGGCCAACCGATTGTGAAGAAGTTACGAGTCAAAACGGTGACTCAACCCGCACTGTTTTTTCGCCCGCGAGTTTCGCACGGAAGCGCCCCACCCCTGCTATCGCCGGTGAGCCAGGCAATGGACACGGACTCCATAGCTGACCCGGAAGTTGCCATGGCGCTGGCAAGCTCTTACGCCAAGTATTTTAATCGCCCTCGGAGATAGTGAAACGCATGGCTTTTACCGAAAAAGATGTTCGTTACGTGGCCGACCTAGCTCATCTGGAGCTGACTGAGGAAGAGATAAAGAAATATCTTCCCCAGCTCGATTCCATTTTGGAGTACGTGCAAAAACTGAACGAACTGGACACCTCCCAGGTCGAACCTATGGCGCAGGTAACGTATCCGGGCTCCCAAAATGCCTCTTTCCGGGCGGATCAGCCGCACCAGAACTTTTCCCAGGACGAGGCACTGGCCAACGCTCCCGAGCCGGGCGCGGGAAGTTTTAAGGTACCGCGCGTTATCGAGCGGGAGGAATGAGAGCATTTTGGATTTTAGATTTTGGATTTTGGATTAGGGACTACACTTGCGCACTCTCGCGCCTCAATCCAAAGTCGCAAATCCAAAATCCAAAATGAAGGTGTAAGAGGCTATGAACGTATAATGGACTTCACCACTCTAACAATCAGCCAGATACGTGAGCTTCTGAAAAGCCGGCAGGCGACGGCGGTGGAAATCGTCCAGGCTCACTTTTTGCGCATCGAGGAAAAGGACAAGGAAGTCCGCGCCTACCTCAGCTTGTGCCCCGAGCGCGCCCTCGCGCAGGCAAAGAAGGTTGACGAGGCGATTGCAGCGGGCGAAACGGTCGGTCCGCTGGCCGGCGTGCCGGTAGCGGTCAAGGACGTAATCCTGACCCGCGGAACCCGCACCACCTGCGCGTCGCATATCCTGGAAAATTTCGTCGCGCCCTACGACGCCACGGCGGTTGAAAGGCTGGAGCGCGCGGGGGCCGTTGTCCTCGGCAAGACGAATTGCGACGAATTCGCCATGGGTTCTTCGACGGAAAACTCCAGTTTTTTCCCAACGCACAATCCCCGTGATCTCACCCGCGTGCCCGGCGGATCAAGCGGGGGCTCGGCCGCAGCCGTCGCTGCGAATTTCGCGACCGTCGCGCTGGGGTCCGATACCGGAGGGTCTATCCGGCAGCCCTCGGCATTCTGCGATATCGTCGGCATGATGGGAACTTACGGCAGGGTCTCCCGCTATGGTTTGGTGGCATTTGCCTCGTCGCTCGACCACATCGGGCCGTTTGGACGCTCGGTGCACGATGTGGCGCTGGTGCTGCAAACTATCGCCGGGCGCGACCCGCTGGATTCCACTTGTGCCGCGCTGCCGGTGGACGACTATGTTGGCGCCCTGAGCGGTGGCATCCGGGGGCTGCGCGTGGGGGTCCCGACGGAGTACCTCAAGGGATTGAACCCGGATATCGGCGGCAACATCCAGAAAGCCATCGACCTGTTCACCAAGCTCGGTGGCGAAATCGTGCCCATCAGCTTGCCCCACACCGACTACGCCATTGGATGCTATTACATCATCTGCACGGCTGAAGCCAGCTCGAACCTCGCCCGCTACGACGGCGTGCGCTATGGATTCCGGTCCCCCCAGGACGATTTGCAGGACATGTACCGGAAGTCGCGCAACCTCGGCTTCGGGGCGGAAGTGAAGCGCCGCATCATGCTGGGAACATACGTATTGAGTTCCGGGTACTATGATGCCTACTATTTGAAAGCCCAGAAAGTACGTACACTCATCACCCGCGATTTCGTCGAGGCCTTCGACGAGGTGGACGTCATCGTCACCCCCACATCCCCCATTCCCCCCTTCAAGCTCGGCGAACGGGTGGACGACCCTCTCCAGATGTACCTTGCCGACATCTACACCGTGACTGCCAGCCTCGCCGGCATACCCGGAATCAGCGTTCCCTGCGGCAAGACCCCAAGCGAACCACACCTCCCCGTGGGTATGCAAATCCTTGCCAAACACTTTGATGAGGCGCGCCTGCTGCTTGTGGCCGATGCCTATGAAAAGGCGGGTGGGTTCTCGATCGGTTAGCGATGCGGGGTCAGTAGGAAATTTCCATCCGCAAACCGGTACCGTCGAATTCCGGCTTCTTCGGCAGGTGAACCGCCTGTTTCTTGCCGATGCGCACCGCAGTCCACGCGGCTGCCGCAGCGTCAAGAAGATCATCAGGTCCTGCCAGCTTTCTGTCCAATTCATTCAAGTGAGTTCGAATTTGTGGGAATGGATCTGATAACAATTTCAAGCGTTCTTCCCTGCCGCTTGCGGAATGCTTGCGGAATTGCATCGCCTTGCCATTATTGAGTGCGCAAAAGCAAAGTTCCGGGTGAACCTCATAAACCCAATTCTGTAATCCGGGACTTGTGACTTGATCAACTTCCCGCACCTTGGCCAAAATGCCAAAGGCTTGTTTGGAAATCTTCTTGCCGCCAATCCTGAGGCTTTTCTGGCATGCCCTCTCATAAGTGGTGGCGCACAGGATTGGCCGGATTGGAGCCGGGAAGACGCTGTTCCTCCGTGACTTTCCTAGCCGCTTGCGGGCCTCGATGTCACACGCTCTCGCCCCGCTTTGGGGGAGGCCGATGGGAATATCTACGGCAACCACATCCGCACATTTGAAATCGACCAGCACATCGGCGAAGTGAGGCAAGATATGGAAATCAGTTTCGTAATTGTGGAGGTCAACCGTGAAACATAACCATCCAGCCTTACACCCATCCACCCCTACGTAAAGCCCTCCAACCTTTGCTTTGGAATTTGTGGCGGGTTCCCCTGTAGCTATATCCATGTGAGCACGTCCTGAATTCAATTTGAGATTGCTTTTTCGGTGTTTGACAGCGCGAAGAGTCTAGCAGCTTGCAGAGAACCATTCAAATGGTGAGAGCTATGCAGTCAAGAATTAGATTTGAGGAAAGGGTTGGGGAACTACGATGTGGGGTGAGGTCTGCTTCGTGCTTTTCCGCTTTTGTTGCTAAGAGGACGCCCTGGTGAGCAGGTGTCAGGGGCCAAGCATCAGTCTCATGCGCTGCTGACACCTGGCACCTGACACCTTGCACCTTCTTTACTGTGTTCTCGCCTCGTCCTCGTCGGCCAGTTCCCCTCCCACCGCCGGGGCAGGCCCGGTGGGGATGGCAACTTCCGCCGGCGTGGTAACTTCCGGTTGTGGCGGCTCGGCTTCGGTAAGCAGCTTGAAGTTCCGGTAGAACTCCAGGCCCGTGCCGGCCGGAATCAACCGGCCCATGATAACGTTTTCCTTCAAGCCGCGGAGGTGATCCACAGCGCCTCGGATGGAGGCTTCCGTAAGGACGCGCGTGGTTTCCTGGAACGACGCAGCCGAGATGAAGGAATCGGTGGCCAGCGACGCCTTGGTAATTCCGAGCAACAGAGGGTGGCCGGTGGCCGTCTTACCGCCCTTCGCCTTCGCGCGCTCGTTCTCCTCGCGGAATTTGAACTTGTCCACCTGCTCGTCCAGCAGGAATTCCGTGTCGCCCACTTCTTCAACCTTCACCCAACGCATCATCTGGCGCGCGATCACTTCGATGTGCTTGTCATTGATATTGACGCCTTGCAGCCGGTAAACTTCCTGGATTTCGTCCACGAGATATTTCTGAAGCTCTTTCTCGCCCAGGACTGCCAGAATATCGTGGGGGTTGCGCGGGCCGTCCATGAGCGGTTCACCCGCCTTAACGCGCTCGCCCTCCTGCACGGAAACGTGGACGCCACGGGGCAGCAAGTACTCCTTGGTCTCGCCCTTTTCCGGAACCACCAGGATCTTGCGCTGGCCTTTGACCACGTCCGCGTAACGAACCACGCCGTCGATTTCCGTAATCACCGCGGGCTCGTGGGGCTTGCGTGCTTCGAAGAGCTCGACCACGCGCGGCAGACCACCGGTGATGTCCTTGGTCTTGGTGGTTTCACGCGGGATCTTGGCCAGCACGTCGCCGGGGCTCACTTCGTCGCCCTCTTGCACCATCAAGTGGGCGCGCGCGGGCATCAAGTACTTCTTGGTGCCCTTCTTTTCGTTGCGAATTACGATTTGCGGCTGAAACTTTTCTTCGAATGGGTCCTTCACCACCCATTGCGACAAGCCGGTGACTTCATCCACCTGCTCTTGCACGGTGACTCCGGCCTCGAGGTCCTTGAACTGCGCCGTGCCCGCGACTTCCGTGAGGATCGAAAACGTATAAGGATCCCACTCGACAATGATCTCGCCCATTTTAACGGGGGCGCCCTCCGCCACCTTGATGCGAGCTCCGTACACTACCGAGTACCGCTCGCGCTCGCGGCCTTTGTCGTCCACGATGGCCACAGCGCCATTGCGATTCATGACCACGTGAGCGCCTTCGCGGTTCATGACGGTCTGAATGCTGTGATACTTCAGGAAGCCGTGGTTCTTAGCCTCCAGAGTGCTCTGCTCGGAAATACGGCTGGCCGTGCCGCCGATGTGGAAGGTCCGCATGGTAAGCTGCGTGCCCGGCTCGCCGATGGATTGCGCGGCAATCACCCCCACGGCCTCGCCCATTTCCACCACCCGCCCGGTGGCCAGGTTGCGTCCGTAGCAGCGCACGCAAACGCCGCGCCGCGACTCACAAGTCAACACCGAGCGAATCTTGACGCGCTCGATGCCCGCCGCCTGGATGGCCGCCGCCAGGTCCTCGTTAATCTCCTGGTTGACATCTACAATCACATTGCCTTCGTAGTCTTTAATTTTCTCAAGTGAAACTCGCCCCACGATGCGGTCGCGCAGTGGCTCCACCACTTCGCCGGCCTCCACGATCGGCTCCACGTAGATTCCGTCCAGCGTGCCGCAGTCGAACTCGGAAATGATCACATCCTGCGCCACGTCCACCAGACGCCGGGTGAGATAGCCGGAGTCGGCGGTCTTCAGCGCCGTGTCCGCCAACCCTTTGCGCGCGCCGTGGGTGGAGATGAAGTACTGCAACACGTTCAGACCCTCGCGGAAATTCGCCGTGATGGGGGTCTCAATAATTTCCCCGGAGGGCTTCGCCATCAGTCCGCGCATGCCGGAGAGCTGACGGATTTGCTGCTTCGAACCGCGCGCCCCGGAGTCCGCCATGATGTAAATGGGATTCATCTGGCCGGTGGTGTCCTGCTTCTCCATCACCTGGAACATTTCGTTGGCCACGTCATCCGTGACGTTCGACCATATGGCGATCACCTTGTTGTAACGCTCACCATGGGTGATGGCGCCTTCCTGGTACTGCTTCTCAACCTCGATGACTTCCTTCTCTGCCGCACTCACCAGGCTTGCCTTGCTTTGCGGCACCACCAAGTCGTCGATGCCGATGGAGATTCCCG
>Ga0326727_10006022_pt1 | contig 33797 bp, 27 predicted proteins | sample MB2enrmetagenome_FD_207643 | JGI IMG/M metagenome (GOLD analysis project Ga0326727, IMG submission 207643) | Lab enriched peat soil microbial communities from McLean, Ithaca, NY, United States - MB29MY | ecosystem: Environmental > Terrestrial > Soil > Wetlands > Peat | place: USA: New York...
CAGGAGCGGGTGAAGTTCGCCAGCAGTTGCTCGCTCACGTTGAGCAACGCGGCGCTTTCGAGTGTTTACGACAACCTGGACTGGTTCCGGCAGCGGATTCTGCTGCGGCCCCAGGAGATCAGCAATCATCCCGAGGTTGTCCGGCGGCTGGGGATCATCTCGATCAACACGGCGATCGAGGTGGATGTTTTCGGGAACGTCAACAGCACGCACGTGATGGGCCGGCAGATGATGAACGGCATCGGCGGCTCGGGAGACTTCACGCGCAACGCGTATCTTTCGATCTTCACCTGTCCCTCGACGGCGAAAGGCGGCAAGATCAGCACGATCGTTCCGCTGGTGAGCCACCTGGATCACAGCGAGCATTCGGTGCAGATCATCGCGACGGAGTGGGGCATCGCGGACCTGCGCGGCAAATCTCCTTACGAGCGCGCGTATCTGATTATCGAGAATTGTGCGCATCCCGACTTCCGCGACACGCTCAAGAACTATCTGGAGATGGTGGAAGGCGGCCACACGCCGCAGACTCTCTCGGCCGCGTTCAGGATGCACGACCGCTTTCTGAAGTCGGGCGACATGCACGGGGTGGAGTGGGGGGAAGTGGTGAAGTAGAGCAAAGAAGCGTTCGGAGCCGCGGATCAACGCCTGCCTGTTGTAGGCTGGTGAGTGGCATGACGCAAGAACAAATCCGCACGCTGCTTGAATCGGTGCGCAGTGGCGCGCTGGATGTGGACGCCGCGGTCGAGCGCATGCGGCACATGCCCTTCGAGGATCTCGGCTTCGCCAAGATCGATCACCACCGCGCCCTTCGTCACGGCATGCCGGAGGTGGTGTTCGCGCAAGGGAAGACTCCGGACCAGGTGGCCGAGATCGCCGCCCGCTTGGTCAGCAACGCGCCGAACGTGCTGATCACGCGCGCCGACGCCGCCACGGCGGAACGCGTGCGCCACGAGATCCCGCAAGCCGAGTACTTCCCGCTCTCGGGCGCCCTGCGCGTCTGGTGCGACCGCACGGTCCAGGGCAAAGGCAAAATCGCGGTGGTGTCGGCGGGCACCAGCGACATCCCGGTGGCCGAGGAAGCGCAAGTCACCGCCGAAGTCATGGGGAACAATGTCGAGGTCATCTACGATATCGGCGTGGCCGGAATTCACAGGCTGATGAACAATCGGGAGCGGCTGGTGGAGGCTCGCGTGGTGGTGGTTTGCGCCGGGATGGAAGGCGCGCTGCCGAGCGTGGTGGGCGGCCTGGTCGCCTGTCCGGTGATCGCGGTTCCGACCAGCGTCGGCTATGGCGCCAGCTTCCACGGCCTGGCGGCGTTGCTTGGGATGCTGAATAGCTGCGCCAGCAACGTGACCGTGGTCAACATCGACAACGGATTCGGCGCCGGCTACGTGGCCAGCCTCATCAACCGCCTGTAGCCCAATGCCGCGGCGGAGCGTCGAGATGAGTCTCGACGCGGCAAACACGAGTGTTTGCGCCACCCGTTGTGGCGCACGCACTCCTCGGTGCAGTCTCGACACTTGTGTCGAGACTTTTCAATCAACGATTTACGAGGTGTCCGAAAAACTAAGTGGCATTGGGCACGAGTGCCTGCGCCACGCCCAGCAGTACATCTCCGCTACTCGGCCGCTCGCAGCTCGCCGCGCGAATCGAATTGGCCGGAGGAGGCCAGCGTCTCGCGCAGGCGGCCGCGGTTGGGGCCCGACTTTTCCCCAGCCTCGATCATCGACCGCAGTGCCTCTTCGATCCGGATCTGGGGCGGCAGGCGGAAGATCCAGGGGATGTTCACCGCCGTCAGGGACTTGTCGGAGGAGATCGCCATCAGCGGCACGAACGCCTTGATGGCAAGCTGCCCGGCGAGATGGCTCGCATCGCGGCCGGTCGAGATCATTCCGATGGCGCCGTCGCGATAGAGCAGGTCCACGAGTGCGGTGGACGCCTTGCCCCACGGAACATCGGATGCGATCGGGACCACTTCGTAGCGCCCCTTATAGGCGGCCAGCACGCGCGCCACTTCCGGCGCGGCCTGGTCCACACCCGGCCCGAACAAGCCGATGCGCAATGGGCCACTGGGTGCATCGGCGACCGCGGGGCCGTTGTACTCGACTCCGTTCTCTCCCACGCGCGCGTACTCCTTCCGCATCGGATAGCGGCGGTAGGCGATCTTGCCGGCATGGACCGTGGCCAGGTACAGGGGGACGATGTTCTTGCAGTTGGGATCGAAGGTCATGGCCCCGGTTACGCCCTTGTACTGCTCCAGGCCGGTCAGGGCGTCGCGAATCTTTCCGCGGTTCAACCCGGCCTTGCACATCGACTGGAGCAGGATGTTCATCGTGTCGTAGGCTAGCGACGCGAACACCTCCGGCTCCTTCTGAAAGCGCTTCCGGAAACGATCCTGGAACGCAACCCACAGCGGATCGTCGCGAGTGGGATCGAACGGATAGACGGCCTCCAGGCCCTCGGCCGCGGGGCCGGCAGAGTCCAGCAGTCCGGGACCGATCGTCCGAAAGCTGCCAAACACCCGCTGCTTCATCCCCGCCTCGCGCATTTCCTTCAGTATGGCGGCCGCCTGCGGCTGATCGCCCCAGATCACAATGCCGTCCGCCCGCGACTCGTTGATGATGCGGAGCTGCCGCCGGAAGTCCACATCTCCGGGCATCCACTTCTGCTCGATGACGACCGGATGGCCGAGGCGCCTGGACACATCCTTGAACTTGAGCACGCCGAAACGGCCGTAGCGCGAATTGACGCGCAAGAGCGCGATGCGCTCGAGGCCCAGGTCGGTATAGATCCGCCGGGCCAGCGTGTAGGACTGCACGCGATCATCCTGGATCGTCGTCAGGTACCACGGGATGATCGTCTCGGGAATGGTCGGGTCGGTGGAGGCGCTATTGACGATCGGCACCTCGGCCTTGAGGGTAACGCGCAGGGCGATGTGGGTCGAGTCGGCGTTGAGGGAACCGAGCATGGCCCACACGTTCTCGTCGTAGGCCATCTTGACAATCTCGTTGGAAGACGCGCCCCAGGTGGCCTGGTCGTTGTGGACCATGAGCTTGAATGGCTTGCCGCCATATCCGCCGTTCGCGTTGGCCTCTTCGATGGCAAGCTCGGCGCCCGCGAGCATCATCTGGCCGAGCGCCTCGTCCGGATGATTCTCGACCGGCCCCAGGAACCCGATGCGAACTTCGTCCACGTCCGACGCTTTCACCGTCGGCACATCGCGCGCGGCGCCGTTGTATTCGATCAGCTTGGTGTAGAACTCGTAGTAAGGCGTTCCGAAGTTCCCATATGGCTGCATGTCCTTAGGCGTGTTCGCGTACGGCACGAGCTCACGGTTTTTCGGCGGCCCGGGCGGATTCGCCCCGCACGAACAGGCGCCCGCGAGGCCCTGCGCCCAGACGATCCCCGACGCGGCTAACACGCCCAGCAGCCAACGCATGAGGCTACTCCTTCCGGAAGATCGCGATGGCTTCGATTTCAACCAGCAGCTCCGGGCGGCACAGCTTCGCCTCGATCCCCGTCGATGCCGGCAGCGGGTCCAATTCCTGCGCGGCATAGAACGCCGTGCGCTCCTCGTTGAATGCCTCGTAGTCCCGGTCGATGTCACGCAGGTAGCAGGTAGTGCGGACGATGTCCTTCCACGTCGCGCCCTCGGCTTCGAGCAGTTTCGTGATGTTGTGGAACGTGCGGCGGGTCTGCGCACGAAAATCGCCGATGTGCACCGTGCGGCCGTGCTCGTCGATGCTGGCCGTGCCGGAGATCAGCAGAATTACGATGTTGCCCAGATCGAGCCGCAGGCCGCGCGAAAAGGAACTCGGCTTGGCGTAGTGGTAGGCTTCGTTGAGCACTTCGTAGTTCGTAATCGGCTTCTTCTCGATCCTGTGCGCCATGGAAATCTCGCTCAGCACTTCGGTGATGGTCATGCGTGCATGTCTCCGTGGTGAATCTTGGTTGGCGTAAATCATTTCTTGGCCAGCGTCTCGGGCTCGCCGCCCGGGATACGGATTCCGTGGCTGAGGCCGTGCGCCGTGGCCACCCAGAGGTCCTCGCCCTGGAAGTCGATTCCAAGGACGTAGTTGTGCGACGGCGCACTCTTGACCGGCACTTTGGTCACGTGGGCCGCCGCATCGCGAACCAGCATTTCCGGCTGGTGGGTATCGAGCGCCGGCCGGTACACGGCCCAGTTGGTTCCGTCGTAGTAGGCCAGTCCCTTGTCGGTCGCAAACCAGGCGCGGTCATTGTCCACGGCCCTCACCTGATTGAGGAAATTGCTCGGAAGGCCGCTATCCTTGTCCAGGAAACCCTTCCAGTTGCGGCCATCGTAGCGGCTGGCGCCGAAGTACGTCGCGACCCATACCACGCCTTTGCCCGGGTAGCTCACCGATGTCGTGATCTCGTGGATGAGCCCCTGGTCCTTGAGGACCACCATCTCGGTCTCGCCGTCGGGATCGTTGTAATCCTTCCAGCGGGCGGTCTTGACGTCATACTCCAGCATCCCGCCGCCCCAGACCGCGTAGTACACCTTGTCTTCGGCCGCGCTCACCGAATAGGTCCAGATTTCGTACATCGGCGTGTCGCGCTCGTTGAAGTGCTCCCACTGGTTGGTTTTGGTGTTGAGCCGTCCGCCGCCGGCAGCCGTCGCGACCCAGACCCAGTCGCCCTGGACGGCGACGCCGTAAACCACGTCGTTCGGCAATCCGCTGTTCAGTTGCGTGTAGGTATCGAACCGGCCGGCGGAGAGCCGGCTCAGTCCGCCCATGGTGGCAGCCCAAACATCGCCCGTGTGCTTGTCTACATCGATAAAGAGCACCACCCGATGAGCCAAGCCGTCCTTGGGCGTGTAGACCTTCCACTTGCCGTTCTCATAGAGAACGAGTCCGTGCTCGGTGCCCGCCCAAATCCGGTTCCCGTCCACCTTGACATTGAAGATGTGATCGTCGGGAAGCCCGCTGTTGGCGCTGGTAAAGTTCTCCCAACGGTACCTGGGCATGTCGGGGACAGCCGCCCAGCCGGCGAGCGAAAAGGCAAACATGCCTGCAAGAATCCTGTGCATAGCGAGACTTTTGCAGAATTATAACATCCGGGTCCCAAATCAATAAATAACCAGAAGTGATTAGTTGGAAGAGGTTAGGGGCCGGCGGCTCAGTGAAGCAGCACCCGCAGTCCCTGCTGCAATGCCGCCGCCCCGGCGGCGCCGGTGAGCGCGGGCATGAAGGCAGGGACGCCGTGCCGGCGCCACTCCCCGTGGACCGCGTGGAATCCGAGATAGAGGAAGCTGCCGCCCGCCAGTGCCAGCGCGTACGTAACCCAGGCCGTGCCTGCGCGGCTCGTGACGGCCGACTCCAGCAACGCGCCGAACAAAGTCGCCGACTCGATCGCGGCGCACAGCGCGAAGGCGCTCCAGCGGGCGCGCAAGGCCGCTCGCAGCATGATGCCGAGGGCGATTCCTTCCGGGATTTTGTGCACGATGACGCCCAGCACCACGACGGCTGCGAGTCCGTTGGAGGGGCCCTGTCCCGAGGCGGAGATCCCCACGCCGTCCAGAAAGGTGTGCAGCGACGCCGCGATTGCCAGCGGCACGGCGAACCCGTGCAACTCCCGCGTGCAGTGGTCGTGGTCGTGCGTGTGGGAACACGAGGGACACACGGGGTAGACATACCGGCCGACCAGCCAGAGCAGTCCCACGCCAGTGGCGAGCAGCATCGAGGCGCCTGGCCATCCATAGTACTCAATCAGTTCGGGCAGTACGCCGAACACCGCGATCCCCATCAGCAGACCGCCGCTGAATGGTACGATCCGGCGCGGAGCGCCCATCACGGAGGACACGCCGAGCGCGGCGCTGCCTACGCCGATCGAAGCCGCCAAGAGCGATAAGAGGGTTCCGGATGCGGAAGAGTCCACGTTAAGGGATCTCTTCCAATCTAACACCAGAGCAAAACGAAAACGGCCGCGGGGAGAAAGTATCCCGCGGCCGGGTGGAAGGCGGATCTGGGCCCGCGTGGGGCTTCCGCCTCGCAAGATTACATCGTGAAGCTCACATCTACTTGGGTCTCGACTTCGACCGGTTCTCCGTCGAGCAGCGCCGGACTGTAGAGCCAGTGCTGCACGGCTTCGGTGGCAGCCTGGCGGAGCAGCGGAGGACCACTCAAAACCGAAGTCTTCTTCACCCTTCCGTCCTTGCCGACCGTGGCCAGGAGCCGCACGACGCCGGAGATGTGCTCCTGCCGCGCCAGGTTGGGATAGTTCGGCGCGATGCGCTTGATCAGCCTGGCCTCGTGCACCTGCCCACCCCTGGCCGGGACGGCCGGGGCAGGTGGTGGGACTGGCTGCGCGCGGGCCGGGGCCGGCTTCGGCGGCGCCGCAGGCATCTGGGCGGTTGGCGGAGCCACCTGTGGTATGGTCGTCACGGGAGCGCTTCCCGCAAGCGCGTTCGAGGAACTCTCGAGCGTTGGCGGGGCGGGCATCTCCTGCGGTTCGGCCGCACGCAGCCGGGCTGCGAGAGATTCGGGCTTGGGAGGGGCGGCGGTTACCGCCGGACCCGCCACGGCCTTGGGTTGTTCGGGCGGCGTCTGGGTACGCGGAGCCGGAGGCGGCGGCGGTACGGCCGTCAGCTTGTCGGGCACGACCGGCGCCGGCTTGGCGGCCGACGGCGGTATTGCCGCAAGCGTCGGAGACGGGCGGGCGCCCAGCACGCGGGTGGATTCCTTTATGCTCTTGCCGTGCTTCAAGTCGGTAACCTCGAGCGCGAAGCTGACATCGTTCGTCATCGGCGAATAGACGATGTTGCCGGTGCGCAACTGGCTGAGATCGAGGTCAACGTCTTCTTTATGGTCGCCGTCCATGATCGAGAGCGTCGCCCGGGTGGCGGTTGCGATCAGGGTGGAATTGCGGTCCCAACTCAGGATGTACTGGCCGGCATTGCGGTCCACCTTCAGCGATAGCGAATCGGACTGCCTGGCAGCTTCCCGCACCGGGGTCTTCAGCCCCTGGTATGTGAACCACGCGCCCGCGGTGAGTCCGATAATCACGATGGCGAGGATCACCCATTTCAGGCGGCTGAAGAGTCCGGGCACGGGTTCGGGCTGCGCACCCGCCGCAGCCACCAGCGGCGCCAGGGACTTGGCGAATTCATCCGGGCCGGACTTGAGGGCGGCTTCTTCCTTCTTTGCGGCCGGCGCGACGGACTCGGCCGGTTTGGCTCCGACAGGCTTCTCCCCCGGCTTGGCCGGAGCAGGCTCTTCGCGCTTCAGCGTGACTTGAGGCCGCTCCTCGCGCTTGACGCTGGCCGGCACGAGGCCCGGCCTCTCGTCCCTCTTGACGGCGGGAGGAGCGGGCGGCTCTTCCCGCTTCGATACGAGCGTCGGGCCCGGAATCCGTTCCTCGCGCTTCGGCGGCGCCGCGAGGATGGGCGGACGTTCTTCACGCTTGAGATTCAGCGGTGGCGCGGCACGCTCCTCGCGCTTCGCGGGAGCAGGCTCTTCGCGCCTGGGCGTCACTGGAACGATGGCGGGCCGATCTTCGCGCTTGAAGGAGAGCGGAGGCGCCTCCTCTCGCTTCGGTGGCGCGGCCATGGCCGGTTTCGGCTCCTCCCGCCTCAGCGCGGCCGGGGCCGGCGGCGGCGGCTGCGGTGGCTTTGCAGTCACGGCCGCCGTGGGCTGCTTCTCCTCACGCCGGGGCATCACCAGCGGTTCCTTCGCGGCCGGAGCTTCGGCGGACTTCTCCGGCGCCCCGCCGATAGATTGCGCGAAAGTCTTCAGCAACTCGGCGCGCTTGAACGGAAACTCCAGGTACCGGGATTCACCCAGCATCTTCCCCTCTTCGCGGAAGAAGAAAGTAGCCACGCTGGGCTTCATCGCATAAGGCCGCACCAGCAGGAACACGTGATTCGGGTCTGAGAAGTACTCCGCCGCCAGCGCCTGATCGTCCTCGTCCAGAACCAGTTCCCGCCGCGTATTGCTACGGAAGAAGCCGGTCACCGAGAGGCCGTTGCCCAACTTGCCAGCCCGGTCGATCGCCTGCTTCACCCTCTCTTTGTCCCCGTCGCCGAGCAGGTATAACGGACCGCGCGAGTAGTCGCATTCCACCGGCTCGAAGTGCTCGATCGTTACGGTTTTCGTGGCGCCGGACACGATACGGCCCGCCATTACGCCACCGATCTCGGAGCCTCGCTTCGTGATCGCCTTGAAGCTTTCGAGTACCTCTCGCTCCAGGCGATCGATCAGATCCAGGCTCAGATAGATCGCGATCGGCTTGTCAGGCAGCTCCCAGCGATAGAACGACGCGGTTGCTGACGGGGCCGCGGCGGGCTCCGCTGGAATGGTCGAGTTTGTCATGGGCACGTCCTCCCGATAAGAGAATCCGGGGCGATACTCGGTTTCCGATTTTACACCGAAACAAGTTCATTTACCACAGTGTTTTGGAACATTTACGGATCGCCGGGAATCGCGAAACGTGAAGCGGGGCCGCTGCCACACCGAAAAAATAGCACAGAAGTAACTCCCTACCAGTAACCGCTGGTCAGTAACTTCAGTTAGCCTCGAATTACTGCCTTCGGCCAAAATCGGTACTAATGGTGAAAACGGACCGCAAACGGTCCGTGCCGCGAGTACTGGAAACCCGTGCGGCCCGGACCAGAAAGCCTCGGCCGCGGCAAATGCCGGTTCAAGCGCCGCAGGGGCGAAAATGCCAAAGGTACCGGTACCGCTCCCCGCCAATGTGCTTCTGTGGGGTAGTCACGCGCCTGCCCGCGCCCTAAGCTCCGGCAATCAAGCGCGCCTGGTTGTCAGGAAAGCCAGCGCCCGGCCTGGTACGGAAGTAACTCAGCCCCGCATGTTAAGATTTGTGCAGAACGTGCATGCAGGAAGTGGGTGAAGTCCTCGCCGAACTCGACAAAGATCGATCTCTTTCAGCCTATTCCGCCGCCCGGCGAAAGTTGAAGCGCCTGGCGGCGCCGCTCGCGGAATTTCGCATAGCCATCCTCGCGAATCACACCCTGGACATCGAGACGGTTCTCGCAGTCGAGTGCGCGCGCCGCGGCCTGGGGGCCGAATTCTACCAGGCCGGTTACGATCAGTATCGCCAGGAACTTCTGAATCCACAGAGCGGGGTGGACGCGTTCGCCCCGGACGCCATCCTGGTATCGCTCGACCTGGAAAGCGCCTTCCCGGGTATCGCGACGACCTCCGGAGCCGCGGCCGGCTTGCCGGACTACGCCGGGTGGCTTTCGACTTTTCAGGCCGCCCTCTCCGCCTTCCGTGCCCGCAGCGCGGCCCCGGTCTTTGTTCACGATTTCATCCCGCCGGCGTTCGATCTCAACGGCCTGCTGGAGTCCTCCGCCGGCCGCTCGCTGTTCAACTGGACCATGGAGCTGAACTCCGGACTGCGCCGCGCGGCCGCCGGAATCGGCTCCGTGTACGTGATCGGCGCCGCGAGGCTCGCCTCGGGCTCCGATCTTCCGTCCTGGCGCGATGCGCGGATGTGGTACCTGGCGCGAGCCGGCATCAATCCCAGGAAGTTCCCCGTTTTGGCCGCCCACATCGCCCGTTCGTTCGCCGCGCTCGGACGGCCCGCCGCCAAGTGCCTGGTGCTCGATCTCGACAACACCCTCTGGGGCGGCATCCTTGGCGACGCCGGCTGCGACGGCATTCTCTGCGCCGATACCGGCTATCCGGCCAACGCCTACGCCGATTTCCAGCGCGCCGTGTTGGCCCTTCGCAGCCGCGGCATCCTGCTCGCGGTCGCCAGCAAGAACGATGCGGTGCTCGTGGAAGAGGCTTTCCGGAAGCGCGCGGACATGCCCCTTGCCCGCGAGCACATTTCCGATTGGGAAGTGCACTGGGGGCCGAAACCGGAATCGTTGCAGCGCATCGCGGCCCGCCTCAATATCGGTCTCGACAGCCTGGTGTTCCTCGACGACAACCCGGCCGAGATCGACCTTATGAGAATGTCGCTTCCCCAGGTTCGCGCCTACCTGTTGCCGTCGCGCCCTGAGCAGCTCGTCGAGTTTCTTGCCGGGCTCGAGGATTTTGACCAGTTGGAAATCTCCGCCGAGGACCTCCGCCGCGCCGAGCTATACGAAATCCGCAAGCAGCAGGCCACGGCGGCGGCGGCCGCCACCGATCTCGAGTCCTTCTACCGTTCGCTCCGTATGGTGCTCGAGGCCGAGCCCGCCGGTCCGGCGAACTTCGACCGGATCGTCCAGTTGATCGGCAAGACCAACCAATTCAACCTGACCACGCGCCGTCACGACAAGGCCGCGCTCACCGCGCGCATCGCCAACGGCTCCGAATTGTGGTCCTTCCGTGCATCGGACGTGCATGGGGATCACGGCCTCATCGCCGTGGCGCTGCTGGATTTCGATCGGGACGCTTGTACGGTGGATACGCTGCTTATGAGCTGTCGCGTGATCGGCCGCACGCTCGAGACCGCCATTCTGCATTTTCTCGAAGGCCGCGCGCTGGCGCGCGGAGCCGCGGCCATCCGCGGCGAGTATCTGCCAACCCGGAAAAACGGGCCTTGCCGCGACTTTTACGGCCAGCACGGCTTTTCCCCCGCGGTCCAGGATGACGGCCGCGCGACGTGGACTAAGGACATCCGAGCCTCTCGTACCGCCTGTCCGGAGTGGATTACCATCGTTGGAGAGCTGACGGAAACATGCGTGAAAACCTGAAGCAAGTGCTCCTGGACGTGCTGGATGTGGATTCCATCTCCGACAGCGATTCAGTCGAGACGATCCAGTCGTGGGACTCGGTCCGGCATCTCAACCTGATCCTGGCAATCGAGGAACGCTTCGGCTTCACTTTCGAGGCGGACGAGATCCCGGAGCTGACTTCCGTCCGCGCGATCTCCGAGGCGGTTGACCGCAAAGCCTGAGAGTAACGCGTTCCCGCATTCTCCTCCTTTCGCGCCCTCAACGCCGGTACTAGCCCTTCCGGTTGCGTTTTTGAACCCGAAGTCCCTTCCCGTCTCCCGGTCTATCCTTCACAATTGCAGGCGCATGAAACGCCTTGCCACCTTCGTTCTGCTCTCGGCGCTGCCGCTGGCTGCGGGCAGCGTCGATGTCACTGACCAGAGTCTCGCGCCCGTCCACCAGGGAGCCGGCGTAAGCATTGATTTCGGAGTATGGAACTACGGCTTGGACAACCCGGGATCTTCGCCGTATCCGGAGAGCTTCGGCTTCAGTGTTATCATCCAGGACCCGGAAGCCGCAACCGCTAACGCGCCTGGTTCAACCGCCGCGTACTATCCGGGCTACCTGTTTCAGGGTTGGGTCGAGTCCCTGGATGGCTCCGTCTCCGTGCCGCTGTACGACCCGCTGGCGGCGCAACTGGGATCCAATCCCGGCGCGCTCTTGGTCGAGCCCGGCGCTTTCGATTCCGGAGGCGCACCGCAGTTGTCCATCGGCGTGCTCTTCGCAATGGTGAACCTGAGCCCTGAAATGGCGCAGGCGCTGTTCGGATCTTCCTTTATGGCGCGCATTGTTCTGCGGGACCTTGGCCCTGCCATAGTCCTGGGCATCGGCCCGGGCTACACAGTCGGCGATGCTGTCTCCGAGCCGGATGTCACAGGGACCGGGCCGTACACCGTGGCGGGCATTACCGGGACGGTGATGGTCGATAACCCCGAGCCGGCTACCTGGACGCTCGCCGCGGGAGCCGCCGCTCTATTTCTGGCCACTGGCCTGAGATCGCCTGCCGCGCGCACGGATCGCGCTCCGAGTTCTCACCCGGCGCTTTGATCCGCCGCGGCGTCTATATTACAATCGATTAAGCAAAACGTGAAGCATCGCACTGCTATTCAGATCTGCGCGAAAGGCTGCCTGAGTCAATGGATCTGGGATGGCCTGCGGGCCGTGCCATTCGTGCTCGCGTTGCTGGTTGCCTCCGAGAGGGAAGCCCGCGCTTACGCCGATCCCGGCAGCGGGACGCTCATCTGGCAGGTGGTCGCAGCCGGCTTTGTGGGCCTCCTGTTCTACGTCCGGAAGTTCACTTCCTGGTTCAAAGGCAGGAAGAGGGACGCGAAGGATTGACCGATCCGTCCTCGAACGCCGCGGCGCATGAACCCGCACCCTCCTTTCGCGATCCGTCGGGGAGTCTCGTTGCGCTGGAGGGACGCATTCTGCGCGTGGTCGCTCGGGCCGGAGTCGCGGATCTCACAGCCTTTCTGAATGCAAAACCGGCCCGGAAGTTTCTGGAGAGCGGCCGTGTTGTGGGCACTCGGATTCTGGAACAGGCCGAGGTTGGCGCGCTGCTTTCGGACGCAGCCTTCGGCGCGGCGTACCAGGCTCTCGAAGCAGCGCTAGTCCTCGAGCACGAGAGGATCTGGTTCCCGAGTTACCCCTACGAGTGGCCGCCTGAAATGCTGCACCTGGCGGCGCAACTCACCCTCGAGCTTGCCCGCGAGCTGCTCGCCTGCGGCATCGGCATCAAGGACGGCACGCCTTACAACGTGCTGTTTCGCGGCGCCAGTCCGGTGTTTGTCGATGTGCTCTCCTTCGAGCGCCGCGACCCGGACGATCCCACCTGGCTGCCCCACGCGCAGTTCGTCCGGACGTTCCTGCTGCCGCTGGCCGCCAACCAGCTATTCGGGATCTCCCTCGGCCAGCTTCTGACCACGCGCCGCGACGGCCTCGAGCCCGATGAGGTGTATCGCTGGCTGGGGCCGCTCCGGAGAATCCGGCCGCCCCTCCTGTCTCTGGTCTCGATACCTTGCTGGCTGGCCGCGCGCCACGACCAGGACGATACAGCCATCTACCGCAAGCGCTCCGCCGGCAACCCGGAAAAGGCTCGATTCATCCTCGAGACGTTATTGGGAGGGCTGAACCGCACGCTCGAGCGCCTGCGTCCGAAGGCCGGCCGGCGCTCGACCTGGTCGGATTACAGGGCGGCCAACAACTACAGCGCCGCCGCATTTGCCTCGAAGGAGGCGTTCGTGCGTGAGGCGCTGGCCGAATTCGCTCCGAAGCGGGTGCTGGACGTTGGCTCGAACACCGGGTACTTCAGCGTGCTGGCGGCGCGCGCGGGCGCCCAGGTGGTAGCGATAGACTCCGACCCGGCCGTGGCCGGCGATGTTTGGCGGGCGGCCCGCGCGGACGGACTGGACATCCTGCCGCTCACGGTCAACCTCACGCGTCCGACTCCCGGTACCGGTTGGCGGAACCGCGAATGCCCTGGGTTTCTCGAGCGGGCGCGGGGGGCGTTCGACGGCGTTCTGATGCTCGCTGTAGTCCACCACATGCTCGTCACCGAGCGCGTGCCGCTCGCGGAGATTCTGGCGCTGGCCGCCGAGCTGACCACGGGGATCGCCATCGTCGAGTTTATCGGCCCCGAGGATTCGATGTTCCGCCGCCTGGTTCGCGGCCGCGAGGAGCTGCACAAAGGCCTCAACGAAGAGGCTTTCGAAGCTGCTTGCCGGCGGCACTTCGACATCCTGCGAAGCCGCCCGATCGAGGGCGCCCATCGCCGCCTCTACCTGCTCCGGCGGGTTTGAGCCGCGGGCGCTTTTTCATCACGCGCCGGAGCGAATCGGGCGCTGTGCCGGTTCGAACTTGGGACCGCGAGATCCAGTCTGAGATGCGGTTATAGGTGATGGTCGAGCCGTCGGGCGGGAACGCGAGCAGCCCGCCCTTATCGAGCGGCAAGGCTTCCGGCGGACCGCCGTCCACGCTCACGGTCAAGAGCCGCACGAACCAGATATTGAAAGCGCCGCGCCGCGAGAAGAAGAAGGTCTTGCGGCTGTCCGGCGTCCACGCCAGGACTTGGTTGTCCGGACCCATGCGTTCCGCCACTGCCGCGATATCCGGCAGGAAGGCCGGTTGCTTCGGTTGGCCGCCCTGGCTGGTCATTACGTAGACGTTGAAATTCCCGTCGCACTGGCCAGTGAACGCGATCCGTTTACCGCCGGAGAGAATTTGGGGAACAATTCGAGGGGCGGATGCGTGGTGATCCGGCCGGCCGTCCCGCAGGTCCGGCGTATTTCTCGCCGGCGGCTGATCGCCGCCGGCTCTGCCTCAGTGCTGCAGTTCGAACCGGTTGTGGAGAAAGCTGAGGAGCCGGGCGCGAGTCAGCACGCCTTCCATATGCTGGTCCTTCACCACCGGAAGCTGGTTCAGATTCTCGCGGCTCATGATCTCCAGCGCCGCCTGGAGCGGCGTTCCCGGTTGAACCGTCCGAATCTGGCCGATTGGCCGCATGATGTCGAACACCGTGGTGTACGGCCAGCGCGCTCGATCGAGGGCCTTCACTTCGTGTGGCGTGACCAGGCCGGCCAGCCCGGTGTTGTCCAGAACCATAAAGCAACGGTCGCCGGTGCGGAGGAGCTGCTCGTCTACAAAACTCTGGACGTTCAGGTTCCCGTTCACGGTAGGACAGTCGGGAGTCATGACATCCGCTACCGTGGAGCCCTCGAGCACGCGAGTCAGTCCGGCTTCGGCGACGCTCTCGCCTGCCGCCTGCAGCAGGAACCAGCCGATGAACGCGATCCACAGCCCGCCGAAGCCCGCGCCCGCAAAGAACTGCACAATTCCGAACGCGATCATCAGGGCTCCCACCGCCTGCCCCACCCGCGCCGCCTGGCGCGTGGAGCGTTCCGCGTCGCCGCTCTTCCACCACAGCGCCGCGCGCAGAATGCGCCCGCCGTCGAGGGGGTACCCCGGAACCATGTTGAAAGCAGCTAGGCCCAGATTGATGTAGCCGAGCCACGAAAGCATGGCGTGTACCGGGCTGGATGGCGCTCCCGCCGCGCGGCTGAGGACCAGGCACACCACGCCGATAACGGCGCTGGCGAGCGGGCCCACGAAGGCCATCCAGAACTCCGTCTGGGCGCTGGCCGGGTTCTTCTCGATCTGGGAGACGCCGCCCAATGCAAAGAGCGTGATCTCGCGGACCGGGAGGCCGTGCGATTTCGCAAACACCGAGTGGCATAACTCGTGCAGCAACAGCGAAACAAAGAACAGCACTCCGGTGGCCAGTGCCAGGGCGAGAATTGTGGTCTCGCCCCACTCCGGGTTGGTGACGCGGAATTGCGCGGCCAGCGAGACAACGATGAGAAACGCGATCAGGAACCAGCTATAGTGCAGCCCGATCCGGATCCCGAAAATCCGGCCCAATTTGATCTGAGACCGCATACGTGACCCCCTACCTAGAAATGTAACATCAGACGGTGCGTGCGGCCTCACGGTGGAGTGCATGAGCGGCCTGTGCGCGCCGCGCAGCCGGCGTGCGTGAGAAGATCAGGCTAGAGGCAATGCTGTTCACTTAAGCCGGTCATGAAATAATAATTCCAACCGCTCCCTCACGGTCGCGGCTCGGAAAAACGGTAACTGAGCCGCGACCGTGAGGGAGCGGCCGGGAAAGCGACATCGCTACGGGGCCGCTCTGAAATAAAGTGAACAAGTATTGAGGCTAGAGGGCGCCAAGGGCAGGGATGCTCAAACAGCACACAGGCTCATCGTCGACGTGCTCGTCTTAGGCGTTGTCGGAGCGCTCAGGGCCCAGGTGTTCGTCTTCCTGTTACAGCGTTGTCAGAGTCTGTTCCTGGGCCGTCTGGCGGGCTACCTTCCGCCTGCCCTCGCGGCCGACAGCAGTGTCACTCCTCAGGCGATCGGCCGGCCCGCGCGAGCGGGATCACGGGCTCGAACTGGTCTCCCTGCTCGCCTCCGGAGTGCCGGTGACTTTGCCGGACGACAGGCAGATGAAAATCGGGGTCTTACGCACCCAGAGCCCCTGCGTCGATCAACTTGCCGGCTCCGGCTGCCTGGGCGGGCCGCCGGATGATGTGGAGATTATGTTGGTTTTGCGCCAGGACCGTGTGTTCTATTCTTACCGGGACCTCAAACTGGAAGCCGGCGACCGGATTGTGGCCGTCGCGTCCCCAGCCGCGTGGGGTCGCCTGCGCGAACACCTGGACTCGGTCACGCTCCCGCCGGCACAGGTGGCCCCAGGCAGCCCATAGTTTCCACGCGCGCCGCTTAGTCTCCGAACGAGCCCACTGGTTCCCGCTGTTCCCCGGCCTTCGGCACTGGCTGGATGCTGCTCAGCGGGACCAACTCCGGACGGTCCGGCTCTTTCAGCACGTGCTTGCGGTATAGCCTGGCCATCTCCGCGTCGCGCGCGCGCGCCTTCTCCTCGCGTGCGTTCCTGGCCACGCCAAGGGCGTCGAGATCGTGTTGCACATCGTGGGTGACCAGTTCGTCCTTCAAAACCAGCGTGTGCTCCGGGGCGCCGATCGGTACGCTCTTGTTACCAGCGAAAATTTCGTGCCGGCCGCGCTCTTCGTACCACTTCGTGAGCGTGGCCGTCATGTGGATCTTCTCGACGATCTGGCGCCAGCCGATGCCGGTATTGTAGGCGCAGAACGAGATCTCCCCTTCCTGCGTCGCGTAAGGTATGATGCACTGCTCCGTGCGGCGGAAATCGTAGTTGAACAGGTCCTGGAACCACATGCCCGCGATGAAGAGCACGTTCCAGCGGTCGCGGCGCCGCTTCTCGATATCCTCGAGGGTCCGGTCGCCGCTGACTTTGCCATAATCGCGCCCGGTCACGCCGAAGCTCTTGTCCATCTTCTTCAGCATTGCCCAAAGGGTGAAGTGCTTCGGCGCGGCGAACGGGTCATAGTTGCGCGCGATGGTCAGCGCCATCCCGAGCGAGGAGAGAAACTTGCCGCGCGCCGCATCGTTCACCCTGGCGACGTCCTTGGCGAGCCGGTCGGCGTTGAAGAACGCCGTCATCGGAACGGCTTCCTTGGTCTCCTTGTCCACCAGGATCGCCATGCCGACTCCGCAGTTCGGGTGGCAGCCGCAGCTCAGTTGGCCCCACTCGGCTTTCGGCCCGTGCACCAGGTCCGCCCAATCGCAGAACGTGCTCATGAACGAGAGCGGAAACCAGTCGCGGGCGGGCTCGCCCAAACCGGTCTGCTTCTTGACGTCCTGTGCGAGATGAGAGAGCGTATAGCGCTGCGCCTGGCGGCGCTCATCGGTGATTGCCTCGTCGCGTCCGGTGAACGACACCGGCTGGAACGAGCAGAACGACATGCGCTTCGGATTGTCGAGCGCGAACTTGACGATGCGCCCTACCTGCTCGTTGTTGATGCCGTTCAGGATGGTAGTAACCGGCACGATCTCGACGCCCGCGGTATGCAGGTTCTCGATCGCCTGGAGTTTCACATCGAAGAGATTGCCCACGCGCCGGTGCGAGTTCGCGGCGTTGCCGATGCCGTCGAATTGCAGGTACGCATAGCGCAGCCCGGCTTGCGCGGCCCTCTTGCAAAGATCGAGGCTCTTCGCGAATTCAATCCCGTTGGTCGCCGCCTGCACGCTGTTGTAGCCGATCTTCCGGGCGTAGGCGACGGCATCGAGAAAGTAAGGGGAAAGCGTCGGCTCGCCGCCCGAGAACTGAACGGACATCTGGCGTTTTGGCTTGATCGAGATCGCATTATCCAGGAGGGCTTTTATTTCCTCCCACGTAAGCTCGTGGACGAAGCCGACCTGGTTGGCGTCCATGAAGCAGGGATCGCACATCATGTTGCAGCGGTTGGTCAGATCGACTGTCAGGACCGCGCCGCGGCCGTGCGTGATGGTGCTCGTGCCGTGATGGTGCAGGTGTTGGTCGTTGTGGGCCCGCATGTCCCGGCCCGGAAAGATCTGCTCGATGTGACGGTAGAACGCGGTGTCTATCGCCATCACGTCCTCGAAGTGCCCGTGGATGGGGCAATCTTTCACCATCAGGATCCGGCCGTCGCGTTCGACGATTCGCGCCTTGATCTCGCCTGCCTTTTCGTTGCATAAATCGCGGTAGTCCTTCTTGCCATCGAGGATCTCTTTTCGGATTGCAGGGACGCACTTAGGGCACAGGGAGTCGGTTTCACGCGGCCACCCGAGCGGCGGCTTCTGCTTTTCCCAGGACTTCAGCAGCGGCCGGTCCGCCCACTTAGGCTTAAATGACGGGTTCGGACGAATCCGATTCAGTCTGTCGAAGGCCGTCCACGCCGCTCCGGCCGCGTAGCTCAGGCCCTTTTCAAGATACTTTATGGGTTTCTGCATACCCTCCCCTCCGTCGCCGAGTTCAGGGTAACCGCACCGCACTGAGAAGGGCCAGATGATTGAATTGGAGCGCGTGTTTTCTTCACTGGACGGCGAACCCGTGGGTTCAACGGAGGGTTCGCTCAAACCTTTATTTTTCGCCGTTTAGCCGGAGAATCGGCCAATCGAACCATAAGTTGTCCACAAGCGGGCATCTGTGTGGTTCAATAAGGGCCGCGGGATGCTACTCAGGGGAATCAACTTCAGACGCCAGCGGAAACGGCTCTATCGGCTGGCTCGCGAACTCAGAATGATCGGACGGGGGTTGCTCTCCACGGGCCATCCGGTTCTTGTCCATCTGGTTGTCACTCGAAGATGCAACCTCGCCTGCACCTACTGCAACGAATATGATCACTCGTCCGAGCCCGTGCCTCTCGAAGCGCTGGCGAGCCGGGTAGATCGTCTGGCTGCGCTCGGAACGGGTATTGTAACCCTCAGCGGAGGCGAGCCTCTGATGCATCCTCTCCTCGAGGGCGTGATTCGCCGGGTTCGATCACACGGCATGCTCGCCGGCATGATCACGAACGGATACCTGCTCACGGCGGCGCGCATCCGGCAGTTGAACGATGCCGGGCTCGACCACCTTCAGATCAGCATCGACAACGTGAAGCCCGGGCCGGTCTCCAGGAAGAGCCTCAAGGTGCTGGACCGTAAGCTCCAACTCTTGTCCGAGTGGGCCGATTTCCACGTGAATATCAACTCCGTGGCCGGCGCCGGCGACAGTGATCCGCAAGATGCTCTCGTGGTAGCCATGCGTGCGATCGAGCTGGGATTTACCTCCACGGTCGGCCTGCTCCATGACTCGTCCGGGCAGATGATGCCGTTAAGCCCGCGGGAACGTCAGGTTTTCAGCCAGATTCACGCGATGGCCAAGCGGAGCTACTCCCGCTTCAACGATTTCCAGGAGAACCTCGCCGGCGGCAGGCCCAACCAGTGGCGCTGCCGTGCGGGTGCGCGGTACATGTATATCTGCGAGGACGGCCTGGTGCACTACTGCTCCCAACAGCGCGGCTGGCCGGCGACACCGCTGGAGCAGTATACGGCCGGCGATATCCGGCGCGAGTTTCTCACCGAAAAATCGTGTGCGCCGTCGTGCACGATCTCGTGCGTTCACCAGATTTCTTATCTCGATTGCTGGCGGTCTCCCCAGGCGCCTGCCGCAGCGGCGATACCTCGGCCCGCCGGCCTCGTTCAGATTGAAACCGCGCCGCAGTAGCGCTCCTGCGGGCGCCCACAGCTACGTCCTAACCAGTTGATTCTTCAAGCTGGCGGGCGCTTCCGGCTCCCGTATTTCGCTCAGCGGGCGTTCCGGGCGGGTTCCAGTCCAGGCTGGAAAGCAGGGCGGGGGAGATTTCTCCGGCGCTTCGCGCATGCCGTGCTTCGCCCGCCCCCGGACTGCTGCAGAGCCAGGTCCACGGCACGTACGAATTCGGAAGCGTCTACGGGTTCGGCCAGCAGGGCGAAGGCTCCGGCGCCAAGCACGTCCAGCCGCAGTTCGTCGCCAGGGATGGGGGAGACGACAATCACCGGCGGGGCAGCGGGCATGCTGGCCACCTCCTCAAGCAGATCCTTCCAACTCAGGCCGTCCGGGAAATCGGCGTCCGTGACGATCACGCCGGCGCCTCGCCGGTGGATCGCCATCCACGCCTCTGGACAGCTTCGGGCACACTCGACCTTCCAACCGCGGCGGCGCCCGATAGCTTTCAGGTTTCGCAGGCCGGCATCGATCGAGCTGACTGCCAGGATTCTCGGATGGTCACGAAGGCGCAGCATGTATTAGCGTAACCGGTTGACTGTTACAGCCGTTTGACTGGCAGGTGAACACTCGGATAATTTTGCGTCCGAGGCAAACCAGCGCGGCGGAGGAGACCCAAAGCGCGGCCAGCCGTGCTAGGATAGGCTCTTTTGATGGGTCCGGGAAATCAGGGCCGGGTCTCCCCGTGGGTGTGGCGCGCAGTGGCCGGAATCGAGGCCGGTACTCTGGGAGGCCTGGCGATGTTCAGTTGGCTGGCGGCCAGCTCGCTGCTCGATCGCGACCCCGGCTGGGAGGTGCCGAACTTGCTGGGCTCCTGGCTGCGGGGCCGCCCGGTGCTTGATGACAGCTTCGGCTGGGCCACCGTTTCCGGCCTGAGCCTGCACATATTTGTCTCGGGTGTCATTGGCATGTTGTTCGGCTTGGTTACCGGAGATTCCCGCAACCGTTTTAGGGTGACGCTGCTGGGGCTTGTGACCGGGCTGGTTTGGTATTATTTCTCCCAGGTCCTTTTCTGGAGGAAACTCGAGATCTTGAGCATGCTCCACAGTCCAGCCCGCTCGATGTTGCTGGGCTGTTTGTTGTTCGGGCTGGCGCTCGGCCGGCTTCCGGCCGGGGTGCGCAGATTGCGCCGGAACTTTCTGGCCGAAGCCGCGGCGAGCGCCGAAACAACTGAAACGGCGGCCGCCCCGGATGCCGTCGAATAGAGTTGGTTGGCCGACGGGTTGGCTCCTCGGGGTGCAACGGGCCATCGCGTTTGATCGAGAAGGTTTGCGGATTTCTCAGTGCTAAGATAGAAAGTCCGAATCTGCGCCGGAACGGCCGCCGCCGGGTGAAACTTCAGAGTGAAATGCAGCGTCTGAATAACCGCGCAGAGTGGAGAGGCTAGGTTTTCATGAAGTTTGACAGGCCCGGGTGCCTGTGGGTACTCCTCTTTTGCGCGTGCTGCGTCAACGCCAACAGCCAGGCGCAGCAGCCCGCCTCGCCCCAGCAACCCAAGCAGCAGCAAAATCCGTTTGAGACCGTTCCGCAAGCGCCCGAGCAGCCGCCTCAGCCCGGGCAGCAGGCTCCGCCGAAGCAACCCGGGTTCGAGGCGCCGAAGCCCGCCGCGGAACCGCCTGCCGCGGCCGGCCAGGACATCATTGAAGCGATCGAATTCCGGGGCGCCCGGCGCGTGCCGCAGGACACCCTGCGCGCGATGATTTTCACCCGTAAGGGTGACCGCTTCGATCCCGATTCGCTCCGGCGCGACTTCATGGCCTTGTGGAATACCGGACGGTTCGACGACATCACCCTCGAGACCGAACCCGGCAAGACGGGCCTCATCGTCCGCTTCGTGGTGGTCGAGCGCCAGGTCGTGCGTTCCATCAAGTACGAGGGCATCAAGTCGGTTACGGTGTCGGAGATTCTGGACCGCTTCAAAGACCGCAAGGTGGGCCTTGCCGTGGAATCGCAGTACGACGCGAACAAGGTGCAGCACGCGACGGTTGTGCTCAAGGAGTTTCTCGCCGAGCGCGGGCACCAGTATGCCGATGTCACTCCCGAAATTCACCAGATCCCGCCATCTTCTCTGGAAATCACCTTCCTCGTGAATGAAGGTCCGAAGGTGAAGGTCGGAAAGATCGCCATGGAAGGCAACACGGCCTTCAGCAATAGGGCTCTCGTCGCGGCGATGAAGAACCTGCACCCCTACGGCATCCCCTACTCCATCCTCTTTGAGGACCTGTTCCCGAGGACCTACGATATCTCCAAACTCGAGGACGATAAGGAGCATATTCGCGAGTTTTACCAGGACCACGGCTACTACACGGCCCGCGTGCTCGATCAAAAGGTCGACATCCATCCCGTCGGGGGCGGCAAGTTCCGCGTTCCGCTGATCCACCGGGAGAAACCGGGCGTTGCCGCCGATCTCACCCTTCCCATCGATGAGGGGCGTCAATACAAGCTCCGGAACGTGAACTATGTGGGCGTGAAGCTATTCCGCGTGCCGGAGAGCCTCACGCGCAGACTGTTCCAGATGGACACGGGCGATGTGTTCTCGACCGCTAAGCTGCGCAAGGGGATCGAGCGTATGCGCGACCTCTACGGCAGCTTTGGTTACATCGACTTCGTTCCGGAGCCCGATCCGCAGCCGGTGCCGGGCACGGACCAGATCGACCTGACGATCAACGCCGACGAAGGCAAGCAGTTCTTCGTGCGCCGCATCGATTTCCAGGGCAACACCACTACGCGGGACAGAGTGATCCGCCGTGAGCTGCTGCTCGATGAAGGCGACCTCTTCAACAGCAAGATGTGGGAGATGAGTATCCTGCGCCTGAACCAGTTGGGCTATTTCGAGCCGCTGAAGAAGGAAGAGGCGGCCCAGATCTCGCGCGATCCAAAGACGGATACCGTTGACCTTACCTTGAAGGTCAAGGAGCGCGGCAAAAACTCCATCAGCCTGAACGGCGGCGAATCGAGTCTCTCGGGGAGCTTCATCGGACTCAACTACTCGACGAACAACTTTCTCGGCATGGGCGAAACCTTGAGTATTTCGTCGCAGTTGGGAACCCGCATGGACAACGTCACCTTCGGCTTCACCGAGCCCTACTTCCTCAACCGTCCGCTGCAGGTCGGATTTACGGTTTTCTTTACGCGGTTCAACTACAATCAGGCCCGCGAGGCTTCGATTCTCTATGGCCAGGATCTGAACTCGTACTACAGCTCGTTGGGAGCGCAGAACCAGCTCAACTACATATCGAACGGGCACGGGTTCACGGTGTTTGGCACCTACCCTCTCAGGAGGAGCTTTTCGCGTCTCGGGCTGACTTTCGGCTACAGCACGACCAAATATGACTTGCTGACCTCCGCGGCCGTGAACTATTTCACCTATCTGAGCTATACGGGCAATCTCAGTGGTCCGAACCAGATATCGGGCATCCGCGAAACCAAGGTTATCCCGTCGTACACCTACAACAACATCGACAACCCGATGACTCCGTCGCACGGTCACAGCATAGCGATTTCCACAAGCGTTGCGGGGACCTACCTCGGCGGCAACGTCAATATCTTCCAGCCGAACGCCACGATGACCTATTACCACCGTTCGCCGCTGTGGAAGAGGAACGTGATCGCCTTCCGTGTGCTGGGTTCGTTAATCACGGGATACGGCGGAAGGGACGCGCCGCCCTTCAACCGCTACTACATCGGTGGAGAGAACGACATTCGCGGATTCGACGACTGGGGCATCAGCCCCATCGCCTTCATCCCGAGCACGGCCAGCGTGAACCAGTTGAACCCGGATGGGTCCCAGCGCATGCAGAAGGTCATCGTGGGCGGCGCCGCCACGAGCGTGCCGGTGACCATGAGCATTCCGATTTATCAGCCGTTCAGTCCGGGCGGCGATACGCAAGGAGTCGGCAACGTCGAATACCGCATCCCGATCATGGGTCCGGTCACGCTGGCCGCCTTCTTCGATGCCGGAGTGGACAGGATCACCCGGACCGACCAGCTCACACTGGACCCCAGCCGGCTGTTGACTCTCAACACCGCTTACCCGCAAGCGGGTTACGGCTCGCGTATTCTGATCGCGCCGGGTACTCAGGCAATGCGTTCCTCCACCGGCCTGGAGCTGCAGGTCATTGTGCCTGTGGTGAACGCGCCGTTCCGCGTCTACTGGGCTTATAACCCGAGTCTCGTGCGGGAAATCATACAGACGCCTATCGCCGCCGACCGCGGAGTGTTCGCAAACGAAGCGACGTACCAGAACGCGCTGGCCAGCTACGGCCAGGCGCTGCCATTTTACGAGAGGCACGACATTTTCCGCTTCACGATCGGACGGACATTCTAGTGCCGTGTGGAACAATCCGGGGACACTCCGCGCCATCCAAGTGGAACCAGCGCGGCACGGCGCCCGCGGACGTTTCCCCCAGGATTGTTTCACCGCTCAACCGGCCACATCCGTTTGGGAGCGGCGGGCCGATCGCATTGTGCTATTATCGAAAATCCAAAGGAGTTTACGCTGTGAGAATGAGCTTGCTTCGAGCCCCCCTGCTGGCGCTGGGTTTCGGCGTGATGGCTTTCGGCCAGGCATCCCCGGTCCCCGGTAAGGTCGGCATCATCCACATTCAGAACGCGATCATCCAGACCAAGGATGGGCAGAAGGCTGCCGCCGATATCGACGCGAAGTTCGGACCGAAACGCAAGGACGTGGAACAGAAGCAGTCCGAGCTGCAGCAAATGGAACAGCAGGCCCGCACCGGCGCGAACACGATGAGCGACGAGGCGAAGATGAAACTGACGCGCGACATCGACCAGCGCCGCAAACAGCTCCAGCGCGAGATGGACGACGCGTCGGCCGAGCTGGAGCAGGAGCAGAGCCGGGTGCTACAGGAACTGGGCCAGAAGATGATGTCCGTGATCGATCACTACGCCACGGACCACGGCTTTGTCTTGATCCTGGATGTCAGCTCGCAGCAGACGCCCGTGCTCTACGCATCCAACACAATCGATATCACGCGCGAGATCGTGGAGCTGTACGACAAGGCCCAGAGTGGCGGCGCCGCGCCGGCCGCGGCCGTTCCCACCGGCGCTCCGACGGGCCGGCCTGCCGGCGCACTGCCGCCCGCCGCTCCCAAGAGGTAGCGCGAACTACCGCGGGGCGGGCCTCCGGCCTGCCCCCGCCTGCTTCGCGAAGTCGTCTTCGCGCCGATGATTTTGCCCTTCTGGCCCCGGGTGTCGATCTCCGCCGGGGGTGAAACCAGCGGCGCTCGATCCGCTCATCTCCGGCCGGAGTCGTCCGGCCCCGGTGAGGCCGGCGGCGGCATAGCCCTGGGCTGGCACAGAAACTGACCAGCTCGGTCCACTTCCGGGAGCGGCAGCCTGTCGATGAGGAGCGGAGGAATTCACGAGGGCTCTCTCCGGGCCACCCGCCCAGCGAGCCAACGCCCCGCACTTCCGGGCCTTGCCGCTCTATTTCGGTTCCGTGATCAACAGCGTTTGATTCTCTTGCAGCTTCTTGCTCAGCACCTGCGCCTGCCCCGACGGCCATTGCACTTCCACGCGTTCGATCTTCCCTGCTTCCCCCAGACCGAAATACAAGGGCAGCGCGCTCTGTGAATAATACCCTGATTTTCCGTCGTTGTACTTCGTGTACGTCTGCCCGCCCGCTGTCACCCGTACCGTCGCCCCCAGACCTTCCCGGTTGGACTTTGTTCCCTTCAGCAAGATCTTCAACCAGTGAATCTTCTTCACCTGCGCCAGATTGCTTATGAACACTTCCGGCTCGGAATTGAAATCGTTGGTCACGATGTCCAGGTCGCCATCGTTGTCCAGATCGAAGATCACCGAGGAGCGGCTCCCCTTGGGAGCCATCACCATTATTTTTCCTGTCTGCCCTTCGCACACCTTGTCCCCCAGTTCGCCGCTCAGTTCGGCGCCCATGTCGCCGCGCGGTGCTCCGGGGCTACAATCCATCGCGAACCAGGGCGCGTACGGCGCCTTGCGGGGCTCAATCCCCAGCAAAAATTCCGAATCCAAAAACTTCTCCCCACGGTTGTTCAGCAGCAAAGAATTAATGCCGTACCGGAAACCAAAATTCATCCCCCCCGCGACGAATATGTCTTCCCAGCCGTCCGCGTTCACATCCCCCACGCTCAGTCCCCACGGCCAGAGGGTCTCCACCCCGAGCTTGTCGGAAATCTCCTCGAACTTTCCGCCGCCCAGATTGTGGTAAAACGCGTCCCCGAATATGAAATTCTTGGCCGGCCCTCCCAGCATGTTGTCCGGCGGGGGCTGCGTCGGCAGCTTCTCCTTCTCGTGGAAGGGGCTCCAGGTCTCCATCATCATGTCGGAGTGCATGTCGGTGATGTACAAATCCATCCGCCCATCGTTGTCGTAATCGAAGAACTTTATTCCCATCGCTCCCCAGGGCGTCCTCGGAAAATACTGGGCCGTCTTGTCGACGAACTTCTTGCCCTTCTCATTTTCGAAGTACTGGTTCGCCCCCTGCATGCTCGGGAAATAAATGCTGGGCCAGCCGTCCCCGTTCAAGTCCGCAACGTCCGCGTCCCCATTCCACACGTGCGGATTCAACCCGACTTCCGCCGTCACATCTTTGAAGTGATAGTCCCCCAGGTTCTTGTACAGCACCGGGTGCTCGTAACGCTCCGGAAACATATGCCCGACAAATGCGTCCCTGAGCCCCACGTACTCTCCCGCGGGACCTTTCTCGTCGCTGGTGTAAATCCCCACGTTGCAGACCAGCAGGTCAACCAACCCGTCTCGATCATAGTCAAAGAACAGCGCGCCCGCGGAGTGCGCTTTCAGCCCCAGGCCCGCCTCTTTCGTCACGTCCGTGAAATGCCCATTCCCGTCGTTCCGGAACAACACGTTGCCGTCGCGTACCGTCGTCACGAACAGGTCCGGCCGTCCGGTGTTGTTCACGTCCGCGAATGCCGCCGCCACGCTGATCCGGTCCTTCAGCCCGACGCCCGCCTCTTCCGTGATGTTCTTGAATTTCCCGTTCCCCAGGTTCTTCCACAGCTCGTTGCCACCGACCTGGTTCACGAAATAAATGTCGTACAGCCCGTCGCCGTCCACGTCCGCCACCGCCATGCCGGTGCCGTGGTCGTAGTGAACGTGCATGAACTGGGATGTCGCTTCCGGCACCGCATGGTGCACAAACGTGATCCCGCTCTCTTTTACCTTGTCTGTGAATTGAAAGTCGTGGAATACCTTGAATTGCTGGATTGTTTCCTGTTGAGCTTTGATCCGTGCGGGAAGCGCTTCGAGCCCCTCATCTTTTCTGGGATATCTCACTTGCGGCAACGCCGGCTCGTCCGCGCCGCGCATTGCCGCTAAAATCCCCAAACAACCCAGCACCACTACTGAGCTAACGCACAACCTGACCGATTTCGACATTTGGAGGCCCTCCCGGACACACCGATCTAAAATTGTACGCCGATTCGGTACGAAAAGGTATCGGGGAGGAGCGCCAGCTACCGCGGGGCGCGCTTCCGGCCTGCCCCGGCCTGCTTCGCAAAGTAGTTCCTCCACGCCAGGAACCCGATCACCGTCTTCCCGTCGATGATCCTGCCTTTCTGAATCCAGGCGTCGATCTCCGCCGGTGTGAACCAGCGGCACTCGATGCGCTCATCTTCCATTGGGGTCGCCTGGCCCGCCGTAAGGCCGGTGGCGGCGTAAATCGTCATCTTCTCGGCGACGTATCCCGGGCTGGCATAAAAGCTCACCAGCCTGGTCCATTTCCGGGCGTGATAGCCGGTCTCTTCGGCCAGTTCCCGCTTGGCGGCCGCGAGCGCAGTCTCACCCGGATCGAGTCTGCCGGCCGGCAGTTCCCAAATCGCTGACTGGGCGGCCAGCCGGTACTGCCGGACCAGCAGAATGCGGCCCGTATCATCCACGGCCAGCATGACCGCCGAGCCGCCGTGATGCACGATAGCGCGCCGGATGTGGAATCCGCCGGGTTCGGCCGCTTCGTCTTCGGTTACCGTGAAAATCGGGCACTTGAATTTCAGCTTCGAGGAGATCAGTTTTATCATTCCGCCTTCACCACCGATACGCTGCCGATTCCCTCCAGATTCCGGCCGATCGCGGACGCGTCGCCCACTACCACAATCGACGCCCGATCCGGACGGATATACTTCCTCGCCGCCGCGCGGATCTGTCCCGGCTCGACCGACCGGACGCGCTGGGTGTACTTCTCCATATATTCAACGGGCAGGCCGAGCAGCTTCACCGCGGCCAACTGGCTCGCCAGGCCGTCCTGCGTTTCGATCCGGATCACGAACCCTCCGCTCAGATAGTTCTGCGCCGTTGCGAGCTCCTCGGCGGAAACGTCCTGGGCCGCAATCGCTTCCATTTCGGCGACGAGCGCCTCGATCGCGGGCGCGAGCACCTCGTTACGAACCTGGGTGATCACGCTGAACGAGCCGGAATCCTTGAGCGGCGCGAGCGAGCTGTGCGCATCGTAGGCGTAGCCTTGCTTCTCGCGGATGTTCGAGAAGAGACGGGAAGCCGCGGCGCCTCCGAGGATGGTGTTGCCTACCAGGAGCGGGAAATAGTCGGGGTCGGAGCGCGTGACGGCCACCCGCCCGATCCGGATATCGGCCTGGACGGAGCCGGGACGGTCCACCAGTACAATCGTCCTCCTGGGTTCCGGAAACCGGGCCGCGGGCGCGGCAGGAGTGTCCCTTTTCGCCCAGTCGCCGAAGCGCGCCGCGATCATTTCCAGCGTCTGCTGCTGGTCCGGCAGAGCGCCCAACAGAACGAACACGGCGTGATTGGGAGCCAGGTGGCAGTCCTTGAAGCCGGCGAGCGCGCCCCGTTCCAGCCGGTCGATCGATTCCGGCGTGGGGTCCTGCCGCGAGTAGGGATGCGGGCTGTAGACCGATTCCAGAAACTTCTCGTCCGCCCAAAAACCCGCTTCGGAGCGCTGCGCTATCAGTTCCTGCTTGCGGTTTTCCTTCCGCAGCGCCACTTCGTCCTCGGGAAAGTTCGCGTTTCGAGTGACATCGGCGATCAGATCGAGCAGCGCCGGCAGGTTCTCCGCGAGCGCACTGGCCGCGAGCAGCAAGGAGTCCGGCGAGGAATCCGCGCGCAGGGTGCCGCCGATGGCTGCGACTTCCTCGGCGATCTGCCGCGAGCTGCGCGTGGCCGTCCCTTCGGTGAGCAACGCGCCTGTGGTTTCCGAGAGTCCGGCCAGCTCGGCAGGGTCGAACTTCGAGCCGCACTGGAAGCCCAGCCGCGCCGAAACCATAGGGAACCGCCGGTCCATCACCAGCAGGATGGTGAGCCCGTTCGCGAGCCGCGTCTCGAACACGGGCGGGAGTTTGTAGAGCGGCAGGTCCGCCGTCCGCGGAGGTTCTGTCCTGTCCATGTTATTGTTCCTCCGCGGGCACGATATCGAGCACCGTCCGTCGCTTTGGGTCAAGGTACTTTGCCGCTGCCGCGTGAATCTCTCCCGGACCCACCGCCAGGAAATCGCCGAGCTCGGTGTTGATGTATTCCGGCCTGCCGTCCAGCAGCTCATATTTTCCGAGCAGCGCCGCGCGCGAGCGGGACGTCTCGAGCTGCCGGATGCGTGAGGAGCGCAGGTACGCGCGCTGGCGTTCGAGCTCTTTCTGATCCACGCCGTCTTTCCGGAGCTTCGCAATCTCCTCCTCTACCTGCGCAAGGATCTGATCACCCCGGAATGCCGGGTTGTACAGCAACATCATGGCGTACACGCCGGGGTCCTTGTAGTCGCTGGGACCGGCGAACGGCCAGCCCAGGTTGGCCTCATACTGGATCACCGATTTCGTACCTTTGACAAGGTTCTGCTGGAAGCGCGAGCTGTCGCCGCCCGTGAGCAGCAGGTCGAGCATGACCATCGCGTTGAAATCCGGGGTGCGCCGCGCCGGTCCGGGGTAACCGATCAGCACCGCGGGCACCCTGGCGAGCCGGTCGCGGTAGACCTCGGCGCGCGGCGCGGGTTGGGGCGGTTCGGTCAGGTCGGGCGGATCGGGCCGCGGCTGCGGCGGAATCTCTCCGAAATACCGCTCGACGAGCAGCCTCGCCTCCGGGATCTGGATGTCTCCCGAAATCACCAGAACGGCGTTGTTCGGAGCGTAGTAGGTTCTGAAGAACCGGGCGACGTCCTCGACGGTGGCCGCATTCAGATCCTCGAAGGAGCCAATCAGCGAGTGCGAGTTCTGCCAGTTTCGGTAGGCGAGCTGGGGCCAGCGGTCCACGATGGCCGTCGCGTAGGGCTGGTTATCGAACGAAAGCCGCCGCTCCTGCTTCACGGCCTCTTTCTGGTTGTCGAGGTTCTCCTGGTTGATCGCCAGAGCGCGCATGCGGTCCGCCTCGAGCCACAATCCGACGGCGAGCTTGTTCGATGGCAGTACCTCGAAGTAATCCGTGTAGTCCGGGTGCGTCGAGCCGTTCAGCGATCCGCCGTTCGACTCCACCATGCGGAAATGCGTTCCCTTGGGCGCATTCTCGGAGCCCTGGAACATCATGTGCTCGAACAGGTGCGCGAATCCGGTACGGCCCTCTTCCTCCGCGCGCGCGCCGGCGCCGTAAATGATATACACCGTCGCGACGGGCACGGAGTGGTCCGCCGAGAGAATGACCCTCATGCCGTTCGGGAGCGTGTACTTCTCGATAGGGATCTGAAGCTCAGTCATGGATTGTAAGTGGGCGGCGCTATGTGCTCCGAGTGAGCAATTGATGGAACTTCTCCGATGGTAGCGTATTCATCACGCTGGACGCTTCGAGCCAGCCGCGCCGCGCCATCGTCACGCCGTAACGCATGTTTTGCAAATGCTTGGGGTGGTGCGCGTCCGTCGAGATGATGAACTTCACGCCGCGGGCCTTCGCCGCGCGGAGCGGCGTATCGGAGAGGTCGAGGCGCTCGGGACTGGCATTGATCTCCATCCACACGCCGCGGCGCGCCGCTTCCGCCGCCACCCGTTCGAAGTCGAACGGGTAGGCGTCCCGCACGAGCAGAAGGCGGCCCGTCGGGTGTCCCAGCACGCGCAGGCAGCGGCATTCGAGCGCGCGCAAAATGCGGTCCGTCATCTCCGCGGATTCCAGGTTCATATAGCTGTGTACGCTGCCGATGACGAGGTCGAGCTCGGCCAGGGCGTCCTCGGCGAGATCCATCGTACCGTCGCGCCGGATATCGCACTCGATTCCGGAAAGCACCTCGATGCCCAGCTCGCCGCGCGCATTGACCTCGCGGACACGGCGCGCGAACGCCACTACGCGAGCTTCGTCGAGCCCGTTCGCCATCGCCAGGGCCTTGGAGTGGTCCGTGACCGCGATGTACTCGTAGCCGAGCTCCTTGGCGGCCGCGGCCATTTCCTCGAGCGACGCCCGGCCGTCGGTCTCGGTGGTATGCATGTGCAAGTCGCCGCGAATCTGGGAGGGTTCCACCAGCCGCGGCAGCCGGCCCTCGGCCGCGCACTCGATCTCGCCCTGGTTTTCCCGCAACTCGGGTGGAATCCAGTCCAGCCCGAGCTTGGCGTAGATCTCCTCTTCGGCCGCGCCCGCGACTTTTTCGTCGCCCTCGAGCCGGAACAGGCCGTACTCATTGAGCGTGTAGCCCATTTTGAGGCAGCGGCCGCGGAGAGCGACGTTGTGTTCCTTGCTTCCGGTGAAATACTGAAGGGCGGCGCCGTAACTTTCTCGCGGAAGCGCGCGCACATCGACCTGGATCGACTGCTGCCCGACCTTGGCGCTGGCTTTGTTCGCCCCCCTGCCGAGCACCTCGTGAACTTTCGGGTGCGTGATGAAGCGTTCGAGCGCCGCCTCGGGCGCGGGCCCCGTCACGAGCAGGTCGAGATCGCCGACGGTCTCCTTTCCCCTGCGCAGGCTGCCGGCGCGGGTGACCTTCTCGACTCCGGGCGTTTCCGCCAGGTATCCAGCCAATTCGGTCGCCAGCTCGTCGGCGAAATTCAGCAGAAACCGGCCCGAGCGCCGCCGGTAGCTGGCAATTGAACGCAGGACCTTTTCTTCGAGTTTTGCGCCGAGGCGGGGAAGTTGCCGCAGTTTCTGCTCCTGGCAGATCCGCTCGAGGTCGTCAATCGTACTGACGCGGTAGTGTTCCCACAGCAGCGCGATCGTCTTGGGGCCGAGGCCCTGAATCTTCAGCAATTCGAGCGCGGTGGGGGGATACTTCGTGAGCATCTGGTCGCGGCGCTCGAACGATCCCCGCGCGGCAATCTCCTTGAGCGCCGCCTCCATGCCCTTGCCGATTCCGGGGATCTGGGTGACCTTGCGTTCCGGGTTGACGAGCATATCGGCCACCCGTTCCGGCCAGTTCTCGATGGCGGAGGCCGCGTTGCGGTAACTGCGGATACGGAAGGAATCTTCGGCCGCGATCTCCATGAGGTCGGCGGTTTCTGCCAGCAGGCGCGCGATCTCGCGGTTTTCCATGCTCCGATTCTCCCACCGCGGGCATCCGGCCCGGCCGCACGCATGCATCTCCCGGCGCCGCTGGAACCCCGCTTTTGGTGTAAAATCGCATTCGGCGTTGGGCCACTCTGATAAAATAAGAACCCTCCGGGGCCAAAGGAAGAAAAATGGAAAAGCCGGCGCAGAACATACAGGAAGCCTTCCTGAACAATGCAAGGAAGGACAAGACCTTTCTGACCATTTACCTGATGAGCGGGGTGAAGCTCTCTGGGCGCATCAAGAGCTTCGACAAGTACTCGCTGATTCTCGAGTCGAACAGCCAGGAGCAGCTTATCTTCAAGCACGCGATTTCAACGGTCGTGATCGCGAAAACCGGCCACAGCTTTGCGGCGCCGCCGCAAACGCCGGGATCCATCGCCGCCGCGGCGCAGGGTGCCGCACCGGCCGTCGAAGAGCCGGAGGATTGATCCTGCGTTCCGCGCCCGAACGGGAACGCGCTCTGTTGGTTGGCCTCGATCTGAAAGGCCGGGCGGGAGGCCGCGCCAGCGCCTCCGGCCACGCGGACTACTCCGCGGAGGAATCGCTTCAGGAACTGGCTACCCTGGCGGAAAGCGCCGGCGCCGCGGTCTTCGACCGCGTCCTCCAGACGCGGGAGCGGCCTGAGGCCGCGACGCTCATCGGCTCGGGGAAGGTCGAAGAGATCGGCCAGCGCGCGAGGGCAGGCAACGCGGACCTGGTCATCTTCGACCATGACCTGACTCCGACCCAGCAGCGCAACCTCGAGCGGGCTCTCGACTGCAAGGTGCTCGACCGTACGGCGCTGATCCTCGACATTTTCGCCCGCCGCGCCCGCACGCGCGAAGGTCAACTGCAGGTCGAGCTGGCCCAGCTCAACTACCTGCTGCCGCGGCTGGCCGGCCGGGGCATCGAGATGTCACGGCTCGGAGGCGGGATCGGCACGCGCGGACCCGGCGAGACCCAGCTCGAGACCGACCGCCGGCGCATCGCCGGGCGCATCCGCAAGGTCCAAAAAGACCTGGACAGTGTGCGCAGCGGCCGGGCCGTTCAGCGCAAGCAGAGGCAGGCGGTCCCGCTCGCCACCGCGGCCATGGCGGGCTACACCAACGCCGGCAAGTCCACGCTCTTCAACCGGATCACCGGAGCCGGCGTCGCCGCCGACGCGCGCATGTTCGCCACGCTCGATCCGACTGTCCGGTCGATCGCGCTTCCCTCGCGGCGCCGGATCTTGATGAGCGACACGGTGGGCTTCATTCGCAACCTGCCCGTCGATCTCGTCAAGGCCTTCCGGGCAACGCTCGAGGAGGTGACCGAGGCGTCGCTCATCCTGCACGTGATCGATGTCTCGTCGCCGCACGCCGAACATCAGATTGCGCAGGTTTTGAAAGTGCTTGCGGAGATCGGGGCCGGGGCCACGCCGCAGTTGCTCGTGCTCAACAAGGTGGACCTGACGCCCGAGGCACAGGCCGGCCCGGAGGCGATCCGCAGCCGGATGATGGCCGGCGTCGAATCCAAGCCCGAGACCCACGCGGTTGCGGTGTCGGCAAAGACGGGGCAGGGAATCGGCCGCTTGCTGGCGGCGATGGACGAGATTCTTCCCCTTGACCCGGTGACGCGGGTGACCTTCCGGATTCCCGCCGGCGACGGAGCGGCGATCAACCTCGTCCACGAGCTCGGCCGTGTTCGCGAAATGCGCTATGAAGGCGAAGATTGCGTCCTCGATGCGGAAGTGCCGCAATCGCTCAGAACCCGGCTCTCCGGGTTTGTGAGCTAGGTCCGCGACCGTGAAGTCCGTTTCTTTACGGTAGCGGCATCTACCTGTAACTGAGCCGCGACCGTAAGGGAGCGGTGGCAACGCATCACGCGGTCGAGGTCCTAGGTCTCTGACCGCCTGAAAAAGTTATTTAAAGCAATTCCATTCCAAATTGTTTTGAACTATACTTGGGCATGCGGGCCTATCGACGTCTTCGCGTGCGTCTGAAGAAGCCAGACCGTGAAAAGTTGGATGACGTGCTCGGCGGCGGCATTCAGCCGGTTCGAACCGTTCTTCGC
>Ga0326727_10006024_pt1 | contig 33784 bp, 26 predicted proteins | sample MB2enrmetagenome_FD_207643 | JGI IMG/M metagenome (GOLD analysis project Ga0326727, IMG submission 207643) | Lab enriched peat soil microbial communities from McLean, Ithaca, NY, United States - MB29MY | ecosystem: Environmental > Terrestrial > Soil > Wetlands > Peat | place: USA: New York...
GTCGGTATTTGCAACGTGTGTCATCCCTTTTACACCGGCACCCAGAAATTCGTCGATACCGCCGGGCGCGTGGATAAATTCCAGCAGCGCATGGTCAAGACGCAGGCCGCCCAGGCCGCCGCCGCCGCCGGCAAAAAGAAAAAGAAGTAGCTCCCTTTCCATGCCAGCCGCCCGTGGAAGGCGGACGCATTTCACATTTTTGAGTGGCCGCTCCTAATTTTAATCCTAATCGTAATCTTAATCGGAATTGCGCGAAGAAGATCAGGATTAGGATTAAGATCAAGATTAGGAACTGGAAATGAACCTGCGCCCCTACATTGAGAAATTCTCGCGTCGTTACAGCGAGGTCGAAGCCGCTTTGAGCGACCCGAAGTTGCCGGGCAACACGGCCAGATTGCAGGAGCTTTCGCGGGAATACGCCCGCCTCAAGGAGTTGAACGCGGCGGGCGGGCGCTATCTTAAGGTGATGAAGGATCTGGCGGAACATGCCGCCTTGTTGAAAACCGAACCCGCCGGCAGCGAGCTGGCGCAATTGGCCAGGGACGAGATCGCCCAGCTTCAAATCGAAGAACAACGGCTGGCCCGGCAATTGCAATTGGGCCTCGCCCCCCCCGATCCGGCCGATTCGCGCAACACCATCATCGAGATTCGCGCCGGGGCCGGCGGCTCGGAATCCGCCTTGTTCGCCGCCGATCTCCATCGCATGTACACGCGCTACGCCGAAGGCCGCGGCTGGAAGGTCCAGAGCATGAACAGCAGCCCTTCGGACCTGGGCGGCTTCAAGGAAGTGATTTTTGGCGTGACCGGCGTGGATGTCTTCAAGCGCCTGAAATATGAGAGCGGCGTCCATCGCGTGCAGCGTGTGCCGGCGACCGAGGCGCAAGGGCGGATTCACACCAGCACGGCCACGGTGGCGGTGCTGCCCGAGGCGGAGGAAGTGGACCTCGAGATCAAGCCGGAAGAGTTGGAGATCAACGTCTGCCGCGCTTCCGGCAAAGGCGGCCAGGGCGTCAATACCACGGATTCGGCCGTGCAAATCATCCACAAGCCGACGGGCATGATGGTGCGCTGCGCTGACGAACGGTCGCAGCAAAAAAACAAGGCCCGGGCGCTGACCGTGTTGCGCTCGCGTTTGCTGGAGGCCAAAATCGCCGCGGAAAACGCCCGCTATGCCGCGCACAGAAAAGAGCAGGTCGGCACCGGCGAACGCAACGAACGCATCCGCACTTACAATTTTCCCCAAAACCGCGTGACGGATCACCGCATCGAATTGACCCTTTACAATCTGCCGGCGTTGCTCGAGGGCAACCTCGATTGCCTGATTGAGCCGTTAATGGCGGATGATCTGGAAAAGCGGCTGGCGGCCTTGAAATTATGAGTTCAACCCTGTTTCCGCAGGCGCTGATTTTTGATTGCGACGGCACGCTGGCCGACACCATGCCGCTGCATTGGCGCGCCTGGCAGGTGGTGGCGGAGCGCTACCGGCTCGATTTTCCCGAAGAGCGCTTTTATGCGCTGGGCGGCGTGCCGTCGCGGGACATTTTGAAAATGTTGAGCCGGGAACAAGGGCGGGAACTGGATCCCCTGGCCGCTTCGAGGGAAAAGGAGGCGACGTACATTCACTTTCTGCCGCAAGTGCAGGAGGTGGAGATCGTGGTGAACATTGCGCGGGAGCATTATGGCATCATTCCGATGGCGGTCGCGTCCGGCGGCATTCAATCGCACATTAACGAAGTATTGACGCATCTGGGCATCCGGCATTTGTTCCAGGCGGTCGTGACCAGCGAAGACGTCACCCGGCAAAAACCCGCGCCGGATATTTTTCTGGAAGCGGCGCGCCGCCTGGGCGTGGCCCCGCAATTCTGCCGCGCTTACGAGGACACCGATCTCGGATTGGAAGCCATCCGCGCCGCCGGCATGGAAGCGGTTGATGTGCGCCTGTTGCGGAAGCTGGCCTGAATCTTCATTCGGACGTGACCATGAGATCGTCGAATCGTATGGGCGTGCCGGAATACGGGCTGCCCCAAATCGAGGGGCGGCCATCGCGCGGCGGCGACTTTTCGTCCAGGGAAATCATCCATTCTTTTGGCTCCGGCCCGGTTTCAACCCAGGCTTTGCCTTCAACTTTCCAGGCGCCGCCGCCAAGCTGCCGCACCCGCAGGCGAAACATTGTCCAGGACCCGGACTTCCAATCGAAGGGCACACTGGCCGCGGCAACGTCGCCTTTGTAAATCTCCAGCGAATTTTTCCCCGGGGAAACTTTTAATTTGTAACCGCCCACGCCGTTGAGGCCGACGCCGAAGCTGGGCGCGCGGCGTCCCTTGCCGGTGCCGTAAATGCGGGCGCTGACGCAGACGCCGGCATTGGTCGTGGGGCCAAATAGAACGCCAAAGGTGTCCAGCGGCGCTCCGGGCAATTCGAGGACTTTCCTGCCATCGCTCTCCTTGACCGCAAAATCGCCGTCGAGCACCAGAAAATCGCCCGGGACCCGGTTCAGTTCCGCTCTTGCAAAATCGCTTTGGTAGAGGATTTTTGGAGCGGCCTGCGCCGGCCATGGGACTAATGGGAGTAACAGGACCAATGATAATTGCCGGATGGTTGAAAGACTTTTCTTCATCACGCTCCATTCATTCGTTTCTGAGGGCCGGCAACAGTTCTCCGCGCAGGGCCAGTCGGGCGGCGGCCCAGGTCCACAAAAGTCCGCTGACAAACACCAGGCCCAATGTTGCGGCCAGCGAAAGATAAGATACGGGCGCGGCCAATGAAAGCAAGGCGGGCAGGACAGCGGCCAGCGCGGCGACGATTCCCACCAGCAATCCCAAACACTCCAGCGCGGCATGTTCGCTCAAAACCAGCCAGCGCAAGGCGCGCGGACGAAAGCCCGCCGCCACCAGCACGGCCAGTTCGCCGCGGCGCTCGAGCACGTTGCGCAACACAACCACCCCCAGGCCGGCGCTGCCCAGCAGAAGGCCAAGACCGCCCAGCACTTGAAACGTGTCCAGATACGTGTTTTGCACGGCGTTAAACGCATTGAGACGGTCCGCCGCCGGCGTCAGTTCCAGGCCGCGATCCCGCAACGCTCGCGTCAGGACGGCCGAGACGCGGGCGGCATTCTTGGGCGGGGTGTCAACAAGAAACAGGCGCCAGCCGGTTTCGTCCGGGAACCGCCGCGTGAAGGCCGCATTGTCAATAATCAAATTGCCCTGTAAAATGGAATTGGCCAGCGCCCCGGCCAGCCGCACCTTGAAAGGCCGTCCGTGCCCGTCGGTATATTCGATGGTGTCGCCGACCTTTTTGTGCAAGGCCCACTCGATCGAGGCCTCGTCGCCGACCGCTGGAATCTCATCCGCGTCGGCGCTGAAATGCTCCAGCAATTTCCATGGTTTCCCGGCAAACGCCGGATCCAGCACTTTGGAAAAGGTGAAAGCCCCACGGCTTTGCAACGCCTCCGGCTCCACCCCCAGCAAGCGCGGCGTCTGGGCGCGATTCAGATTGAGGCAACTGGCGTCGTCCCCGTCATGCACGCGGAACGGGACGACCTGCGCGCCTTGCAGGCTTTTCTCATCCAGCGCAAAGAAATCGCGGCCGGCTTTGGCATTGAGGTCCTGGACGATCGGCAAGGCGGATTGGCCGATGAAGGCAAAGCCGCCTGTGCCGGACGCGCGCTGACCGCTGTCGCGCGTGGCATCCAATTTGTTGGCCGCGACGGCCACGATCAAAAAGCTTCCGGCAGCCAGCAGGGCCACCGTGGCCAGGCTGCGGTTGGGCCGGCGCGCGCAACCGCGCCAGCCGAGGCTGGCGAGGGTAAGGGGTCGTGAGGCGGCGCGCCCGGCCACCGAACGAAATAAAACAGCCGCCGAGGCGATTCCGGCGATCAACAGCAACGCGCCGCCGCCAAAGAAGGCTTCGACGTCCGCGTTCCCACCCTTGGCCAGTGCCCAGCCCACTGTGGCCAGGGCGGCAAGGCCGCTGATGGCGGCCACCCCTCCAGCCCAATTGCGCCCGGGCTTTGCACCCTGCCATTCCAGTTCACAGCCCCGTTCGAGCAGTTCGCGGGCGGGCCGCCCGGCCTGGGCGCGCAGGGCCAGGCGGATAACAATAGTACTGACAATAACGCCGGCGGCCGCGCCGGCGGCCAGACTCCCGGCGGTGACGTGGAAGCGCAAGGGCGAACCAGCCACGGCGGACCGCCACAGCGTGGCCAGCCCCCACAAAATGCCCTTCGCGTAAAGAACGCCGCCCGCCGCCCCCAGCGCTCCCCCCAGCATGGCGATGGCAAGTCCTTCCAAAAGGAACAAACGGCGCACCCGCCGCGGAGGCCAGCCCACAGCCAGCAAGATGCCGATTTCCGCCGCCCGCTTTTCCAGTCCGAACTGGAAGAGAAGCGCCAGAAGAATGAGGGCGGCGGCGATGAGAAAGAAGCTGAAGCCAAGAAAGAGTCCGCCAAAATCCTCCGCCTGGCCGCTGGCGGCCAGCGCCCGTTCGCGCAACGGCTGAAAAACAAAGCCAATCGCCGCCGGGTCCAGCGCCGCGGCCAGGCCTTGTTGAATGGATTGTTCCGAGGCCCGGCCCGCTGCGAAGCGCAGGGCCGTGACATCGCCAAAGCGATTGCCCCACATGCGTTGGCCGGCGGACAGGGTGACAAAGGCTTTGGGTGTGCCGCGATATTGTTTCCAGTATTGTTCGTCCTTGGGCCGGATTTTTTTCAGGTCGATGGCAAAGCCCGCGTCCCAGTTTTCCGTTTTCTCCGCCCGGGCGATGCCCGGAAAGTCCGGCATCAAGGTGCGGTCCGCCGCCAGGCCTTCCATGGGAACAACCGAGTGAATGCGAAACTGCTCCTGCTTTTCTTCGAGCCGATGGTTCGTCCCCGGAACATAATAAGTCAGGCGCAGTGGGTCTCCCGGCCGGGCCTGCAAATCATCGGCCAGCCATTGGTCAATCATGATTTCGTCGTCGCGCATGCCCGCGGGCAGAAGGGAGGCGCCGGCCGCCGTGACCATCGAGTAGGGCGTCGTTTTTTGGCCGTCCCGAAGTTCGTTGACGAAATAGGTCAAGAATAATTGCGGCCCGGGGGGGGCAACGAAGGATTGCGCCGCGCGCACAATGGCCGGATCGATGAAAATCCGTCCGGTGCGCAGCTCCCATCCACCGGGCGTCGCGCGCCACTCCAGGCCGGCATCGGCCAGGGTCCACCAGCGCCGCAGCAGTTCGGCCGGCGCAACGCCCGCCCGCGGCGCTCCAGTCAATAATAGGTTTGCCCCGCCTTCCAGCCCGGTTTTGCTTTGCAGAAAGGCCAGCGGCACAAACGCGTTCCACGGCGGCATCTGGCCGGCCTGCAAGCTGAAAGCTCCGAACTGCGCGTCGGAAACAATCGCGGCCACGGTCAGGCGAAAACCCGTCGAGACATCCTCCTGCGGCGACAGGGGCGCTTCCAGGGAAAGCAGGGAGGGCTTTTGCACCCGCAGCACAATGGCGTCGCCCGTCTTGACACGGAGCTGCCCGGCCAGCGGCGCATTGAGGATGACACCCTGCGGTTGATGGAAAGCGAGGGCGGACGGCTCTTGCGCCAGGGCGCTGAAATGTTCGTCAATGCCAAGGACCTGCACTTGATTGGCGCGGGCCGATTCATCGGGCGTGGCGGCGGTGCCGGGCAATTGCAGGACGGCGGCGGCCAAACCGTTGGAAATTCCCGAACGCATGTCATCCGCCAGCGCGGCGCGAAAGAAACGGTCTGTGGCCGCGAGGGCGAAGCTGACCCGGCCAATGCGGGCCAGGGCCATGTCGCGCAAGCTCCCGCGCACAGAATCACCCACGGCCAAAGCGCCGACGAGCACCGCGCTGGCCACGATGACACCGAGCAACGTGCCAAGATGGCTGACCGCGTAAAACCGCAGGTTGCGCAGAACCAGATGGCGAAGAGTATATTTCAACGCTTCCTAATCTTAATCTTAATCCTAATCTTAATCTTAATCTAACTGTCCTCGTCATCAGCGTCCAGCGCCTCGGGAACATGGCTGCCGGATGGCTCGGCGTCGGGCGTCGGCGTCAGGTCGCGCGGCACCTGGATGTTGGCGTCCGAAGCCGGTGCAGCCGGCTGAGCCGGCTTGGGCGCAAGGACGCCCGCCGGCTTGTAGAGAGGGACAGGCCCCGGTCGGGGCTTGGCGGCAAGAGGCTTGGGTGCAACGGCAGGCGGCTTGGCGACAAAAGGTTTGTGAGCGGGGGCGGGGGCGGGCTTCCGCGCGCCGGCGCGGGCTTGGGGGCTTTTTCCGCGCAACTTGCGCGTTTTCTTCTTGTGAGCGGGGGCGCGGCTGGCCTTTCGTGTGCTGGCGCGGGCCTGGAGGCTTTTCTTGCGCAACTTCCGCAGTTTCTTTTCGAGTGAGCCGGCTTTGGCGGCCGCCTTTTCGGCCGCAAGCTCGGCTTCGGCCAAGGCGCCTTTGGCGGCTTTGGCGGCCTGCCGGGACTGCCTGGCTTCGCGTTTGGCCAGCTTGAGCCTGGCTTTGGCTTGGCGGGCTTTGTCCTTGGCGGCGCGAGCGGCTTCGCCCGCTTGTCGGGCTTCCTGTTCAAAACGCCGCGCCTGCCCGCGAGCGGTGGCAGCGGCCTTTTCCAGTGCTTCAGGTTTCATGGTCTTGTCTTTTCCTTTCGCGTTTGTGGCGGTTGTGATGATCGTCGGGGGAACTGTCCAGAATTGGCGGGGGTTTTGCAAGACGTTCTTTTAGTCTCAAAATACTGGCAATGGCGGTTCGATCAGACAGAGATTCGTCCGCCTGACGGCTTGATCCCGTGCTTTTTTGCGCTTGCCAATGGGCGCGCGCCTTCTATGCTGGCCTTCAATAAAATTCGTTGCGGGAAATATATGAATAGAATCATTACCATCCTATCGGGCCTTGCGTTCCTCACTCTGGCGGCTGCGGCCGGGGCGCAGGATTGGCCGCAGTGGCGCGGCGCCAATCGAGATGCAAAAGTCACCGGCTTTGCCGCCCCCAAAAGCTGGCCGGAGCAATTGCATCAGAAATGGAAGATCGAAGTGGGCGAGGCCGACGCCACTCCCGCCTTGGTCGGCAAACGGTTGTATGTCTTTTCGCGCCAGGGAACCGATGAAGTGACTCAATGCCTGGATGCGGCCACCGGAAAACAAATCTGGATGGACAAATATGCCGCCCAGGCCGCGACTGGGCCAGCCGGGCAGCATCCGGGACCGCGCAGTTCACCCGCGGTGGGGGAAGGCAAGGTTGTAACTCTGGGGGTGCGGGGCGTTTTGTCCTGCCTGGATGCCTCCACCGGCAAGCTGATCTGGCGCAAGAACGATTTTCCCGGCTGGCCCAAATTCTTCACCGCCATGTCGCCGATCATCGTCCATGGCCTGTGCGTGGCGCATCTGGGCTGGGATACCAACGGCGCCATCGTCGCTTACGATCTCAAAAGCGGCAGCCAGAAGTGGCAATGGACCGGCGACGGCCCGGCCTATGATTCCCCGGTGCTGTTGAAATTGGGCCATGCCAGCCTGATCGTGTTGCAAACGGACAAAAAAACTGTGGCCATCAACGCGGCCGATGGAAAGCTGGCCTGGCAGGCGGACTTCGCGCCAAAGGGCATGGCCCACAACACAGCCACGCCCATCGTGGACGGCCCCACCTTGATCTACACCGGCTCGGGCCGCGGCACGGTGGCCGTGAAATTTGAAAAGACGGGCGGCGCCATCACGGCGCAGCCACTGTGGAGCAACCCGGACCTGGCGCCGCAATTTGCCTCGCCGGTGCTGAAAAACGGTTTGCTCTACGGCTTGTCGCAACGCGGGCAATTTTATTGCATCAACGCCCAAACCGGCAAGACCGCCTGGGTCGAGGCCGAGGGCGGACGGGGCGGCTTCGGCTCCATCGTCGATGCCGGCCCGGTCCTGATGGCCTTGACGCCCAAAGAGCAACTCATCATTTTCCAGCCGAGCGACAAGGAATACACCCAAGTGGCCAGCATCAAGGTGGCGGACACCCCGACCTACGGCTACCCGGTGGTGGCTGGCAATAGGATTTTTGTGAAGGACCGGGATTCGGTCACGCTCTGGACCCTGGAATAGCGGGCTTCCTTAATGTGGCACTACGTCCAAAACGGCCGGGCCTGCGGTCCCATTGACACACCCGCGCTGCAAGCGCTGTTGCAAAACGGCTCGCTTGGCCCGGAGGCCCTCGTTTGGAAACAGGGCATGCCGGATTGGGTTCCGGCCCGCTCGCTGGCCGACTTCGCCGCCTCTGTCCCGCCGGGCAGCACGGCGCCGCCTATTCCGCCCTCGGGTCTTCCGCCCAAAGTCCCGGCGGCGGCGATGGACCCGGAGACGCTCGACGTTGAACAGAACAAGGTTTTTGCGGTGCTGGCCTACATTGGAATTCTGTTTGTGGTGCCATTGCTGGCCGCGCCGCGCTCCCGGTTTGCGCGCTATCACACCAATCAGGGCATCGTCCTGTTTCTCTCCATCCTGATCCTTTGGTTTGGCCTGGGCGTGCTGGCCGCCTTTCCCATTGTCAACATTATTATGATTCCCATCGGCGTCACGGCGGGGTTTATTCTGTCGGCGGGCGGGCTGGTCTTTATGATCATCGGCATCATTCACGCCGCATCCGGCGAGTACAAACCGCTGCCGTGGATCGGGCATTTTCGTTTGTTGACTTAACCCTGAATGACCCTTACTTGGCGCCTTGCTCGATCCAGGCGCGAATCAAGCCGACTTGCTCTTTCGTCAATGGTTCAATGTGGCCTTTGTTCTTGGGCGGCGGCATGTACTCATCTGGATCGCCAAGATGCGCGACATCGCCCAGCAACGGACTCTTTGCGATGTCTCCGGCCACGACAACCACGCCGTCCTTGCCGCCTTTTAAAACCGCCTCCAGCGAGTCCAGCCGCAGTCCGCCTTTCGGCTTGGGTGTTTTTGGCCCGTGGCATGGATAACATGATTTTTCAAAAATGGGCTGGACGCCAGCCGCATAGGTCGCGCCTGCTTTGGCCGCAGCCGGTGGCAACCGGCTCGTATCATACGCCGTCTTTTTATCACCGGCCAGGGCGCAAACGGCAATGAGAGCACATCCACATACACAACCAACCATCAAGGATTTCGACAACATGGCGTTATTTATTCAATAACAACGCCGCCCGTCAAAGATTATTTTCCTGCCTCCACAATGGAAGCCCTCAAGCACTGCCGGGGTTTGATCTTTGGCCGGTTTGCCAGTACTCTGTTTACGGTGCATCCAATTGCCTTTCAGTTTGGGGCGTTTACGGTGACTTGGTACGGGATCTTGGTGGCTTCAGGCTTCATGGCGGGCTTGTGGACGGCCAGCCGCCGCGCTCCGCGCGAAAACATTCATCCGGAAACCGTCTTCGATCTCGGTCCCTGGCTCCTGCTCGGCACGATTCTGGGCGCGCGCGCTCTCTACGTCGTTTCGTATTGGAAGGAGTCATTTGCCGGCAAGCCCGTTGCGGAAATATTCATGGTGCAACATGGCGGCCTGGTTTTTTACGGCGGCCTGGCCGGCGCTTCTTTGGCTTGTGTCTTGTTCGCCTGGCGCAGACATCTTCCTCTGTGGCGGCTGGCGGATGTGCTCGCGCCCAGCATCGCCCTCGGCAGTTTCTTTGGGCGCTGGGGCTGTTTGATGAATGGTTGCTGTTATGGCCGTCCGACCACGCTGCCTTGGGGTATTCAGTTTCCTTATGGCCACGAGACCTGGCCCAAGTACGTCCATCCGACGGAAATTTATGATTCGCTTTTGAACCTGGGGTTGTACGTCTTTTTGGCGTGGCTCTATCGCCGCAAAAAATTCGACGGCCAGGTTTTTGCCCTTTATTTGATCGGTTATGCCGTATGCCGGTCTTTCGTGGAAGTTTTTCGCGGCGATTACACACCGGCCCACTATTGGGGTTGGCTCACTCCCGGGCAATTGGCGGGCCTCGGCATCATCGCGGCGGGCGTGGTTCTGCTTTGGAAGCTTCCGCGAAAAAAGATCGGCATTCACGATGTCGTCAAAGCGACCGTGGCCCGCAAAGCGTAGAGATGGAAAATAATCCCGATCCGCTTCCCGTGTTCCTGGCCGGTCCCACTGCGACGGGAAAATCCGCCGTTGCCCTGGAACTGGCCGAACGCATCGGCGGTGAAATCATTTCGGTCGATTCCATGCAAGTCTATCGCGGCCTGGATATTGGCACGGCCAAACCTTCGCCCGCCCTGCAAAAGCGCGTCCCCCATCACCTCATTGATGTGGCCGGGCTGGACGAATCGTTCGACGCCGCCCGCTTCATTGCCCTGGCCAACGCCGCCGCCGCCGGCATCCGGTCGCGCGGGCGCGTCCCGATTTTTTGCGGCGGGACGGGGTTGTATTTCAAGGCCTTTCTCGAAGGGCTGGGCGGCGCGCCGCCGGCCGATCCCAAAATCCGCGCCGAACTGGAATTGACGCCGCTGGAAACATTATTGACAGAATTGGAGCGGCGCGATCCGGCGACCTTCCAAAAAGTGGACCGTCAAAATCCGCGCCGCGTCATTCGCGCCCTGGAGGTCATCCGCATCACCGGCCGGCCCTTTTCCGGGCAACGCGCCGGCTGGCAGGCCGGGCCTCCCGCCGTCCCCGGCCATTTCATCGGCCTGACCCGGCCGGCCGGCGAGTTGTCCGGCCGCATTCGCCGCCGGGTGGATGAGATGTTTGCCAGCGGCCTGGTCGCGGAAACCGGGGCGTTGTTGCAACGCGGCCTGGCCCAAAACCCCACCGCCCTGCAAGCCCTGGGCTACCGCCAGGTCGTTGAACATCTCCGGGGCGAACGGCCTTTGGCTGAAACCATTGAGTTGGTAAAAATTCGCACCCGCCAATATGCCAAACGCCAGCTCACCTGGTTCCGGCGGCAAATGAAGCTGGACTGGATTTCGCTGGAAGGCCGGACGCCTGCCACAGTCGCAAATCAGGTTGCAGGAAAATACGCGATGGCGCGTGTTGGGGGATGATCGTACCATGGAGCCGTGCTCCAATGGCGTCTTAATCGATTTTACCGTTTCGCTGCGGGAAGCTCCCTCAGGGATTCCCGCCCGACTGTCGTAGGAATTGACGACTGTTCATGCGGCCAGGAATGGGGCAAGATGCCAATCGATGATTTCTGTTTCCATCATTGAGGACGATCCCTCGGTGCGCAAGATTCTGGCGGGCTGGATTTCCGACGCCGACGGTCTCTGTTGCGCCGGCGTCCACGCCAACGCCGCCCACGCCCTGGCCGGGATGCCGGCGGAGAAGCCCGACGTCGCGCTGGTCGATATCAATCTGCCCGATAAAAGCGGCATCGAATGCGTCTGGCATCTTAAGCCGCTGCTGCCCAAGACGCAATTCCTCATGTTGACGGTCTACGAGGACGCCGATCACATTTTCAAGGCGCTGGAAGCAGGCGCCACGGGCTATCTGCTCAAGCGCACCCCGCGCGAAGAGCTCCTGGCCTCGGTGCGGCAGGTGCATGAAGGCGGCTCGCCCATGACCAGCTTCATTGCGCGCAAAGTCGTGTTATTCTTCCAGCGTTTCCGCCAGCCGAACCGGGAGGACGTCCAAAGCCTGTCTCCACGCGAGAACGAAGTCCTCCAACTCCTGGTGCGCGGCTATTCCTACAAGGAGATTGCCGGCGCGTTGGGCATTGGCATCCCCACCGTCAACACCCATATCCATCGCACCTATGAAAAGCTCCACGTCCAATCCCGCGGCCAGGCCGTGGCCCGCTACAGCCTCATGACCGGGCCTCCCGCGCCCCCGTCCACCCCGGCGCCGAAATGAAATGTCAATGATTTTGATGACATGACATTTTTGTGCGGGGGTGCTAGTGTGTTGGAACGAACACGAACTCGAACGCGAACAATTCAAACCTATCTTAATCCGGTTGCTCTATGAAAAAATATATCGTCCCATCAACCATCAAACAAACCCTCCTCACCATCGCCCTGTTGGGATTCGCCGGTGTTGCCAGCGCGCAACTCGGCGGTTCGGACTTGGGCCAAACCGCCCCGACTCCAGGCCCAAACGACGCCGCCCAGGTGACAGTCACCAGCGGCACTGCGCAAGTGCCTGACGGCACAGTAAATTATTTTTGGGATAATGGAGCCCCTGTGGGCAGTTCTTTTGTCACCGGAGCCAATGTCGGCGGCTATACGATGACCAGTCTGGCCATTAAATATGGAGATGATGGTGGATGGGCGGGTGGCAACGACATCAACAATACCGGAGGGTGGGTCATCAGCGTCTATCAATTGAGCGGCGCAACATACACGACCGCCACCCAGATTTATCACAACACTGTGGGCGCGATTGGCGGGCAGGCCAACACTGGAGCAGACTGGCTTCAGTTCACCGGTTTCAATCTGGCGCTTGCGGCAAACTCTCATTATGCCTGGACCATCCAGAACCCCGACGGCTCTGACAATCTGGCTTGGGCGACCAACGCATCTTATGCCGGGGACATTTGCACAATTCCAGCAGGCGGCGGCACTGTTACTTACACCACACAAACGGCCGACAGCGCCGCTTTTGATGTCGGATTGTCAACCACCGCAGGCTTGGGTGGTACGGACTTGGGAGCCACAGCGCCGACTCCAGGCGGAGCTGACGCCGCCCAGGTGACAGTCACCAGCGGCAGTGCGCAACTGCCTGACGGCACAGTAAATTATTTTTGGGATAATGGAGCCCCTGTGGGCAGTTCTTTTACCACCGGAGCCGATCCGAGCGGCTATGAAATGACGAGTCTGGCCGTCAAATATGGAGACGATAGTGGATGGGCGGGTGGCGTCGACGTGGGCAATACCGGGGGGTGGGTCATCGGCATCTATCAGTTGAGCGGCGCAACATACACGACCGCAACCCAGATCTACCAGGGCGTTGTGGGCCCGATTGGCGGGGCGGCCAATAGTGGACATGACTGGCTTCAGTTCACCGGTTTCGATCTGGCGCTTGCGCAAAACTCTCATTATGCCTGGACCATTAATGTTTCCGGCAGCGGTGACAATCTGGCTTGGGCGACCGGCGCATCTTTTGCCGGGGACATTTGCACAATTCCAGCAGGCGGCGGCACTGTTACCTACACCGCATTAACGTCCGACAGCGCCGCTTTTGATGTCGGGTTGACGGCCAACCAAGTCCCGCTGACGGCGACGGACTTGGGCCAAACAGCCCCGACTCCAGGCGCATCCGACGCCGCGCAAGTGCTTACCACCGGGGACAATGTGGCTCTGCCTGACAGCGGCGGGCTTAATAATTTTTATGATAATACTTCACCCGGCAGTCATAGTGGCGCTGTAGGATATGTGGGATCTTCTTTCGCCACCGGACCCAATCCCGGCGGTTATTCAGTGGGTAGTCTGTCCATCAAATTTGGCGGCACTTCACCATACATAAATAATGGTTATGCGGGTGGCAACGACACAGGCGGCCCTAGTTGGGGAGGATGGGACATCCAAATCTATCAGTTGAGCGGCGCAGGGTTCACGAACGCAACCCTGGTCTATCACAACACTGTGGAATTGGTCACGGGGACCACCACCGGAGCAAGTTGGATCGAGTTCACCGGTTTCTTTCTCCCTCAGCCACTCCTGCCAAACAGTGAATATGCCTGGACAATCTTTCAACCCAACGGCTATGACGACTTGGGTTATGCCACTCCCTCGAATTATGTGGGGGGGGCGATTTGCGAAATTCCATCTGTCGGCGGGACTGTTACCTATTATCCTTCGGACGCCGACAGCGCCGCCTTTGATGTGGGCTTGACACCGGCAGGCTTCCCATCTGTCGGCACTCCGACGGCCTCGATCAATCCCGTCTATGCTCTTTCCCCGATAACGATATCGGATACCGCGTCCGGTCCAGGCACTCTCACCTATCAGTGGCAGACCAACAGCGACTTGTCTGGCGGTTTGGGCGGGACTTGGGTAAATATTCCCAACGCCACAAACTTGACGCAGGCATTTACGCCACTGAATTCAGATGTCGGCACACTTGATTTTCAATTCGTCGCCAGTAATTCCGCCGGTGCGACAGTCAGCGGGCCGCTCGCTCTCACCGTCTATGCATCCCAACCCCCGGCCAGTTCCACTGGCGTGACACCGTCCAGCTTTCTGACTTACGCAGGCGCCACCGTGTCATTTACCGACAGCTCGTTTGTCGGCACCACGCCCATTACCTACCAGTGGTACTTTAATAACGAGCTCATTTCGAGCGCCCTGAATCCCAGCGCGACGAACACCACCCTCACCGTGACCAATGTGCAGTCCAGCGGCACCTATGCGCTTTGGGCGCATAATTCGCAGGGCACCACCAGTGACGCTTCTGTTCAGGTGGGCACGCTTACGCTGCTGACCCCGCCGCCGCTTCCGACTTCAACGAGTCCGCAAAATGTGCCCTACGTGGAACTGGCCGACGGCCCATGGGCCTATTGGCGCTTGCAGGAAACCGCCAATCCGCAAACTGCCACAGTGGTCGCTTATGATTATTCAGGCAACGGTTTCTTCGCCACTTACGGCGACGAAATGTCGGATGACGCTACCGGCCCCACGCCGCCAGTGTATCCAGGCTTCTCTGCGGGCGAAGTTTCGGCGCAGCCATATTCGGCCCTCCCGAACGGATACCTGACTGTGCCCCCGTTGAATTTGACTTCAAACAATATATCATTCGTAGCGTGGATCAATCCCGCCGGACCCCAGAATAACTCCACCGGCCTGTTGTTTAACCGCAATGGCGGCGACGCCGCCGGCTTTGGCTTCAATGCCAATCCAAATGGAGCTGGAATGCCTTGTTTGGGCTTTACGTGGAACAGTAACGGTTCGGCCACTTGGAGCTGGAAATCCGGGCTGTATCCTGTGGCCGGCGATTGGTCGTTGGTGGCTTATGTCATCACACCGACAAACGAGACCACGTACCTCTACTATGTGGATACCACCGTCTCCCCGTACACAACCAACTACTATCAGAGCTCCATCAAACTTGCCAACATCGTGGAAACATTCAGCACGAACACCATTTATCTTGGCGCTGACACTCAGCAGACGAGCAGCCGCACCTTCTACGGCTCCATGGCGGAAATGGCGCTTTATCAAAGGGCTTTGAGCCAGAATGATGTGCAGACTATCTTCCTCACTGCCATAAACTCCACCACCGCCCCGGCGACCGCGCCCACCGTCCTGCCCACTGTGTCCCTGTTTGCTGGGGAGTCGTACACATTCAACGGCACCGCTGGCGGCACCGCCCCCATCTATTATCAATGGAAGTCGTCCACTGACGGCAATACGTTCACCAACGTTCCCGCCAACCAAAACTACAGCGACCCGACCCAGGCCACGCTGACTATCAACAACGCCGCGTCCAATAACATCTTGTATTATGAAGTTGTGGCGCACAACAGCATCGCCACCAGCACCAGCGGCCCGGGACAGATTACTGAGGTCGCTCCGGTTCCCACCGGCCTGTGGACCGTGAACTTCCAACTCACCAATGACACCCTCGCCTTCAGCACTTCCACGAGCGGCGGCGGCCAATATGCCGGCCCCGGAGTCTTGGGGAGTGGAACGTATTGGAATGCGTTTGTTGACACTAGTGGCGCATTTGCCAGCGGCACTTTCTCCACCGCGACCGACTTGGAGTCCGATGGCTCGACGCACTCGGGTATTTACGCCACCGTCACCGGAGACAATGACTCGACCTTGACGGTTCCGGCCGCTCCAAGCAGCATCTCAACGCTTTTGGACCAATTTGCGTACGGCACAACCTCGCTTACGTTCACTGGTGTTCCAGATGGCACATATAACCTGATCATCTACGGCATTGACGGGGGATTCACCGACGGGGGAACCTCTTTCACTGTGAATGCCGCAAACGGCACTCAGACGGGATCACTGCAGAACACCACGGACACCTATTTTGCGCCGGGTGACAATTCCGCGGTGTTCACGGGTGTTCAAGTGGCAGGCGGGACTCTGATTGTGAATGTCAGCAGCGGAAGCTCTGGCATCTACAATGGCAACTTCAACGGCGCCCAGCTTCAATTGGTCAGCTATAATACGGGCACGGTTGACCACATATCGCTGAGCCCCGCGGTTTCGGCCAACGGACTGATCCTGACCTGGAGTGGCGGAGGAGATCTGCAAACCGCAACGAATGTGGCGGGACCCTGGGTGAGCCTGGGTGTTGAGTCGCCCTACACGAACACCATGACAAATCCGCAGCAGTACTTTCGCGTGATGATACCGAATCCATGACCAGTTTGGTTGTCAACAAGATGCCGGCCTTGAAGTGGTCGTGTGCAGCCGGGGCGGACAGGCCCCGGCTGCATCACAATGCGGATGATGGAGATAACGTCAATTAATTCTATGAAAAATGTCAATGGAATGACCTGCTCCGGTATGAAAGCCCCAAGCGCGCGAAGCTCCGCCTTTACGCTGATCGAATTGTTGGTGGTGATCGCTATCATCGCCATCCTTGCGGCCATGTTGCTGCCCGCCCTGGCTTTGGCCAAGCAACAAGCTCTCAGGACCCAATGCATTAACAACCAAAAGCAACTCGGGCTGGCTAACAACATGTATGCCACCGACAACAGGGATTGGATGGCCTTTTGCAACTGGGACGACGGCAATGCGATCCCCGTCAACCCCCCCACAGGGCCCCCATGGGCCTATGGCTGGCTCTATACCGCCAACGGGACAATACCGAATTTGACCAAAGAGCCTTGGTTGAACAATCCCGCCATCGCCTATGGCCCCAACAGAGGAATTGGCGGAGGAGCGTGGTTTACCTACATGGCCAATGCGGCAAAAAACTATCTCTGTCCGGTGGACATAACCGCCTATTCGGGTGATCTTGCTTACTCCAAGCGCGCCAATACGCTTAGCAGCTATGTGATGAATGGCGCTGCCTGCGGTTTTCCAACGGGTAAGGATGTGGATCAATCCACAAAACTGAGCCTGATCTGGAGCACATCGTGCGTCCTCTTTTGGGAGCCTGACTGTAATAACTCGGTGGGCTTGTTTGAGTTCAACGACGGCGCAAATTCACCGAGCACCCCGGTTTCCACACCCTCCGGCCTTGAGGGCATCGGACCTCTCCACGACAAGAAGGGCGGAAATGTTGGCCGTGTTGACGGCAGCAGCATATTCATGACGACAAATCAATTTAATACAGCGTCCCAGACCTCGGGCCCGGAGGGTGAAACGCCAAAAACAATTCTGTGGTGGAGCACCTATACCGCTGACGGAAAACCACAAGGCTATTAAAGCACTCATTTCGCTCAATAAAAGGACCGAACGCGTCTTCCTCATCGGTTTGGAACTCAAATCAGCGTCGAGTTGGGCCACGCGCGAATCCATGGATGAGCTGGCCGAATTGGCCGTCACCGCCGGCGGCGCTGTCATCGGCAACGGCACCCAGAAGCTGGAGTCGCCCGTCGCCGGAACTTTCATTGGCACGGGCAAAGCGGCGGAATTTGCCCGGTTTTGCGCGGCCAACGATGTTGATACGGTCGTCTTCGACGATGAACTTTCCCCCGCGCAAAGCCGGAATCTGGAAAAGGTTTTTGGCTGCAAAGTGTTGGACCGCACCGCGCTGATTCTCGACATCTTCGCGCAACGCGCCCAATCGCGCGAAGGCAAACTGCAGGTGGAATTGGCCCAATTGCAGCACTTGCTGCCGCGCCTGACCCGCTTTTGGGGCCACCTCTCCCGCCAATCCGGCGGCATCGGCATGCGCGGCGGCGAAGGCGAATCGCAACTGGAATCCGACCGGCGCCGCGTGCAGGAGCGGATCGAAAAAATCACCGGCGACCTTCAAGCCGTGCGGCGGCAGCGCGCCACCCAGCGCAGCGGACGGCAGCGCAACCTCTGGCCCCTGGCCTCGATCGTGGGCTACACCAACGCCGGCAAGTCCACCCTGCTCAACGCCCTGACCGGCTCGGCCGTGCTGGCCGAGGACAAACTGTTTGCCACCCTGGACCCGGCCACGCGCCGCCTGCGCCTGCCGACCAACCAAAACGTCTTCTTGACCGACACCGTCGGTTTCATCCGCAAACTGCCCCACGGCCTGGTGGAGGCCTTCAAAGCGACCTTGGAAGAAGTGGTCCAGGCCGAATTGCTCCTGCATGTGGTTGATGTCAGCCATGCCCAAGCCGCCGAACAGATCGTTGCTGTCAATTCTGTGCTCCAGGAAATTGGGGCGGGCGGCAAGCCGACCCTGATGGTCTTCAACAAAATCGACCGCTTCGGCGGCAACGGCCTGCTGCAAAAATACCTCGATCAATTTCCCGGGGCCGTCGCCGTTTCGGCCCGCACCGGCCAGGGCATCCCGGCCTTGATCCAGGAATTGGGCACGCAACTGCGTCCCATCCGGGAATTTGTCGAATTGCGCGTGCCGCATGGCCACTCGGCCGTCATTGCCCGCCTGCATCAAGTGGCCCAGGTCGTCGAGCGCAATTATGAAGGGGCCGCGGCGCGGTTCAAAGCGCGCATCCCGCCGCATTTTCACGCGGAGTTTGCCCCTTACATCGTGCGGCCTCTGCAAAACGGCGGGTTACTTTGAAGGGGTTTTGGGTTCGACGATGGGCTGGGGCTTGAGCAGATAGGTCAGCGCCTTGACGGCCAGTTCCATCATCAGAAAGGGTTTGGCAATCAAATCATTGCCGCCAGCCAGGGAAGATTGGGCGCGAACTTCAAACTTGGTCAGGCTGGTGACAAAAATAACGGGGGTCGTTTTGTTGGTCGGAAGTTGGCGCAGTTCGCCGCAGAGTTCAAAGCCGTTCAAGCCGGGCATATCGGCGTCCAGGAATATGAGGTCGAACGGGTTCTCGCGCAGCAGGGCCAGGGCGGCGCGGGAGTCTTCCATGCCGACGCAGCGCAGGTTGGATTTTGCCAGAGCGACGGAAATGGTGCGGCGGGCGATGGGTTCGTCGTCCACCACCAAAATGAGCATGGATTGCGGCACGTCACGGGGCGTTCCTTCCAGATCCTGAAAGAGCATGTTGAGACAGTCGGAAGCGTGGGCCAGGGTGCGCAGGACCGAGTTGGTCATTTGCGCGGGCTTTTTCTGGAGGTCTTTGATCAAAGTGTCCAGCGCGCCGGAAAGGTGCGAGATACGGCTGAAGCCGGTAATGCCGGACAGGCTGGCCAATGAGGCAACGGAAGTTTCCAATTCGGGCAGTAGAGCGATTTGATCGGTGGTGCTTTTGCTTTTGATCAAAGCGCTGACGCGGTCGCGCAGGTCGGTTTGGATTTGAGGGGCGCGCTTGAGAAACTCCTGCCGAATTTCGATGTGAAAGGTGGCATTGCCGGAAATCCCTTCCGAGGGACTGGCCCTGGGGGCATCCGTTGTCTCGGCCCAGGGAGCGGTGGAGGGTACCAGGGTCGCAGCCACAGCCGGAACATCGGTGACAGGGGCGGGCTTGGTCAGTTTCTGGGCCGCTGGACGGGCAAAGATGGGCCGGGTGGTGTGACCCGTGCCGTCAGGGTCGGGCTTGGCAAAAATGGGCATGGTGATTGCGTCCGGCTCGGACTGCTCTTTGCCAAGTGTGGGCAGGGTGGAAGGCGGTTTGGGTGCGGTGACCACTGGAATCCGGGAGGCCGGGGTGGGAGGAGGAGGGCCGGCGGCGGGCTTGGGCTTGCGGGTTATTATGTGTGTGGCCTCTTCCCATGGAGATTCGGCGGGCAGCAAACGAATCCCCTCGCCGGGCGCCTCGGGCATGGTGACCATGCCGAATTTGGCGAACGGAAGAAGCCCGGCGCTGTCGCCGCTCAACATCTGTTCAATCAATTCCAGGGCAAGGTTCGGCGTGCAATCCATTTTGGAAACGCACTTGGTCGCCCCGGCCCTCCAGGCTTCCGCCGCCAAATCGGGGCGATAAAAACTCGAGACGACGAGAATGGGGATGGATTTGAAGTCGGGCCAGGATCGAATCTGGCGGATGACTTCCACGCCATCCATTCCCGGCAATGCTATATCCACCTGTACGGCATCCGGTTTAAATGTGGCCATTAAATTGAGCGCGTCCTCGCCTTGCTCGACCGCTTCCACCTCATAGCCGGAAATTTCATATTTACGGCGATAGATCGAGCGGACAATCAGCTCGTCCTCGACAATTAAAATCTTCTTCATCCAGTCAGGTCATGGGTTTTGACATTGGCGAAGGTGATCTTGCACCGCCTGGTGTAATAATTCAAGGGATTTGACTGCCTCGGCCATGGACGCCTCCGCGCCCTCCAAGTGGCCTGCCCTGGCCCCCTCTTCCATCCGGCGCAGGGAGGGAACGATGGCGGACAGGCCGCACGCCAGACTGGACCCGGCCAATTTATGGGCCAGGTGATTCACCTCGGAGACCGCGCCGGTTTGAATGGCCTGATGCAACCCAAGCATGATTTGGTCCGCCTGGCCAAAATACATGTCCATCAATTCGCGCTTGAGGGCGGCATCACCACCACAGGCGGATTGAAGCTGGTCGAAGTCGATCAACGGGGCGGGATTGGATGACGGGTCGGTGGAGTTCAATGATTTTGGTATTCCTGGACGTAAGTGCCGACTTTGTTGCGTGTCATTTCCAGATGGCGGCTGGCTTGGTCAAACAACGCTTCGGCATCGCCCAACCGCCCTTCCTTGCCGCGTTTTTCCAGCTCGCGCAAGGGCAGGACCATGGCCGACATGCCGCAGGCCAGGCTGGTGCCGACGAGTTTGTGGGCGAAATGATCCACGTCTTTGGCCGAGCCGGAATTAATGGCGCCGCGCAAGCCGTTCATCAAGTCCGTGGCCTGGGCGAAATAGAGCTCGACCAATTCCTGCAACATCTTTGGGTCTTCATTGGCGGCCGCTTCCAGGCGCTCCAAGTCCACCAGCCCCTCCTGACCGGGGATGTCCGGCGCGGACGCGGCCAGCTCCAGTTCCGCTTCCTCTTTCGGTTCCTTCGGTTGGGCCGTCGCAGCAGCGCAGAAGCGGGTCAACGCCTCGCGCAAATCGGAATCCTTGACCGGCTTGGAAAGATAATCGTTCATGGCGGCCTCCAGGCATTTTTCGCGGTCGCCTTGCATGGCGTTGGCCGTCATGGCGATGATATAGGCCGGTTTTCCGCCTTCGGTCTGTTCGCGCAGGCGAATCCGCTGGCTGGCTTCGTAACCATCCATTTGCGGCATTTGGCAATCCATCAAAATAACGTCAAACCGGGTGCGGCGGGTGGCTTCGACCGCCTCCACGCCATTGGAAGCGACTTCGGCCGTGAAACCGAGCTTGCGCAATTGGGCGACGGCGACCTTCTGGTTGATGACATTGTCTTCGGCCAGCAATATGCGCAGGTTCCGCGGCAGGGCGGGCGCAGCATCGGCGGGATGGCCCTGGGCGGAGCCGGGCTTGTGCGGCGGGCTGCGCAGACCTGTCAAGCATTCGTAGAGCCGGCCTTGCTTGACTGGTTTGACCAGGCAGGCGGCAATGCCGGCCTTTTCCAACTGCTCGTCATCCATCAACTGGCCCAGTGAAGTCAACATAATGAGCCGGATGCCGGCCAGCTTGGGGTCGGCTTTAATCACCTTGGCCAGCGTGATGCCGTTCATGCCGGGCATGTGCATATCGAGCAAAACGACGTCAATGCGGCTTTGGGCCGGATCCTGCAATTTTTCGAGGGCTTCCTGGGCGCTGGCGGCGCAGGCGGCGCGGATGCCCCAGACCTGCATTTGATCCTCCAAAATCCGCCGATTGGTGTCGTTGTCGTCCACGATGAGGACGTGCAAGTTGCCCAGATCACTTTGCTCGACCGGGACTTTGGCCGCGGTGCGCTGCTTCTCCAACCGGGCGGTGAACCAGAAGGTCGATCCCTGGTTTGGGACGCTGGTGAAACCAATCTGGCCGCCCATCATTTCAATCAACTGCTTGGAAATGGCCAGGCCCAAACCCGTGCCGCCGTACTTGCGGGTGGTGGAACTGTCCGCCTGGCTGAAGACTTGGAAAAGCCGCGGTTGAATCTCGGGCGGGATGCCAATGCCGGTGTCGCGCACTTCGAAGCGCAAATCCACGTACGTCGCCGTTTCAGCCATGTTGGCCACCGAGACAATCACTTCGCCAGACTCGGTGAATTTCACCGCGTTGCTCACCAGATTGACAAAGACCTGGCGAAGCCGTCCCGGATCGCCGCGCAGGTGGATGGGAACATCGGCCAGAACGAAGCCGGCCAATTCGATGTTCTTGGCCTGGGCCGTTTCGGCCAGCAATTCGAGGGCGCCTTCGATGGTTTCCTGCAAATTGAAATCAATCGTTTCGAAAATGAGCCTTTTGGATTCGCCTTTGGAGAAGTCCAGCACGTCATTGATCAGGATCAACAACGATTCCGCGCTGCGCCGGATCGTTTCCGTATATTCCCGTTGCTGTGAAGTCATCTCCGTGTCCATGAGCAAATCGGTCATGCCGATGACCCCGTTCATCGGGGTCCGAATCTCATGGCTCATCTTGGCCAGAAACTCGCTCTTGGCCTTGGCCGCGCCTTCCGCCTCGGTTTTGGCGCGGCGCAATTCGGTTTCGGCCGCCTTGTACTGGCTGACGTCCTGGACGGTGCCGGCGTAGCCGCCGCTCTTCTCCTTTTCGCCGGTTTCGTAGCGAATGGGCGCCGTGCGGCAGGAAACCCAGCGTGTCTCCCCGTTGGGCGAAACCAGACGAAATTCCTGGGAGAACTCCTTGTGCTCGAGCAAACAGCGGCTCCACTGTTCCAGCACCCGGGGTTTGTCCTCTTCGTAAATGGCCCGGATCCACCCCTCGCGCAAGCTTTCCTCAAATCCCAGGCCCGACATGGACAGCCAGCGCGAGTTGCAGTAAATCCATTGCCCGGCGGTGTCGGCCAGGAAGACGCCGTCGGGGGAAGATTCGCCCAGGGAACGGAACTTGGCCTCGCTTTGCTGAAGGTGGGCCTGGATGTGCTTGTACTTGACGTTCTCCTGGTGCAGGGCATCCATGTGCTCGGCCACTTCCCGTTCGATGGTCTCGTGCAGAAGCTGCTGTTCGGCTTGATTGAACACCATGCCGGAAGTCAGCCGAAGACTTTCCCAAATCCACAGCGCCAAAATGGTGTCCTCGAACAGGACCCAGCCGGTGAACCCAACCCAGCTCCAAGGCGTGACCACCATGGCCCCAAAAACCGATTGGATCCAATGCAAACCGCCCAGAAAATGGTCCGCCGCCACCACCACTGTGGCAGAGAGCAGGACCTTGACGTCGCGATAGGAGGCCAGCGAGGCCAGGGCGCCGAAGATGAAGAAATGGGTTTCAAAACCTCCCCCGGTCAGATGGATGAATAAAGCGGGAGTGAGCATCTGGCCAAGGGCAATAATATGGCGGGTCCAGGCGCGGCCGGGACTTCTGAGGGCCAAATAGAGAGGCAGGAGATAAATCAACCCGGCCAGTTCCGCCGCGTTACAGACCAGCCTCCACGGATTTTCCGCCGGCCAAATCTCGGGGGAAATCAGGGAAGCGGCGGCCATGGCGGCCAGCCATTCAAAAACAATCAACCAGGCAAACATCCGGTCGGTCGCCTGGAATGTATTCTTCCTGAGGGCGCGGAATATCTTTTCGGCCCGCTCACTGGCCGCGTTTTCGAACGTGCTTTTTTGCTCAACGGAGGTCACAAAAATATCAACTGATTCAAGTCAGTTACAGATAGCAGACCTTGGGCCTAATTGCAATGCGTTTCCAAAGTGCTGGTTTTAAACAACTTGCAACTTCCAATTATTGAGAAGCCGGTTGGCGCCGCATTCTCAGGCCGTTCATCAGGCCGTTCAAAATGCATTCCATTGACGAATAAACTCTTAAAAGAGGCCCAGCCCTTCAATCGAGAAAGACAATGCGTCAAAATCACGCAAGAGTCGGCTGGGGGTAAAGCCGGGCTTGAAATACCCCGGTCTGTTCATGGGAATTCCTGTAAAAGTGTAAAGTGCCTGTCGGAAATCTTTACACAATTCAAATAAAAATAAATTGCATAAGTTCTTGACATCTGTTCCCACCCCTGATAACCTGTTGATAATCAAGGGGAACCGTCTCCTTGGGAATTTGAGTGGAAGGGCACGCTTGATGGCATCAAAGATGCTAATTAAATGGGTGAATAATTGAGGAAAAATGGGCGGTGTGAGACATATTGCGAAAGATTTGAGGCAAAATATAAAAAAGTGCTTATGAAAACGAACCATGTAATTTTAATGGCCTTGGTTTCCTTGGCGGCTGCAACAGCGCCGCAGTTGATGGCCGATACCGTGGTGTTGTATCAAGATGCTTATTCGGCTCCCAATGGAGCAGGTAGCGCATCGGGTGGCGAATTCTCTGCAATAACCTTGCCAACAAGCTATTTGGCTGATTATTCGCCACTGGCGTTATTTAACGCTGGCGGTGGGTTTGGTTTTGACACTTTCTGCGTCGAGGTGGGTGTAGATTTTTATCCGGGCGTTACTTATGGCTATACCTTGGGCCAGTCACTTTCCAGTCCCGCCATCCCGTTGACAGAGGGCGCGGCGTACCTTTACTACGAGTTCGCGACTGGCAAGCTGAATTATGATTATTTGAACACGCCGGCTTCGGGTCCTGGCGGCACTGACAGAATACAGGATGCCGGGCTGCTGCAGGCGGCGATCTGGGAGTTTGAAGGCGGACAGATTTGGAGCGGAGACCCTTTTACCACTGGAAACTATTACTACCAGTTGGCTCTCGGTGAGTTTGGTGGATCACTTGCCGCTGCGGATGCCGCCAGTGCTGGCGCGTATGGCGTTGATGTTCTGCAATTGTGGAACCCTCCAGGATCTGATGTCCCGGCGCAAGACCAATTGGTGTATGTTCCGGTTCCGGACGGCGGATCAACTGTTTTGATGCTGGGGATGGGCTTTAGCCTGCTTTCGCTGGTTGGCCTCCGCTATCGCAAGTTGCCGGTTTATTGAAACACAACGGTGGGGGCTGTGCCCCCCAGACGCCCATTTCATCCTTGGCCACGCCCTTGTGTCGTTTTCTGAACGCTCACCACTTCAAAAGGGTTAAGGGGCCGTTTAAAAACAAAACATTCCCGTGGCAGCCGACGCAAGGAAGCTCAAATTTGCTTAAAGAGGATCCCTCAAAAGGACTGGAGCAATTTAAAAATAAATGTAGCCGTATGCTGTGCGGTCTCGGGGAGCGCGACCGTTTTATCGCGCCGCAGCAACGCGGAGGCGGACTCGGTCGCACTCGCCGGCGTCTTGCCGACGCAGACATTCCACGGCTGCGTCTTTATTTAAAATGCTCTAAGAGCGTGATTTGAAAATCTCATATTGATAACGCCCCGGCTCGGCAGGAGCCTCGCCCTGCCAAAAACGCCCCGGTAGGGCGAGGCTCCTGCCGAGCCATTTGCCGGGGGATGGTCAAAAATCGCATTTTCAAAACACGCTCTAATGACGAAAAAGGGACCCCGGGCATCGCCCCACTTTTGGCGAGATTCGTCATTGGGAGTTCGTCATTATTTCGTCATGCGTGCTTCGACATGCGTCATTCTTTTTGACCTGGCTGCGGCAAGCCATTACCTCTTATTGACAATCGAGTTGCCAAAAACCGGGATGCGCCTTAAAGCCCCTGCACACACCGAAAGCCAATGGCGTCGTTGTCGCCGGCGGACGGGCTGATGTAGTTGCGATTGGCGCACCGCGCGAGGTAGGCGCTACTGCCCCAATTCCCGCCGCGGTACACACGCGCGCTCCCGGATGCCGGTCCCTGTGGATTACTGCCCCCCAAATACGGGCTGCCGGTCGGATACGGCGGCCCCCCATACCAATCCCAGCACCATACCGATTCATTCCCAGTCATGTCGTAAAGTCCATATCCGTTCGGCGCAAAATAGCCCATCGGACTCGTGAACGGGTAGACCGGATTATTGGGCCATCCGGTGTCAAAATTCGTGTTGTAGCCGTTCGGTCCCAAGTCGTAGTTCTGGGCCAGACCGTCGAAATTGCAGCCGATGCAGCCGTAGTAGTTGGCCTGGCTTTCGGAAATCGTGTCGCCCCACGGAAACCGTTGCCCGCTCAATCCGCCCCGCGCCGCCTTCTCCCACTCCGCTTCCGTCGGCAACCGATATCCGCTGGCCGTCCAATTCACATAAAGATTGGTCAACTCCCCATTCGTATAGACCTGCGTCAAATTCGTATCCGTATAATACACAGGAGTTAAACCCGCTTGCTGCGACCTTGCATTGCACCACTTCACCGTGTCATACCAATCCACCGCCTCCACCGGTTGATTCGCCGCTCTGCCCAGCCCGGCGCCGGGGCTAAAGACATACCCGGTGTTCGTGGCCCAATTATAGACCGACTGCCATTGACTGTAGCTCACCAGGTTCACGTCCATGTAAAACGCCGACACATAGACGTTCGTGGGGTTTGCATCAGTGATGTCGCTATCACCGATGGAGTTCCCCATCGTGAACGACCCTGCCGGAATGAACGCCATGCCCGGAGGGATGAGCAGGCTTAAACGGTAAAACTGGTGTGTGCCGGAGATGGCATTCGTCACCGTGTTTTGCCCGTTGACGACAACCGGCGCGGGAGAATTGGTGCTCCAGGCCGCCGGGGAAAGGTTGGTGGTGCTTTGCAAAACGAAATTCGTTGCCGTAGTCGGCCAGGAGAGAACGACTTGCCTGCCAGCCAATGCAATACTCAAATCAGGCGATTGCGCCAGAGCGGGATGAATGCCGGCAAACAACGCCAGCGCGGTGGACAAATAACAATGGAATTTGGTCTTCATAAAAGGTTTTGGATCTTGTTCGTCGTCGTTTGGCCTGAATTTCCTGGCATAAGATTGTCTATTCTACACTTCGTCCAATGGAAATGCAAGTTGAAAATCGCCTTACGGATGTCTCCCGTGCCGATCGTTTGCACTCGCGCCGGCATCTGCAATTCTGGAGTTTCCAAATCAATCGAGCCATGAATGACCAGATAAATGCGGGTTGCCCCGCCTCGACCCCCCTGTCCCCTGCTTCAAAATCCGCCCGCATCGCGCATTCGGCCAGGATTTGCCGAAACTGGACCGCCAAGCCGGCGAAAAGGGGGTGTTCCGGCAATGTTTCCGCCGTAAAACCAAATCCTGGCTTTCTCATCAATGCCACGCTTGCACTCATTTTCTTCTCTCCACAATGAGAACACAGCTAGTCCAATGCCATCTTATGCCATTTCCCTGACAATCTTGGGCAAAATTGACGCGTTTTGAACCCCAACATTCCCCATCCTACACTCTGTGCCCTCCCATCTGGGACAGGCTCTATCTACGCCATTTTGGGACATCTTGGCACATGTTTCGGCCAATAATTCTCAGGGGTCTAAAGCCATTGCATGGCGGGTTGAGCATTCCCAAAGAGATCACCCGCCGCCAAGAGCGCAAAGCTGGGCTGCAAAACGCGGAGGCCGGGATTGAAGCCCGCGCCCAAGCGCGCTACGCCCTCGAGTTGGCCGGGCAGGAGAACAATGTTCAGTTTCGTCAACTCCGTGGCACAGGAGCCGATAGCCGATTAGCCTGTGGGGGCTGAACGAAAAACCGTTTCTCAACTCCGACAGGCTGCCAGGACAAACTCAGCATTTATATCGTGCGGGTCTTGCGGAACAGGCGCAGAGTGCCCGCCCCAAACGACAGCAGCAGCAACGAAATCGTCGTGGGCTCCGGAACTTGCTCGAACGACTGTGAAATGAAAGAAGCCGCATCGAAACCACCGCCAGGGTTTGTGGTAAAGCTGATGTCTTTGGTTACATAGAGAACAGTTTCAGGAGGAACGATATCCGTGGAACCGCTAAAAGTATTTGGACTAAGTTGGATGTTACCGACAACTGTCCCGCCTGTCACGGCAAAAGATCCAGTGGCCGCCGTTTCGTCAATTGAGAGGGATCCATTTACGGCACTGCCATTATAAGATAGATCAATCATATCAATTGCCCCAGCGTTCGCTGTCACGACGTAGTTGAGTGTAAGGTATGCCGATGCGCTGCCGCCAGATGCAAACGATATGTTACCCGCGTACGAAAGATACTCAACTCCTTTACTTTCAGTCGCAGTGACATCAATTTGGGTGGGATCAAAAGAAGCTAAACCATTCTCGCTAAAACTAAAGTCGCTGAACGTCTTGTCGTCAACGGTAAGAGTTCCGCCGCTGGCAACAAGGCCTGCCAGCGTACTTTGAGCTTGAGCTGTTTGGCAAAGCAGACCGGTTAGTAAAATCGCTCCAGAAGCCAGAGCCATGATTGGTTTTGCATGCATTCTCATATCACGAATCTCCAAGTTTTTTTCCACGTTGTTTTTCCGCATTTTTCTGCTGACGTAATGAGACTATACAGTTTTTCCGGGCTTGTCCAGAAAAAAAGTGATTTATTTTTGGTTTTGGGGGTGGGACGAAATTGCGGCGATTCCCGAATGGCGCTTGGATAAGGAACCTGGTTTGTAACATCTTGATTTGCAACATATTACATAAATACCAGGTCAATCGTGCTGAAAAGTCCGGGAAATCGCTTTGGTGGCTTCCCTCGGAGATGCATTGCGACGCTCGCTTTTGGTAGTTTTTGGCCCCCCTCATGGATCACGCTGATTTACAATGATTTACGCCTTGTCCAAGTGCCATTCTGGCGATTCCCCCAAGCTTTGCCAACCCGACTTTCGCACACAACTACTTGTACGGCAATGTGTTATGGCGTGGAACGGCGGCCAATGACGTGGCCAGGGTCAATCTGCTCTTCAAAGCGATCCACTTGAAAGCGCTGCAACATCACATGTTCACCCGGCCCAGTCCATCCCTTCTTCCGGGCAAGACCCAATTGCTGCCCGCCGGTCTTGATCTCCGCGATGCCTGGCAACAGCAGGCCGCGGCGACCGTCCTCAGTGGAAACCACCACGCCGTAGCGCTCGGGATCAAGTTCGTCGGCCGAAGAAGTTTTTTCCATCGAGTGAAGCATACGCAACGGATGATGGGATTAAAGTCCCTTGCCACCATGTCATTTTTTCGCAGCGTGATCTATTATTATTGGCGGCATGCCAGCCCGGCTTCGTAGCGCTTCATTTCGCCGTTTAACTCCTCCACTAAATCTTGCTGCCCCGCAGCCCGTGCCAGTTCAAGTGCCTTTTGCGCGGTGCGCATGGCGTCATCAAATCGCCCGGCTTCGGCAAAGGCGGCGGCCAGGGTGTCGAGAATGTTCGGGTTCTTTCCGCCGGTCAGCGCATTGGCCTGCTGGGCCAGTTCCACCGCCTTATCGCCGTTGCGCAGCGACGCCTTCGGAGAAGTGGCCAGGAGCCAGGCCAGATTGTTTTGCGCCAGAGCGTTGCTTGTGGTGGAGGCCAGCGTGTGGTTCCACAAGGTTTCGCTGTCCTGCCAATACCCGGTCTGTTTCCAAGCGCAGACCATCAAGACGCCCGTCACGGCAACTATCAAGCCTCCCAGCGCCGCCCGCTGATGCTTCCATCCCAAGCTCCAATCTCCCGCCAACCACGTCATAGCCATGTATATCCCGATCTGCGGCAGGTAGGTGTACCGATCAGCATGGGCCTGTGCGCCCACTTGGATGATTCCCGCCACCGGCGCCAGCATCGCCAAGTACCAAACCCATCCGACGAGTATCCACGGTTCCGTCCGCCGCCGCACCCATGCGACCGTGGAAAGACCCGCCAGCAACGTCCCGGCCAACACGAGGTTCCACGCCGCCAAGTTGTTGTGTGAATAGGGATAATACACCGCCAGGCGCGCCGGCCAGATCATCTGGCCAAGATAAACCATGCAGGTCACCAATGCGTTGCCAAAGCGCAAAGGCAGCGAACAGGATTCGGTCGATTGCATGGCTTCGTTTTGCGCCAAAAGCGTCGCGAAGGAGGAGGCGGCGGAGAGGGCCAGGAAAGGGAGTTTTTCAAGCACCAATCTCCGAGCCGATTCTCTCCTTTGCAACGGCCAATAATCCAGCAACAGCAGCACCACGGGCAGTGTCACCAGCATCGGCTTGCACATCAGGCCCATAGCAAACAGAAACATCACCAACGCGTAACGCCTCCACGACCACGGACGGCGCGCGTAGCGGACATAAGCCCCAATGGTCAGCATGAAGAACAGCCCGCTGAGGACGTCCTTGCGTTCCGCCACCCAAGCCACCGATTCCACCCGCAACGGATGAATGGCAAACACGGCCGCGACAAAGGCGCTCTGCCAAAGGGCGCCGGTCATTTGCCTCAGAACCAGGAAGAGTAGGATGACCGTTGCGGTGTGCAGCAGGACATTTGTGAGATGATGTCCGCCGGCATGCAGCCCATAGAACTGGCAGTCCACCATGTGGGAAAGCCAGGTCAATGGCATCCAGTTGGAGGAATGGAAGGAGAATGCCCAAACCAGGCCCCCAAGCGTCAGACCACGGCCGACCACCGGATTCTTATACACATCACCACCGTCGTCGAAATTGACGAACTCGTGCCGCAGCGTCTGACCAAAAACGGCAAACGTGATCGCGGCCAGGACAAGGCAAAGCACCGGCACGAGCCAGCGTTGATCCCGGCGGCTTGTGCCGACGGGGAGTTGTGGCGGGGATTGTCGGCGGATCATATACCCGTCTGTACATGCAAAAGGCAGGATTTGCATCCTGCCTTTTGGTGTGTAAAAACTTATTGAATCTCAATCAAACTCGGGCCGTTATTTCAACACCGTCCGGCGCAGGAGTCCGCAGCCCATCAGAGCGAGGCCCAAGATCGAGACGGTCATGCCGCCATCAGGAACCTGGTGAAACGATTGTGTAACCTGAGAAATCGTATCGTAAGTGGGGCCTCCACCATTAGCAAAAAAAGTGATGTCTTTGGTTACATAGATCTCACTTTCCCAAGGGCTAATGAGATATGTGAGTGGAGTGCTAAAAACAAGAGGATCAACAAGGCTCGAACCCACAGTTGTGCCGCCAAAAGCGTTAATGGTGGCGGTTTCTTGAACTGTGACGAATCCATTAACGGCGCTGCCGTTAAAGTTTTGGTCGATCATATCAATCAACGGACCCGTTGTAGTCACACTGTACTGGAGTTCAAGATCTGCAGAACCACCACCTTGCATGTTACCCGTCCACTGAAGATAGTAAACCCCGCCACTTTGATACGCAGTGACTACAATTGCGTCGGCATTAAAACCATTTAAGCCACTTTCCGTATCAGTGAAATTGCCGAATGTCTTGTCGCCCACGACAAGAGTATTACCAGTACCGGCGAGTTGATTCAAGTAGGCAGTTGTGCCAAGGTCATTTGCGTTTGCCAGTGCTACGCTGCCAAGCAACCCTGCCGCCAGCAGCCCTAATGTTTTGATTGTTTTCATTGTTATATTGCCTTTCTTCGTTTGTTTGTTCTTGTTCAATACAGTTTTCACGAACAATGGTATGTATGCAAGGCACGTGCCAAGAGCTTGGAATTGGCTTTTGCCGCATGGATAAAAGTTCATAAATGCTTTCAAATAGGGCACTTATGCACTAAGAACTTTTGTATTATTTTTAAATGACCTTCCTGCTGTATGACTGAAAATGTAAACGATTCCGACATGATAATTGGTTTTCCTGAATTAGAACAATCGCAAGTGCCTTATTACAAGGATTTTATACATTATAATCGAGTTCGTAAAGTCTTCCGACAGGTGGATAAAACAGGAAACAGGCAGCTAAATTCACATAAACCATTGAAGGCCAGCATCTTACAAATATTCAAACCGCCTAATCACCGATTTGAGCCGTTTTGTGCCAAAGAGGCAAGGGCGATCGCCTTGGCCTTGATCAAAAACGGCAGATTAAGCCAGTCCGAGGAGGCCATTCTACAGACACGGTGATTGTTTGCAACCCTCTGAAATTGAGGGACATACGACAATATCACGCCCGCTGCCTGCGTTGCCATCAGTAGAAATTGAAACGTTCGGGGACATTGATGACGTCGTAGGGCTTCAGGGTAAAGGAGGGCATTTGCTCGGTCTTGCTGTGGAGCACCTTGTGCAGGTTCAGTTTGAATTTCTCGGTGTGGCCTGCGTTGTCCGTCCGGATAATCTGAACGGCTTTCAAATTTGCCTTGGTGTCATCGACCCCGGCCTCAATCAGCGCTTCCAAGGGGGTTAATGGCCGCTCCGAAATAATCTTGCCCGGTTTGAAAACAGCGCCCATGACATAAACCACGAATGCGGACGATTGGACTGTGACCGAAACTTCGCTGTTCACAAGTTGCGAACCGTAGAGTTTTTTCAGGTCCGCCTCCACGGTGGCCGGAGTTTTTCCGGCGGCATCGTATTCGCCGATCATTTCCAGGGTGATCTTGCCGTCGCGCCGAACGGTCTCGATTGTGTCCAGATTGGGCGCGCCGGGAAAAGTGATCTTGATGGTGTCGCCTTCTTGCAACACCAGGGACTTGCTCGAATTGGTTGATTCATTGCTTGTGGCGCCCGGCGAAGCAGGGGCTGCTGGCGGCGGCGCGTTGGTGGAATGCGGCGGCGCGTTGGTGGAACGCGACAGCGGGGTGGAATGCGGCGGCGCGGTTTGGCAGCCTGCCGCCGCGGCCAGCACGGTCATGGCGCACAACGCCGCCCGGGCCAGACCGGCCCAAGGCTTCCTGTCTTTTGCGCAAGGTGTCAATTCAACTCGATCCAACAAATAATTTAACATTTTTTCCTCCTGAATGCGCCGGGAAACAGCGCGGTTGATTTTTGCAACGGTGATGGATGCCGGTCAAGAAAGTTTTGTCGAAATTCTTCAATGTCATCGCATCAAGGACGGCGCGCGGGCTTGAAACTACTTCAATCCCGCCAGGGTCCGTTTGGCCTCGGCGGCCAGTTTATCGGGAATCTTCAGCATGAGGGCCCGTTCCAGGGCCTGCCTGCTTTCCTTGGTCCGTTTGAGCTGATAGTAGTCCATGCCCAGATAATAATACAGGTCTCCATCATTTTTGCTTGTGGCGGTGCTCTCCTGCAAGAGTGCGGCCGATCTGGGATACTTTGCCTGATAATAACACAGAATTCCCAGACTTTTGGCCACTTCAGGGTCATCCGGATAGGCGGTGCGTGCCTTTTCGGCCAGAGCGTAGCCCTTGGCGTCGTCTTCGAAGTGTCTGGCATCCAGGATCGCCAATTGCCTTGCCGCCGGGGCAAACAGGGGGAAAACCGCCAGCGCCTGGCCGTAGGCTTCCTGGGCCGCCTTAAAATTCCCCGCGCCCTCCTCCGCCGCGCCGGAAACCATGAGGGCCGGAACATACTTTGCCTCCGCTTGCAGAATCTTCTGCGCCTGTCCGGCTGCGGCCTGAACTTTGGATGCGCTGCCAAAGGCGTCCGCCAGCGCCACGAATCGTTTTGCATCCTCGCTCCCGGCGAACCCGACGCCGCTCTGCAGCGCTTTTTGCATCGCTGTTTCCGCGTCGGCGATTCGGCCCACGGCATAGTAAGCCCAAGCCAGATCGTAGAGCAATTCGGGCTGGTTGGGAAGCCGGTCCGCCGCGTTTTCCAGCAGGCTCAATGCCCAAACGTAATCGCCCGTGCGATAAGCCAAATGACCGAGAATGCCGGACACGTCGGCATTATCCGGGGCCAGCTCGTGCGCGGCCTTGGCCAGACTCAACGCTTTCCCGGGTTGGTTCAGCCGCGACGCATATAATCGCGCCAGTTTTGCCATTATAGGGACGGCGTCTGGATTATGTTTGAGGGCGGCTTCATAAGTCGCGACCGCTTTTTCCACCGCGCCCTGATGCTCTTGCAGCGTGCCAATGCGATTGAGGATCACGGGGTCATCGGGATGGTCCTGCAGCGCCTTTTCCAGCCCGGCCAGGACCGA
>Ga0326727_10006025_pt1 | contig 33775 bp, 35 predicted proteins | sample MB2enrmetagenome_FD_207643 | JGI IMG/M metagenome (GOLD analysis project Ga0326727, IMG submission 207643) | Lab enriched peat soil microbial communities from McLean, Ithaca, NY, United States - MB29MY | ecosystem: Environmental > Terrestrial > Soil > Wetlands > Peat | place: USA: New York...
GTCGACCTTCTCAAACAATTATCCAAGGAACATCAACTAATCGTGATCGCAGGCGGCGGCACCATCGCACGCATATACATTAACGCCGCCAGAAAAATGGGGGTCCCCGAATCATTATGCGACCAACTAGGAATCATAGTAAGTCGACTCAACGCACGTCTCATAGCTGACGGCTTAGGAGAACATGCCTATCCAGAAATTCCCCTCACAGTAAGCGAACTAAAACACTATTTCGCGTCCGGAAAAATCGTCGCGATGGGAGGTCTTCAACCGGGCCACTCAACCAACGCAGTCGCCGCAATAGCTGCAGAAACTGTGAAAGCGGAGATTTTTATCAACGCAACTGACGTCGACGGAGTATACACCAGTGACCCGACCAAAGACCCTACCGCAAAACGACTTGAAGAAGTAACAGTAACACAACTTACCAAGATACTGTCCGGAGGAGCAATCAGCGCCGGAACATACGACCTCATGGACCCCGTTGCCCTGAAAGTTATTGAACGATCAAGAATCCCGACAACCATCGTTGATGGCCGAACACCGGCGAACATACTCAAAGCTATTCGAAAAGAGAAGATTGGGACACGGATACTCTTCGACTGAAGGATTATGTCAGATGAAACTGAGCGACATATTTCAATCCAGAGCGCAAGTGAAACTTATAGAATACTTACTCGACAATGCCGGCTCGCAACGAGTCTTCAGCCAAGCAAGCTTGGCGAACTTTCTACAAATGTCACCGTCCACGGTCGCTCGAATCGTTGAACCACTAGTTCAGCAAAAGATTCTGCTATACGATCGATTCGAGCAAGGGATGAAAATATTTACGCTCAACGAGACGGAAGATAAAACAAAAGCCTTAATCGAATTCTACACGAAACTGAAACAAATGTAGAGCTTACTTGTCGATCTCCTTAGCGACCATACGGAATTTGTCAGCGAGAGATTCACAAATTAGCGAGCAGACACGCCACTGCCGTAGGTTGTAGTTAATCCGCAATTCCTCAAGAGCTTCGATTATTTTGTCCTCTTCTTCAGGTTTCAACCTTGCTCTCTCAACTAGAAGCCCGCCATGCAACTCCGCTTAATTAAACGTTCCCTGGTAATTACAATCATACCCTGATAATTCCCTCGACACGAAGATTTCGAAAAATAAATTGCCGGACGAATTTAGTTGAATTGACAACTACAAAGGATACAATCCTTCTCACTAAACCAAGCTAGAAACATTAAAGTTGAACAAATTAAACTCACAGCCGAAGACCCCGAATGGCAACGGTACCAATTATTTTGGCAATATACATCGCCATTTGGGCAATAATATCAATCGTCTGGTGGGCGTTCAGAGCTGACAGATTCGGAATAACCGGACCACCACTGTACTTGATTTATCGCACGACAAAACTAAACCGGTGGATCGAAAAAATCTCAAACCTATCAACCACCGGTTGGCGCGTAATATGGAACATCGGCATAGTCACGGGCGTCGGACTGATGGTATTCATATTCTACCAGTTGGCGGACAACCTCATTAATCTCTTCTACAAAAGCCCGCAGGCCGTCTCAATTCAACCAATAGTTCCACTACCAGGATTATTCGTTTCCTTCGAAACATTCCCGTACCTTGTTCTCGCCTTGTCAGTAGTCGTTGTTACGCATGAATTATCGCATGGAATAGCAAGTCTAGTGGAAAAAATCCAGCTCAAATCAACTGGAGCATTCTTCGCCCATATCCTCATGGGCGGATTCGTGGAACCAGACGAAGAGCAACTGAGTAAAGCCTCAAGCGTAGCTAAACTTCGAGTTTTCGCTGCAGGCTCGTTCACTAACGTCGTAATCGGAATTATGTTCGTACTCCTCCTGTCCAATTTCGCCGCAACAATCGCTCCTTTCTACACCGTAACCCAGACAGGTGTGTCCATCGGAAGCTTACCAAACAATCTCCCCGCATACACCTCTGGCTTGCAAGCAGGGGACATAGTGAACAGTATTAACGGAACAACAATTACAGGCATTAACGACCTACGCAGCTACATGAACAACGTCAAACCCGGACAAGTAGTGGTCATAGGGACACAGCGAGGAAAATTCCCCGTTAAGACAATCACAGACCCGAATAATGCCACTCATGCAGTCATCGGAATTAGTGGCCTGACCGACAATATTGTCTACGGCCCTAAGTTTCCCTTTCTATCAAGCAACTTACCAAATATTCTTTTGCATTCAGAATTCTGGCTATCAGTAGTACTCACGAGCGTAGCTATGATCAATATGCTCCCAATGTACCCTTTTGACGGAGATAAATTCCTAGACACCGCCTTGAACGTCCTCGGAATAAAACAAACCAAAGGAATTAGAAGCACAGCGAACGCCGCGGGTTACCTACTACTCCTACTCAACATTGGATTATCATTGATCCGATTCGGCTTTATGAGGTACTGAACCGATTGCCCGAACGTAATTGCAGCTTCTGCTCTGAACCTGCTATTTACACCAAAGAATACGAAGGCGCATCATTCTGTGGCAGATGCTTTCGCCACAGCCTCGAGGAGCGCGTCAGGCGAACCATAACAAAACATGAAATGCTTGCTCACGATGACCACATAGCCGTCGCCGTTTCAGGCGGTAAGGACAGCCTAACTCTCCTCACTTTGCTGGTTAAGATGGAGCAACGATTCCCCTACAGCAAAATTACCGCAGTCAGCGTCGATGAGGGAATAGAAGGATACAGAGATGAAGCACTCCAAATCGCATCCGAAACCTGTCGAAAATTAAACGTAAACCAACATGTCGTCTCATACAAGGAACTCTTCGGAGTAACTACAGACATGATTGTGGAGCAACACTTGGGTAAGACCCCCTGCTCCTACTGCGGAGTACTGCGCCGAAAGGCAATCAATAAGGCAGCCGCGAAAATTGGTGCAACCAAAATTGCTACCGGTCATAACCTTGACGACGAAGTTCAAACTGTTCTCCTGAACATGCTGCATGGAGATCCGATGCGCATAGTACGCTCTGGACCGGTACTACAAGACGCGCGAGGCCGATTCATAACACGAATCAAACCATTCTGCGATATACCTGAAAAGGAGATTGTTCTCTATGCGTATCTAGTAGGATTGGAGTTTCAAACCGTTGCTTGTCCTCACGGCAATGAAGCATTGAGGAACGACATCAGAAGCTTCCTGAACCAAATGGAACAGAAACATGTTGGAACAAAATTCACTCTCCAGAAAACAGCTGAGAAATTGCGAGAGCAATTATCAACATCGATTCATCCGTTGGAATTGCAGGACTGCGAAAATTGTGGTGACCCGACACCTCATAGGCTATGTGAAGCCTGCATCATGTTAGAATCAATCAACCCACAACCATTGGTCGACGCGCTCACTGCCGCATTTATATGAGAACGAGAACTCAGATTTAGCTGGCGATGGCAGGAGGATCGGGGAGCCAGCCGTTCCCTGTTACCCGAAATCGGCTTCACGCGGGGACCCGTCAACCCGAGAGAAAGGTGGCTCCGGATCTCAGTAGGCCTTCAGCATTAACAATGAAACTCTGCCCCACCGGGCCAGCGTAAGAGGGAATCCTTCTGAAGGGAAAGGTTCACCTCTTCATCGTCGAACCCGATGAGGCTCGGAAGAGAGCAGTTGTAAGGCGAGCGCCAAGGCGCTGATGGGATCACAGGGTCCAGGAAATTCTGGAGACACCGCTGTGGCGAGGACTACCGATTCCTCGGGGATGCTGCCATCGCCATATCTTCTTGATAAGCTAAATGGCAGAAGTACTGCTTCACTGAAAGACGAACCAAACACAGTTCAGATCACGCGCACCGTCTGCTTCTCAAGATTAAGATGTCTTAAAAAGAACGAACAACCTTCCCCGCAAGATCATGCAACCGCCTATCGTTTGTATTAAGCCAAACCACCACAAGATACACCAACCCTCTGTGAAGGAGGATCTCGAATGAAGGCAGCCGTATTTTACGGACCCAACGATCTAAGGATTGAAGACCAAGAAATCCCCAAAGCGGGAAGGGGTGAGATAGTCCTGAAGGTCGAAGCATCAGGGCTCTGCCCAACCGACGTCAAAATCTTCAGGAACGGTAGCTCATTAGTAAAACCCCCAGTCACCCTCGGCCATGAATTCGCCGGATACGTCCACGAAGTCGGCCCCGGCGTAGAATCGGTCAGAGAAAATGACAGAGTCAACGTCCCTGCAGATTCGTACTGTGGAAATTGCAGGATGTGCCGAAGCGGGCACGAAAATGTCTGCGAACAAACCATCACCTTCGGCTATAACGTAAACGGTGCACATGCAGACTACGTACTCGTCCCGAAGAGATTCGTAGATCGGCGCGGTCTCTTCCTTCTCCCATCAAACGTACCATATGAAATCGCATCCATGATCGAACCCTTAGCTTGCTCATTGAACACGATAGAAACGCTCGGCACAGAACCAGGGAAGACGGTGGTCATCATCGGAGACGGCACGATGGGTTTACTGCACGCTGGCTTAGCCAAAAGTTACGGTGCGGACAGAATCGTTCTCGTCGGATTAGTCGACTGGAAACTCAAACTCGGCCAAGAACTAGGAGCTACTCATTCGGTAAAAGCTACGAGCGACGTAGTTAAGGAAATTCTAAACATCACAAACGGCGCAGGAGCGGACATCGTCGTAGTCACTGCAGTAATGCAGGAAACCGTACTCCAAGCATTGAAGATGGCGTCACGCAGAGGTTACATCAGCATATTCGGAGGAACGCCTAAAGGCGTCACAGTTCAGTTTGAACCAAATCTAATCCATTATAATGAAACATTCCTCACAGGCCACTCAGGCTACACTTACGCCCACTACGCCAAAGCGGTTAACATTGTCATTTCCGGAAAGCTCCATTTGGAAAAACTGATCACCCAACGATTCACATTAAATCAAATTCATAACGCGATTAAAGTGTGGGATGACAAAGAAAAATCGATGAAAATCATTCTCACTAATTGATACGAAGGAAGCTTGCCACACGCAAACGTACGGCTACTCAACGATACAGGACGAGCTTTCCGCTAAACAACAGCCAGCACAAAGTTACCTATCACAAACGCAGCCATCCCGGAACAGTTTCAAGCGCCTCGAGAACGCTTAATACAACGAAACTAGTCTACGCTAAGAAAATCACGGAAAGTGTCGAACGTTGAGTCGGAAGCCTCCTGAAATCAAAATCTACGACAAATGGAGCACAGACGAGATCGAAGTAACAGACCCAGGTCTCGAGAAATATCTGTCAGTTAAGCCCACCCTCTTTCCCCACAGCGGAGGCCGACATGAACACAAACGATTCCGGAAAGCTTCACTGAACATCGTAGAACGACTCGTCAACAACATGATGCGTCCAGGGCGAGCAGGCGGAAAGAAAACTAAAGCCATAGGAATCGTCAGAAACGCACTCGACCTTGTCAACTTAAAAACTGGCAAGAATCCGGTCGACATACTAGTGAAAGCGGTAGAAAACACGGCGCCTGCAGAAGATGTTACACGCATAGCTTACGGTGGCATCGTATACCCGATATCAATAGATATTTCTCCACTCAGGAGAATCGATATAGCACTACGATTCATGACTGACGGTGCACGACAAGCCTCCTTCAGTAACGCTAGGACAATCGATGAATGCTTAGCTGAAGAAATTCAGTACGCCGGACAGCGAGATAATCGAAGTTACGCTGTCAGGAAACGTGACGAGATGGAACGAGTTGCGTTGGCCTCTCGTTAAAATTAGTTCACAGATTTTCTAACCCTTAAATACCGGGCACCTTTTCAGTACCAAATCGTCAAAATATACTTGGAAAGATGATGTATGTCCGCTTCAAAGAAACCACACTTGAACCTCATAATCATAGGCCACGTCGACCATGGAAAAAGTACCATGACAGGACACCTCCTATTCGATACCGGCAATGTTGATGACAAGACCATCGCCAAATATGCAGACGAATCGAACAAGTCTGGAAGAGGAGAGACTTTCAAATTCGCATGGGTTCTCGACACACTCAAAGAAGAACGCGAAAGAGGAGTCACAATCGACCTGCGATTTGAGAAATTCGAGACAGACAAAGTATTCTTCACAATCATAGACGCTCCAGGTCACCGAGACTTCATCAAAAACATGATCACAGGCACCAGCCAAGCTGACGCCGCAATCCTAGTCGCCTCATCGAAAAAAGGCGAATTCGAAGTCGGCGTAGGCCCAGGAGGCCAAACCCGAGAACACGCATACCTAGCCAGAACATTAGGGGTTGCACAACTCGCCGTTGCTATCAACAAAATGGATGACGAAACCACCAACTACAGCGAAGAAAGATACAACGAATGCAGAAAAGAAATGGAATCACTGCTCAAAGTCGTAGGATACGACACATCAAAAGTCCAATTCATCCCCGTCTCAGGATGGCAAGGCGATAACCTCGTCAAAAAATCCGACAAAATGCCATGGTACAAGGGTCCGACATTACTCGAAGTCCTGAATAGTTTCACGGAACCACCCAAACCAACCAACAAACCGCTCCGTATCCCCGTACAAGACGTCTATTCAATCACAGGCATCGGAACCGTACCCGTCGGACGAGTCGAAACTGGAGTACTAAAAGTCGGCGACACCGTAGTGTTCATGCCTGCCAACGCACGCGGCGAATGCAAAGATATCGAAACCCACCACACCAAAATACAAGAAGCCGTACCAGGAGACAACATCGGGTTCAACGTCAGAGGCATCGCTAAAAACGAAGTCCATAGAGGAGACGTAGCAGGCAAGTCCGATAACCCACCCACAGTCGCGAACGAATTCATAGGAAGAATCATCGTAGTCTTCCACCCGACAGCTATCGCAGCAGGATACACACCCGTCATGCACGCACATACAGCAACCACGTCAGCAACCTTCACCGAACTACTTCAGAAAATAGACGCACGATCCGGGCAAGTTACTCAAGAGAAACCAGACTTCCTTAAAACCGGCGACGCCGCACTCGTCAAAATAAGACCACTACGCCCACTGGCAATCGAAGCCTACAGTGAAATTCCACAACTCGGAAGATTCGCAATCAGAGACATGGGCAGCACAATCGCCGTTGGCGTAGTCGCAGAAGTAACCGAGAAAGCAACAATACCAGAAAAGAAAGGGTAACACTTTCTCCTTCAACTTTCCGCTTTCCATAACAGCGAACCTTTTTTAGACGCCCCCAGAGGATGGGGGATACTTCGCATTAACAGGAAAGGAAGACAACAACAGTGGTCAACAAAGCACGAATCAGATTGTCAAGCACCGACCCGCAAGGCTTGAACAATATATGCGGCGAAATCATGAAAATCGCCGACAGGACCGGCGTAAAACTTCGCGGCCCAATTCCACTCCCGACCAAAAGACTATGGGTCCCAACACGAAAAAGCCCATGCGGAGAAGGAACCCACACATGGGACAGCTGGGAGATGCGAATTCATAAACGGCTCATTGATGTGGATCCGAACGAACGATTCCTCAAACGCCTTATGCGAATACAGACACCCGAAAAGGTATTCATCGAAATAGAATTACTCTAAACCTCGGCTCATTTCGTGAGTCGGTTAATTCTTCTGGCCAACCGAAAATCCTTCCTTGTCAATCCACCCTCGTCATGAGTAGTCAGACTGAGCCTGACCTTGTTATAGTTAATCGAGACGTCAGGGTGATGATACATGTCCTCAGCAATATGAGCGACACGATTCAGGAATCGTATGCCTTGCATGAAATCATCGAAAACGAACAACCGCGAAATCCGTTTCCCACGCAACGTCCAACCCTTGACGGTTTGAAGCTCATGCCTGATCTGTTTCTTGTCTAACCTCAACAGTGACACGACGTAACCGTTGTTAATTGTGAGGATGGATAAGTAATTTTGTGGGTAGGTATGGCGAAGATTAACATACCGCCAAACAGGAAACTAGGTGCGTAATGCGGGGGTACCAGAGCCAGGTCAAATGGGCGGGTCGCGTGCCATAGTGCATGCTGATGCCTACGCTTGGCCACGCGCGCTACACTCAAGATTCGCGTTGCGCTAGGCTTCGCGCGCGGGTGAGCTATCCCGTGGCGTAGGCCTTCGTGGGTTCGAATCCCACTCCCCGCACCAATTTACCGGTAAACTGGTGCTGAAATCCCACACTCCGTCCCTGAACTGCGTCCTACTATTTCTTTTGGATTCGTTCTAAAGCGATTTTCTTCGCTGAACCCTGGACAAGCTGATTGATTACCTGAATCGTATTTACCCATTTTACGCTCTCAAAGCAGTCCTGGCTTTTCGAAATAAGCCGCAATGGCGCACCATGCTCGAATGATAACAGCGCGTTGTTCAGCTCATACGCCAGAATAGTCGTCGGCTCCATACACCTCTCAATCGGTAACCCTTGAGTATAATCTCCGGAACCAAACAGAACATACCTAGCGTTCTCTTTCAACGAAGCCAGGGGCAGTAACTCCGAAGCTCTAACTCCTCTCCACACTATCCCTTTAACAATCCATCCTTCAAGGCAAGTGAAATCGTCTCGAATCTTAACGCTCGGTAGGTTCATCAGGTTAGATAGACTCAGGTTCTGTTCCCTGTTCACCAATCCTCCTATGCGCAGTCGCCAAGTATCAGAATCGAAACGTGGCACGTTGACGAGTGGAAAGACGGGCAACGAGTTTAGCTCATCTGCTCTCGACATTTGCGAAACCCGTGACGAGATATGGCCGGTATTGGATATTAGTTATACCGAAACTGTTCGTTTCAGAAGTTACGCAGAAGATTGGATTCGCCCGGCAGTACTTGATGTATGATTCAAAGTTATCCAAGTTTACGTTCTTGATGCGTCGTGGCATGTGCGAGTTTCTCTCCGGGTGAACCTTTCCAAGCACGCATGGTTCTCCAAAGATTGTAGAAGTGCATGTACAAGGCGATAACAAGTGAGGAGAGTGAGCCGAGAACTAGAAACCTAGCATCGGAACTGTAGGGGAGCATTCCGGAAAAAGCTATCGTCATTCCGATAATTCCGATATTCATCACCCAAAACTGTATCTTGGCTAGTCGAAGGCTGTGAAGGAACGCGTGGGCGAACGATGGAACAAATAGGTAGGACAGTCCGAAGATCATCATTGCCACGAAGCCATAAAGCTGCATAAAGTAGAATGCCGTCATCTCGAAAGACAATACGTGTCCGAAGGTAAGAAGAAGCAATGTTCCTCCAGCGATTAGGTAAATGAGACTTGCCTTCACATATCTTAAACTCAACTGCATAACTACAGCAGCAATCGGTCCCTGAGCCAAAATCGTAACACCAACACATCAGCGGGTTCTTTTGGTTCGCATGCCAATGAATAAGGCGCCGTTTTCTGAGCTGATAACTATGCGTTTGACGAGGCATCGATAGAGTTCGAACCATTTCCCGTTTTTGGTTCTGGAAGGTTTCACAGCGACGAGTAGCTGTGATTGGGTTAATTCTTCGATGCGGCGGTATGTGGTTGGAAGGGGTATCCCGAATTTCTTGCTTAGTTCGAGAACGCTCCGTGGTTTTCGTGTAGTCGCGATCAAAATTCTTCTTGAGTAGGGATCGGCTAATGCGGTTAGTATTCGCTGCTTAGAGGTTTCGTCATTAATTGCCAGCGGATACGGTTTTTGGTTATGTAACCTGGAGGTGTGTCTTGATTTTTGGTGATCTTTGGTTCTCGACTCTGCTCCCAGGATGAGATTCAGGCGTAGGTTTCGGATAGTGGTAATCCCTAACCTGTTAGGTTACTCTCGAATCATAACCAACATCATCATGAATCTTGTTAACGCCTTGATCGCGTGAGGCTCGTTCGCGGGCAGTCTGATCGTCTGTCCCTCTTCGATAGAATAGCCTATTCCTGAGATGGTGATGTCAGCTTTGCCATCGATGGCTATGATTAGAGCGTCATATGGTGCTGTGTGTTCGCTGAGCGCTTGGCCTTGATCAAACGCAAACATGGTGGTGCTTCCACCATTCCCATTCAACAGAGTTCGGCTCACGATCGCTTCGATTTGGTAAGTAACTAGCTCATTCATCGCCAGTGGTCCTGTTTCCATTTTGACCATGCTCAATCAACTTCCAATTTTTTGATCATCAAACCAGCGTCTACTGGGAGAATACACATTTCTCCTAACATGTTAGGCTGCAAGAGTTGAGGAATTAGTCTATCCCATTCCTATGAAGAGTGTCGCCACTAGACTACTGACTAAGTGTCAATAGTCACGCTCTGCCTGAAATTGTTGTCCAAGACCTTACGTACGCTTCAAATCGGAATGTTGCAGACTCAAGTACCAAAAAAGTACGTTCTCCTCTTTGGAGAAATGTGTAAGCAATAGTTGATTTAGCCGTGGAACGGAGTTTTTCTCATTGCGACTGATTTGGCGAGTCACTTCCCTTAGGAGCTTGCTGATCTCTTTATGCTCGTGGCCTACAGCATTGGATGTGCTAGAGTCAAGATATTTGCTTAGAAGAGGGAAGAGAACGTGTTCTTCCTTCAAGTAATGATTGGTAAACAATTCTTCAAGACGCTCGCAGTGACGCAGGAGTTTAGATTTGCTTTCAGCTTTAGGCTGTTTGGTTGCCCTTTGCAATAGTTCTGCCTCTCTCCTGATTGCATCATGATCGTTTTGAAGCTGAACAATGAACACGGTAGCCGCCTTGTTATTGGTCCTCGCATTGTCGCAAACCGCACATTTCTCTTTTTCAATTCCAGTATCGCAATGCGAGAAATCGCTTCGATCATTCAAATAATTCCGCGTCTCCCGACTTTAGAGTTTATTGCAGGATCTTCGCGTTTATGAGTTGCCCCTAACAGGTTTGGGAGCAATCGAGAAATCCTATACGTTCGCACGTCTTTCGGAGTCTCGAAGCAGTAATGTTAGAAGCGGTTGTTAGCATTGTTCCTCCGCATAGTTGGATTAAGCGGCTGACGAACGAGTTCCCTGTGGTTATCCGCGTATTGGATTGTAGGACTCTCACGCAGAAAGGCGGTGTCCAGGAGCTTTTTGAAATAACGAGCTCAACGGAGCTTTCAGGGAAAATTGTGGAACGCCTCCGAGAGGATAGTTACGTGTATGATGTGGATATTGTGAAGGGGGAGAGAGGAAGGATTGTTGGATCGCTTAAGACTCATAAGTGTACGGCCTGCCAGACTTTTGCTGGCGCGGACTGTTTCATCATTTCAGCTACGAGTAAACCTGACGGCAAGTTGGAGTGGATATTGCTGGGAAGCGACACGATGGTCAAATCGTTAATGCACGCCTTGGAGATGGAAGGCGTGGTTGGAGAGGTGGTTAGGATTTCAAAGTTAGAGGATGAGAAGGAGTTGACGGCTAGGCAGGAGAATCTCTTGCAGATCGCGCTTGAGAAAGGCTATTTTGAGTTTCCGAAGAAGATCACGCTTCGTCAGCTCGCTAAAAGCCTCGATATCGCTCCGGCGACGTTAACCGAAATATTAAGGCGCGGACAGAAACAAGTGCTAAAGGAACACTTCAGAGGCCATCCTTCCGTGCTGGGAAAGAGGAACCTGTCACATATCACTTGAGTGATTTTCAACTTCGGAAACGCCCTAACCAGTTAGGGGCTACCGCTATTCCAAGCCTTGGTCATCAATCGCACAAGGCGAGAGAGATGTGTGCTCGTAGAACTGGTGGGTCGAGACAGGCGAGAAAAATCAAAGTTCGTAAAGCTGGACCAAAAGCCTCAGCCAAGAACCTGGTCGCAAAGACTACTCTTATTGTGTTGTTGCTTCTAGTTTCAATCACATCGATTCCGTTTCTTTCTTGGAAAGTTTCAGGAGATGGGAATGCATCGGCATACGCGCCGAACCGAAGCAGATCACCAACAGATATACCCTCAGCCCCTTCACCCGCGAACAGGGTAGTGATTACGCTGATAACTGAGGAGAAACTGGGTCAATTAGCGAACGGCGTTACTTACGATTTTTGGACATTCAACGGCACAGTTCCTGGCCCACTTATTCGATTGAGGGTAAATCAGACGGTAGAGATGCATATCATCAATCCTCCGAACAGCACTATGACGCATTCGATTGACTCGCATGGAATCATGGGACAAGGTGGAGGCGGGGCGTATTCTCAGACTGCACCGGGCAACGAATCGATATTTCAATTCACAGCACTGATTCCCGGCTTGTTCCTATACCACTGTGCCACGCCGGATATTCCCAGTCACATAGCCAACGGGATGTACGGGCTAATGCTCGTGGAACCCGAGGGAGAATTGCCCAAAGTTGATCATGAATTCTATATCGTGCAGGGAGAATTCTACACTCAAGGCCCTTACGGCCAGCAAGGTTTCCAACCTTTCAGTTTCCAAAAGGCGCAAGCGGCAACCCCCGATTACGTCGTGTACAACGGCAGAGTCGGAGCCCTCACAGGAAACGGAACGATGCGGATCAAAGTCGGAGACACGGTTCGTGTCTTCTTTGGAAACGCAGGACCGAACCTTGACTCATCTCTCCACATTATAGGTGGCATAATGGATCGAGTGTACACTGACGGATCACTCGAATCTCCACCTCTTCTAGACGTTCAAACCACATTGGTTCCTGCAGGAGGAGCAGCCATGTTGGAATTCAAGGCACGAACCCCTGGCTTACTCATTTTGCTCGACCACTCAATATTCCGAATGCATCTAGGCGCAGTGGCAACCTTCACGGTAACAGGTCCAAACAATCCTGCTATAATCGTCTCGATAAAGAACGGTACCGCTCCAGCGCCTAGCGTCAGCACAGTGAATGCAACCTCCCAGACCGAAACCTCGAATAGTACAGCGGAATCAGCGGTTCCATCGAACAGCACAGTAGTCATGATTGAAAACTTCGCCTACATTCCAGCCAACTTAACCGTTAACGTTGGAACCACTGTGACATGGGTAAACAAGGATACTGTTGGTCACACGGTTACTGAGGGCGATCCGAATTCACCGAAACAACCTGCGCTTCGCGCCTTTGATTCTTCAAACCAAGTTTCAGGGAACGTCACGTTACTACAACCCGGACAAAGTTGGAGTTACACATTCACAACCCCCGGCACGTACGAGTATTACTGCATCGTACATCCATACATGACTGGGCAGATCACAGTTCTACCTACAGCAGGATCCAACAGTTCGCAGAGTTACGGTTATGGAGATATGACTAACTTCGCAATCACCCTAACCCTAACCGGAAAAGATCTGCTCGGCATTACTGCGTTCGGCGTCATCACGCTAGTGAGCCTGATGGCCGTGCTGTCACGCTCAGGCAGAAAAGAAGACGAGAGAACATGAGGAATGGCGTTCAGTCGAAGCGCGGTTTCCTACGATGGGCAATATGCGCTGCAATATGGTCAGGATTATTTCTCGTAGCCGGAATAATACAAAGCGACGAACTACAAAATTCGCGATCAACGAGTTCGATGAGCAGCACTGATAATTCATTCATCGAAATTAAAGTGGCTTACCTCCTTATGGCTCAATACATCAACGCCACCGAGGAATTTTTCGCTCTGCAAAGCCCAGCTACTCTGAGCGCACTCCTAAGTGCTGTCTCAGAGAAGCATCCAATTCTCTCGACGATGATACCCTCAATGCAGATCTTACTCGACGGCATTCCTACAGTTCAATTCAATACAGCATTGAAAGATGGTGATGAAGTTGATTTCATACCGATCGTCGCAGGAGGTTAGGAAGGAAATGACGGCGATAGAGGCGGTTACCCTTGCATACGCCTCACATTAGTTCTGCTAGATGAAAGATCCTTATGTTTGAGTCTAAATTATCACAATGACTAAGCAAACTATCCCGATGACGACCGCTTCCAATACTAGCAGTTTTCCTCTATTCACAATTGTTTTTTCACGTAGATGCAACATGAGGAACGCTGTTCCAAGTGCCAGCAAGAACCATGTCAAGGAATCTGCGGCTAAAACTACAATCGAAATGTGAGTTGGATATTGAAACTTGAATATGCCAACATGGAACAACAGGAATTCGTAGATTCCATTACTCGATTGAAACGATAATCGCGAAGGTCGCTCAAATTGAAGCCAACTAAACGGAAAACCGATATTACATATAGCTCCCGAAGGGGCGGTGAACCAAAAATTCAGAACAGCTGGTCGAATATTACAAAATCCGATAGTTGTAGCGGTCCAAGCCCAGAACCTGTTGATGAAAATTGTTTCAGCAATCAGCGTCTTCTTAGATACCAATCAATTCTCTCTCACACAGAAACGCTGTGAGAATCCAGATCATCGTTCTATCTGTTCCTTCAGGATAGCGCGATGACATTTGGTGGGGTCGCGGCAGCTACAGAGTAATGTAACGTTTCCAAGTCTAGCTCTTTTTGTGAGATCATGAATCATGTTCTGTTTATTTTCGTCTTTTAGTTCGGCAAGGTATTGTTTTTCGAATTCAGACCAGTTTATCTTTCCTGATTTCCAAGCGTTAATCAGATCTTTTCTGGTTCCTAGATCTCTCAACCAAAGGTCAACCTTACTCTTTTTGATACCTCTTGGCCAGTACGTCATTACAAGGACTCGAAGTCCATCTGTACTCGACTTGGGATCATAAACTGACTTTACTATCGAAACAGCCAAATAACATCACGACATAATTGGACTCGGAATCGTAACTCTGAAAGTTTCATGAACTAACCCCCGACCCGCACTGCCGAGCAATTTTCAACTTTTCCGCGTCATCGAAGATCGTGGCGTTTAGAAATCCCATCCGTATTTGCTGACGTGGTCTTCGAGCGTTCTTTCTTCGTCACAGACCGGTTCAGTACGTTCTTCAAACAATGCATCCGATGGTATAGGCAATCTTCCGAGAACAGTGCCGCACTTCCGGCACACTACCTCGCCATTTGGCGCAACTATAATTGTTTTCAGGCTTTCGTTGCCGCAATAAACACATCTTTTCCAAGCCTTCAACAACCTCAACGTCTCCTCTAACTGCACGAGATCCTCCCTGGATTGATTGAGATCATCCTGTGTAGTCTTCGTCTCAACGACCATCTTGCGTCGCCTCTCCTTCACTGTTGTACTGTGATTTCGTGTTGTAGTTCAAGGACCGGTGTGATGCAGTTGCATGAATATGCGGCTTGGCGTGGATGGTGTTCGGTTGTGTATGTGAATTCGTAGGTCAATGTGACAAGTGGCAGGTGAATATGTGGAAGCGTACAGATCCATTGATCGTCCTTTGCTCTAACGCATTTCATGTCATTCAAGTTGAGTTCTCCTCTGTCTATTCCTCGAACTCCAAGTTTGCAATTGTATCGATTGTGAAGTTTCGCGAATGCAACCGTTGCGTTATGAACCGCCTCTTCTTCAGACATCATTACCGTTCACCGAGCTCGATACCGCTTGTTCAGACTCATACGCATCACGTCAACCAATTCAATCACCGAAGAAACTTAACGCAAAACCCAGGTGTCTGTCGCGTACGCGAATCGGAACGTGTATATTCTCACGCTCATCCGGACGCGGATTTTAGGTTTCAATGAATCAATCTTGAACACTTCGACATCAAGCGTATCGGCGACATTCGCGCACTATTCGCTGTCAACTGGTAGTTGATGCTTGCGGGAGACAGAAAAATGGTTTCGTATCTGAAACGAAATATGATTCCGTTCGTTATCCTATTTGTTTCGGTTACGATGCTGTTGCCTTCGGTTGCTTATGCAACAAACACGTCGAGTGGCACTGCGCAGTGGGTCAAGTATTCTGGTAATCCGGTGTTAAGTCCCATGCCTGGTGAGTGGGATAGTAATTATGTTATGAGTCCTCGAGTGATCGCGAATAGTGTCAGTTTTAGCATGTGGTTTGATGGTGGTAGTCCTGGGATTGCTGCGATTGGTTACGCGAATTCGACGGACGGTGTCACTTGGAAAGAGTACTCTGGACCGGTATTGTTGCCTGGTCCTCAGGGGGCTTGGGATAGTGGACGGGTCGCGTTGGGTTCGATTATCTGGAACGGTTCGCTTTTCCTGATGTGGTATGGTGGCAGTAATACTACGACAAATAGTAATGGAGCGGTTGGTTTTGCGACGTCGAAGAATGGAATCTCATGGGTAAAGTATTCGGGCAATCCAGTTCTTCAACGGAGTCTATTTGGTTTGGATCACAACCTCATGGCTACTCCATACGTCATTAAGTTACAACTTTACTATTACATGTGGTATACTGCCAGGAATACGATGTACCCGCAACCTAACCCATCCACACGAATCCTCGCCGCAATTTCATCCGATGGTATCCATTGGGCTAGGATCCCATCGCCAGCAATGACTCCTTCCTTGAATCCAAATGCTTGGGATTCAGGGGCCGTATATTCACCCTCAACAATTTATGATAATGCGAACTTCGGTCTCTGGTATAGCGGCACGAATCAGAGTTATATGACGCCTCAAATTGGATTCGCTAATTCTCCTGATGGTTACAATTGGACACCATCGACAACTGGACCAATTCTCAGTGCAGGCGCCCCTGGCAGTTGGGATTCAGCGGGCGTTGAACAACCAAACGTGATAGATACTCAAAACAATCTACTGATGTACTACGGCAGAATTATAATCTGTGTCGCAAGGCGTTAACTGTGAGTAGGTCAAAGGATGCGGCCAGCTCGCTAGGGCATATGATGTGATGATATGAGAGTCAAGCTGGTACGAAGCCCCAAGAATCCCATCATTGAACCAAAATCTGAGATGGCATGGAAGAACAGGGCGACCTTCAACCCCGGAGCCGTAAAGAGCGGGGAAATCACACACATACTGTATAGGGCGGTGAACGAACGCAGCATTTCGTCACTTGGCTATGCGACGACGGCAGATAGTGAAACGATCCTAGACCGATCTGAGGAACCGGTTTTCAGCCCAACTGAGCCTTGGGAGGAGCTGGGATGTGAAGATCCACGCATTACTGGCATTGACGGAACATTCTATATCTTCTATACGGCGTATTCGCGACGAGGCCCACGAATCGCCGCGGCTTCGACCACTGACTTTAGGAACTACATACGCTACGGAGTGGTAGGACCGGATTATGATGACAAGGATTGTGCTCTCTTCCCTGAGCGTATCGACGGGAAATTCGCCGCTGCGCATAGAATAGCGCCGAACATTGAGATCGCGTTCTTCGAGAGTATTCAGAGAATTAATAATAGGGATTCGCAAAATCCATATTCGAAGAACTCTCTCAAACGCATACAAGCAAACGTTATCATGAAACCTGAGAGAGAGTGGGAAGAGGAGAAAGTCGGAATCGGTCCACCGCCGATTCGAACTGACGTTGGATGGTTAGTCATCTATCATGGCGTGGATTCTAACACTGTGTACCGTGCGGGAGCAGCTCTTCTCGATCTTGAAAATCCGCGTCGAGTAATCGCTCGAACTCCCGAACCGATCCTAGAACCACAAGAAGACTACGAGAGGATTGGGGTCGTACCGAATGTTGTTTTCCCGGCGGGCGCGGCCGTGATAAAGGATGACCTCAAGGTTTTCTACGGCGGAGCAGACAAGGTTTGCTGTGTTGCGACCGTTCCGATGAAATTGCTCATGGAATCCTTAGAAGGCTAACCGATCCGACGCTCTTGATTTTCCGAATCATGACTTCGTCACGTCCTTGATCGATTGTACGAAATCTTTGTTGTTTCGTAACTTCTTGATCTAACCCCAGGTACGTAGTCCTTTAGGCGACGATACCTTTACGGTTTTGATTGAACTAAATTCGTGAATTAAGTCTCGTTAGAACATAAAAATCTAGAATTACGAAAACAGATGCTAAATTCAACTGTTAATTTTTCGCTTGATGGTATCAAGCTGGCAGAACGCGCTTTGCAGTCTCAAAATGGTTTTCCAGATCGGATTCAAATTGTTCTGCGGTGAGCGTACTTTGGTTCTATGGTTACCTTGTGAACTGCTACTATGGGTGTAGCGTAAATGGCGACGAAAGGCTCCGGTTTCGTGGTTTCCCCGGCGAGTATTGAGCCGGATGAACTTCCAAGGTCCGCATAGAAGACGTCGTCTCCGTGCATGAATATGGCGGCGTGAACACGGGACGGAATAGTCTTAACCCGATTGTCGTACCCGGTAATCTCAATTTCTCCTTTGGTAGACCAGACAATAAGTTTTGAGTCTTGGTTCGTTCGTCTTCCTAAGATGTATGTATTGTCTGGTTCGATGGGAATTGAATTTAGACTTCCCGTCAATAGATGTTTAGAGTCGCGGTAGGTTAGAGGCGTGTTTTGTCCTAATATTATCGTGACGGGATCTATTGTCTGGCTTATCTTGAACTGTTCATAAACTCTAATTGAAGTTACTCCATATTGTATAGTGTACGAAGTGAATGCGTCGTCAAAAGATTGGTAAGCCCTTCGGAAGTTAGCCATGGCTTGTTCCAATATTGGTTGTAAAGAGTCCTGCTGTTCCATCTAATTGACCAGCGGAAACATTTAGATCCAACTAGATTAAAGCTTGGTTCTGAAAATCGTTAGCGGGTTTGATATTTCACTTCGGTTGATTCGTAAATTGTTTGAACTGAAATGCGTTAGGAAAGTTTACGTTGCGGCTGGTGTGATCTTGATATTCGTATTCGTATTGAGGGAAGCGTTAGAGGCACTCGAAGAGATCAGAAGTTAGATTCTAGGTCTGTTCCGTTATATGTACCGGTAAGCTGGCCCTGAAATCCCACGCTCCACTTGTGACATATGATGGCAACGCGACTAACCGGAACAGGCTGGAACCCCAGGTACGTAGGCGTTTAAGCAACGATACCTTTCCATTATAAATCGAATAACTCAAACCGATTACCTAGGGTGTAGACCTAACAGACGATGCACGATTTCGAAGCCACCATTGGGGTAACTCTGACCCGATGTCGAAATTCTGCACGTAGAAAAAGTTCAGTGATTGAAGCAGACTAAGAAAGTTTTTCTCAGGCTTTTGAATTAACGTTAGTCACTTGTCTCTGCCCTTAATTTCGATTCGTATTTCTTACGTTATAAGACTTGGAAAAATTCCCTCGAGAACTTTCTGAATAAGAGTCTGCAACTAAAACTCCTCACAATCACACTATTCCTATTCACTTCGACAATCTCGAGAATTTTCACTTGGAAGTTACCCACCCTAGCACGAGCCTTGAACTAGGCTTGATCTTGGTTCCGTAATGACTCCCACGAACACGAACTAGATTCGATGAATAATCTGTAACTAACCCTAGCGCATACGCTAATTCATTGATGGCCGGTCCTATGTGAGAAGGTTGCATTCTCCACGTCTTCGTGATACTCTTGAGATGCTCCAACGGAATATCCGTCCTCTCGTAGTCCACAGGCTCTCCGTCCTCACCCGCCTCTATGATTGAAACATTCATGACCTTCAATCGCTTGCCGTCGTACTTTGTAATCAACCTAAGAGTACCCATGACGTCGTCCTCAATGAAAGTATAGATTTCAAGGAAAGTTTTCCCTGCTTTCCGTACTTGGCTGAATGCCGCAACACCACCCATCCTATGTTGAATCATGCCATCCTCGACGAATTTCTTCTTAGCCTCAGCGATTGAGAGCGGCTTCGCATCTCTCATTCGATCAAAATCTCCCTTTGCACTTTTTTTCTTTCTTAAAGCAGGCTCTTCATTTATGCTTCTTCTGCCATCGCATCAGTTTCTCATATGCTTCAATTTCAGTTTTGAAGTCTGTATGCCGCATTTCGTTTCACTTCCAATGACAATTGACACACTCGTAGACGATATGCGTTGGGCTATCGATTGTATCATCCAGGTAGATCGATCTAACATATTCGTAGTTATGACCGAATAACCACAAACACATCGAAAACATCCCCTGTTAGCTCACCATCATGCGTAGTTCTCAATCTGGTCCAAGTTCAGATCAAGGTCGAGAGGCTTTTCACTAGTTAAGCAGTCAATCTCTTGCAGGTGGGTTAACTGAGATTCTATACCTGCCAGAAGGAGGTAGGTATCTGCTGCGAGAAGTTTCACGTGAGCCATGATGTTACGCGTTCCCCTCACCTCGAACCGCGAATGAGGTCACTATGGTCCACTGGACCACCTGACGGTCGAGTAACTCGATTCCATTGGATGGTTGATAGAGAAGTGTCTGGTAGGACAATCCTGGTCGGATAATATGTAAACTCGGTTCCGCTAGATATCGCGGACGTTTACATGCTAAGTATCGGAATCGAGCTTTAACCAAGGTTAGAAGAGAGCTATGGACTCTGGGAAAGCCCTAGCGGTAGTGTGCAGAATCACGGTCCTTTTTCCAAGATTGACGTTATTCGACGGCGATATTACGTAGGGCATAAATGTAATACATAGGGTACACAAGGAGTACCGCCTGTGACAACTAGATCAGCTTCCCAACCGAGGAAGACGAAATCGAAGACGGCTTTACGCACTTTCAGGATTTCGTCACACCTGATTTCGGTTCTCGAATCTGAGTCTAAGAATAGGGGGATAAGCCCCAACGCCTTGATCGGCTACCTGCTCTATAGATTTGACAATTGGGATCGATTCGCCGAACGGTTCGATTTTTTCTCTATAACTGCTGATGTGTTCCAAGCTCTTCTTGACCAAGTCACTGACGCGGAGATTGCAAGAATCGCGGAAACGATTGGTGCGCGGGTGGCTAAGGAGGCTATGCTCTTTTGGGCGAAAGAGGCAACCGTGGCAAGTTTCATTGAATACCTGGGTAATCGATGTCGCTACGCGGGGTATGGGCACTTCGAATATGCAGAGAATGATCACAATCACACAATTGTTATCAAGCATAAATTGGGCCCCAAATGGTCCCTCTTCCTACAGCACTCGATGGATCAAGTACTGAGGAAGTCACTCGGAATTAGTGGCAACTACGAAGCCAGCGAAACGAGCATCGTAATTCGCTTCACCATGTGAAACTTTCGAAACTGCACTACGAGGATTAAGTTTTAAGTTCGGTAATCTCGGCGTTTGTTACTGGCGGTTCGTTTCTGCAAGCAACACACTTCATCTGATTTAGAGCCAAGAACAACTCATCTGCCAAAAATAGCTCACATAGGTCATAGCGTTATCCGCGTATGACGTATGGCATATTTAGGATTGGCGCCATGATCTCAAATTTGCGGATCTGACGAACGTGATTTGATATCCGAAACATTCCGCGAAAAGCAAATCGAGGTTACGTTAGCCAATGTTGGGCGGGAGGAACATTAGAGATGTTGCGCGGGCTTTCGGCCCAGCTTGGTTGGTTATGATTGCTGATGTTGATGCCGCGAGCGTTGTCACCGCAGCGGAGACAGGAGCAATTTTCCATTATGGTCTGATATGGTTGCTGATAGTTCTGACTGTACCTCTCTTCTTCATTCAGGAAGCTTCCGGTAGGATTGGGGCTGTGACTCACAAAGGGTTGGGTGAGATTGTGAGGGAGAATTATTCGAGAAACGTGGCGTTGCTGGCTGCGGTTCCGATGGCTCTGACAGATGTCCTAACCTACATTGCGGAATACTTGGGAATCGCGTTAGGATTAGGCCTGCTGGGCATTCCAGTAGTAGTTTCGGTTCTTGGAACTTATGTGCTTCATGTCGCGCTCGTCTACAAGAGAAAGTATGCTGTAGTGGAGAAGGTGATGCTAGGTATTTCAGCGGTGTTGCTTCTATCCTATTTCGTATCGTTGGTAATGCGTGGAGCAATGAGTTACAATCCCTTCTACATCTCTTCCAGTCCCATGTTCCTGTTCATTGTTGCCGCTAATGCGGGAGCTGTCGTTATGCCATTCATGCCATTCTATCAGGCTTCAGCTACTGCGGAAAAGAAACTTGCCACCGTCTCATCTTCTAGACTCGAGACACTTCTCGGCGCTGTGGTGAGCGAAGTATTGATGATCATTATTGTCATGGTCAGCTCGGGGCTTGATCATGGATTAGACTTCTTCACCGAACAACAACTCTCATCGGGACTCATGAATATCGCTGGACAGTATGCGCCCTGGTTGTTTGGGATTGGGTTGTTCGCGGCGTCTTTCTTGGCGTTAGTTGTCATATCATTGGGTAGCGCTTGGGGTGTGGTTGAGGCGATTGGTTGGCATAGGAATAGAGCTTTTGTGATCTATTTTCTGGAATCAATCCCAGCCGTTATAGTGACGTTAATGCTCTCAGGTAATTTGTTGTCAAGCATACTGAATCTGATGGTAGCGTTCGTGTTCGTGCTGATAGCGCCAGCAGTGATGATGGGTTTGATAGCGTCGAACCCAAAGATAATGGGCGTCCATTCTTCAAGCGGTGGTTGGAAGATTGCCTATTGGCTCAGCTTAATTTTCGTGGTGATCCTTGGCGTTATCTCTGTTGTCTCATCAATAGTCTAACGTTCCGCTTATCTTTCTGACAAGCGATACTCTCACTATTTCGCGGCGCAGCCTCGTACACATTCAAAACCGGTCCGTTTTGGACTCAGGGTAACCCAATTATTCGCTTATCTAATACTCGAGACGAGAAGATAAGAGAGAAAAAAGAAGAAAGCGCACCAGTAATCACGCTATATCTCACGGAACGATAGGTAGGGTAAATCAAATGTCACTTACTAGCAAGAGGAACAGGAAGAAAACAAAGGTTAACCTGAGGAACCCATTGTTTGCTGGATTATTTGTATTGGTTCTCACAGTAGGTCTTGTGGTTGGTTTGCTGGGCGCAAGCCTTCTCCCCAAAACTACACCGTCGACAATGATGCAGACTACTGCTATGCCCTTGAGTTCTGCTAGGATAGTCAACCTTGATGTGATTCCTGATTGGGGGGAGCGGGTTATGATGCGTTCGTAATTCCATCTACCGTAAACGGGACTGCTTCAAGTCCTGCAACAAATTCAAGTGGGAAGGGGGCGAATAACAATAACCTAACAGTGCCTTCTGGCGTCTCGATCACATTCGTAATAACCAATCTAGATACTGCAGTGAACCTTAACTTCTCAGGCCAAGCATCGACAGACTTCACTATTTACAATGATACTGCGAAAGGATACGTTGCATTACACTACAGTAAAGGGCAGCCAATATCCAGCCTCTCGGTGGGACATACTTTCACAATTCCGGGGCTCAACATCAACATCCCGATTCCACCAGACACCATAGTTACCTTCACATGCACATTCAGCACACCCGGCGTTTACGAGTACCTTTGTGACGCTCCTTGCGGCGCAGGGATGGGACTGATGGGCTACATGGTCGGATACTTAACGGTCACATCATCCTAGCTTTAACCTGCTTAGAGACCTAAAACAGTTTTTTCATACAAGGTTTACATGTACCGGTAAACTGGTGCTGTAATCCCACACTCCACCCGTGAAAAGTGACTACGATCCCGCAGGTAACTAATACGGTCTCATAAACTCGGATGAGGATCGTGACCATTCGTTTTTGTTTGATGAGGCTTTGCGTTTTGCTTCTTCTATGTAATCGAAAAATGTGTATTCTGGTTCGATAAATTCTAACTAGCCTAAGCCGTCAGGCTACCGATAAAATCACTTGGCATTTCGAGAAGGCCTATCGCATGTGATTTCACATTTTTGTTAAGAATTTCTGCTTGGGTTTGGCTTAAATCCGAACAAGCCTCTATGTTATGCTCACTACTATAACACGGAAGCGTATGAATGAACAAATCCGAAGAAAAGGAAATGCTGACGCATGTCGGTTTTTTTGGTACGATCGGATTTGGAAAGCGTCCTGCGGTCGTAATAATCGACATTCAAAATTCTCATACCGATCCTGCATCACCATTGGCTACTCCGCGACTGGATGAACCCATACGAAATATCAAGACATTGATCGAAGAGGCAAGAAAAAAGAAAGTTCCCATTATCTACGTTGGTACGCAGTACAGAAAAGATGGTGCAGATGCCCCGCTCGCTGAACGCTTAAAGAGCCCCGTTGTCGAGATCGAAAAAACGAGATGGGTGAAGATAGACAGACGAGTCAAACCCAAGAAAGATGATCTCTACGTTGTTAAGAAGTGTGCCGACGGATTCTTCAATACCTCATTGGATAACATTCTTCGAAGTCTGGCAGTCGATACAGTAATAGTAACAGGATGTTCGACAAGTCATTGTGTTAGGGCTACAGTCGAACATTCATCGTTTTTAGGGTATAGGACGATAGTACCTAAGGAGTGTGTCGGTGACAGGGCCACCAATGCCCACCAGCAAAATCTCATCGACATGGATTCAGCTTACGCCGACGTGATATCTTTGAGAGAAGTGCTTCAATACCTGGCTAAGTTTGAGATACAAATTCGCGACGTAGGATACCAGAAAAAAATTACGATGACTTAGCACGCACGAGCCATAGGCACCTCTTCGTTTTCGTGTGTGTGTGCGCACCACTAGACCCACCACCAAAGACGCAAACTTACAAGTTCCTCTGCCAGCGAATCAGACTTACGTCTAGCGAACAGGAAACAATTTTTCACTCCATGCGTAAAGGGCAGGTGCTCACGAAGAAGAGATTGATCGTTCTTGGAGATTTACATCGCTTTTGGCGTTGGGGTTGGTAATTTTTCATCTCGCAGAAAGAGGGTGGAGGATTATGTTCGTGAGACAAATCAGCGATTAGCTCTACTGCCGACTGCGACTAGAGTGGTCGACTGGTTTCATTCAACAGGTAACTTCGTGGTGCAGACGCCAAAAACTAATCGTTCGGAGATCGCTGACGAACTCTCACTCGCTTTGGGAGTACCGTGCACAGTTCTAACAAGAGACGAAGTTAAATTATGCATTGCCGCCGCAGACAAAGCGAGCACTCCACCACCTGAAGCTGGAGTCCGATGGACAAAAGGAATTGCATTTAGAGTGAGAGGCAGATCTGGTACATTGGATCTGAAACCTACTCACAATGCAGTATTCTTCCCCGTCAACAGCTACGCCGTGGGCGTGACCAAGAAAGATCGACTCACGGATAGCGGAGTCGTGGACAAAGATGATCGCGGTGGCGGATGGGGCGCTGTGTCAGAGGACGTTTCAAAAGTAGCTGGAGGCATCTGGACAGCTCGCAGTTTGAGCAGAATAGAGAGTCTGGTCAAGTTAGCGAGTAAACACATCACGTAAACTCAATCTGTGATCAAGAGGTTCGGAGTGAATAAAGCGTCGGAATTGTTTAGTTGAGTTGTTTTGCTTTTTCGATGTACATTTGGAGTGTGCATTCTGGAGTATTGAGGAATGGGATGCTGAGTTCTTCGCAGAGATGTTTTGCGATCAAGCGTTCTATAGCGCTGGCGACTCTTATGCCGAATAGTTCGTCTAAGGCCGTGGAGATGGTTTCAAGTCGGTATGGAATTTCGTCTGGAATAATGCCGTAGTGATCGTTGAGCAGCTTGTAGAGAACTCTACGCACGTTTGGACTGACTAGTTCGTTTATGGCTTTGTCTATGGATTGGATGAGAATTTCGTTGAAGCGACTTAGTTTCTCGGCCAAGGCACGATTTGAAACCATACTGTGGCCTTTATTGTTTACACTCGGATTTCGGATTTTGAACTGAGATTAGCCACTTAGTTCATCTACGAATTCTGATACCCGCTAGGCCCACTAAGGTTCTCATGACTCGTTTACAGCCACGATTTCTTCGTTCATACACTCCATCATATGTAGGTCACCGCCCATGGTATTTTTCTGGGGGGTATGCTGGTGCGCACACACACACGAAAACTGAGACTGCTCAATTCCCATCTCGTTTGTGTCTGTAATTCAAGATTTCATCTATCCGATCGAAGATCATTTTCCCTGCTACCCCAAATCTCACCATGAAGGCATCACGGTACCATGCGCGAAAGCCGACCTTGCGTATCATCTTCTTAACCTCTGGTCTAGTACGCGCTTCCTTTAGGGCTTCGTCAAAAGCCTTCGAAAATCTATTTTCTACTTCATCTGAGTCCGTCATGCCTTTGCTCAATTCGACTTAGATGTCGCGAACAGGATCTTAACTAGCATCAGCGTGAAACACATTATTCGTGTCGATACTATATGTGATACGCGCAGTACTCTAGTTTAGTGAAGTTATTCGGTTGGCATAGGGATAATCTTGCATCGCAACAAAAACCAAATCGAGAACAAACATCATTCAAAATCGAACGACTCTGTAAATCAAGCAGGCTTGTAGACGACGTAGCTACTGTTTACTCTGGATAGTGCGGCATCAATTCGCGGGCACGATAGATCTTAAGATCGCCATTCTGGCACGATTGACAGACTACAACACAAGATGGTCCTCCGAACTGAAAAATCCAGTCTAAGCATCCTCCGCACGGAGTGAAACCTTTCCTTTCCGCTGTTATCGCGATCGCGACTAACTCCGTTCGCCCGGCCGCGATCATAGAAGTTATGGCGTTAACTTCAGCATGGACATCGTGCGATCTGTAACGATGTTCAACATTGCATCCCACAAATACCGAACCATCCTTGGACATTGCTGCCGCTCCCACCTTAGTATTGCCTATTACGAACGCGTTTTCCCTACATTTCCAAGCACTCCGAGCGAGCTTCCGAATACGAATATCCGCTGTCTGAATTGTTTCGTTCAGAGTTACTTTGCCTCCACGAATTTCTCGAATTCCCTGAGAGTGCCTTTCCATCGTTCTATGTCACTTTCTATTCTCTGGCTGTTTTGTATCTCCGTGAGGAGTGGAAGGTCTAGTGGTGCGGGAGACCAAATTTGAACCGGCTAATATGTACCGGTAAACTGGTGCTGTAATCCCACTCTCCGCACCAATGACACCACCCCAAACGAGAATGAAGAACCATACCAATTATTCCCGGCATGCAAGCGAGGTCGCTAAGCAAGTGTTCCTTAAGAAAACATGACGATTGCAAGCCACAAATGTGAATGACTTACATTTTTAATTTTAGTAGCCCTTCCAGTTCTTCAATCTTCTTTTGTATGAACATTGCCGGATATTCGTTTTCCCATGTGAGTGTAATGTCATTCTCAGCAGGAGGCATGTTCATTGGGTTTCGCTCCCACGCACCTTCAACAACTATCCCAAGCTCCCTTTCGTCATACTTTAGAAGTAACTTGTACTCTATCGGATCGTCGCCTTTAGCTATGGTTTCAATTTTTAGCGCATTCCCTTCCATGTTGACTTTTGAATAGCCTTTGTCGTGAAGTACTTTCTTAGCTTCAGTTAGGGAGAGTGGCATGAAGGGAATAATATTGAATGGGTATTTCCAACTTACGGTATCGGCAACTATTTTCGATTTAGTCACATAAAGATTGATAATTTGTAAGTCCTAGTGTAGCCTGTAAGTCCTAGTGTAGCCTGTAAGCCAATACGGCTCCTGACCAGACAACCTTAAAGACTATTATTATTGGAAGCCACGCCGTAGCAATTCGCTTGGTTCGAGTTAATTATGTGTGGAAGGTTCGACCAATTAGAATGAGTTGCGATATTTGAAAGATTTACGAGGATTCTCTCTGGTAGTTTATGTTTTACTCTGCTTGGTTTGGGGATCCACTTGGATGGCAATCAAGGTTGGATTGCGATTTCTTCCTCCATTCGTATTTGCGGGAATCAGTTTCGTAATATCGGTGTCATGTCTTCTCTTAATTACGAGAATTCTCCACACGCGGTTTCCTAAGGATCGGTCTTCGTGGGGGGTTATGATATTCTTGGGTCTTACGATGATGGGTGTGGCTTTCGGGTTCCAATACTGGGGGGAGCAATATGTCTCTTCGGGACTGGCGGCCGTTCTCTTTGCAACAGCTCCGTTATTCGTCGTAATTTTTGCTCACATCCTAATTGAGGAAGAGAGGATAACTAAATGGAAGGCAACTGGGATCATAATCTCCTTCGCCGGCATGCTTGTGATATTTCGTCAGGAACTTACGTCCGTATTCAGCTGGAATAGCCTATCTTCTGTTTTTGGTGCATTAGCGGAAGTCGCAAGTGCGGCCACGACTGCATTGGCAATTGTGGTCTACAAGCGGTTTCATGCAGAAATTGATCGTCTAGCCAACTTACTGGTGCAGGCGATGATCGGTGGGGTCTTTGTATTGATTCTGGGGTTAGGCTGGGAAAGATCTTCGTTATTCGATTTTACGCCGCTTGCAATCGTGGCGACAATCTACCTTGGCTTAGCCACAGTATTACCGTACATTGGATACTACTGGCTGCTGGAGAAGAATTCGGCAATTAACGTTTCAACGGTCACATTCATTATCCCTATCCTGGCTCTCGTTTTCGGGTGGATCTTGCTAGGCGAACAGATAGCTGAAGGCACTATCCTAGGCGGAACATTGATCCTAGCTGGCGTCCTCTTGACTGCTGGATTCGACACAGGGCGCTCCGAACAGATCAAAGAATTACGGAAAACGTCAGACTAATCCTGACTTGACAAGCGATAAGAAACACAAGAATTTGCTCTTCTAGTGCAGAACTATCGAAGGCCAATCCTAACATAACTCTGCACTACGCTATTTCGCCAACCTCTCGAGAACTTTCGGAATTAAACTGAATTATCTGCTCGAAATGATCGCTACAGGCCTACGGTACTAACTCCATCCTCTAGTAGTTCCAAATAACGATCGCACTTGGGGCATTTGCGGGCATCAGACGGAATGGTCTCTTTGCAGTTCGGGCACTCTTTTGTGTCACCCAACTCGATTCACCTCTTCCTCGGATACTACTAACTGAATCCAATTCAACTTATAGGATTTGGGAATCTCCTATTTGATCGTCGCTCTCTACTTTCCTCCCCAATAGAGAGTATGCTTATTGCAGCTGCTGATGTGCTAATCCCACTCCCCGCCCAAGGAGAATGATCGATACCCTGTTCGCTGTATAGAAGAATGCCCAAGAATTAGGTTCTTCCCAGAGCGTTGCATCAGCGAGGTATACCTATCTCGTAGGCAGTTGCAACGTTTCAGTGATAGCTTTCGCTAGATTTCGTCGCATTCTGGCTGCCTAGAGGCCCCGCTTGTGCAACAGAACCGAGTTGACGATTTTAAAGAGGGCTTATATGTAGTGAGGCTTCAGGCGTTTATCAAGTGTTTCTCGAGTGGCATCTCGTGTAGGAAGGAGGACGTTCATCAACATTGAGAACGTGGTCGCGACAGGCGCTCTACATCAGAATATTGACCTGAACTCTATCGTTCGAGTGTTCCCAGGCGTCGAGTATCGGCCTGAGCAATTTCCAGGCTTAGTATATCGAAGCCAGAAACCAAAGGCCACCACGCTGATATTCAGTTCAGGCAAAATGGTCTGTACAGGGTCGAAGTCCGAACGGCAGGCTCGCAAAGCCGTCAATAAAGTTGTAGATGAGCTCAATCGTGGCGGAATCGTGATTCTGGGTAAGCCTGAGATTCAGATTCAAAACATAGTAGCAGCCGCAGCCTTAGGCGGCCGCATTGATTTAGAAAAAGTAACCTACTCACTGAAACGCACCATGTACGAACCCGAACAATTCCCAGGACTAATCTATCGAATGGACGATCCAAAAGTCGTAATTTTAATTTTTGCTAGCGGAAAACTAGTCTGCACCGGCGCCAAAAAAGAAACGGAAGTTCACAGAGCCATCTCAAAACTCCAAGAAACACTTGAAGAAAAAACCCTGATAACATACGAAACAGCAACAAATAATCAATAAGACCCTAGCATGTTCAGTCGTCTTGCTCTTTACTCGTTGAGCAATTCCGAAATCAAGTTCCTGTGCTGCAAGATCTGTTGCAGTGAAACGTCTAAGTCGCATGTAATTGGAACTCTTTATCACTATGGTTCAATTACAATTCATTATGGCCTCGGACCAAAAGAACTCCCTGGGTACAGAGAAACGATGTAATGCACGTAGCCGACCCTCATCAACTCATGGCGAGTGCCAGTGTATTCATGAAGCTTGGCACACGTTTCTTCATGAGTGCGAACATCATGTCACTTGGTTGTAAAGATCGAACTCACTTCTTTAAGCGAATATCTCCAGACGCGAATTCAGATACGTACCGGTAAACTGAAGCGAAAATCGTTCTCCATCTGTGACCTTTTTTCTTCTTCGCATGCTCCAAAAGCGTCCCCGTTGGTACGCGGGTCTCGCAGATCCACGGAAATTGTTAAAATTCTCGGATTTTCAGTCAGACGATGTTTACCTTCTTCAAATTACTTGGAAGCCCTTTTGCCGAGTTCTACGTCCAGAACGAAGAGTGCACTGGGTTCGCTTCTTATGAGTTGGAGTTTTTGAAGAATTTCGTTCGCGCTTGCTTCTTCTTCAACTTGCTCATTCACGAACCATTGGAGGAATATGTCGGTGGCATGATCTTTCTCTGACTCAGCAAGTTCAACCATATTGTGTATGGATTCGGTGACCTTTCTTTCGTGATTGTAGGCATCCTCAAAAACGTCCTTAGGTGTCTTCCACTTCGCCGTGGGTGCGTCGATTGCCTCTAAGACTACTTTTCCTTGTCTTTCGATTATGTACTCGAAGAATTTCATCGCGTGTTCCTGCTCCTCTTTCGCTTGAATACGCATCCAATGCGCGAACCCACGCATGTTGATTGATTCGAAATATGCTGCCATTGAAAGGTAAAGATACTGTGAATAGAATTCCTTTCTTGTCTGATCGTTCAGAGCTTTCTGTACTGTTGCCTTAATCAACTTCTCATTGTCCCCTGCAAAGAATGGGTGAATCGGACATAAAGCTTCTTGGAAGGTGACACAGATTATCAGCGCAACATTTGGCTAAGATAGAAGGCGAATCAGCATCCGCCCAAGAACGACCTTAACTGCCTAGCTTCTAATAATTTACCGGGCCATTTACATGCTGGCTGCGATCTAGCTCTTTGCAAAGAAATATTACTGCGTTAAAGCGTTAACCTAATTTTCTGCTCCTTCAGTTGTCTAACCAATGGGGTAATGTTTGTCTTATACCATTTACCGAAGTTAATCTGTGCGTCTGTAAACGCAGATTGTACTAATGGTTCTTTTGACACTGCTATGACAACCGCAACAGTCGCAGCCGCCAAGCTAACTAGACCGATTTTTTGACTCGTTTTCATTGTGTTTCGCCGTTGTCTTAGGCTCAGTACTGTTATCTCACTATAATGTCAAAATTTGTGTTGAAATCGATGTTTTTAATCTCATCATAAGTTCATGTCTAGTAAAATTCAGTGCCTTGGTATTTTCGTTGAATTGCCTCACAATGTACGCAACGATTCGTAGTAAATGCAAAGAAATTTGCTGCAGCAAACAGCAGGGTAATCGTTAGACGTTCGAATTCTGCTACGACTTGGCATTATCTATTCTGGCGGTATCTCTTTGAATGCTACGTTAATGTCGATCCCTTCACGCAATCTCCAAGCGCGGGCTACATAGTATATGAGAACTGAAAGTATGAAGATGCCGAAGGTAACTCCGATTGCTGAAGCGATGAGCGACCCTAAGTACATGTAAGTGACGATGGGAGAGAATTCGGCGCCTATCCAAATGAGCATGCTTACCAACTGAAGAACACCTCCCCATACAATAACAGGAACGCCCAGAGGCTTAGCTTGCATCCACTTCGGCAACGTTCCGATTGCGGATTTGTAGAGGTCACGTTTGACATAAGGAAATGTAATTGCGGCAATTGCTGTAATCGCCCATGCAAATGGTGTAGCTAGAGACAAACTTAGCCATGCGGCTATGAATCCGTAGAAGTATAGTACCATGACCCAGATCTCTGCAATGATCGTCATGATTAGTACTGAGTTTAGTGGCGAATGAAGGCGTTCATTGACTCGTGACATTGACTCCGGAAGAACCCTATCGAACGATTGGGCGAAGAAAATTCGGCTTGCAGCAAGCAATGTGCTTGGAATCAGAAGGAATCCGCCAACGATCGGAATTGAATTCAACAAAATCGCAAGGATAACGTTACCGTAGATCAGAGAGACAAGGAAAGTGACAAATGGTGTCGCCGTCAGAGGCAACGCTGAAGGATTCGTAGCCCATAGATAAGATGCGCCCTGCAAAAATGAATCGCCGAACACATTTTCACACTGATACGCTAGCACCACAAGGTAGATCCAAGTTATACCCATCGATACTCCGAGCGCCAAAGCTTGATTCTTTTTCGGATTCCGTATTTCGCTTCCAACATATGTGCTTGATTGAAACCCGGTAAATGTTAGAAAACCTAACGGCACAAAGGCAAGTAATGTTTGTGTCATACTAAATTGGAAGTTCCCATATTGACCCGCATCCGAAAGCACTTTGTCATAGGCTCCTGACCCCGCGATGCTTTCCAGAGTTGACACAAACGCTTGGTGACTCGTAGCAAAGAGAGCCACCGCCAACGCTCCAGCGCTCACAAAGTAGAAGATGAAAATTATCCTGAAGGACCATCGGAAAACGTCCATGCCGAACAGAACTACGAGCCCGCCAACAATCAGCATAAGCGTAGATAACGCGAAGTCTAAGGAAACCTGTGCTGAGAGATAGGATGCAGCGGCTCCATAACTAGCAATGCCTGTAACTGCTCCTAGAGATGATAACAGGGACGGAAAACCCGTAAACACCATGTACCAAGCGTTGAACCCAGTTAAGGCAAAAATGAAGAACCCAAAAACGTTCAGCATGCCCGACGCGAAACCAAGTGCAGGGTGAAGTGTTCTGGAGACGTAAACGTAATCTCCACCTGTCCGAGGGAAGGCAGAAGAGAAAATCGTATACACAATAAAAATGCCGACGGCAGGTATTCCACCGAGAAGGAAGACTAAAGTTAGATTCGCGCCAGGAAAGAAGAAAAGTTGGAGGACATCATACGCCAGTCCTCCTGCCATATTGACTACGGCCATGTTAAGCAAGAATGAATCATAGAAGCCTAATGATCGCACAAGACCCGTGGCCTCTCTCACAAACACCGGTGCTTTACGGATTTGACTCACTACTAAAACCAGATTGCCGCTCTGAGTGGCGTGAGTACTTAAGCCTACCTACCACAAAACACATGTGAATCACCGAGGAAATTTCATTTCAACATGCTCTCTGTGAAGGACTTGCCCCCATTCAGTTCAAATCACTTCGAATCCACGAATTCAGTTATATGTACCGGGATAGTGAGGGACAGGGATATTGAGTGAATTGAATTTGACGAAGAGCCATTCTGCTTATGGAACTGTTGAACAGGCGCATGAAACTTGAAGATCGGAATCTTAAACGGTGGCGGCGATTGCGCTGGATTGAATGCGGTTACGCGTGCCGTAGTGCGAAAGAGTGAACAATTCGGTTTCGAGATTATTGGAATACGACATGGTTGGGCAGGGTTGATTGATGTGGATACGGTACCATTGAACTGGAACATCGTTTCGCAGATCATCAAGGACGGAGGCACTATCCTTCACACAACTAGAACAAATCCCTTTAGCAGACAACACGGACCGGAAACTGTTCTGAAAAACGTAAAAGATCTTGGCTTAGATGTACTGATAGCGGTTGGAGGAGAGGATACCCTCAGCGTCTGCGCAAAATTCTCGCAGATGGGATTAAGAAGTGTTGGTGTCCCAAAAACTATCGATAATGACGTTTACGGTACCGATGTCACTTTCGGTTTCGATTCTGCCGTCAACGTGACGGTGGAAGCGATTGACAGAATTGAAACCACGGCTGAATCCCATGATCGAATAATGATTGTCGAGGTCATGGGACGAAATGCAGGTTGGATTGCCGCTTACGCAGGAGTTGCTAGTGGGGCGAATCTCACTCTAGTTCCTGAGGAGCCTTT